>Ga0233425_10000807_pt1 | contig 76435 bp, 51 predicted proteins | sample Watercolumn_Towu_2_FD_181712 | JGI IMG/M metagenome (GOLD analysis project Ga0233425, IMG submission 181712) | Freshwater microbial communities from Lake Towuti, South Sulawesi, Indonesia - Watercolumn_Towuti2014_140_MG | ecosystem: Environmental > Aquatic > Freshwater > Lake | place...
ACTGGGCGGTGGTGAACTGGGCGGTGGTGAGCTGGGCGGTGGTGAACTGGGCGGTGGGGGTGATGGCGGCGCCGAGTTGGGTGGCGAGGGCGATGGAGGCTGCGATGCGATCTCGACCGATCCGATCGCGGTTGACGATCAATATCGTACGTTCGTGGATCAGGTTCTGACCGTCGATCCGCGTGGAGTGTTGAGCAACGACCTGCCTGCGGGCTGTTCCCAATTGACTGCACAATTGACCGATGCGCCGGCACATGGCAAGGTCGCACTATCGGGAGCAGGTGGCTTTACCTATCAACCGGATCCAAACTATTCCGGCACTGACCAGTTTGGCTATCGAGTGATCTTTGGCCGATCGGCCAGTCCCGGCGCGACGGTTACTATCGAGATCGCGGACCCCGCAGGCGGAGGAACTGACGGAACCGGCGGGTCGGCGGCCGACGGAGGCACCTCGGGAGGAAGTAACGGTGACGGTGGGTTGCCAGGCGACGGGAGCGGCGACGGGAGCGGCGACGGGAGCGGCGGCGGCGACGGTGGTACTGGTGTCGGTGACGGCGGCGACGGTGGTACTGGTATCGGCGGGAGCGGCGATGGTGGTACGAGCGGTGGCAGTGGTGGCAGTCTTGGCGGCTCGGACAGCGGAAACTCCGGGGACGGTACGTCCGATGGTGGAGGTTCTTCGGGTGGTCAGCCTGGGGAAAAGGAACCGATCGACGTAAGGATCAACATGCGCGGAGTTGCGAAGTATGGCCCCGAACAGACCAAGGTGGGGACGCTGCAATGGAACAACGACTTCGATCGCACTCCGGCCGACGCACCCCTTGGAGCACCGCGGGACTTCCTGCGTTCCGATGGGGCATTGCTGGATCAGGATAACGAAGTCCGCGGATTCTCGGTGGTCGTTTCTACTCCGGACAGCTCGACAGTCACCGGACGATTTGAGTTTCAATATGATCCGAGCGAATTGCGCGTCTGGCGGATGAGTAACTCGCAATTCAGTGTGATGAGACCGGGTCAGCCGTCCGATCTGAAGCTGGTGTCGCGACGCGCCGAATTTGGATTCTGGGTCGAGGCGATGAAAGTGGGTGGCAATCCGTTCGACGCGTCCTTGGTTGCCCGGTTCGTTCCCGAAATGAGTGTTTTCGGGACCGGGAGCGACAACGTTGCATTCACGCTCGTCGATGTCGATCTGCAATTCTCCAGCCTGATGGAGCCACAACGTGAGGACAGTATTGGTGGGTTAGTGCCGCTGAATCGTGATCACGATGAAGCGAATCTGGCCGCCGGCGATCCAGCGAAGCCGCTTCCGGACAACGAGCCGTTGGGCAAGCATCACCGGATCGTGGCGGACGACAACGAGCTGCGCGCGGGCAAGCTCGTGATCGATCCGGCCGGCATGCCGGGGTATTGGTATTTCCGGACCGATCCCCAGGTGAAAGCCTGGCGCAAAGCGGACCTCACGGAACTGGACTGGTCGCGCCGATTCCACGTCGATGCACGCACGGAAATCGAAGTCCTGCTGGAGGGTATCTCGCCCAGTTTCTCGGGCTGGGGAACCGGATTGGTCTCCGTGGTATTCGAACCGGATCCAACACCGAATATGACGGGGGGAGACGAAACGAAACTCTCCGTGGTGGGCATTGACTTGCAGATCTCGGATCAAGACGGGATGCCATTCGCGGAGCACGAGGAGGAGCGGCTTGATGGCCTGCTGCCTACGGCCGACCCGGCGTTGGGCGGTGGCTATCGGGTACAGACGATGGTCACGGTAACCGGGCCGAAGAACGGGCACGGCTGGTTCTGGCTGGAGTTTGCCGGCGCCGAGGCCGACCCATATTTGATCGTTCCGCCTCGTCAGCGCTTTGTACCGGGAACGTCAAGGGCTACCGCCACCGATTTTGCTTTGAGCACGGGGGGGCACACGGAGCTGTTCTATCTGGAGCCGACGGAGCAGGCCACGCGTGCCGATCAGCGTACGATGGTGGTGGCCCATTTCGAGCCGTATGATCCGGTGTTCGGCGCATCCGGGGTCGCCATGCCTTCGGGTGGTGGAGGATCGATGCCGGGAAGTGGCGCCCCGTCGCCGGGCGGTGCCGGATCGGGTGCCGGATCGGGTGCCGGATCGGGTGCCGGATCGGGTGCCGGATCGGGAACACCCGCAGGTGGCGCATCGATCCAACCGCAAGATGTCAGCGATTTGGCGCGCGTTCGCGTGGTCGCACTGGATCTGAAGCTGGATGACTTGGATGCGATCGAGGAGTACCGGCCGGGGGCGTTTGTCAGGCTGAACAACGATTTCTCGAAATCGGTCATCGGTCAGGATGGGGCGGTATTGCGCGACGACGCTGTAACCGACAACGGCCCGGTCTTCGATGCGATGGCACCAATCGACTTTCTCAAGGGAACAGTAACCTGGGATCGCGCAATCCTTCCGGAAGTCAAAGTCACTTATCAATACTCGCAGGGCGTCCAGCTCTGGGATCGCGATAGCGAAAGTCCGATCGCGTCCGGGCAGCCCGCGACGATGATTGATCAGGACCAGCGACTGTATCTGGAGGGAATGCGTCGATCGGGAATCGCCCGCGATCAGCAGCTCGAAGCGACAATGACTTTACCCGAGTCGGCTCCATTCCGCATTCTGGCTCCGATCCAGGATCGCGCTCGGATCACGGTGGTTGATCTGGGAGTGGTGGTAGACGGCGACAACAACGGCAAGATCGATCGAGATAGCGTCGATGATCAGCAATTGCTGTTCTGGTACAACAGCGACAAGGAGGGCATCGACAACAGCCTGAATGTGGAGTCCGACCTGCTCTCCAGCGCTGCGGACTCGGATGACATTTTCCTGGACCGTAAGCGCGACCTCGAAGACCTGGCAGCGATCAACCTCTATATCGATCCGCTGCTGCAATCCTCTTCAGGGGTCAATGCAGATCATTCCGTGGCGCTGACGCGCGCCCCCAGCGCGGATGAAACCAGGATCACTCTGCGCCTGTTTCCAGATCGCCCCAACGACGCCGGCGACGCCCGACGCCACGTGCGGGACGCGGCACTGGCCGCGACGCGCATTCAGGACGCCAATATGCGCGTCCAGCGTGTGCAGATCGACGTTGAATCGGGGCAGAGTGAGGCGAAATCGCTGGGTCAAGTCGAATCGGGAGTCAACTCGTTTCTGCTGGAAGCGGGACGTCACGTGCTTACCGCCGCGACGTCCGACGATCTGGTATTCCAGTTCCAGTCGAAGCTGGTCTATCCCAGTGGTAAGACCCGGATTCTGGAATCGCGTATTCCGATCACATTCAAGGCGTTTTCGCAATTCTATGATCGATTCGAGGTGCAGTATCAGAACTCCCAGGTGGGCGACATGCGCATGGCGCCGGGCATCACCTCGTTCGACGATTGGAAGAAGGCTGGCAGCGCTTCGGTGCACGGAAGCCCTGCCTTCGAGGCGGACGACTATTTCCTGTTCGTGCACGGCTGGAACATGGATGACGACGACAAGCGGATGTTCGGCGAGACCGCCTTCAAGCGGCTGTACTGGCAGGGTTTTCATGGAACATTCGGGATGTTCAATTGGCCCACATTCAAAGACCCTGTGAACATCGGCCTGTTGCCAGGTGGCGTCGACGCGACTTCGGCATTGCTATCGACATTTAATGCCAGCGAGTTTACCGCCTATCGATCGGCCGGCGCGCTGCTGGATGTGGCGCGGCAGCTCGAAACGGTTTATGGTCCGCCGAGTGTAATGGCGCACAGTATGGGCAATTTTGTGGTGGCCGAGGCGATGAGGTTGTGGGCGCAGAACCGTGTCGTACCGCCGCTTTTCAAGGAGTATGTGGCGAGCCAATCGGCGATCCCCGGCGGCGCGTTCGGAGAGGGCGCATATCAGATTCCAGGGCTGTTCGGTTCGAACGACTACTACTTTGATTACCCCGGCATGATGTTGGAGCATGAAACGGCCAATCGATCCCACGCATTCTTCGCCGGAATCGGGCATGCCGCCGCGGGTTGGACGAACATCCATAACTCGGACGACTACGCACTCAACATCTGGCACCTCAATAATGTGCTGGCAAAATACGCCGGGCTGCAGAACCATCTGAATTTCTTCTGGCCGTACGAATACGACGTCAGCGAACCGCTGACGGCGATTCAAGCATACCGCAAGCACCAGCCGTATCGAATCGACGACAACTCCCGAACCGCGATTTACCCCGCTCCAGGAAACCCCTCGTCTCTCGGACTGGGCGCCAACGGTTACGAGACGCTGGCGTTCCTGGCGGTTTCGGATACGGAACCTGCGGGCAAGCATGCGATGGTCACGAACACGGGCATTCCGTGGTCGAACCTGGATCTGCACGGGCTGGGATTCAGTACTTCGATGCCTGGCGGGACGGCGCGTCCCAACCACTCGTTCGAGTTCCACTACGACATCTTCGCCACCTTCGGGTACTGGGAGGCGATACTGGCTCGATTGCGGACGCCCAGGCAATGACCCGAGATGAGACAGCGGCCATTGAGCACGGCGATCGCGACGCGTTGCCGGTATGGTGACGGCACGGTGCGGGCAAGGTGCGGGCAAGGTGCGGGCAAGGTGCCGGCGCGGTTTCTTCAGACCGCGCCGGCGCCGCCTGCCGCGCAGAGACTCGGCGGAATTCCCGACCCCAGCCGAGCCACGGCATGCCGTCCATTCTCCGATTCAGTGGTCTGACCTTTTTGCCTTTTCCACTTCGGCGGCAATGCGCTGATAGAATTCGAGTGCCGCTTGGTATTCCGCCGTGGCTGCCGGTCCAATCAACGCTCGACTGCGTTCCAATTCGGACCTGCACCGCTGTGTCAAATAGTCGATCTCCGTGGCGCTCGGCAGCAACTCCCGCCCAGGAATGGAAAAATACCAGGGAGCTGAATGGGCGAATCGCGGACGCCCTTGCGGATGCCGTTCGAAGGCTCGTACGGCGATCCAGCCGCTGTCGCGCACTTCCACCGTCGCCGCGAACGTTGAATGACACACCACATGGTCGCCCAGCGAGGATTGTCGAGTCTCCAGTCGATCGAGTCGTTGGACAATCTTGCCGTTGTGAATAATCTCCAACCGTTCGATCGGAAAGACGGAATCGATTTCGCCGGTAACCATCGTCCGATACAGGCCGTTGTCATTCGGTTTCAACTCTGACAACTGCCCGGCCGGCTCACCGTTCAGTCGGCTGCGCATCAAGGGCCCCGTCGTAACGAAGCTGCGACCTTTCCGCAGTGCCTGCAGCCAGCCGTCCGGGGTAAGTTTCCCTGGCACTTCGACGTAGACGCGCCCAAAGCCAGCCGGAACCGGGTGCACACCCGCTGCCGAGCCGGCCGTCGGTGCGATCTTGAAACCGCAATTCAGCAACGCGTAGTAGGTCTGAAAACCAAAATCGATCCAACCCCATTCCGTGAGTCCGGCATCGTTACGTTCGAGTTGCATGTACTCGCCGACCGCCTCCAGTGTCCATTGCGGGAACCCGAATTCCGTCTGCCAGCAGTGGTTGTTCGCCAGCTCATAGAGATCCGGTTTCACCAGCGGCACGATCGAGATCGACCAGGGCCAGGAGTGCTTTTCCAGGTCGATCAATCCGCCCTCCCCGTGAATCCGCTCCGCAATCGGAACGACCGGCGGTGCGGTCGCGGACAATGGCCTGCGATGCGCAATGCCGACGAAAGCGCCTAAGGTGTGGTTCTGCTCGCCGACTCGGAAAATCTCGTATTCCGTGTTCACCGGGAATACGTAATGCGATTCGCCGATCCGTAGCGGCTGCGTCGCCGTCTTGTCGAAACCGCCCGGCAGGTTGACGCGACTTTCCCGATCCGGCGCCGCGGTGGTGACAGTAACCCAATAGGTGATCGGAAAGGTGAAATTGAGATCCTCCGCCAGCGCCACGTTTGGCATCTCGGACCATTCGCGATGCAGGTGCGTGTCCCCGGAGTACCAGCCGAGCGCCGCCATATCGACGAAGCGGCGCAATTCGACGTTCACTTCGCGTCCCTGGTCAACGATGTCCACCGGGATCGTCGCCGAAAAGTACTCTTTACCGTGGGCAACTTCCAATTTGTACTGACCGCGCGGCAGTTGGAATTCGCACGGGTGGGCGGAAACGGTCGTGTGCATTTCGACGCTGTTGGTTCGAGGATACTCGCGCTGGAATGGAATGGCCGAACCGTCTTCATGCGTAGAGCGGGCGAAATGCCAGTTCCCGCTGCCGGATCGCAGATAGAGTCTGGCGGCGATTGGGGTGCCGGTCAGAGCGTCGCGCACGTTGACGCGGAGCGGAAAGGTCGGCTCGGTTCTTGCCAGCGGAGCCACGGCGTCCGCCGGCGGCGGCTGGACGCCTGCCGTCCAGGCCACCGCCCGCGTGAACAGTTTCTGGTACTCGGGACGGTACCAGTGATCGTGGAAATGGCCGCCCGTATAACCGAACGACCGTCCCCCGTCGGGGCGTTGCCAGGCCCAGCAGACCATTTCGTCCCGGCCGTCGACCTGCACGCTCATCAAAGATTGCAGAGCGTCATTTTCCGCATGCCGCTTCAACCGATAGTAAAACTCGTCGTGAACGCGGAAACCTCCCATCCCGCTGGTGATCGGGTGGTCCTTGTTCACGGTGACCGTGGCGTCGAATTCTCGATACTTGCGATCGGGTCCGCCATGGCAGGCGCCAAACAGCCGCACCGCGGTCGCGACGTGCGCGGCATCTTTGCAGCCCAATGCCCAATGGATCGCGACGATGCCACCGCCCCGTTCGGCATAATTCAAGAATGCCTGCCGCCGCCGTTCATCGCCATCGATCCACTTCGCCCCTTCGGACAGGAAAAGCACAACAACGTCGGTTTCGCCGAGCAGATCCGGACCATTTTCCCAGAGGGCATCGGCGACGACGGATCGCACGGTCAATGCCGGGATCGTCCGCAACGTTCCTTCCAGCAGGTTCAAGCCCCGCTCGAACTCGTGCGTACCCACGGGGTGCCCATCCGATGTTTGCGCGACGAGCAGGACCCGTTTGGGTTGAGCATGCCCTGCGGCTGGCAGTCCGATCCAGGCCAGCGTGCAGGAGAGCAGCACGAACCGCTGCAGCGACGAGGCGTTCCTCAAGGCATGCACGGCGAGGCGCAACATGCCTGTCAGACTTCCATCGACGGGCGATAGCACTCGCGGCCAGTGGTGCAGTTTCTGGCGCCGGCGAACTGCTGGTCGGGTCCCAGCACATGCTGCGTCTGGTTGCACCAGCAGGGCGAGTTCTCGCTGGGGCGCTGCGTTCCTTCGACATACATCGATTTGCTGCGAAGGTGCATGCAGGGAGGTGTTGTCACCGGCGCGGATTCATCGATTGCTCGTTCGTATGGCATGACAAATTGTCCTTTCGGTTACCGGCTACCTTCAGTCGCGGGGAACTAGAATCCGCCTGCGGGAAGACCCGCGGCGATCCGCAGCGCCCGCTCGACGCTTACCTGGGCCAACGTCACCTTGTACTCGTTTCGAGACAGAGGTGTAGCCAGCCTGATCGCCGCCGAGCCGGCTGCTTCGATCGTCTCCGAAGTCAACGGCTTTCCGAGCAGTTCACGTTCGGCGTCTTCGCAGCGCCATGGAATCGGCGCCACGTGCCCCAGCACGATTCGGGCATCTCGCACGACACCCGACTGCAGGCTCAGGCGGGCGGCTGCCGCGGTTAATGGATACTCGGGACCCGCCCCCTGGCGAACCTCATACGTCGCGCATTGGAACGGACCGGGTTCCGGCAGTTCGATATGGCTGACGAACTGCCCCGATCGAAGCACGTTTTCACGCTGTTCCCCATGCCGGGGAATGCGATAGAAATCGGCCACGTCGATCCACTGCTCGGCGTCCGGACGGGGCCCGACGATCCGCAGTCGCGCTTCGCGGACCATCAGTGCCGGTGCAAGTCGCGAATTATTCACGAACTTAGCCGGTCCGGCATTCGCAAAGATGGCGTGATAGCGGTTGTCGCCCAGTGCGACGGCACGGCCCTCGTCGCCCAGCAATCCATGTCCGCCGCGGAAGAACCAGCACTGGGGCCGCTGGCAGAGTTCTCCGCCCAACGTCCCCTGGCAGCGCAGCTGCATGCTGGAGATGTTGCCGATCGCCTGCTTCAGCGATGCATAGGGATCAAGGTAATGGCTGTCGAGGATTTGCTCGAGCGAAACCGCGGCGCCGATGCGCACTCCGCCCGACGGGATCGGCTCAATCTCCCGCAGCGACGGAATTTCCATCAGGTTCACGACGCGATCGGGATTGACGAGCATCTGCTTCATCAGGCCCACAAGGTCGGTGCCGCCCGCGAGCACTTCCACCGCGCCGGCTCGTTCCGTCATCAGTTCAATCGCCTCGGCTTCCGTGCTTGGCGCGGCATATTCGAACGCTTTCATCACTTAGGCCCTCCCCGCATTATTCTTGATGGCTTCCAGCACCCGTTGAGGAGTCATCGGTAACAGGGGCACTCGGAATCCCAGTGCGTTGCAAACAGCATTGGAGATTGCGGCGCCTGGACCGATGACCGGCGGCTCACCCAGCCCGATCACCCCGCGAGACCGCTCGCTCTCCGGTTCGTACATCTCCACGACGATCTCGCCGATGTCTCCCAATCGGCAAAGGTTGTACTTGCTCATGTCGGCATTCAAAAACGCGCCGCTGGCCGGGTCGCTGATTCGTTGCTCGAACAACGAGTATGCGATACCCATAATCACCGCTCCGTAAATCTGGCTTTCCGCCAGCCGCCGGTTGACGATCAGGCCCATATCCTGCACCGCGACGAATTTCTTCATGCGGATCAGGCCGGTGCGTGTGTCGACTTCCACATGCGCCATTTGCACGCCGCCGACTTTGGTGTCGGACAGCGGACTCTTGGTCGGCGACGGCCGAAACGTCGCGGTCACCTCCAGCGGCTTCATACCCAGCATGCCGCAGGCCTCCTTCCAGGAGACGCCTTTTTTCGCGTCTCCACGGGCCTGAATCCGGCCATCGACCGCGATCAGGTCGGCGGCCGGCACGCCCAGTTTTGCCGACACCATTTCGTTGATCTTCGCCAGCGCCTCCTGGCCGGCTCGGCGATGCGATTCGCTCACACCACCAACCGTCGTGCTGCCGCCGGATGGACCGCTGACCGGAAGTCGCGAACTGCCGTAGTTGACGCGGATCGCGTCGACGTTCAGACCGAACGTTTCGGCCAGAACCATCGCGCAAACTGTACGCGTTCCGGTCCCGATATCCTGCGTCCCGCAGAACGACTCGACGCCTCCGTCGGGATGGATCTTGACGATGCAGGTCGATCCGTGACCACCGCCACCCCAGGTATGCAGCGAGATACCCAGCCCATCGACGATGTCGCCGCGTCGCGCCCCTTTGCCGTGCGGATGCCATTTGGCCTTCCAATCGATCAATCGGGCCGCGATTTCCAATTCGGCGGCGTACACCGACGGCTTCGCGCCGGCCACGCCCGGGCTGTCGTCAGTGCCCAGATTCTTCAGAAACAGGTCGTAGCTGCTGATCCCCATCTTCGCCGCCATATCGTCGTACGCGGTTTGCGTGATGGCACAGCCCTGCGGATGATTGGGAGCACGCCAGGCCCGCGCGGGGCCGTTGTTGGTCGTGACCTTGGTCACCGTACGTCGATAATTCTTGGGAGTAAAAACGTACGGTATCACACCCTGCGGGACACCGGGGCCATCCGCTCCGGGGGAACTCCAGTGGTCGGAGTCCCAGACCGTGACGACGCCGTCTTTATCCGCTCCCAGGCGCACCTTGAGATAAGCCGAAGGACGGTTGCCCCCCAGCTTCAGTTCCTGATCGCGGCTGAGCATCAGCTTGACGGGTCGCCCCGTCGCTTTGGCGATCCGCGCGGCCGCCGTCCCCCAGTAATCCGGTGCGAATTTGCTGCCGAAACCGCCGCCCACATACTGGCAGCGTACATCGACCTTGTCCGCCGGAATCTTCAGGTCGTTGGCGAACCCCTCGTCCGTTCCCGAAACGTTTTGCGTCGACAAATACGCAATCAACTGGTCGTTGTCCCAGTAAACCGTCGCTCCATGCGGTTCCAGGCAGCAGTGCGTAATCGCGTCGATCCCGTAGAATCCCTCCACCCGATGCGCCGACTGTTTTAGCAATCGTTCGAGTTCTTTGTCCGCAAACGTCGATTCGTCTTCGTCGTCGCCTGGTTCCTTTTCCAATTGCACCTTGCCGCCGTCCTTGGCGGTGCGCCCGGCTTTCTTCGCCGCCTCAAGGTTGAACTCGTCGACGAAAACGTCCAGCGGCTCGTATTCCACTCGCAATTTGGAAATGCCTTCCATCGCTGCCGCTTCACTTTCCGCGGCGACGATCACCAGCAACTCGCCCTGCCAGCGGATCTCACTGCCGGGCTTAGCGTGATCCAGAACATGGACATGAACCACGCCCGGAACTTTCTCCGCCAGCGAACTGTCGATCGATTTGATCGTGCAGTGCGCGTGCGGCGATCCGAGCGCGCGGGCCACGAGCATATTTTTCAGATTGATGTCATACGTGTATTTCGCCGCGCCGGTCGACTTCGCCATCCCGTCAAGCCGGATCTGGCGGCCACCGATCACCTTGGACGAATCCCGGTCCGGCCATGAGTATTGTATGTCCGCCATTACTTGCCTCCCTTCACGACCGCGATGGCCGCTTGAATGATGTTGGCATAGGTACCGCAACGACAGATATTACCATTGAGCCCCTTGCGGATTTCCTCTTCGGTGGCGCGGGGATGCTTGTCGAGAAACGCTCGAACCGCGACGACAAAGCCAGGCGTGCAGAAGCCGCATTGCTGCGCGTCGTGCGCGACGAACGCGGACGGCACGGGATCCGGCTTCTCGCCGCCCAGACTCTCCGCCGTGCGGATTTTCTTGCCGACACAGGCGACCGCCAGCAGCGAAGAGGCCGACATCGGCTGATCGTCGACCAGCACCGTGCTCGCACCACTCGACGAATCCATGCTGACCGGCTTCGCGCCCGTCAGATCCAACTGGTATCGGAGCACATCCAGAAGCGTCGTGCGCGGTTCCACCGAAACGGCCTGCTCCTTTCCGTTGACGGTCAGTGTGATTTTCGTCGCGCCCGAAATCACCTTGCTGGCCTTTTCCTGTTGCGCCGCAAGCTGCGTTTGCACGGCGGTGGCGGCCGCCACCGCTCCCGATCCTCGCAGAAAATCGCGCCGATGAAAGCCACTCGCACGCGCTCCCGACGACTGCCTTGAATCCGTCATGAGCCTGACCTTTGCCTAAGGAGTTGCGTTAAAAAAATGAAAAACTCGCTCGACGTTTTCTCAAAACTGCCACGATTATAAGAAACGCTCGACAAGATACAACTAAGCGGTCTGGAATGCCGCCCGCCAGGTCAAAAGAAAAAAAAGTCGTTTCCGCGGAATTAAGAATTTCAGCCGCGAAACGGCCTCCGGCCACTTGTATCGAATCCGAACTCTGTAACAATTTGCCTCGTCACCGAAAGAGTACATTCTGCCTGCCGAGTAGACGGCATTACTCGGTTCGAGTCGAAAAAGTTGGAAGTGCGAGCAAGCTGGGACGGCGTCCAGTGGAGCCCGCAGCGAAGTGATCAGGCGTCGCCAGGATGGCTGAGCCGGTTCCCCCGCCATTGATGTTTACAGCACCGAGTTACTGCGCTCGCTGACGCGCGCCATGCGTTGTGGATCTTGTAGAGTTTCACGTGCTGGGCGGTCCAGGCGAGGGCTGCCGTTCGCATTTTCCACCCTAAATCGTGTTCACCGGCGGCGCGCCGACCGTTAATGCGAACTGTAAACCGTCGGAGTCAAACAGGAATCGCGACACACCGCGACACACATTGTGAAGAACTTCAGGCCGACGAGTGAGGCTCCCGGCCAACTTTGTAACCGTTTTTCAAGGAGGTAGTTTGACGATGAAGCGAATTGCACTATTGATTCTGGCTGGAATTGGTTTCGCCAGTGGACTGCATGGCGACGACAAATCGGCAGCCGATTCGACGACGGAGCAAACGGCTCTGAAGCCCGATACGTCGGTCAGCAGCCCGCGCGAATTGCCGTTGCACGAGCACCCCACTCTGCTGAAGATGCTGAAGCGAAACAACGAGCTGCGTGCCCGCGTTGGTTTGCGGCCGCATCGCCTGAGCCCTGCCTTGACACGCGCGGCGCAAAACCACGCCAACTATATGGCTCGAACCGGCGACTTCAATCACTACAGCAATCGCGGTCCCGACGGTCGGGCCGTGGATGCTGGGTACCGTGGCGGCGTACTCGAGAACATCGCCCACGGCTACTCCGATGTCGAAACCGCGTTCAGCGGCTGGCAGTCGAGCGGCGCGCATTGGGCGAACATGACCAGCGGCACGGCCGACGCCGGCTTCGGCTACCAGGTCGGAGCCAACGGGGCTGCCTATTGGGTCGCGGTCTATTCCAATGGCAGAGACACCGAAGAAGTCGTCGTGGATGTCGCCGAGGCAACGACCAAAAAGCCTGACGGCGAGAAAAAGTAGTCGGCCAATTTTCGGAAAAAATCATCGGCGAATCCCGGCGCCGCGGTCTGCTTGAACGCGGCGCCGGGCGGATTGCTTCTCACGCGGGCAGAGAGTACAACGACCGGCGTTTATCCCCAGGAGAATTCGCCATGGTCCGCTCACCGCGCTCTCGTCGGTTTCCCGCCATCGTCTTGCTCACTTTCTTCAGCCTGTTTCTGGTTCAGCCAGCCCCACGCAGCGCGGAGCTTCGCGCGCAGGGTGGCGCGACGCCTGCACCGGACGGTATCGCCTACTCTCCCAATATTGAATGCGGCAAGGGGGGCGAACAGACGTTGCTGTTGGATCTGGCCTATCCGGAAGGATTGGCAAAGCCGGCTCCGTGCGTCGTGCTCATTCACGGCGGCGCATGGCGCGGCGGCAAGAAGGATGATGCGTTGATGACCTCGCTGCTGTTTGAATTTGCAAAGGCGGGATACGTTACCGCGTCCGTTCAATATCGGCTCTGCCCCAAACATGTTTTTCCCGCCCAGATTGAAGACGTGAAATGCGCGATTCGGTTTCTGCGAGCGCATGCTGACAAGTACAACATCCGCGCCTCGAAAATCGGTGCGGTCGGATTTTCGGCGGGAGGACACCTGGCAATGATGCTCGGCGTCACGGGCCCGAAAGATGAACTGGAAGGCAACGGCGGCTGGGCGGATCAGAACAGCCAGGTCCAAGTCGTCGTCTCGTTCTTCGGTCCCACGGACCTCGCGGCCGACGACTTGCCCGAACAGAGCAAACTCCTGGTGAAAGACTTTCTGGGTGGCACCAAGCAGGAGAAATCGGACAGTTATCGCCGCGCGTCGCCGGTCAGCTTTCTTGATGAAAACGACGCGCCAATCCTGATGTTGCAGGGAACAAAAGACCGTTTGGTTCCCCCGACGCAGGTCTATCGCATGCTCGATGCGATGACTTCGGCCCGCGTGAGAGGTCGGGCGGAAATTCTGGCCGGCGCGGACCACGGCTGGCTCGGACCCGACCTGGACGAATCCAAACGCCAGACGTTTGAGTTTCTCGCTCGTCACCTGGCCCCTTGAGCGCCGAGACAAGCGAATCACCCCACGAATCACCCCACGAATCACCCCACGAATCATCCAACGAATCATCGGGCGAAACAATGGAAGTAGCCGTGGACGCGCGCAACCAGGACTGTTTGTTGTTTTTGCATCGCATCGCGGTGGCGGCCCTGATCGTGCCGCTTGTTGCTTTATCCGGGTCCACGTCGGGTGAAGATGCGCTGCAGGTCGGGTTGGCAAAACCGATCTTGTCGCCGGACCAGTCGTTCACCGAGGCGCTGGCGTACACCGAGCGGCGACTTCGAATCATGCCTCCGCTGGTCAGCCGCGAGCAGTTCCAGGACTTCGTGGAAACGACCCGCCGCGAACTGTTTGAACAGGTGATTTTTCGCGGAGCGGCGTCCGAATGGCGTCGTTCTCCCGCGACCGTCGAATATCTGGAGACGATTCCGCACGAACAGGAAGGCTACGTACTGAAAAAGCTCCGTTTTGAGGCCTTGCCCGGGATGTGGATTCCGGCACTGTTGTACATTCCGTGGCACTTGCATCAACAGGCGCCGGAGACTTTGCGCGTGCCGGTCGCGTTGAACGTCAATGGCCACGATCGGTTGGGGAAGGCTGCCGTTTACAAGCAGGTGCGTTGCCTGAACCTGGTGAAGCGGGGCATGATCGCAATGAATCTGGAATGGTTCGGAATGGGGCAGCTGCGATCGCCTGGGTTCAGCCATAGCCGCCTCCATCAACTTGACCTCTGCGGTGCCAGCGGCCTTGCTCCGTTTTATCTGCTGTTGGAGCGCGGACTGGACGTATTGCTGGAGCAGCCGCATGCGGACAAGGACCGCGTGGCAGTTGCCGGGCTCTCCGGCGGCGGGTGGCAGACGATCTTGATCAGCGCGCTGGACCCGCGGGTAACGTTGAGCAATCCCGTGGCGGGCTATTCCAGTTTCATCACGCGCATCCATCATCATACCGACCTGGGAGACTCGGAGCAGACTCCCACCGATTTCGGCGCCTGGGCCGATTACACGCACTTGACCGCGATGCGCGCGCCCCGACCGACGCTGCTGACCTACAACGAAAAAGACGATTGCTGTTTCGCGACCGCACACGCGCTTCCGCCGCTACTCGCGGCGGCGGAACCGGCATTCGCACTTTTCGACCGCGGAGCCAATCTGCAGAAGCACAACAATGTCGATCCCGGTAACCATAATTTCGAAAAAGACAACCGCGAAGCCTTCTACCGGATGCTGGCAGAGCATTTCGCGCGCGACGATTTCGCGATTGCCGCCGACGAAATCGATGTCAGCGCGGAGGTTCGCACGGCGGAAGAACTGCAAGTGGCGATGCCGGAGAAAAACGCCGATTTCCACACCCTGGCGCTGCAGCTCGCGCAACACCTTCCCCGGGCATCCGTTCCGCCCGATGACCCGAAGCTGCTTGAGGACTGGCGGGAGCGTCGTCGAACCGATTTGCGCAGACTGGTCGCCTGGGAGCACCAGACACCGCAGGCGGTGCTGGTCGATTCGCAAATGCTCGACCCGTGGAAAGTCTCGCGCTGGAAAATCCGTCTCGCCAACGAGTGGACCATTCCGGTCGTGGAGTTGTCGCCGGAAAATCCGCGTCGAACGCTGCTGCTGTTCGGGGAACAGGGGCGAGCCCAACTCGCCGAGCTTGCCAGGCAAGCCTTGGAGCAAGGAACGCGCGTGCTGGTATTTGACCCTTTCTATTTTGGCGAGTGCCGGGTTCAACAGCGGGATTACCTGGCGGCACTGTTACTGGGGACGGTCGGGCGGCGGCCGTTGGGGATTCAGGCCGGTCAGGTCCTGGCTGTGGCGACGTGGGCCGGCCAGACCCAAACCGTGGATCTGATCACCGTCGGCCCGCGCGCAGGACTGATCGGACTCGTGGCACGCGCAATCGATCCGTCTCGATTTCATGCGTATGATCCTCAGGATGGACCGACGACGCTGCGACAAGTCCTGGACGATGACCTGTCGTTCGAACAGCGCCCCGAGTGGTTTTGTTTCGGCTTGCTGGAGCAGTTCGAGATCGCACACCTCAAACAACTTGGCGAATAACCGGGAGACTTGACGATGGAACGACGCCGCTATTCCTCGAGCCGCCTGTTTGCCTGGATGCTGCTGCTGATTGCCCCTCGGCGCCAGGGCCGTCAATTCTCTGTCCGGCGAGGAATGGCCCGAATTCCGCGGCCCGACCGGCCAGGGCCATACCGAGGTTCGAGAATTACCTGTGCGTTGGGACGCCGGCACGAATGTCCGTTGGCGACAACCGATCGAAGGACTCGGATGGTCGTCTCCGGTCTGTGTCGATGGGCGGATCTATCTGACGACAGCGGTGCCGCAGTCGGACGGCGAACAGGCCGACGTATCGTTGCGCGTCATCGCGCTACGAGCCGACAATGGCTCGGTCGTCTGGACGAAGGAAGTCCTACGTCAACCGGCCGACGCGCCGCGGATCCATCAAAAAAACAGTCATGCCAGCCCGACCGTGATTGTCGACGGCCAGCGACTTTACGCGCACTTCGGCCACCAGGGAACGGCCTGCCTTGATCTACAGGGTAATCTGGTCTGGAAGAATACGGAGCTCGGCTATCGGCCAGTCCATGGCAATGGGGCACTCCCGCGCTGTTCGATGGTGGGCTGTTCTTCAGTTGCGACGGCGGCGAGGATCCGTTCCTGGTGTCGCTGAACGCCGCGGATGGCCGACTGCGCTGGAAGTCGCCGCGTGCCTGCGATGCCGTCAAGAAGTTCGCCTTCAGTACTCCCTTGATGGTCACGGTCGCCGGACAGCCGCAGCTGATCAGCCCCGGCGCGCAATCGGTCGGCGGGTTTGATCCGAAGACCGGCCGCGAAATCTGGCGCGTGCAATACGACGGATATTCGGTGATCCCGCGACCGGTATTCGGACATGGTCTGGTATACATCAGCACCGGTTACGACGCGCCGCAGGTCCTCGCCATCCGCCCGGACGGCAGGGGAGACGTCACCGATACCCACGTCGCCTGGACTTTCAAAAAAGGCGCGCCGCATACGCCGTCGCTGTTACTCCACGATCGGGAACTCTATATGGTCTCGGACAATGGCATCGCCAGTTGTCTCGACGCGATCACCGGCGACCTGATCTGGCAACAGCGACTGGGCGGCAATTACTCCGCCTCCCCGCTGTTCGGTGACGGAAAACTCTATTTTCAAAGCGAAAGCGGCGTCGGCAGCGTGCTGCGCGCCGGACGCAAATTCGAGCTGCTCGCCTCCAACGATCTCGGCGAACGCACGTTGGCCTCGTATGCGGTCGTCGGGCGCGGATTCCTGATTCGTTCCGCGGAGCATCTTTATCGGATTGAGGAGCGGAGCGAATAACGCCTGGCCGACTCAACGCACGAACAAACCGCATCCGTGTGCTCCCGGAAATTTCGATTACAATTGCGGCTGCTGCGACGGTGGTTCCAGAGCGAGCAATGCGATGAATAGTCTTGGTCGGGAGTGAGAGATGTTGCGATTCGAACGCCTGGAATCACGACGTTGCTGCGCCACCGCCGATCTCTATGAACCCGACGATACCGTTGGCTTGGCGCAGCCGATTGCACTGAACGGTGTCGAGCAGGTTCACAGCCTGCCGTTCGGGGACCAGGACTGGGTCAGCTTCCGCCTGCAGGAATGGTCCGACGTTCAAGTTCGTCTGACGACGGCGAGTGACGCTTATCCCTATCCGGAGCTGTTTCGGCGCGGCAAGACTCTGGACTCCATCGGCGGCGACTGCCGGTTCGAGGGCAAGATACAGCGATTCACGCTGTCGCCAGGTGAATACGCGATCAAGTTGGGACCGATCTCGAATGAAGTCAACGAATACCGGTTGGCGGTCAGTGCGTCGTCGACCGGCGATCCGCTGGCCCGGTCAAATTTTGTCCAGCTTGCGGGAGAAGGCCAGAACACCGTGCAGTTTTCGCCGCAGGGCACGCTTGCGCAGCTGCTCTGGTTCGGCAACGAGTTGATCTTCCGCACGCGCGAAAGTGCCGCCGGTTTTCGTGAGGAATGGGTCACGTCGCGTTCGTCCTGCACCGATCCGTTTTCCCCGCGCGATCAGGAGCAAGCTCATCTGCTCTACACCGAGGACGGCATCGCGCACATTCTGATGGTCGACGATGGGGCGCTGCTCCACTTCCAGCGCGCCGCGGACGGCTGGACACAAAGCGAACGCGTTGTCCTGCCGACACTTCGGTTTTCGATCGTCTGGCAACTTGTTGCGGCCGTCGATGGAAACGACTTGCACGTTTTCTTTACGGAAGGAGATTGGGCGGACGAAAGCGGTCGCGGAGTTTATGGCACAAACCGATCGGGACCATGGCAGTTCGAAACGGCCATACCGTCGCTCGGCATCAAGACCCAGAGTTATTTCACTTCCTATTCGCTGCGGTACCTCTCGCTCGCGATCGATCCGCAGGGCGCCGCTCATTTAACCTATACGCCGGAGTTCCGCGAGCCAGTCTACAACGGATACACGCGGCCCTACAATCAGCTTGCCTATGCCAGCAACGAATCCGGCTCATGGACGACGCGCGTCATCCACCAGCCCGCGGATGATTCCGGAGAATCGGGCATCGGCGCGTCGATCGCGATCGGGCCTGACGGTCAGCCCGCGATCGCTCAGTTTTATGTCGATCGCGCGCCGACCGGTTCGGCCTCCTTCTCGCGCTTGCAGTACCATCGCCGCGGAGTCGGCGGCGCGTGGTCGACACAGACGGTTGCCACCGCTCCTGACGGATATGTCGCCGGTGACGGGGCCCGGTTTACCGGTTACGCGCCACAGTTGAAGTTCGACGGGCTGGGACGACCGCACATCGCATTTTCCGATCACGCGTCCCAGCATTTCCCAGCGTTCGGCGCAGACGAATTCGCCGGACAGATCCGGCACGCCGTTTTGATCGACGGAAACTGGCTGCTGGAGACCGTCGTACGGCAATCCGATCCGCTGCGTAACCAGCTCAATTATCCAGCCTTCACGCTCTATTCCAATGAAATCGCTTTCGCCGCGTCGCGAAAACTGGATCAGTTGAATCCCGATCTTTCGGTCTCCAAGTCGGATCACTATTTTGCCGCGGCAAGCCTGCCGCAGACCGGATTGACGATCGGACTGGCGGCGCCGGAAATTGTCGAGGGAAACCGGCTGGCAGTCTCGATCCGCCGGCACAACGCCAGCATCGCGGCCGCGTTGACCGTCAGCTTGAGCCACGATGCGCCCGGCGAGTTGAATTGGCCATCCAGCGTCACGATCGCCGCCGGACAATCGTCGGCCGAGGTGGAACTCGTGGCGATCGATGATCGACAGGTCGACGGCACCAGACTTGCGCGACTGAGTGCCTCGGCGCCGGGGTTTCTGCCTGGCAAAACCATATTGCCGATCCGCGACGCGCCGGGGGTGTTGTTCGCCGGATTGGTGTACGCAGACGCCGACGGTGACGCAACACGAGCGTCCGGCGAAGCAGGGTTGTCCGATCGGCTTGTCTACCTCGACCTCAATCGCAACGGACAACATGAAACAGCCGAGCCGTCCGTCCGCAGCGACTCCACAGGCAGATTTCAACTCGCGCATCCCCTGGCCGGGACTTACTGGATTTCGGCGGTCGCGGAACCTGGATGGGTGGCCACCGCTCCGCTGGGCAATGCATACGAAATCACCTTACGCGCCGGGGAATCGCGAACAGCAATTGAATTCGGACAGGTGCTGACAGGATTCGAACCGTCTGCCGGATCACTGGTGATCGCGGCGCGCGGTCACGATTCGATTCGCGTCGCGGCCGAGTCGACGGGAAGTCGGCGTGTGACTGTGGAACGCAACGGCGTATTCGACGCGGCAACCTGGCCGGTCGCCTCGGCTGTTCGATCGCTCTTGATACTGGGCGGCGACGGTGACAATTTCATCGACGTTGGCTTGCTCTCCCACACAGACTTTCCAAATCTCGGCACGCTGGTGATCCGTGATTATCTCGGCTCGGATCAGGTCATCGGAAGTCCGTTCGACGACGTCATCGACCTGGTCGCGGCCGGTAGTGACGGCGTACTCCAGCAATCAGCTCAGTGTGGATCGGATCGGATTGAGGCCGGTGCCGGTAACGACCGGGTCGAAATCTGCAGCCTGCCGAACTCCCGTGTCGACGGCGGTCCTGGCTTCGATCGGCTGGGAGTCGACGGTGCCGGAGCCAATCTGGATTGGCGCGAGCCGCCATCAGGAGCCTACGCTGGCTTGGAACAACTCGACGCCCAGGGTATCCATGCCAATCGGTTTTCAGTGGACGAGGCCACTTCGCTGCGCTGGGCCGCGGTGGGCCGTGTGATGGAAATCCTCACGGATTGGCGTGACGAAGTGGCCCAGGAATTTGGCTGGCGATTGCTGGAGTCAGTCCATGATTCGGGGAACTACTGGCATATCGCCGGCACCGGGAGCGGCCGGCTGCGATTGCGAGGCGGCAGTTATCTGCAGAACCCATTGCAGTCGGCCGACACGAATCACGACGATCTGCTGACTCCGCTGGACGCGGTGCTGGTGATCAACGAACTGAACGTCAAGAGCCAGAGATTGACCGTGCCCACGACGTTTCCGGATGCGAAGATCGTCCCACCGCCCACATTCGTTGACGTATCGGGCGATGCCCTATTCGCGCCGCTTGATGCGATTCTCGTCATCAACAAGCTGAATGCGCCGCGCGGGACGGGCGCGGAGGGTGAAACGGAGCGGGTGGGCGGCGGCGTCGCGTCGCTGCAAGACGGCGCGGATTCGTCGAGTAACGATTCGAACCCGCTGTGGGAGTTGGCTCTGGCGGAGCTGCTGTACGACCAGCGCGAACGGCAACTCGTCCGACGTCGGCGCCGATACTAGTCCCTGGACGAGCCAGGGGCATTCGGATGCGGCCACCGCCGATTTGGCTCCGATGGGCGCGGGAGGCGATGTGTCGGCATTCGCAGTTCGATTTTCCGTTCCGGTTGTTCCGATTCGGCGGGGGCTAGAAGCCCCCGCCACGTACCGCTTTCCTTTGCGCCTTGGGTCAAGCGCGAGATCTGTGCAGTCCGGCCGCCAGCATGGTCAGGGACGTGTAGATGACGACCAGGATCACCAACAGGTTGACGTAGAACAAAGAGAGTTCCTTGACGAGGTAGGCCGCGACCAGCACGGCGGGAATTCCGCCGAGGGTCAGCCCAATGGCCGCGCGCGTGTCGTAACGGCCGCTGTTGATAAAGCGGACGCTGGCCAGCGGCATCAGAAAGGCACACGATCCCATCATGATCGGAAATGCCGCCTTGCTGTTCATTCCCAGCAGGCTGACCATGATCATGATCGGCGCGTAAGCGCCGACGCCGATGGTCATCAAAGCACCGAACACGAAGTTACCGGCGATCCCAATCAGCAGTCGGGTCCCGGACAGGTCGAGCGCCTGGTTCGTTTCTTCACCCTTTGCCAACTTGGCGCCGATAAACGCGGCGGCCAGCAACAGCGCCAGGCCCATCCCGATCTGGATCTTGTGGCGCGGAAGCTTCGATACCACCCCCGCGCCAAACCAGGCGCCGACAACCGACGCAACGATCAACAGCGCCAAGGTCGTGAAGTCGATCTCGATAATGGCCGTGTAGATCAAGGCCTGCGCGATCGTGGGCAAAGTGTGGCCGACATTGAGTGTCCCCGGCAGGTTCTCGTCAGCGATCGGAATCCCCGACCCCAGCGACGGACGAGCGCGGACGCGCAGAAACGTGGAGGTCGTGGCGAACGATCCAACGCCCAGTGTGTCCAGAAAATCGGTGATCACGCCGACGAGCAACTGGTACCAGGACGGCCACGCGGAGACGCCGGTACGACGCGTGCGAACGAGCCAGAATCCAGCAAAGGCCAGAGCCGAGATGATCAGCATTCCCTGCAGCAGGTATAGCGCGATGCGGGCGGGTTCCATGCAATGCTGTTCCGATGTTCACAATCGAAGAACGACGAGACAAACCGATCGATTTCCGGGCTGTTGTTGTCGCCCAGCGGCGGGCAGAAGTCAATCGGCCGCAACTGCTTGCTTTTCGCCGCGGACGGGTCAGAATATCCAGAATATGGTGAAACAGCTTCCACACTGGCCTACAACCCATGCCGGCCTGCTGGCAAAGATCCAAGATCGCCAGGACAATCTGGCGTGGCGCGAATTCGTCGACCTGTACTCTCCGCTGATCCTCGCCTACTGCCGCAAGCGGGGCCTGCAATACGCCGACGCCCAGGATGTCACACAGAATATTCTGACCGCGATCAGCCGCGCCATTCGGACGTTCGATTATGACATCAGCCGAGGCAGGTTCCGTGGCTGGCTGGGATTGATTGCCGATCAGCAGCTGTCACGTTTTTTCCAAGGTTCGCTGCGGCAGCGTCGCGGCGTCGGTGCGCCAAACGAACCGTCGGCGGCCGGGCTGGACGGCGCGGTCGACGCGGCCTGGGAAGATCTGTTCAACGCACATGTCTATCAGGCTGCGCGTGCCAGGGTCCGCGTTGAATTCGACTTTGACACCTGGCTGGTGTTTGAGAAAGTCTGGGAACAGTCGGTCGATCCCTGTGATGTGGCTCGCGAACTGAAACGCAAGTCGCAATGGATCTATCAAGCCAAGTTCAAAGTCGTCCAGCGTCTTGTACAGGAAATCGATCGATTGTGCGACGATATGGCGATCTTCAGTCGTCGATTACTTTCTAATGATTTGCCCCCCGTTTGATGACTGCTTGCAGAACCGTTGAAACGCTGGATCGCTTCGTACGAGGTTCGCTGACCGAAGGCGAGTCGGAACGCGTCGCGGAACACCTCGAACACTGCCTCTCGTGTCGAGAACGAACGGATCGACTGGCCGACAACCCGCAGCTGCGCGAAATTTTCCAAAACGGCGGGGCGAGCAGCGAGACCGATCGTGTACTGTCGCCCAGATTGCGCAGCCACTTTTATGCGATCGGTGAAGATCCGATTGCGACTCGGCCGGGCGCCTCGCCGGGCGTCAATGCGGCGGGCGGCGACGAGCCATTTCCAGAACTCGATCTGGGTCGATTCCGGCTGCTGCAGCGGTTGGGGCAAGGGAGTTTCGGCGTCGTATATCTGGCAGAGGATACCCAGCTTCGACGCCAGGTGGCGTTGAAGATCCCGCGGCTGCCGCTGATCGCCGACTCCCAGGCGCGACAGCGATTCTTGCGGGAGGCCAAGGCGGCGGCCGGCCTGCATCATCCGCAGATCGTGGCGGTCTATGATGCCGGCGAGACGAAGGGCGTTTGCTACCTGGCTTCCGCCTACTGCGACGGTCCAACGCTTGGTTGCTGGCTGCGGGAAAATGGCCCTGCCACGCCGGATCTGGCCGCCGCCATCCTGCTGGCCCTGGCCCAAGCCGTCGCGCACGCGCACGAACGAGGTGTCATACACCGGGATATCAAACCGCAGAACATCCTCCTGGATCGTCACGATCGGTTTCAGCAACTGCCATTTGGCCCGAAGCTGACCGACTTCAGCGTCGCAAAGTTCCTGGATGACACGGAGGAACAAACTGCCACCAATGCCATGGTGGGCACCCCGCGCTACATGTCGCCGGAGCAGGCCGCGGGACGGCGGAACGAAATCGGCCCGACGTCCGATATCTTCGCGCTGGGAATCGTGATGTACGAAATGTTGACCGGGCGTGTTCCCTTCGAGGGAAGGGACGTTGCGGAAACCGTCCGGCGAGTGCTCGAAGTAGATCCGGAATCGCCGCGCCGCCTGCAGCCGTTGATCCCCGCGGACCTTTCCGCAATCTGCATGGTCTGCCTGGAAAAGTCGCCCAAATGCCGCTACGCCACCGCGACGGAATTGGTGGAAGATCTGCAACGATTCCTCGATCGCCGGCCCACGCGAGCCCGGCCGATCGGTCCCTGCCGGCGCTTGTTGCGATGGGCAGGCCGACGTCCCGCTCCCGCGGCTTTGATCGGCGTCGCGGTCGTCGGCCTGCTGGTGTTTGTCAGCGGTCTCGCCTGGCATGACTGGCAGCTCGGTGACCTGAGCACGCGCCTGCAACGGTCGAACGAACGGTTGGAATGGGCGCTCGAGGCTTCGGAACGAGCGCAAGAACAGGCGGAATCGAGTCAGGAGCGAACGCTCGACCTGTTGTACGCGGCCGATCTACGCTACGCGGCGCGCGCCTGGAATGAAGGCGATGCCTGGCAACTCGATACGATCCTCGACCGACATCGGCCCGCGCCCGGTCAACCCGACCGCCGCGGAATGGCCTGGTACTTTCTCAAGCAGGCGGCCGATGTCCAGTCCTTCGAACTTGCTCGGCGCGAGACAATACTCTATTACCTGCGGTTGGACCCTTCAGGAAAATTCCTGGCATTCGCCGGCAAAGACGGAGTGATCACGATCGCGGAAGTCGATTCCGGCAAGATCATCGGACAGTTCCCTTCCAATCAAGGAGAGGTGAACGCCGTCGATTTTTCAGCCGACGGGATTCATCTGGCGTCGGCTGGCGACGACGGTACCGTTCGCATCTGGGATTGGCGCGCGGCCCGTGAGGTGTTGCGGATCGATGCCCACAAAACGCATGTGTTCCATGCTCGATTCCTGCCCTCGGGGGAGTCGCTTATCTCCAGCGCGGACGAACCCGACATCTATCACTGGGACAGCGCGACCGGTCAAAAACTCGGCGCGTTCCTGGGGCACCGTCATTCGGTGGAGTCGATCGATATTTCCAAGGATGGAACATTGGTCTTTTCCGCGAGCGCCGACAGTACGTCCCGGGTCTGGAAAGTCGACGGTTACCAGCCCTTGCACACCGCTCATCCCGGGTTCAAGCCGCGCATGCTGGTGTCCGTGGTCGCGAATTCTGATGGGACCTGGTTTGCGGCTGGAGATCGATTCTCGTTGGTTTCGATCTGGGATGTGGCAACTGCAGATCTACAGACGCAAGTTGAACAGTTCGATTCCGTGCAGGCCGTTGCGCTATCGCCGGATGACCGCACACTGGCGGTAGGCGACGTCGCGGGAGTGATTACACTTTGGCAACTGCCACCGGAAAATGGCGGTGCCATGCCTAGACTGGCGTCCGCGAATGGATTGAGCGTGCTGCGGCGCTGGCGAGCGCACAACGGCGTCATTTATTCCATCTGTTTCAGTCCCGACGGAAAACTACTGTCGACGGGGGACGACGGTCGAGTCATCGCCTGGGACATCCAGGCCGATTCTCAGTTCGGTTTTCATCGCACTGGCGATGCCACCGATTTGCGCCTCTTGGGATTCCTGTCGGATCGTACCCTTCTAGTGAGCGACTCGGAAAATCGTCTGTGTCGAGCGCGACTTGCAGGAACATCCAAATCGATAGAACTGCACGCCACGCAGATGAATGCCGCCAACGGGGTCATCGATGCCGCCACCGGTCGCCTGGCGGCCAAGAACGACGATCTCGGTATTCAGGTATGGGACCTCGGCACAGGTAACATTTTGTACGATTGGCCAATGCAGCGCGTCGGCAAGGGGCTGGATTTGGCATGGATTTCGCCGGGCCACCACCTGGTGTTGCTCAATGACGATCGCAGGCTGCGCGTTTGCGACGTCCGCGATGGAATGACCGAAGCGGAATGGAAGCTGCAGGCAGGTGCAATCGGCAACCTTACCGTTTCGCCGAACGGCAATCTGATTGCGTACAGCCAGGATCGATCGATTCGCATCTGGGACTGGAGATCGAACCACTTCCAAGTGATCGAACAGGCGCATCGACCGTCCGTCACCGATCTGAAGTTCAGTCCGGATGGAAAGACGCTTGCATCGACCGGGAATGACCGTCAGATCTCCCTTTGGGACGTCGCTTCGTTGCGCAAGCTGACCAGCATGTCCGGACATCGGGGCGATATCGCGCAACTGGTATTTGAACCCCATGGACGTGGGCTGATCTCGATCGCCGAAGATCAAACGCTTCGATTCTGGAGCCTGTCGGCGGGTACGGAATTGCTCGAATTGACTCCGCTGCCCGGTGCGACGCCGGTCGCGTTGAGCATCAGTCAGGACGGACTGATGCTGGCATGCGAAATGAGCAACGGCTGCATCGTGGCGCTCGATGTCCGCAGCTCGGAATCGAACCCGCCGCCTCGCTCCCCATGAGCTTCAGCGGGGAAGCCTGGTCATTTCAAAAAGCTGTGTCGCCTGAGGCCCGAGAAAGCCTTCGAATCGGGCCCGTTTGCCGGTCTCGGGATCGGAAACTTCACCGCGTTCCGCCAATTCAAAATAGGCATATGTCCAAGGCATCGTCGTCCGCACGCCGAACTTGGAAACATCCACATCGATCACGACCGCCTCGGTCGCCGTCTGCCGCAGTTTGCTGCCCACCACACCCTCGATCTCGGACTTCATCGGGACGCCCACGTCGCGCAAGGCCGCCACCGTACGTTCGATATCCTGCAACGCCGGAACGCCATGGGAGTTGATCAGTGATGTGAAGTGGTTCACGTTGTATCCATGGACCAACACCCAGGCGGCATACTGACTCACTCGATTCACCGCCTCCACTTCGACTTTCTCCGGCAAATTCCAGGGGAGCTCCTGGAATTCGTTCAGAACGCGCTGCAGAAGTTGCTCCTTCTCCTTTTCGCCGAGCAATTCACTGCGTGCGATCCGCGTCAATGACTCCTCGGAAATTGGCAAGCGATGAGTGCGGACCGTCTTCAAGATCATTGCCTGCAGGACCTCGTTCAACTCCCAGACCTTGAGTTCGGAAATGAACAGCTTTGGAAACTTGCCGTTGGGATGCTGGAAGTGAATCGCGGAAAGCTGTTTGTCCTCGAAGTGATAACAAGCGGCCGCCCGGTAGCCCAGCGCCTCGAAGATCCTGGACAGCGTACAGATGCCGGTTAAGGGATGTTGGCAGGCAAGCGTGCGGAATGCGATATGATCGTTGACAAATGTCGCCCCCGATTCCGCGACGACTTTCTCGTAGGCCTGGACATACGAAACACGTTGACGATATCGGTCCCAGAGTCGGTCGAGCAATTGTGCCAGGAAGACTTCGGAAGGCGAGGCCGTCGGGATCTGCTGATGAGGTCCATGAATAGCTGAAGGCGTCGTCATATCGCAACTCCATTGATCATTGCTTGCCTCACTGCAATTCTACCGTATGATTGAAATGCGGCTACTCGGCACGCTTTGATTTCGGTTCTCATCCGAGATTCCAGCGTTCCCGGGATCGGAGGGCACCATGCATGACGATAACATCTCCTATTCTCAGGTTCCTTTACTCCGCACCGAACTGCCGGGTCCGCGAGCCAGGGAGGTGATTGCGACGGATGAGGAGTTCACTTCCCCGTCCTACACGCGCGTTTATCCGCTTGTGGTCGCACGTGGTCGAGGCGCGGCGATCGAAGATCTGGACGGCAACGTCTTTCTCGACTTCACGGCGGGGATCGCCGTCTGCGCCACGGGCCACTGTCATCCGCACGTCGTCAAAGCGATTCGCGACCAGGCCGATCGGTTCCTGCATATGTCGGGGACCGACTTTTACTACGAACCCCAGCGCGACTTGGCGCGGAAGTTGGCTGCGCTGGCGCCCGGCAGCGGTCGCAAACGTGTCTTCTTCACGAACTCGGGCGCGGAATCGGTCGAAGCGGCATTCAAGTTGGCTCGCTATCACACGCGCCGGCAGCATATGGTCGCGTTTTTCGGCGCATTCCACGGACGCACCCTGGGTGCCCTGTCGCTGACCGGCAGCAAGATCACGCAGCGCGAGGGCTTTGCGCCGCTTATTCCGCAGGTCAGTCATGTCGATTATCCGAACTGCTACCGCTGCGAGGCCAGGCCCGCCTGTGGCGGTTGCTGCATGGCGACGTTGGACCAGATTGAGAATCTCTTTCAGCGCACCGTCTCCCCGCGTGAAATCGCCGCGTTTATCGTCGAGCCGATCCAGGGCGAAGGCGGGTACATCGTGCCGCCGCCCGACTTTCACCAGCGACTCAAGGCGCTGGCCGACCAGCACGGCATCCTGTATATCGTCGACGAAGTGCAATCCGGCATGGGCCGAACCGGCAAGATGTTCGCGATCGAGCATTGGGGAGTCGAGCCCGATATTATCTGCACCGCCAAAGGACTTGCCTCCGGGATGCCCCTGGGAGCGATGATCGCCAAAGCTGAAATCATGAGTTGGAAAAAGGGGGCCCACGCCAGCACGTTTGGTGGTAATCCTGTCTCCTGCGTCGCCGCGCTGGCCACCATCGAACTGCTCGAACAAGAGTTGATGGCCAACGCCAGCCGTACCGGCGAATATTTGCGACAACGGTTGAATGAACTTGCGGCACGCCACCCCCTGGTCGGCGACGTGCGTGGTATCGGACTGATGATGGGAATGGAACTGGTGCTCGACCGGGCGACGAAAGTTCCGGCGTCGGATGCCCGGGAACGACTGATCCAATCCTGTTTTCGGCGCGGCCTGCTGCTGCTCGGCTGCGGCTCGAGCACCGTACGATTCTGCCCTCCGTTGGTCGTTCAGCCTGCCGACATCGATACCGCGATCAAAATTCTGGATGCGGCACTGCGTGAAGTCGCGCCGTCCTAACCGATTCGCGCAGACAACGCGTACTCTCGCGGTTCGGCGGGCGCCTTGGGTGGGGATTCTGTTTCAGGATTTGAAGCCGCCCGTCAGCATGCCGACGATCAGAAACAAACCCAGCAGGCCCCAGAACAGTGCAAACAGGCCGCCGCATCCGATGCCGATCCAGGCATGAACGCTGCCCTTGACCAGCGGATTCCGCTTGCGCGCCCGCAACCCAAGAATCCCCAGTATGAACGCCGCAACACCCAGCGGGAACCCGATCAGCGGTAAACCGCTCAACAACCCCAGGTAATATGCGATCAGAGCCTGAGGATTCTTGTACGGAATCAAGCCGCCGGTCGCGTCCCCTTCCGATACCGGTGTCGACAACGGTGGATACGATTGCAATTGCGGCGACTGCGGAGCGGCAAACGGATTGATGGCCTGGGGAACCGCCGCCGTCGTGCCCGGAACCGAGAGTATCGCACCGCAATTCGGACAGTAATTGAGCGGTGAACTGCTGCTGGCACCGCATTTTTCGCAGCGAATGGTCATCGTTATACTCTTGGGATGTCGTGGCCGTCAGACAGTTCAGGCAAGAATGCCCTTTACAATTTCCCCCTCGACATCCGTCAGGCGAAAATCGCGACCGGCGTGCCGATAGGTCAATAACTCGTGGTTCAAACCCAGCAAATGCAGCATGGTGGCATGCAGATCGTGAATGTGGACCTTGTTTTCGGCGGCGAAGTAACCGTAATCGTCCGTAGCGCCATAGCGCATGCCGCCTTTGACCCCGCCGCCGGCCAGCCACATGGTGAATCCCTCGGGATTATGATCCCGCCCGTTGTTGCCACCTTCCGCTGTCGGCGTGCGACCGAACTCGCCGCCCCACCAGATCAGCGTATCGTCGAGCATGCCCCGCACCTTCAGGTCGGCAAGCAGTCCCGCAATCGGCACGTCCACTTCCCTGGCATTTTTCTCGTGCCCTTGTTTCAGATCGGCATGCTGGTCCCACTGGACCTTGTCGTCATTATGCGTGACCTGGATGAACCGCACACCCGCCTCGGCAAAACGGCGAGCCAGCAGGCACATCCGACCGAAATTCGCCGTGACCGGATCGTCAAGCCCATACAGCGCGCGAACCGTGTGCGACTCCCCGGAAATGTCCTCGATCTTCGGCAACTCCGATTGCATGCGGAATGCCAGCTCAAAGGAACTTATTCTGGCCTCCAGGGATCGCTCCGCTCCTACGCGCGATTGGTAGTCTCGATTCCAATCCCGCATCCGCTGCAGCTGCAGCTGCTGGACATCGTGGCCAAGACGTTGATTCCTAAGATAGCGTACGTTTGCCTTCTCGGCGGGGATGCTCGCATTGCCAAGCGGCGTACCCTGGTAAACCGCCGGCAGAAACGACGCACCCCAGTTATTGATTCCGCCGAATGCCAAGGTCGGACAAATCGTCACGAATCCCGGCAAGCTGTCGTTCTCGGTTCCCAGCCCATAAGTCACCCACGAGCCGATGCTGGGACGGATAAAACTGTCGCTGCCGGTGTGGATCTTCATCACCGCTCCACCGTGGGACGGATTCGTACCATGGATCGAGTGGATCATGCAAAGGTCATCGACATGCCGAGCGACGTTCGGGAATAGTTCACTGACCCAAAGCCCGCTTTCGCCGTACTGTTGAAATTGCCAGGGCGACTTCAGCAGATTGCCGGTGGAATTGAACTGTACCCTGGGTTTGGCGAACGGCAGTGGCTTGCCGTCATCGCGCGTCAACAGCGGTTTCGGATCAAATGTGTCGACCTGGGAAGGTCCACCACTCATAAAGAGAAATATAATCCGTCGAGCCCGAGCAAGGTAATGCGGCTTCCGCGGCGCGAGCGGGTCGGTGGGATTCGTGTCCGCCCGGGACCGCTCACCCAGCAGCGACGCTAATGCCAGCGCCCCGAACCCCACCGCCGATCGTCGAAGCGTTTCACGCCTCGATAATCCGCGCTGGCCGCCAACATCCAGACCGTCCAACCGATGCTCGCACGACAACCGTGAATTCTCCTTGTCCATCAGTTCGCTGCATCGGCCACCCTGGGAACCGATGCTGCCCGCTCGTTACGTGATCGACCGATTATAGGCGCGAGCGGAGCGGCCGTTCGAGACCCTGGGACTGTTCCGTACCAGGCCCAATCGGTTTGTGTCGCCTACGGCGCTACGGCGTTAGCTCGAGGCTGGCAGGGCGCGAATCGCAGGTCGGATGGTCGTCGTCGAGAAATTCCAGATCGAATGCCGCGGCGCCCGATTGGGCGAGGAACGCGCGGCGCAGTTGTGGCTGCGCCGGTAGAATGTACATGCGGAAGGGACGGCGCAAGGAGAATCGTAGACCTGTCGTGAACGACAGCTCGCCCCGCTCCATAGGGTCAAGGTAGTCGAACAGGCGTTTGAGCATCGTGCGGGACGGCGATTGCGATATGAGTCCGATCGGCTGGCCGCGACGCGCCGATTCCAACAAGTGGGTCAGGCGGCGCGATTGTTCGGGGTTGGGTTCAAATCGCAGCAATGTCGGTACTCGCATGTGGCGCGCGGGAAGTTGCTCGCGAATCGCCGCCCCCACGTTAAAAGGAAAGGCGGCGCGAATCGCCTGCAGTGCTCGAACCGGCTGATAGTCGAAGGCCGCGAACGCCGATTCGTGCAGAACGAACATCTGGGTTACGATCCGGGCGCCACGCCGCCCGCTGTACTCGGCGCCGGTTGCCTGAGTTTCCGACAGGCACCAGTGCTGCTGATCGAGCGGGTGGAAATTGAGGCTATGCGGCGGTTCGCGGTCTTCCAGGCAATCGTGAGCCGGGCCCCAACGCGACAGTTCCCGCGCCAGATCCGGGGTAATCCCTGGACTGGTCGCCGCCAACTGATAGCCGCTCGACTGACGGCCTTTGACCGATGTGTAGATCGCCTGTTCGAGGCAAATCAGCTTGGACATGACGGTGCAGCTATTTCGTTCCGGTTAATTGATGGATCAGCCAAACGAACGGTTCCGTGACACCACGAGGCTCGATCCTCAACGGCACGCGGAACCGGCCTTCCCTGGATACCTCGAATGCACATGCTCCTGCCACGCTACTCGCAAAGAAACGACAGCGCCGCAGTCGTTCATGGCATTGTTTGAACAAGCCGGGCGTTCTCTGTCGGGCGAACGCCACCGGGTCTTCAAAGCAGGCATCGCACTGGTCGGATTTTGTAAACACGATCGAAATCGGCCTCGAACCCCAACCCGACTTGGCATCGGAATTCATTTCATTGAGGTAGGTGATCATTTTCATGCCAAAGTAGTCTTGATCGTCACAGCCTTCGTCGAGCCCCTCGATGTCGATCAGGATCAAGACGGCGGCACACTTGGATAGAAATGCCCGGATCACCGGATAGGAATGCGGATGTTCAATTTCCTCCATCAGGGCTTCGCCGGCGACATCGGGCATGATCAGTTCGATCTTCTGGTTCTTCTGGGGGACCAGCACTCGGGAGTGAACCCAGTTCCAGCGATCGGGCTCATTCGGAGTTTTGAGCGGAAACTCGCACTGCGACAACGCCCCCGCAGTGGCTTGCTGCAAGGAGATCGAAAATGCCCCGCGGGCAAGCAACTGCAATTCGCTGGAGTAGCGCGAGAGCATATCCGTGAGCATGCCGATATAGACAGTTTTGCCCGATCCGGTTGTGCCCAACACGGCCACCATCTGCGGCGTCACGCTTTGTTGAACCTGGTGGGCCAGCGCCATCGGGGCCTGGCAGTGTCGGCAGAGTTCGGCACTCGTGGCGTTCACACCGTCGCAGATATAGCACGGAACGGGCGTCGCATACTTCGCGAGTTGAAACGAATCCATCGCCAGCAGTCCTGGTCGACTCATGATGCGATCTCCTTTTCCAGTTCCGCCAAGGGGTCGGGCGCCGCGTCACTGGACGAGATATCCACGCCCCACGGATTGACCGGACAGCATTCGGATTGAGCCTCTTCCGCCGCGGGATTGTCGGCGAGAATCGTCGTTACGTCGCAGACCCCCAGCGCGCAGCGGAAGCCGATATTGTATTTACGAGCACAGAGCGCATCGCCGCTCTGAAAGCTGTTCTGGGCCTGGTTGTCGAAGTAAGTGTCGAATGCGCCCCCGCGAATGCTCTTCATCGGCAGCGGTAATTCGAGCGCCCGGAAGCGGCAATTCCAGGCTCCAAACGGCGAGCTGGTCCACTCCCAGACGTTGCCGATCAACTGGCTGGCTCCGCCGACGCTGGTGCCCTGCGGATATTCGCGAACGCTGACCGGGCACCCGGGCCCCGATCCCCAGAGATTGGCCATCGATCGATCCATGCTCTCGCCCCATGGGAATCGCCGTTGGGTGGGGGGAGCGTCCGGCTGCGAAACCGGCCAGCTCGCCGCCTTGACCCACTCCGCATCGCTGGGCAGCCGTTTTCCCGCCCAACGTGCATAGGCCATCGCCTCATACCAGCTCACTCCGACGACCGGCAGATCATCCTCGTCAATCGGGTAATGCCCATTCTCCCAGTAGCGTGGACCAGGATGTCCCGTCTTGTCCACGAATTCGACGACGGCGTTGAGGATCTCCGGGTCCCAGATCGCCGGCTGCTCGTACGCTCCGCTGGCGACGAAATCAAAGTACTGTCGATTGGTGATTGGATATCGATCCAGGAAGAGCGCTTCGACGGAGACCAGCCGTTCGCCTTCGTGCGGATCGTCCGACTCTTCAGGTTTCGCCGGTCGCCACGGATGCAGAATTACGTCTCCGCTGGGGACCAGCGACATATGCTGATCGAGTTCCGACAGCGCCAATTCCACATGTTCCCGCCGCAGATTGGCGGCCACTTGAGGACGCAACAGAATCGCATAGCGGTGCTGCGACAACATATGATTGACCAGTGATCCCTCGTCCGAGAAATCGACATCGGTCGGATTCGCGGCCGGTCTGCCGCTGCTGGCATGGCAGTTCGACGAAGCGACTTTCCCGGTCGCTCCATGGTCGCTGTTGCCGGCGTCGCCGCTTTCCGTCGCCATACCGGTACCCCGGCGCAGACAACGAAAGGCCCAACGGCCTGCCACGACCGCGGCGCTGGTACCCGCCAGCGCGTAGCCGCACCAGCTGCCCTCGGCGGCCGGCGCGATCCAGGCGAATAAGACTCCGATCGATCCCGTCAGCGCCAAAGCGCCGGTCTGCACGTCTGCTGCCATGATTCCAACCCCTGCTTAGGACGGTGCGCGCGCTCGGCGACGTTCCGCGGCATCCCGCTGAACTTTGCTGAATTGCGCCATCACGGCACTCGTGACCGCATCGGCGGGCTTCGCTGCCGGTGCGCCCGACGGACTTCGATTCATCATCATCTCGGTCTGAACTTCCACAAATTTTCGGAGGTGCTTGAGCTCATTGGTCAATTCCTCACGCTGGCGATCCATCTCGACCTTTTGATCGACAAGCGTCTGTGACAACTCAACGGCGCGATCCCGCAGCAGTTCCACTTCATCCCGCAATTCGTTGCGCTCCTGTTCGAGCTTGCGCATCGCGTGCGCATCAGCACTGGAATCGGCCGCCGCCCGCAACTGCTCCCGCAGCGACATGATCTCGGCCTGAGATTGCGAGAATTGCTCCCGCACTTGCGCCAGTTCCAAAGTCACGCCGGTCATCGTCTGCAACGTCGTCGTCGATTGTTCCAGTTGCCGGCGAAGCTCGCAGGTTTCCTTCTCCATCTGCTCGACGTGAGCCTGAGCCTGCTGTTCGGATGACTTCGTTCGCTGAGCCGCTTCTTCCCTCTCGCGCAAGAACAGATCACGCATCTCGTTCAACGTAGACAGCGTCGAGGACAATCGCTCGTCCTGCGTCTGCAGTCGCTGCCCCATCTGCTCCGCGTCTTCGCGCTGTTGGCGCAAAAGCCCTTCGTGCTCCGCATTCAGGCGCTTTTCACTCTCCAACTCCATCGCCTTGCGTTCCAACTCCACGCGCAAATGGTCCAGATCGTCGAAAAGCCCCTGAATCAGCGATTCGAGTCCACTGCATTCGGACCGGAAATCGGCGAGCGTTTCCTGGATCGGTTGCCAGAGCTGATCGACCTTCGGCGCGGATTCCAACGTCCCTTCGGTCATTGCATTTCACCCCTGAATTGGAGTTCGCCCCCCGGCGCGACGCCGCAACCCATGACGGGATTGGCGCATGCGCTTTTCAGACTGCTTTCGGCCAGGGACCCTCAGCGAACATTTGGATGAGTTGGTTAGCAGCCGCTGCGGGAAACCTGGTGCGTTGTAGGCACCGCCGCCAGCTGCTGCGCGTTCGCGAGTGGTATCTGAACAGTACGTCGAATTGCCGCCCGAGGCAAATTGTCTAGCAGGATTTTTTCAAAAACAAGGCTAATTATTTTTGAGTGCGTCGACGCCGCCTCCCCCATATCCCAACCGGCAGCCAGTGCGGATAATGCGCGGAGTAGCCAACAGTATCAATCGTAACGAATTCAACATCGTAACGAATTCAACATCGTAACGAATTCAACAACGTAACGAATTCAACATTGAGCAGGAGCCGCATCCAATGATCTCACAACTGTGCCCTAACCGTCCCATCGTCTTGATCGCCGCGAGCCTGACTGCGCTGTTATGGTGCAATGCCGCGGAAGCCCGATCGCATCGAAGTTCCCAGAATGATGTCCGAGCGGCGGAAGCGGCCGCAAGCCCCAACGATCAGTCGACCGCCGGCGCGAATCCGCACGATGCTGGCAGCTGCAAGCGTTGCTGCGATCGCTGCATCAAGTACCGACATCACCCAACGCTGCGAAAAATCTGCTGTGGCTGCGAAGAATCGACGCGCACCGTCCTGCAGGTCACCGACCCCTGCTGCTGCTGCGTTGTGGAAGTTGAAGTTTGCCTGCCTGCCTGCTGTGACGACTGCCCCAAAGTCTGCTGCTCGCCGGGAATCCTCGGCCGAGACGTGGTGACCTATGAATGGTGCTGCGGGTACAAGGTGCGCGTCGTGTTTGATCGCTGCGGCGACATCACCGTTCACAGCTACGGACGTTAGCAGCACCTTTTCCGCGTCAGAGCACTCACCGGCAAGTGGAGGCGAACGGACCTCCACTTGCCTTTTCTTGCCGGCAGCCTGGTGGCTGCGCGAATCTGGCGACGGCTGCTATTTCTTCTCGACAACCCAGATATTGCGGAAGACGACCGGATTGCTGTGATCCTGCAGGAACAGGCTGTCCGGGCCTGGGCCTTCTTTGTGGAAACCCGGGGTTTCGCTGGCGATTTCCAGGTTTTCGTAGATCGACACACCGTTATGCTTGATCGAAACGCGTGCGTTGGCGGTCTTCTTTCCCGTTTTGTCATACTTGGCCGCGGTGAAGTCGATGTCGTACGTCTGCCAGGACAACGGGGGGAGGCACATATTGACGGCGGGCTCCTTTTGCGAATAGATGCCGCCGCACTCATTGTTCTTCCCTTCCAGCCCAAACGAATCAAGTACCTGGCATTCGTAGCGGCCCTGGATGTAGACTCCGCTGTTTCCGCGACCTTGACCCGTCGCCTTGGGCATGAAGGGGGTACGGAACTCGATATGCAGCTGATGGTCGCCCAGCTTCAGCTTGGACGCGGCGTTCGTGGCACCGAGCAGGTTTCCCTCGACGAGTTTTCCATTTTCGAAACCATCCGCGGAACTGCCGTCGAAAAGCACCGTGGCCCCGGCCGGTGGTTTCGCGCCCAACGTCGGGCTCTTTCGTTCGACCTTCTTCAGCTCCGCGACCGTATTCCCCGAAGAGTCTTTGACGGTGAACACGCCATCGGATGCGACCGAGGTGAATTCGTCGTTCTTGAAGACTGCGGTTTTGCCATCGAGTTTACCCGTAGCGCGGCGCGTTGCATCGCCGCGCCTCCAGCCTGCGCCTGGCAGGCCGCCTTGGTACCCGACGGCGGCAAAATTGCCGTCGCCATTGGCGATTACCTGGACGCCCCATTGCTCATCACCGCCGCGCCCGAGGTACTCGCCCTGGATCGCGAAATCGATGCCGCCTTTGGCTGGATCCGTAATCGCATCGCCGCCTTCCAGACCCCAGGCTGAACCGGCGGCGAGCATGCCGCCGAGCATCACGCAGGCTTGAATCATGAACCGTTTCATACGTCGCACCTCCCGAAGTGATCAAGAATTAGTATTGCCAATCCAGTCGCCGGTTTTCCCCAGTCTGCACCCGCTGCCATTCCGCGGCGCCCCGTGGGGATAGCCATGGAAGCGACTTTCGTGGCTATTGTTATCTGCTGGGGAAGTCTTCACAAGTTGGCAGCAAGACTGGCACCTTTTGGCATCTGGGCCTATGGCCGTGGATGGCCATCGGGGGTTAGACTCCGGCATATGAAGAAATCGCGACCCAAGAAGACAGTTGCCACGGCGGAGGATAACCGGGTCGCCGAGGCGATCACCGTCGCCTGGATGCTTGCAACCGTTGCCACGTTGATGGCGGAACTGGTAGGGCTGATCAGTTTTGCGGTTGTGGCCTGGATCGGCGCCAAGGAGTTGCCCGCCGGCGCATTGGTACTTCCCTGGGTGATGTGGGTGTCCGCGATCGTAACCGGGATTCTTGGTCTGGTGCTGGGCGCGATCGCTTCGCGCATCCGCGCGGTTCCGGCACCGGTTTCGGTCGCGATCGTGTCGGCGGTGATCGGAATTCTGCCGATCCTGGGACTGCTGATTCTGATCAGCTGAGCAGGCTCGCGTTTACCGGTCAGTACGGCACCGGCAACACAGTGTGGTGGAGTCCAAGCAGCTATCGCTGCCGGCTGCCTTTGGCTTCGATTTTCGCCGCCATCGCCGCGAACGATTTCGATTCGTCTTCGTTGCCCAGCTGTTTATGCATGAAAGCCAGATTGCCGTACGGAATTGCCAGCGATTTCTCGGGAGCGATTCCTGACTTGACTGCCCGTTGCACAAGCTGCGCACCCTGTTTGGTGAATCGCATTCCCTGTTCCCGTTTTCCCGCCTTCCAGAACGTCAACCCCATACTGACCAGGCGCTCTCCATGTTCGCTCATCTCACCGCTCGAGACTTCCTCGATCCCGGGCATGCAATTTAAGGCACGCTCGTACCAGCGTACGCCTTCGGCATGGTCATTTTTTGCGGCGGCGTGGACGGTTCCGATCGCAAAGTAGAGCCGGCCGCAGACCGATTTCAAGGCGGGCGTCAATTCCCGCTGATCGGCGGAGGCATCCAGCAGACCGAGCGCGTTTTCGGCCAGACGCAGCGCCTCGGCGGCTTCGCCCCGGTCAATCGCCGCCGTCACCGCATGACTGAGCGACTGGCTGAGTTCCCATTCCAATTGCTGGCTGAAAGCGCTGTCTTTCGACGTCGACAGGCACGACTGGCCAAGCTGCAGCATTTCGTCGGTCATCCGCGAGACCTTCTCCAGGTCGCCCGTCGCCGAATAACACTCGATCGCCCGCCGGTACCAGCTCAATTGCACGGCGCTCCCCAGCTTTTCGTTGGCGATCAAGTCGGCGGTGATCCGCCGGCTGTTTTGCAGCCATTTATCCACGACGTCGCTCTTGTCCTGATAGCTGCCACAGGCAATTTCGCGGGCGATGGCCAGATGAGCTTCCCAGAGCACGAGCTTGGCCCGGCGCCGCGCCTCGACCTGTTTGGAATTCAACAGAGGAGTGGCGAGCTGCAGCGCCTGCTGGTGCAACTGCATGGCTCTGGCAGCGTCCGGCTGTGGCCCCGAATTGGTCAAGGTTCCCAACAGGCAAACTGCCTCCGCCTTTCGCTCCGTTGAAAGCTCGGCGCGTTCATTGAGCCGTAGAACCTCTTTCAGCGCGCGACTGTGTTGACCGGTCTCTCCCGCCAGTCGTGCGGCCGACAATTCGTAGTCAAATCGTTCCGGCAGACCATTTGCCGATTGCTGCACAGCCCGTGATGCGGATTCCAACGCTTCGTTCAGTCGGCCGCAATCGGTGAGAATACTGCTGCGAACCCAGGCAATCCTCGCCGCGTCCCCCTTCTGCTCCGACGCCGTTTCCAGATCCTGCAGCCGCGCAAGATGCGCCTCGCGGTTGCACCACAGCGCACGCCGGATGAACGGCTCCGGAGCGATCGGTTCGAGCGATATTGACTCGATGGTGTCGCGCTGGCCGCCGCCGGCGTAGTACAGATGCACCCCGCGCTCGGGAACGGAAAGTCCAATTGCCTCGCCTTCTTCGTTCAGACAATCCGTCAGCACGAACGCGCCGACGCCAAGCTCCCGAAGTGCTTCAACGGGCTGTTTGGCCTCGGCAAATTCGAGCCGAATTCGCTCCACCAACTCGCGCCCGGAAACTTCGACCTTCGCAAATGGCTCGCGGTAATAGAGCAGCGTCGCTGCCCCTTTCGATCGAACTTCCTCCTCAGGCTTGCCCAGCGACTCGCGCGCTTCTTCCATCGTCGTGCGGCCGGGAGTCACACCGTGCAAGCTGACTGGCTGGACGATCGAATCGTCGACCTCCGCCGCATCGGCCTTCGATTGCCCTGTCGTCGGTAACGTTGCTTCCAGTTCCGGATCGGCAGTCCGTTGATCTGATTTCGAATTTCGCGAAGGCTGATTCGACTCGATTTCCACGCTCGGCGCTGGCTCCTGGGACTTGGATGGCAACGTCTTTCTGGGAGCCTTCCCAACGGTCTTTGGTGTGACGATCGGCGGCAAATTGTCGTCTTCTGAAGCCGCACGTGGTTCTGCCGCCGCGTCGGCAACAGATGTCGCATCGTCACCCTTGCCGGGAGCGACCGCAGGCTCCTCCTTCACCGGTTGGAGTTTCGCTTTCGAGTTCCTGGCCGCGGCGGAACTAACGATCGGCGGAAGCAGATCCGAATTCGTTTCGGCTTGGTTCGTCGCAGTCTCCGGAGCCTCTTTCTGATTGCGTTTGACAGCCGCCCCGTCGCCCGACTTCGCTCGGCGACTGGACGATTCGTCGTCAGGAAGTACCCGCGATTTTGACTGTCCCGCGCCAAGTGGCTTGGCCGGGCTGGGCGGCGGAGCCGATGACTTGCCAGGATCAACAGCTTTGGACTTCGTGGGCTTGCCCTTCCGCGCAGCATCCGGTGTGACAATTGGCGCCAGCCCGGGTTCCGTGTCCGGCGCTTCCTTCACGACGCCGCTCTCCGACGATCGTGCACCGCCGCTCGGCGGCTTGGCCGGACCTGACTCGTCGGATGCTGCCTCAGTTTCCGCAGCCTTTTCCGTCTGCTTCGGACTCGGCCTGGTCGCGGTACGCGCCGCCGACGAACCGCCACGACTTCGCATCGTCGTCGAAGCCCTGGTCCTTGGAAATCCGTTTTGCGAGTCGGTCGTGTTGTCCGCTTGCAACGCCGACGCACCTGTTGCGATCATGGCGTACGAGACCAGGTTCAACACGATCCTGAGTACAGAACGAGAGCAAACCGAGAAGCGCGACATCCCTAGAATCCTCCATGAGGGCGCGGGAGTATAGCAAGACATGAGGGCGCGGGAGTATAGCAAGACTTCATTCTGCGTCCAGAGGAAATGGGGGAACGGGGAACGGGGCAAACGAGCCGGATGCTAGCTGGACTTGAACCGCTGTCGGGGGCGGACGACAATCTGTGCGTAAGTGTCGGCTGGGATGTGCGTCCCAAGCGGAGCAGAGTCGTCGCTACCGGGAAAGGCATGAGCGAGCGGTATGGTCTCATCTCGAAAAGTTATCATTACTTGTGCTGTCACGGGTGCGATCCACACGCCGACAATGTCGGAACATCTGCCAGTAACTCCGGCGGAGATCTCGGCGGCAGCGCTCGGTGCGGCGGAAGCCGGTGCCGCGATTGTGCATCTCCACGCCCGTCAACCGCACGACGGTCGACCTACGCAGGACCCGGAAATGTTCCGCAGGTTTCTGCCCGAGATCCGGCAGTCCAGTCCGGTCGTCATTAATATCACGACCGGTGGCGCGCCGACGATGAGCATTGCCGAACGTCTGCAGCCGGCTCTGCAACTTCAACCCGAAGTTGCCTCGTTGAATATGGGATCGATGAATTTTGGGCTGTACGAGATGATCCCGCGCTACCGCGACTGGAAGCACGACTGGGAACTTCCTTATCTGGCGGAGAGCGACGAGCGGATTTTCAAGAACACGTTCCGCGATATTGCTCATATTCTGCAATCGTGCAGCGGGAATGGTACGCGATTTGAAATCGAGTGTTACGATATCGGCCACCTTTACACGGCGGCTCATTTTCTCGACCGCAAACTGCTTACGCCACCGTTGTTCATCCAGTCTGTATTCGGCATCCGCGGCGGTATTGGACCGCATGCGGAAGATGTCATGCACATGAAGCGCACCGCCGATCGACTGTTTGGCGATGATTATCAATGGTCGGTATTGGGAGCGGGTGGCAAGCAGATGTATATCGCGACCCAGTCGGTGATTCTCGGCGGAAACGCGCGGGTTGGGCTGGAAGACAGCCTCTGGATCGGGCCGGGCAAGATGGCGTCCAGCAACGCCGAACAGGTTGCCAAGATCCGCCGGATTATCGAGGAACTGGGTTTGGAGATCGCTACTCCCGACGACGCACGACGCATCCTGGGGCTGAAGGGTGCGTCGCAGGTTGCTTTTTAGCTGCCGCGATTCGCGGGGCGCCAGGAATCAGCCAGGGGAATGCCGGATGCCGGAAACTTCAGAGATTGTCGCGGTCATCGGATTGGGCACGATGGGGCACGGCATTGCCCAGACATTTGCGCTGGCAGGCTATACGGTTCATTGTTTTGACATGGTCGTCGAAGCCAGCGCGCAGCTTCACGCGCGAGTCCGGCAGAATTTAGAGGCTTGGGTTGCCGCCGGAGTTCTGACCGGGGACCAGCTCGAGACGGCCCTGGGGCGACTGCTGCGGTTTGACGATCTTTCCACGGCGGTCCGAGACGCCGCTTTTGTTACCGAAGCCATCAAGGAAGATCTGCCGACGAAACAACGGTTATTCGCGGAACTTGATCGCTGCACCGCGCCCACGACGATCCTGGCGTCCAATTCTTCGGCGTTTCCAATTTCGCAGTCAGCCGTTGATCTGCGGCATCCAGAGCGGTCCTTGGTGACCCATTGGTTCAACCCGCCACATCTCGTGCCGTTGGTCGAGATTGTTCCCGGTCCGGGCACTTCCACGGAAACGGTGGAGAAGACCGTCAACCTGATACGGGGTATTGGCAAACTACCGCTGCGTCTGAGAAAGGAGATTCCCGGTTTTCTGGTGAATCGAGTCCAGGTCGCGATCCAGCGCGAGGTCTGGAATCTGCTCGAACAGGGCGTGGCCAGTGCCGAGGAGATTGACGCGGCGTTGTCAGCGAGTGTCGGGTTGCGCATGGCGATTCAGGGGCCGCTGGAGGTTCATGATTTTGGCGGGTTGGATATTCAGGCCGCCACATTCGGCAATTTGATTCCCGAGATCAGCAGTGATCTGCTGCTGCCGGCCGTCGTGCGGCGACTGATCGAGCAGGCGGATTACGGGGTCAAGACCGGGCAGGGTTTTCACGATTACTCCGCCGGCCGGGCCGCTGCGCGACAGCAGCGACGCGATCGGTTGCTGCTGGCGATACAGCAACTTTTGAATTCGGATGCCCGGATAGAACATGTTTCGTCCGATCGTTCGAGCCCTGGGGAACAAGGAGTCTCGTGATCTTTCGGCCGGTGACACTGAGCGGCAGATCGGCCAATTCTTCGGGCGATATCCAGCGTGTTGTCGAATCCGATCGCACGGTCGAACTGTCTGCGGGTGTCGCGTGATAGCAGTACAGCGTAATGCGGAACCGAGTTACGCCATGTTTGACGGTGGCGAAGAGCGGTCCGATTCTTGTTTTGGCGCCGGTCAGCTGAACGCAGCACTGGGCAAGATGCCTGCGTGCCGATGCGGACTCGTGGTCAAGTTGTTCCAGCGGGCATCGCGGAAAATCCCACATTCCGGCCCAGCGCTCACCATCGCGGCACTTGCGCAGCAGGTATCGTCCCTGGTCCTGCACCACAATGGCGGCCTCGCGGATCTCTTCGTAACGCGTCTTGCGACCCGGCCGAGGCAGCTTCGCTTGCTGGCCAAGCTGGCGAGCGGAACAGAGCTCCGCGAGTGGACAGGCGTCACACTTGGGGGCACGCGGCGTACAGATCTGGCTGCCGACCTCCATCAACGCCTGGTTGATCAAGCCCGGGTCGTCGCACCGGGCGGCGAGTGCGGCGAGTCTCCATAGTTCCGCCTGGGTGGCGTTGCGCGTGGGATCGCTGCGAATGGCAGCCAGGCGGCACCATAGACGGACGGTATTCGCTTCCAGGATCGGCGCCTGAATGCCGTACGCGATCGAGGCAATTGCGCCGGCCGTGTAGCGTCCGATGCCGGGCAGTTTGGCCAGGTCACCCAAGGTTGACGGCAGTTGTCCCTGATGGTGCTGTACGATTTGTCGGGCTGCGGCGTGGAGTTGCCGAGCGCGACGGTAGTATCCCAGACCTTCCCAGTATCGCAGCACTTCTTCCTCGTCAGCGGACGCCAGCGCCGACAGTTCAGGAAATCGCGCCAGGAAGCGACGGAAATATGGGATGACCGCGGTGACCTGTGTCTGTTGGAGCATGATCTCGCTGATCCAAACCGCGTACGGACTGCATTGCCGGCGCCAGGGCAAGTCCCGCGCCTGGCGGCGAAACCAGCTGCGCAGCGCGGATTGAAGGGTCGGCAGCCATTGACGATGCGTTTCGCCGCCCAGGGAGGTTACGGGCGAAATCCTGTCCGGCGGTCGAGTTCGTGGCATTCCGCAGTTCCTTGCTGGGTGGCGGCCGCCGTTCCTTTTCCGCGGCCACCGGGGTTCGAGTCGGATTTTGATCGACTCATACTGCCGGCCGGACAACCGCCTTGCCGCGCTTGCGGATCGCTTCATCGATGCGCGCCGTTACGGCGGCGTCGAGCTGCCAGGTCAGCGCGGCGGCCGATTCACGGATCTGTTGAGCCCGTTTGGCACCACACAGGGCCGCGGTGATCCCGGGCCGATGAATCGTCCAGTTCGTCACCAGGTCGGCGACCGAGTGTCCCAGGTCTCGGGCGATCTGGGAAAGTTCATCAAGAAAATCCTGATTCTTCTCCCATTCCGGGCTCTGGAACATCGGGTACTTCGCGCGGCCGTCGCCTGGCTGGAATTGATGATCGCGCCGCAGTTTGCCCGCCAGCAGTCCCTTCATCAATGGCCAGTAAACGATCACCGAAACTCGATGAGCCATGCACCAGGGCAACAGATCGTCTTCGATATCGCGCATCAACATGTTGTAGGGCGGTTGCAACGCGTCGACGGGGCAGACCGCGTGATATTCCCGCAGCTGCGCGAGCGTCATGTTGGAGACTCCAACCGCCAGGATCTTACCCGCCGCGCGCAGCTCCTGAAAGACTGCCGCGGATTCCACGATCGGCGTTCCGGGATCGGGCGCATGCAGGTAGTACAGATCGATCCGATCGGTTTGAAGGCGTTGCAGGCTTTCGTCGCACTCACGCCGCAGAGTTGCCGGAGAGGCATCGAATTGACGTTCGCCCCGGGCGTCCCAGTGAATGCCCGCCTTGGATGCGATTACGAATGCGTCGCGTTGCGAGCCGACCGCCCGAGCGATCAATCGCTCGCTCTCGCCGTTCCGACCATAGCAATAGGCCGTGTCCAGGAAGTTGATACCGCAATCGAAACAGGCGCGTATCGTCGCCAGACTGTCCTCTTCATTGACGTCCAGGCTTGTGATGCCGGCAATCGGCCAGCAGCCAAGGGCAACGGGAGTTACCCGCAGATTCGAACTGCCCACGACGCGCGGGGAAGTCAAACTGGAACGCGTTGCATCGATGGCGATATCCGAAGCAATCGACCGTGAGTTTTGCATGCCGGATTGTCGTCGCAACTCGCGTCAGCGCCAAGCCACACAGGAAGCGGACGACGTACCTCTCCCACAAGGCCGGATCCGCAACGGGATCGGCCGGCTTGATCCCGACCGGCAATCGGCCCTGCCGCTATTCCATTCAATGCGCCTTCACAGGCGGCCTCTTCATCGGAATAAGCGTCGTAATCGGACGAGTTGGCTGCATCGGTCGAGGCGGAGTGGGTGTGGCGGAACGGCAACCGTTTCACCGCCGTAGGGCGGCGACCTAGAATTCCAGTGCGGGCCAAAGATCCCTTTCCCCATCCGTAACCGAGGAAGCCGACGCATGAGCGATAACGCTCGACCATCCAGCCACTTGGGAATGCAGCTATTGCGTCTGGTCATTCATCGCCGCTGGTGGATCATCACGCCGACACTGGTCTGCACGGCGGCGGCCTTGCTGGCGGCGGTGCTGCGCGTGGATTCCTGGAGTGCGACTCAGACGCTGGTGGTGCGGGACGAAGCTGCGGGGAATCGCCAGCGGGGTCTGGGCCGCTTTGAATCGAACGATGCGATGAAATCGGCGCAGGAGACGATCCTGGAAATCTCCCGGAACCGACTGTCGGTGGCGGCCGCTTTGCGATCAATCGGACCGCCTGCCCAGCGCGACAACGACCCCACCTGGCCGACTCCTGAGGACGTCAGCGCCGTCCAGGGTCGGATCTTGCTGCGGGCGCCGAACGGCACGGAGTTCGGCAAATCGGAAGTAATTCTGGTGACTGCCGAGGCCGAGACACGTGAGCGGGCGGTGGCGCTGACGATGGCGATCTGCGATCAGTTGCAGCAGCGGTTGCGCGACTTGCGCTTGAAAAAATCGCAGAGCATTGTCGACGAACTGGAATACCATGCGCAACTTGCCCAGTCCGAGTTGGACCGCGCCACTGCGGCGATGGGTGTTTTTGAAGCTCAATTTGGCGGTGATCTGGCGGAGTTGCGATTACTGATCCAGGCCGGAGCAGGTGATAGCCATTTGCGGGCTCAGCAAAGTGCTATTCAAAAGGACCTGCGGGACGCTGAAGCGCTGCAGGAGCGCTATTCTCAACAGAAAGAACTGATCATGGCGGGAATCCGTGACGCCAACCACCTGATCGCCACGCCCAGCGGTCTGCTGGAGTCGCAACCGGCGCTGAAACGCATGCGGGACGATCTGGCGAATGCTCAACGAATTTGCGCCGAATTGGAAGGAACGCTTACCAAGGAACACCCCAGGCTGATCACGGCGATGAGGGCGGAAAAGCAGATCGCAAAGAACCTGCACGATGAACTCCAGGTCGCGTTGCGGGGCGTCGAGTCCGACCTGGAGCTGAGCGCGCAGCGGCTGGCGACTCTGGGAGCCCGGGTAACCGATGTGACGCAGCGCCTGGAGCGTGTTTCCGAATCACGCGCCGCCTACAGCAATCTGGTTCATGACGCCACCGATTGCGCCCAGGTGATGGAGCGGACGCGAAACGATCTGGCCGGCGCCCGCGCCAACCAATTGGCGGCACAGTCGGCCAGTTACTTGACGCAATTGGATCCGCCAATGCCTGGAGATCATCCCGTCGGCCCCAGCCGTTCGTCGATCGTCATCAGCGGCTTTATGGGGGGAGTCCTGCTCGGCTGCGGCTTCCTGTTCCTGTTCACTCCACTGGGTCAGTCTTCGTTGCGTCGCTGCGGCGATTACCTGCCATTCGGCAGGCGAGCGTCCGATCACGCATTGGCCACAGCCCGTACCCGTCCCGTTGCCGGCGGCAGGCGAGGAACCGATCCGACGCCCGCGACCGCCGCAGCGGCAAACACCACGAGCTTGACGAACATCGGGATTGTGGCCCCCGCTCCAGCCGCGGACGGCTGGTCGGAGACGGGACCGCAATTCGTCGGTACGAACCGCTGAATGGCGTTGTGCTCAAGAAATGGAAAAGGGTTCGGTCGGAACAAGGCACCCTCCACCCAAACCATCGAACTGGCACCCAGATAATGCCGCGAGGGAAGCAACACCTCGCCGTTCGCTTGGCTTCCGTTCGGGGGACTTGCTCCGGTCCGAAGTGACACCCTTTCCGACACGGAACCTACCCTTGGTCTCCGTGACTCAATCCTGCCGTATGAGACATCCTGTCCCATCCGGTATGGTGTAGATCGAGCAACGATCGCAACGATCTTACGCGAAAAGTCAGCTCGACCGAAAGTTCTTGCCTTGTCCACCGGGGTTCTGTCGAGTATGACGATTCTAGCGGCTCGGCCGATTGTCGGCGTTCTTGACCGGTATACGATCGACTACGTAGACTGGCCCGTTTGGCAAATGGTGTCGATTGTGCGAAAGGGGGCGTTGTGCCTGGTACCTGTGTGATTGGGTTGCAATGGGGGGACGAAGCGAAGGGCAAGCTCGTCGACCTGCTTACCTCGCAGTTCGAGATTGTCGTGCGGTACCAAGGCGGAGCCAACGCCGGACACACCGTCGTGATCGGCGACCAGACGTACAAGCTGCATCATATCCCCAGCGGGATTCTCAACCCCGGGGTGATCAATGTCGTCGGCACGGGTGTGGTTGCCAACCCCGCGACGTTGCTCAAGGAAATCGACTCGCTGCTGCAGCGCGGAGTCCAGATTCAAGGAAATTTGCTGCTCAGCGATCGCGCGCACATCGTTTTCCCTTGGCACATCGCCGAGGATCGGGCGATGGACAGCAGCACGGCGGACGGCGAGAACATCGGGACGACCCATCGCGGGATCGGGCCCTGTTACGGCGACAAGGTCGGGCGGTCACACGCGATTCGCCTGGGCGATCTTTACCGGCCGGATTTTCGCAACAGAATCGAGCGCGTGATCACGGTCAAGCAGGAGATGCTGGTGGGAGTGGACTGGTCGTTGGCGAATGATCTCGATCCGCAGACGATTCATGCCGAATTCAGCGGTTACGCCGAACGACTTCGGCCCTACGTTTGCGACACGACCAGTTATCTGTTGGACGCGGTCGAAGCCCAGCGCAAGATTCTCTTTGAAGGCGCTCAGGGGTCGCTGCTGGATGTCGATCATGGAACCTATCCGTTTGTAACCAGCAGCAACAGTTCGGGGCTGGGCGTGTCCGCGGGGTCCGGTGTCCCGGGACGATGGATCACGAAGGTGATCGGCGTGGCCAAAGCCTACACCACGCGTGTCGGCGGCGGGCCATTTCCAACCGAATTGAACGATGAAACCGGACAGCGGATTCGCGAGCTGGGCAAGGAGTACGGAACTACGACCGGGCGACCTCGTCGTTGCGGCTGGTTCGACGCCGTCGCGGTCCGCTACACTGCCAGACTCAGCGGTATCGATACGATTTCGTTGATGATGATGGATGTACTGAGCCACCTGCCGGAGATAAAGATCTGCACCGCCTACGAGATCCACGGTGAGCGGGTCAATCGATTCCCCAGCCACGTCGATGATCTGCGGGCGGCAAAACCGGTCTACGAGACGATGCCCGGCTGGCAGCGCGACGTGTCGCAAGCTCGCCGATTGGCCGAACTGCCGGACGGGGCACGACGGTACCTCGATCGCATCGCCGAGTTGATCCGGCGTCCGATCGAGTTTGTTTCCGTCGGTCCAGGCCGCGAACAGACGATCCTGGACTGAGCGAGTGACTTCGGTTCGCGTCGTGCAGGCAGCCAAAATGGGGTCAGGTTTGATGGCACGTTCGCTCGATGACATACCGTTCGAACGTCGGCCCCGGCATATCGCCGTGATCATGGACGGGAATGGCCGCTGGGCCCAACGCCAGAATCTGCCTCGCATCGAAGGGCACCGGCGGGGCGTGGCGAGTGTGCGCAGAACCGTCGAAGAGTGCGCTCGGCTGGGAATCGAACAGTTGACGCTGTATTGCCTGTCAAGCGAAAACTGGAAGCGGCCGCAGCCGGAAATCGACTTTCTGATGCACCTGCTGGAACAGTACATGATCGAGGAGCGGACGACGATCATGCGCCAGAACATCCGCGTCGCAACGATCGGTCGGCGGGAGGGTATTTCCGACGGCGCACTGCGCGAAATGAACACCACGATTGCCATGAGTGCCGCGAACTCCGGCACGCGACTCTGCCTGGCCATTAATTACGGAGGCCGCGGGGAAATTGTCGACGCCGTGCGGAAAATCTGCGGCAAGGTCCGTGATGGAGCCTTACCGGCGGATTCAATTTCCGAGCAGACCGTGGCGACCCACCTGTTTACTTCCGGAATGCCTGATCCGGACCTGCTAATCCGTACGGCCGGCGAAATGCGGATCAGCAACTTCCTGCTGTGGCAGATCAGTTATGCGGAGATCTGGGTCACGGAGCGATGCTGGCCTGAATTCGATGAGGACGACCTGCATGCGGCGATTCGCGACTATGCGGCTCGCGACCGAAAATTCGGAGGCTTGAGTGACGGGGGCTTTGGCTAAATAGCCATTGGCAAACGCGATGCTCAAGTGGCGTTTGATCTCCGCCTCGGTGGTGTTGACTCTGCTGGCTCTATTGCTGGTTTGCGACTACCAGCGCATCGGCGTCGACCGACCGGGCGTCTGGCTGGTTCCGCTGGTATTCGCGATTGCCATAATGGCCACGCGCGAGTTGCTGGAACTGATGGCACCGGCAGCTGCCCCTGCGGCAACACCCGTCTCCAGCGCTGAGCCGCTCGATATCCGACCTCAGTCCTGGTCGACTTATCTCGGCACGGTCGCTATTGTGGCCGGAGCGTGCGCGCCGATGCTCTGGAGCTCCTACCCCGTCGACTGTCCGCTTGGCAAGTTCGGCTGGCCGCTGATCGGCCTGGGATTGGGAATCGGGTTGGCATTTCTTGGAGAAATGCAGCGATTCCAGCAGCCGGGTGGAATAACGATTCGACTGGCAACCGGGACCCTGACGATGGGTTATGCCGGCGTGCTCGTTTCCTTCCTGGTCGCTCTGCGCCTGTTCGATTCCCATGAGTGGGGCATGGCGGCATTGGTTTCCACCATCGCGATCGTCAAGATGTCGGATACCGGGGCATATTTCACCGGCCGGCTGTTGGGCCGCCATCCCCTTACACCGCGGCTCAGTCCGAAGAAAACGATCGAGGGTGCCGTGGGCGGAATTCTGGCATCGGTGTTGACGTCCTGGTTGATGTTGAATCTTGTTACGCCTGCCCTGTTCGTACCCGATGCGGTTCCCCAGCCGACTCTGCGTTGGGCATCGTTGGGTGTGGTCCTGGCGCTGGTGGGCATGTTTGGCGACCTTGCCGAGTCGCTGCTCAAGCGGGACCTCGGCAAGAAAGACTCCAGCCGCTGGCTGCCAGGTCTGGGCGGAATCCTGGACATGATCGATTCGCTGCTATTCGCCGCGCCCGTCGCCTATCTCTGCTGGGCCGCCGGCCTGGTGGGGCCGCTCATGGCGACTCCACCGTGACCGCCAGCACGACCGGCGCGGTTCGGTCCGGACCTTTGACCAGTTGGATCGACTCGATCTTCTCCGCACGCTGCGGAACCACCGACAAATAACGCATCTGCTGTCCGCGCATCGCGAATGCAAACTTGGAACCGGGCACGTCGACGCGGCGAATGTAATCGGCGAAATGCTCGCCATTCACCAGCGGGTGGTCTTCGCTGGCACCGTCGGCATACTGCAATCGCACGATCATCGAAACCGATCCCTTCGGCTCCGCGGGAAATCCCCAGCCGCTGATGCCACTCAACAGGTGTATCGCCTTGGCGGTCGCATTGCACGGCAGCGTGATCGACTTCGGCATTCGCGGCGCTTTGACCCCATGCGGACCGTTCAACATCACGGCATTGGGAATGCGGTCGGGCGCCGGATCGATCAGTACAAACGGGACGCCCTCCACCGTCTTGGGCGACCAGTCGTTCAGCACCAGCCGCTCCACTTCGCCCTCGTCGGCGAAAAACATCCCCTTGGTAGTCACAATATTCGCACTCTTCGTCAACGGCAAGGGCAGGAACTTACCGCGATGCGTGAGGAATTCCAACAGGTGCACCAGTTCCTCGGGCGTGACCTGTTTTTCGAATCCTTCCGGCATCAGCGACTTATCCGAAACGCGCAACTCATCGATTTCCTCGCGCTGCAGGGCATGGCGTTTCGCCTCGGCATCCACCAACTCGATCGCAGTGCGACTCTCCGACGCCAACAGGCCGCTCATCACGCGTCCATCGAGCATCGAAACGGTGTAGACGCGGAAATTACCTTCGACGCTGCGGCTGGGGTCGATCAGGTGAATCAGCAACTCGTGTTTCGGGTGCACCGCCATCCCGGTCAAATCGGGTCCGATCTTGGCGCCTTCGCCCGAATGGGTATGGCATTTCGCGCACTGTTTCTTGAAGACTTCTTTACCCGCGGCCACGTCACCGATCTTCTTGGTCAGCGGTTCAAGTTCGGCGAGCACTTTTTGCCGGTCGGGGTTGGGCAGGCCACCGCCGCGAGCGAGCGTCACCTTGGCGCGCGACGCGATTTCACGCGTGGGATGGGACGCCAAGGCCTGTTTCTGATCCAGGCTCAGGTCGGACAATTTGGCCTCATCGGCATCGAGCGCATCGAGAAGCGCGATCGTCCAGTCGGATCGGCCGAGCAGCACCCGCAACGCGGATTGGCGGAGGGAGGGGGTTAATCGCGGCAGGCTCCGGACCAGTACCGTGCCGGCTTCCGGCGCTTCACTTTTCCCCACGCTCTCCAGGATTCCCTTGACAAATTCCGGGGTGCTGCGGGCCGTGATCAGGCTGAGAATTTCCTGGGCCGCCTCGGCATCGTGACGACGCAGGTCGATGAATTGACCGGCCGCAATCAGCCGGTCAGCCTCCTTGGCCATGTCATCACTTGCCGAACCCAGCAGTGTCGCTGACAACTCGGCCAGGCGCTGTTGGACCGACTTGGCTCCCCAACGGACCGCCAGGCTGATCAGCGGCGCCCTGGCTTGAGCCGGCAGGTGATCAAACAGTTCGTTGATCGGCGCTTCTTGATCATCGCGGAGGGTGAGCTTGCCGTCGCGAGGCCATCCTTTTTCCAATCCGCCGAGAATGGTCCTGACGACTTCCGGCGCCCCGTTTTTCATCGGGATCAGCAATTCGAGCACTTGCGGTCCCGGATTCGTTCGCGCCCAGTGTTCAGCGACGATCGGGATCGCGCGCAACAGCCCGATTCCGGAATCGCTTGCCGACAGACTGGTTTCAAGGAAGTCGCGGGCGTGCGCGGCGGCGGCGCAGATTCCCGCGTCGCCTAGCCACCGATCCTGCGTGGAGGCCAGAGCGTCGAAGATCATTGGCCCCGCCGCTTTGTTGGCCGGTAGCTCCGCCATCGTCAGCAAAGCGGCCAGCCGCACCTGAGGATCGGCATCCTGCAACAGGCCGGTTGCCGCGATGCTCTGCAGCGCGTCCGCCGTCCGCGGCAGGAGTTGCACGGCATTGCGGCGGACTCCCGCCGAACGATGTTCGAGGGCTTGCAACAGCGCTTCCGAAGCTTGCCGGTTCGAACCGTCCAATTGTCCCAGGCCGTGCAGTGTCCAGAGCGCGTGCATCACCGCCGGATTCAGACCTTTGGCATCGACGTTGATGTCGCCCGCCAGGGCCACCAGCGCCGGCACCGCGTCGCGCCGTTGTTGTTCGATCAGCAGTCGCTGGGCTTGCCGACGCCAGAACATATTGTCGCTGCGCAGGGTAGCAACGAGTTCCGCCGTGCTGGTTCCCATACGAAATCCGACCGCGTCGGAATCGCCGTGGACAACCCGATAAACCCGGCCGTGCTTCTTATCCCGCAGATCGATTTCGTAAGCATTCCCCTTGCCGGTCTTGAAGCCTGCCGGCGTCGGATTGTGCTGGATGATCAGGTTGTACCAATCGATGACCCACAACTGACCGTCCGGCCCCACTTCGGCCATGATCGGCGCGGACCACTCGTCGTCGCTCGCCAGAATGTTCCAGGAATTTCGTGAGCGAAACCCGGCGCCGTTGGGACCGATGACGAACGTGGCGATCAGGTGCCCCGTGGGCTCGGTGACAAAAGCGGTGCGATTCCAGTATTCCGCAGGCCAGGCGCGCGCGGTGTACAACGCATGTCCCGCCGCCGCTGTGAAACCGCCGTGGTGGTCCACTTGCCGGACATTTTCCGTGATCGGCTCGAAGCGATTGCTTTCCGCGATCCCCTGCAAGACCTCCGCCGACCAACCCTTCACGCGCTCGTAGTGGCGATTGGGAATCGGCATGAATTCGCTGGGATTCCCGTTCGCGGTGGAACCAAAGATCAGTCCCTCCTCACTGATTCCCAACCCCCAGGTGTTGTTGTTCGTCGAGCGCACGAACTCAAGTTCCGCGACGCGAGGCGGGTCGCTTGCGTCCAGCCGGAAGCGGAAGAACCCCATGCGAAAACTCTGCTGCTTTTCTCCCCGCACAACCGGCTCCGACAGATTGTAGCCTTGCATGCCCCAGATCCAGTTGTCGAGTCCGTACTGGAAGTTGCTTACCCCACCGTGCGTATCGCCGACCGCCCAATTCGAAATCAGCACTTCGCGCAGATCGGCTTTGTCGTCGCCGTTCGTATCCTTAAGAAATTCGGTGTGGGTACCGTTCTGGACGATGACACCGCCACGACAGCAGAGAATCGCCGTGGGGATGCTCAAGTTCTCGGCGAAGATCGTGAACTTGTCGGCGATCCGGTCGCCGTCCGTGTCCTCGCAAATGCGGATTCGATCGTGCCCGCTACCGTGCGGCTGCAGGTCGTTCGGATAGTCGATCGACTCGCCCAGCCAGAGCCGCCCGCGTTCGTCCCAGGTCATGCAGAGCGGCTTGCCGATTTGCGGATCGGACGCGAATAACTCGACATGGAATCCCACCGGCGTGACGAAATGACGGACCGATTCGGAGGCGGACAATGGCTTTTGGATCCGCGCGACCGGTTCGGAGGTCGTGCCCCACTGTTTGCCCGGCGGATAGAAGGGAATTCGGCCCTGTACGAATTCAAATGGCTTGAGGTCGGTAGGCAGCTCCGTCATGGCGGGGCGATCGGTGAATTGGGGGACCGAGTCCAGGTCGGTGCCGCAGGCCCAGCGGATACCGCGCTCGACCAGATTATGAAACCCGGGGTGACTCCAGGTGCGTTCATCGTGGCCCCAGGCCGTATAGAACACGCGTCCTTTGCCGTGTGAACGAACCCAGGTCCACGGCTCGCGGCCGGAATCGTCAACGCGGTATTCCAGGATGATGCGGTCACGATCGTTGTGTCGCGTGTGCACGTAGGTTTCGTCCCAGCTGGAGAAACCGCTGTAACCTTGCGTCAAAGGATGCGCGGCCGCATCCTCGGCCAACGTCGACCGAAAGATCCCCGTCCCATGTTTCTGAAACTGCGCGCCGACCAATTCGACATACTTGTCGGAATTACGAAAGCAGAACGACGCGCAGTGCAGCGGCACAAAGCCTTTGCCGCCCGCGACGAAGTCCAGCAAAGCCTGCTCCTGCGCTGGGGTGATATTGTCGATGTTGGCGTAGACAATCAGCCCGTCGTAGTCGCGCAGCCGGTCCCGGTGCAGGTCATCCGCCGATTCGGAATAGGTCAGATTGATGCCGCGCTGTCGCATCACCGGGTGGAGTTGCTCGAATCGCTGTCTCGGAAGATGATGGCCACGGTCCCCCAGGAACAGCAGCCGCAACGGAGCCGGTTCCGCGGCGGCAATCGCCGGCGGCGACGGCGACGCGAATTCCACCGCCATTCCGCAAACAATTAACAGGCAGACCGACACAAATATTCGGCACATGACACGGACTCCTGACCTTGCTGGGGATGCTGCAATCGCCGGCTCAACCAAGCGTGAATTCGGGCAGTCGCACGATTCCCCCGCCTTGCAACGCGGATTCATGAGCGCAGATTCCGACGCAGGTCCAGTTCGCGGATTGCACGGCGTTCGGCCAGGGATCACGGTTCTGCACCAGTGCACTTACGAATTCATTGACGAGGTGCGGATGCGAGCCGCCATGTCCTCCGCCCTGGATGAACGACAGGTGCTCGGCGTCCTGAATCGACCGCGTAAATTGCCGGATCGGCTCGGGCAGCAGATGCGCATAATCCGGAACTTCGCAAGGCGCGGCAATTTCGTGCTCGGGCTTCTTGGCCGTGTGCAGCACGTGCGGCTGCCCTTCGACCAACGACCATTCAAAACTCTTCTTCGTTCCATAGACGTCGATACTCTCGCGATATTGTCGCGCGGTATCGTAAAGGAACCGCCAGATGTGGCACGCCAGATCCGAATCTTTGATCTTGATATGGCACGATTCGACGGCGAACCTGTTGCCCGATTTCTTCTGAATATCCTCGCGGACCGTGCCGGACCCGAAGCAGCTGACGTACTCGGCGGCTGCATTGACAATCCCCAGACAAGGGCTCACGACATGGGTGGCGTAATGCATCGGGATCATCCGCTCCCAGTAATCGGGCCAGCCGTCCATATCCTGGGGGTGCGACGCGGCGAGGTACTGCAGTTTGCCGAGCTCGCCCTTCTGGTACAGCTCCTTCAGGAACAAAAATTCGCGCGAATAGACGACCGTTTCCGCCATCATGTACTTGAGGCCGGTCTTTTTGACCAGTTCGCAGATCTGGCGGCATTCGTCGATCGTGGTTGCCATCGGCACCGTGCACATCACATGTTTGCCCGCCTTCAGCGCCTCCATCGACATCCAGGCATGGTCGGGAATGGGGGAATTGATATGCACAAAATCAACGCCCGGGTCCTTCAACACATCGTGAAAGTCGGTGTAGCGCTTTTCGATTTGAAAACGGTCACCGATCACTTTCATTTTCTCCGCATTACGTTGGCAGATGGCATGCACCCTGGCGTTGGGGTGCCGCAGATAGATCGGAATGAACTCGGCGCCGAAACCGAGCCCTACCATCGCCACGCTGACTTTTTTGTCGCTCATGGAATCACCTTATTTTGCGTCGGGTTAAGTTATTGGCCCCGTATTAGAAACGAGACAAAAACGGGCTGCAACGCCCGGTGGCCTGGGCCACGGCGAGCGATCAACTCTCGGGACGTACGGGGTAGCACTTCGGGCGGTACATCGGGCCGTTGGGTAACCGTTAATCGTACGCAAAATCGACGCCCGTCAACAGTCGCCCTTGTGGCGTCGGCGGAGCGGCCTGGAAAATTGAGAATGGGCGAGGGGGACCTCTGTGTGGGTGACAACAGAAATGCCAGGAGTTGCAACCCGGATTGGCGCCGTTCCCGTAACGCATCTCGCGATTTCATGCAAAACGAATTTGCGGTTGCGATGCATGAAATCGTGAATTCAGGCTGCCATCGGTCGCGGCACCGAAAGCCGTATCTGACAGAGCCAAAACCCTTGGCCATCGTAGGCCAGGATCTTGATCGCCGCCTGCCCAATCCCAGAGCGACCTGCCACAGTTCCAGCGGAATTCGAGCACCAAAAGCCCGACTCCGGCGCCAGCGAGAAAACAGCTCCGCTCCACGAACGAGATCCTCCGCACCCTCACCCTCGTCTTTCCGTGTATTTTCCGTGTTCTTCCGTGGCTCCCACATTGCAGCCACGGAAAAACACGGAACTCCCGCGGAAAACAATCAATAAACGGCGTTTCGCTCGAATTGCCGCTCAGCGAAATCGCGACACGGGGGAGCGCGACGGTGGTTGGGCTGGACGACAGCCCGCTAGTTGAATCGGGACCGGGCGCCGTGGTCGTTGGCCGTTTCGTCACCCGCCTGGCGGACAAACTGGTGCGAGTCGCATTCAGTGACGGCTCGAAGCTGACCGGGACGCTTCCCATCCAGTTTGGATACCGAGTTCGAGCGACTGGATTGGTTTGGGGAAACTCAATGTCGGCGATGCAGTCCCATCACGAAATGGCAAACTGCATGTTGAAAGGATCGAACACCTTGCGGATCGCGCAAAGGTCTATAACATCGAGGTTGAAGACGAGCACGTGTACGAGGTGGCGCATGCGGGAGTCCTTGTGCACAACACCCGCTCTCTGTTCAACATTACCGAGATGGGGCAGTTGACGTTGCAAAGCAATCCAAAGTAGAAGCGGTGCAACCTCATTGTCCTGATTGTTCCGCAAAACAGGGTGGGTTGTTGTCAGCGTTCTCGAAACGAATGAAGGCACTTTTCGGGTGGTAAATATGAATGATGAAATTCGTCACCGACAGGAAGTCGTTTGCACTAAGTACGGAGCCGATGCGGTCGCCTGTCCAAACGGGGTGAAAATTGGTATCTCTCGAAACGTCCGTGCCGGCGTTCTTCCGATAAACGGAGTTCGAGTAACGCCAGAGGGAGATTCGTCCGGGTGGTTTATTTGGGCAGGCGAATGGTCTGACGCCCCGGATTTTTTTGTTCCGCTCCATGTGGACCATTTGAGAGAATGGTGTCCGTCTGCGATTCCGTTTCTTTTACTGCCGCCGGGCTGGAGATTTCAAGTTGCTCCAAATCACGAAGACGTGTGGTTCGATTCGGATGTGCAAACCGACGCTGCCGTATTGCCAAGCTGAAGTTGGCGGCATCGTCATCATGCAAGGCCCGGCGACCACCTTGCCTGCCAAGGGAATCGCACGGAATTGTTTGATTGTTGATTCTGCAACAAGTGTTGCCTTGGCGTGGGCAACGCACGGCGTCAGCCCCGCAGCGACAAGACCCTTTGCTCGTTTGCTCGCAAGGCGAAACGGATGAGGGGTCTGGGGCAGAGCCCCAGGAACTATCAGAAAAACTACCCACGAATTGGGCGGAGGACCCAGAATTCACAAACAGTTGGCTGAGCATTAGGCTATGGGGAGGAACAAATGCCGGATCATCGACGGGCGCCGTCTGGCTGCTCACACGTTCGTTTTCGCGAGGATTTTGTCCATTTCGGCGGCGTTATATGCCCGGACCGTATTGGTCTTTACGTTGCCTTGAGATCCGATGTGCAGCATCAGCGCGGTTGCGGATTCTTCATCGGGCGCGTCCATAATCAGCAACCCATCATTTTCGCCCAGTGTCCAGTAGATATCCCGCACTTTGATCCCGAATTTCTTTGCCAGGGATCGCACGGCAGCCGCGCGTTTCGTGGTATCCTGCACACCACGGACTCCCTGTTCAGTGAATTTGACGGTACTGACAAAAGTCGCCATACGCAGATCTCCTAAAAAGTAGTTGGTGCCGCGAAAAACATTGAACGGTCGGATGCAGGGAAAGTCCAGTAGGGGGCGATGTCCAGTAGGGGGAATCTCCAGTAGGGGGAATGTCGTGGAGAGAATGTCAACGAGCTTGTTTGATGACTTATATCGCTACAACGACTGGGCAAACGGCCGGATCTTCCGGTTATGCGTGGGGCTTACCGATGCTCAGCTTGACGAGCCGCGTGCCATGGGCCTCGGAACGCTGCGAGCCACGCTGCATCATCTGCTCGCCGCGGAACGCATCTGGTGGGAGCGCTGGATCGGGGATCCCTGGCGGGCATTCGACATCGATCCGGCCGGTGTTTCGTTGGATACGATCGAAGGCGAGTTGACCCGGATCGCGGAATTGCGCCGCGGACTGATCGATCGCGAACGGGCGGCCGGCTGGAAGCGAGTGGTCGAGTACAAGGACAGTAAAGGCAAGCCGCACGCGAACCTGCTCGATGATTTGTTGCTGCATGTGGCGAACCACGGAGTCCACCACCGAGCGCAGGCTCTGAGCTATCTGAAGGGGTTCGGCCGGACCGTGCCTGCCGGGCTCGACTATATCTTCTACCGATTGGCTCGCCCGACCGTTGCCCAAGACCCCGCCGTCGCTGACGCAATGCGAGGTTACGGCCTCGAGATCAATTCGGGCCCGGGCTTCGAAGTCGATTGGGACCCGCAGCGGGTGAGTTACTATTTCGCCTATCATGATTGGGCCATCGATCGGCTGATGGAGAATTCAATGCGGCTCGACGCGGAGCCGCTCGACCGGTCAATCGACATCGGGCCGGGCTCGATTCGCAAGACCCTGTTGCATTTACATGATGCGGAACGATGGTGGCTGCGGAACTGGACGAGCGGCACGAGTTCGTTTGAACGCAGTCCCTTGGAAACGTCGCTCGCCGACCTTCGCCAGGCCTGGAGTCGGACCGCGGAGCAGCGCAATCGGTTCATTGCCGATTTGACAGCGGAAGGCTCGCAACGCGTCGTTACCGTCAACGCCAATGGGGCATTGGTCAACGTACGTGTCGTCGAGTCTCTAATCCAGCTTTGCTGTCACGGTACACATCACCGTGCCCAGTTGCTGAACATGTTGCGACAGGTCGGCGCGCCGGCGGGAGATCTGGATTTGATCGTCTGGTTCCGCAGCCGACAAGGGTGAAATGGGTGGTCAAGAGAATTACGGGAGAAAAAACGCAATGCGTGCGTCGAGGAATGAGTACCGAGCCGGCTTCTATTGTCTATTGGCTCTGACGGTATCCGTCGGCAGCCGGGCCAACTCCGAAGAGCTCTGGTCGAGGTTTCGTGGGCCGGACGGATTTGGAAAGTCCGCCGCCCGCGGATTGCCCGTCGATTGGGACGACGATACGCTCGCCTGGAAAGCCGAACTGCCCGGCCCGGGCGCTTCCAGTCCGATCGTGCACGGCGATCGAATCTATCTCACATGTTACACCGGGTACTTTGTGCCCGGCGAGCCCGATGGGCGGATGGAGGACCTTCGGCGGCACCTGTTGGCGTTTTCCCTAAAGGATGGGCGTGCACTTTGGAGTCAGGAGGTGCCGGCGCTGCTGCCCGAGGAGGAGCGAATTCGCGATCACGGTTTCGCCGCCAGCACTCCCGTCGCCGACGACGCGCGAGTGTATGCCTTTTTCGGAAAAACCGGCGTGCTTGCATTTGATCACCAGGGCAGGAAGCAATGGCAGGCCGACGTCGGCTCGGGAACCAATGGCTGGGGTAGCGCGGCATCGCCAATTCTGTACAAGGATCTGCTGATTGTTAACGCAAGTGTCGAGAGTGAGTCGTTGATCGCGTGCGACCGGCGCGACGGACAGCAGCGCTGGAAAGTCGACGGAATTCGCGAATCGTGGAATACGCCCGTGATCGTGACTTCGGCCTCGGGACGCAAAGAACTTGTGGTTGCGATCTATGGAAAGGTGATGGCGTTCGATCCCGATTCGGGTGAATCGCTCTGGTCGTGCGCCACAGACATCGGATGGTACATGGTTCCCAGCATCGTCGCGGCGGACGGCGTCGTCTATTGTCTGGGAGGCCGATCGGGGACGGCCGCATTGGCGATTCGTGCCGGAGGAAGTGGTGATGTCACGGATACTCACCGGTTGTGGACCAGTACCAAAGGGTCGAATGTCTCGTCGCCCGTTGTTCACCAGGGACATCTTTTCTGGACTCATGACCAATTGGGGATTGCCTACTGCGCGTCGCTGGCGGACGGCAAGATTGTCTACGAACAACGACTAGAACGGGCCGGGCAATTCTATTCCTCGGCGCTGCTCGCCGACGGAAAACTCTATTACTTGACGCGCGAAGGCAAGGTGTTCGTGTTGGCGGCGCGGCCCCGCTTTGAACAATTGTCGGTGAATAGCTTCTCCGGCCGCTCGGTATACAACGGCAGTCCGGCGGTGGTTGGAAATCGGCTGTTGATCCGGTCCGACAAGTATTTGTATTGCGTGGGAAAATAGGTCCGAGCTGGCCGGGAGCGAATCATGGGAACATCGCGGGAATCGCTGGAGACCGAGGTGTTCTTGTGACGAGGGCTGCCGGCGTCGAGAACTCCTGCTTGGCGAGTGGTCTCCGCTGTCGGGTTCGACTACCATCTTGAGTAGTTGGGAGCAACATGAGTCGACTAACGGCAAGGCCTGCCACGAGCAATTCGGCGCTCGGCCGCTCGTTGGACAGGGAATTTTGCGATGAAGGAATGCGCGATGACTGGGAACCGACTGTCGATCTGTCTGGGCAGATATCCACGCGGAGTCGTCTTTCGCCGCGGCCTGGTTCTCGGCAACCTGCTTCTGACGCTTCTTCTTTGCGCGGTCCCGTGCGGCAGGCAGACCGTCGCCGTCGAGGAACCGTCGATTACCGACTCGGTGGTTCGCGTCATCGTCACACGTCGCGAACCGAATCTCGGGCAACCCTGGACGCGCAGTGCGCCGATGGATGCCAGCGGCACGGGATTTGTCATTGCGGGCAATCGGCTGGTGACCAACGCGCATGTTGTGAGTTATGCCAGCCAGATCTATGTGCAGCCGGCGAAGTCCCCGGACAAGTTCGCGGCGACAATCGAGTCGTTCGCGCCGGAAATCGACCTGGCCGTATTGAAAGTCGAGGACGACTCGTTTTTCGAGGGTCGGCCGGCAATCCCGTTTGACGCTGGGCTGCCAAGAATCAAGAGCCCGGTCAACGTCTATGGATTTCCCGTCGGTGGCGAACAGATATCCGTTACGGAAGGGATCATTTCACGCGTCGATTTTACCGTTTATGGGCCCGAGACAAGCGGACTGCTCGTCCAGATCGATGCCGCGCTGAATCCGGGAAACAGTGGGGGGCCCGCGGTCTCCAACGGCAAGCTGGTCGGCGTCGCATTTCGAGTGCTGCAGCGCGCGGAGAATGTCGGATACCTGATTCCCGCGGAGGAGCTTGTAACGTTTCTCGAAGACATCAAGGACGGAACCTATTCGGGGAAGCCACGGCTGGCGGCCGAGATGCAGACCGTGGAGAACGACGCGCTGAGGGCTCGACTGAAGCTGCCCAAAGGCGTTGGCGGTGGATACGTCATCCGTGTGGGAGCCGCCGATTACACGCTGCAGGTCGGCGATGTGATTACCCATATCGGCGAAACGGCGATCGATCAGAATGCACGGGTCAAGGTAGCGGAAGATGTGATTGTTCAGTTCACCTACCTGTTATCGAAAGTGGAACGCGACGGCAAAATTCCGCTTCGCGTGATTCGCGACGGCGCTTCGGTCGATCTGCTTCTGCCCGCCTACCCGAAGAGCGCGGCCGGGCTGCCGTCGTTGCGCAATGACTACCCCTCGTATTTCATCTTTGGACCGCTCGTTTTCTCCCGGGCCACGCGCGAATATCTCAACGCGGCCGGTGGTTTCACCGCAGTTTTTCTGGCGCGCGGAAATCCGATGGTCACGCGCGCTTTCGAACCGATGCCGGCGACCAGCGACGAACTGGTGATCATCGCTTCACCGCTTTTTTCCCATCGCATTACCAAAGGCTATTCGAATCCGACGGGAGCCGTCGTTGCCGCGGTAAATGGCGTCCGCATTACCAGCCTCGGGCAACTGGTCGAAACGCTGCGGGACGCGCGAGGCGAATTCGTCGAGATCGACTTCGTCGATCGAGGCGTCGAACGATTGGTCTTCCGACTGGCCGAACTCCGCGCCGCGACCGAAGAGATCCTCGCCGATAACAGCATCCGAAAACAGTACTCCGACGATTTGGACAAGCACTGGCGAAAACCGTAGGGCGGGAGGAAGAGTGAAGAGTGAAGAGGGAAGAGGGAAGTGGGAAGTGGGAAGTGGGAAGTGAGTGGGAGTGGGAGTGGGAGTGGCTGGGGCTTCCAGCCCCAGCGCATTCAGGGTAAGCCGGGTGAACCGAGTGTCGTAGGGTTGGACCTAGGCGAAAAACGGTCGTTTCTGCCCGGCGAAAGCTGTGGTTACGTTGCAATTCTCTGAGGCGATCTGGCCAAGAAATACGGGCCGACCACCAGCTAGCGGCGTTCGACGGCCATGAACTTGACCTCCGTCGACGTTCCGAACAGCGACACGGTGATCTTCATCACATGCGATTTGGTAGCGCCGCCGCCGGTCACCATGATCGGGGCGTGATAGGTCGCGCTCGAGTAGGTTTTACCGTCCACTGGGGCTTCGGGCACGGCGAAGCCGACGGTTTCATTATTCGGTCGCGGCCAGAGAAACAACGTGCCATGGAAGGTGTTGTTGGCGCTGATTTCGCACTGGATCGGCATCGATTGAAATCCGCCGATGGTGCCGGAAATCTGCGGGATGCCGACCGGCAGGGCAAAGCCATTGATTGCATTGTGGTCCAATTGGCCGACGAAATTGGCGGGCAGGTCGGCATGGATCACGCCTGCGGCAGGTGCGTCACCACAGCAGGCGCCTCGACAAGTGCAGAGCATCGGATTGGGCTGGCATTCCCCATAGACGAAAAGCGAGCCGACCTGCACACCCAGATTACATTTGTGGAATTCATAGATGCAAGTGCACCTGGCGTCGTTGCCGCAAACCTTAACTTCGCTGGCTCGACAGTAGGTCAGCCGCCCTGCGGGCGCCGGAGCGGCCTGGGATTGGCAACAGGCACGGCGTCGGCAGCGCAGCCTCCGGCAGGCTTCGGATTCGGAAGTGCTCAGCAGCAAGACGCTCAGCGCCGTGCAAAGGATAAATAATCGTCGGAACATGGGTGAGTTCTCCGGTCATGGGGGAAAGCAGACGCGGCAGGGACCAAAGCGCCGTAGCCTGCTTCTTTCGCATCGTAGTTCGAAAGGGGGACCGATCAATGATTTTTCAGGGAAAACCACCGAATCGGGGCCCAAGCTGGCGGCAACTGCTATTGACGCGGTCGGATTGGCGGCAAGCCCTGCATCGGTGCCGCGGCGGTGCAAGATCAATCGCCGCGCAATGTTGACCTGCCTGAGGGCGATTACTATAATTCCGCGGCGTGCTATGGATAGCACGGCTGCTGGCGACCCGGATTCATCCGCCAGTGGATTGGATGCGAAACAGGGAGGTGACGCTCCGGTCGAGGCATTGGTCGGTATTCTACCGAGTTGCCTTTAACCCGAGTTGCCCCACGGCCAAATTGCGGCGGTGCCAAGGAGTATTTGGGTGTCATTTGTCGCGGATAACGACGCGAAGGAACGTGTTCGGCAGGCGACGGACATCGCCGAGCTGATCCACGCTTATGTTCCTTTGCGCCGCAACGGGCGCAATCTGGTCGGGCTGTGCTGGATGCACGACGACTCGCGACCGAGCCTGCAGGTCAATCCGCATCGACAGACCTGGCGCTGTTACGTCTGCAACGTGGGCGGCGACATATTCGATTTTGTCCAGCAGTACCACAAACTGAATTTCCGCGAAGCGCTGGAAATGCTGGCCGATCGAGCCGGTGTGATCCTGCCTCGCCATCAGCACCAGGCTCCGGTGCAACCCGGCAGCCCCGAAGACAAGAAGACGTTGCTGCAGGCGGTGGAGTGGGCGGAAAAGCAGTACCACCAGTGCCTGCTGCATGCGCCGGAAGCCGAGCCGGCTCGAAAGTACCTCGAAGAGCGACGCATTCAGGCGTCCAGCATCGAACGCTTTCGGATCGGCTTCGCACCCGACAGCTGGCAATGGCTGCTCGATCGAGCCCGCAACACCAACTTCTCGCCGGCGGTGCTCGAAGCGTGCAATCTGGCGATCCGCAAGGAAAACTCCAGTCACTATTACGATTGCTTCCGCGGCCGCGTCATGTTTCCGATTCACGACCTGCAGGGCCGAGCGATCGCATTCGGCGGGCGCGTTCTGCCCGGATCGACCGACGCCCGCAAATATGTGAACTCCACCGAGACGCGACTGTTCGTCAAAAGCGATAATCTCTACGCGCTGTCGCTGGCCTCCCAGGAAATTCGCGCGACCAAGAGCATCGTCGTCATGGAAGGCTATACCGACGTGGTGATCGCCCATCAGTCGGGCGTCAAGAATGCGGTAGCGGTGCTGGGAACGGCGCTGAACCCACAGCATGTGCGGATCATGCGGCGATTCGCCGACACGGTTTACCTGGTGTTGGATGGCGACGACGCCGGACAGCGGCGGACCAACGAAGTGCTGGAACATTTCCTCACGGAAAATGTCGATCTGCGGATCGTCACACTGCCCGACGAACTCGATCCGGCCGAGTTTCTTCTGGAGCGGTCCGCGGACGAATTCCGTAGTTTGATGGCCTCCGCGGTGGATGCCATCGAGCATCGGATTCGCACCGCCACCCGCGGTGTCGATCTGTTGCGCGATACGCACCGCGCCAACCAGGCGCTGGAGCAGATCTTATCGACGGTTGCCAAGGTGCAGCCGCTCCGAGACGGCTTACCGTCGGCGTTAGCGCTTCGCGAGCAGCAGTTGTTGGCGCGGCTGGCTCGGACATTCAACGTCCCCGAGGAGTTGATTCGACAGCGAATGCGCGAGTTACGGGCGGCCAACGCATCGCGCGCGACGTCGCGATTGGCAGCCGCGGCGATGGCCAACCCTGCGTCGGCGGTGCCGATGTCCGCGGCGATGCCGATGCAGCAATCGTCATCCTTGGGCACGCGTGACGCCGGCGGCGACGTGCAAACCCTGCCGGCCGGCGTTGTGCCGCTCGCGCCGCGCGCGGCGCTCGCGCCCGCCGCGCCGCTCGCGCCTGCCGGGCCGATGTCTCCCCGCGATCGGGAACTGCTGGAGATCATGCTCGCACATCCCGACCTTGTTTCCGTAGCCACTGCGAACATCGATACCTGCGATCTGGTCTCCGGGGACGCCCGAACCATCTTCGACGTGTATGTGATGCTGATTGCCGAAGGCGAATCACCGCGGTTCGAGCGCGTCCTGGAGTCACTGTCCGATCCGCGACTGCACGCCGTTCTTGTGCAGCTCGACGAGCAGGCTCACGAAAAGTTGCCGCTGGCGCTGCAGCCGGCTGACGTCCGCCTGCGAAGATTGATCAACGACTTCCGCGGCACCCTGGAGGAGCAGGAGCGTCGCGCGAAAGTGAATCAATTGAACGACCGTCAATCAACCCCGGAACAGGAGCTGGAATTACTGAAAGACTTGTTGAACGATGAGTTGCGAAAACGAGGTCTGAAGACAACCACGGAAGGGTAGTCGGCCTCGCGCGCGCTTTCCACTTGACCCAGAAAACCGGTTCCGCAACCGCGCGGACCGATCAGGCCCCCGGGCCAGAATAACTCGTGGACAGCGCGCGGAAACGATTTCGATTTCATTCACGCAAGGAGGATATCGTGAATCATCTGGCGATCGATTTGCAGGCCCTGATTGTCAAGGGAAAATCCCAGGGCTTTCTCACCTACGACGAGGTCAATGCCTATCTGCCGGACCAGGATGTGAGCCCGGAGAAACTCGACAATCTGCTGATTGCGCTCGACGAGCAAGGGATCGAGCTCGTCGATCAAGCGCCCGTTCAGGGCGCAGGCAGCCGGTTCGAGGACGATCGGCCGACGAAGCCGGAATTCGAAGTGGCGTTGGAGCCGCTCAACGCAAAAGACCTTCCCAAGGCCAGCGACGATCCGATCCGCTTGTACCTGAGCCAGATGTCGGATATTCCGCTGCTTTCCCGCGACGAGGAGATCGCGCTGGCCAAGAAGATTGAAGTCACGCGCAAACGGTTCCGCCGCACGCTGCTGACCTGCGATTTCGCCATGCGGGCCACCGTCGAGACTTTGACCAAAGTGTTCAAGGGCGATCTGCCTTTCGATCGCACGATCAAGGTCTCGCTCACCGAATGTCTCACCAAGGAACAGATCCTGGCCCGTATGCCGCGGAATCTGAAGACCCTGGAACATCTGCTCAAGCAGAGCCAGGACGATTTCATCAAGTTGATTCGCAAGTCGACATCGCGCGAGGAATTCCTGGACGCCCGCAAGCAGTTCATGCGGCGGAGGCGGAAATGCCTGCAGCTTGTCGAGGAACTCAGTCTGCGGACGCGGCGCGTCCAGCCGTTGATGAGACAGCTGATGGAGTTCTCCCGGCGGATGGACGAGATCCGGGCCAGGCTGGCGGAATTACGCACGGTGTCGGGCGCGGACGAGGAACGCTCGACGCTGCGCCGCGAGCTGCGCGACCTGGTAATTCTCACGCTGGAGAGTCCTCGCAGCCTGAGAAGTCGCTGCGAAATATTCCGCAAGCAGTTTGCGGAGTATGAACAGGTCAAGCGTCAGCTCTCCAGCAGCAATCTGCGGCTGGTCGTCTCAATTGCGAAAAAATACCGCAACCGCGGGCTCAGTTTTCTCGACCTGATCCAGGAGGGAAATACCGGCCTGATGCGCGCGGTCGACAAGTATGAATATCGACGTGGTTTCAAGTTCTCGACTTACGCCACGTGGTGGATTCGCCAGGCGATCACCCGCGCGATCGCCGATCAGGCTCGGACCATTCGAATTCCGGTACATATGATCGATGTGCTGACGAAACTGCGCAACGTTCAAAAACGGCTGATGCAGCAGTTCCGGCGGGAACCCTCGCTGGAAGAATTGGCGATGGCCGCGGAAATGCCCGTGGAAGAGGCCAAGCGCGTGATGGATATCGGCAGGAACCCCACCAGCCTCGACCGCCCGGTCGGCGACGGCGAGGATTGCAGTTTCGGCGATTTCATCGAGGACTATGCCAGCGATAATCCGGTCCGCAGCGCGGGAAACGTGATCTTGCGCGACAAGATTGACCAACTGCTGAAGACGTTGACCTACCGGGAACGCGAGATCATCCGCTTGCGGTACGGATTGGGCGACGGCTACACGTACACGCTGGAAGAAGTTGGCCGAATCTTCAAGGTCACCCGCGAGCGCGTGCGGCAGATTGAAGCCAAAGCCGTCAAGAAGCTGCAACATCCCGTTCGCAGTGAAAAACTGGCCGGCTTTCTGCGCGGCGCGGCGTAAGAACCCGGCCCGCAACACAATCGCAGGGTGGGTCGCGGGTGCCGCAACCCACGTCGCACTCCGCGCCTCTCCCAGGAAATACCTGGGAGCTCTGGTGGGCCTCGGAGTACCTCGACCCACCCTACCGACTCCGGCATCATTCCATCTGCGTTGCCCGCATCAGCGCCCGCAACACAGGGTTGATTGGTGTTTGGCCGCCCTAGCACTATACTGTCAAACAGGCCGACGACGGTTCGACAAAGCCTGTTTGCAGAAGGGGAGGGTTGTCTTGATACACCGCTGCGTTCCTGCGTTCGGGGTGGTCTGCTGGATTGCTTCCTTGGCTGCCGCAGCGCCACCGCTGCCCGATCATGCGGCGCGCATGAAGGCGTCGCGCGAGTTATTCCAGAAAGAAGTGCGGCAGGTGCTGGCCGGGCGGTGTGTAAAGTGCCACGGTGGCGAAAAAGTCGAATCGGAATTCGACCTGAGCACGCGGGAAGGACTATTGCGAGGGGGGGCCGAGGGACCGGCGGTCGAGCTCGAGAATGCGCAGGCAAGTCGCCTGTTGTCGCTGATTGAACATCGCGAGGAACCTCGGATGCCGGCCAACGCCGCGCGGTTGCCCGATCGGCAGATCGCGGCGATCCGCCAGTGGCTGGAACTCGGTGCGGCCTACGATCGGCCACTGGTGGAGAAGGACTCCAGCCCCGATGCCTGGATTAATCGGCGAATTGACCCGTCGCAGCAGGAATTCTGGAGTTTTCGCCGACTGTCACCCGTCGCATTGCCGGAATCCGCCATCCAGGGTTGGGGCCGGAACGCCATCGATCGGTTCGTGGCCCGATCCCTGCAACAGCAGTCGCTCACGCCCAGCCCGCCCGCCGACAAACGGACCCTGATTCGCAGGCTCTACTTTGATCTGATTGGGCTGCCTCCCAGCAGGGAAGAAGTTGAGTCGTTCGTGGCGGGCGATTCGCCGCAAGCGTACGAGGCACTGGTCGATCGGTTGTTGGAATCGCCACATTACGGCGAACGTTGGGGGCGGCATTGGCTCGACGCGGTGCGATTCGCGGAAAGTCATGGTTTCGAGCAGGATTACGACCGCCCGCACGCCTTTCACTACCGCGACTTTGTGATCTGGGCTCTGAATTCCGGGATGCCGTTCGACCAGTTTATCCGCTGGCAACTCGCCGGGGACGAATGGGCGCCGGACGACGTCCAGGCATGGAAGGCCACCGGATTCCTGGGCGCGGGTGTATTTCCGACGCAACTGACGGAGAAGGAATTCGAGTCCGCGCGGTACGACGAATTGGATGACATGATTGCGACCATCGGGACTTCGATGCTGGGACTTACGGTCGGCTGCGCTCGCTGCCATGACCACAAATTCGATCCGATCCCCGCAGGTGACTATTACCGGATGGTCGCCAATTTCACGTCAGCGATTCGTTCCAACCTGGAACTTGATCTGGATGCGGAATCCAGCCGCCGGGCGATCGCCGAATGGGAGCGGCGGCATGCGCCAATCGCCGAAGAGCTGCGAGCGTTCGAAGCGCAGCAACTGGGACCGCGATTCGAGGCATGGCTGAGCGAAACGCGACGCAAGCTGTCGGCGGGCGAAACGGTGCCCTTGGCGGATGCTCCCTGGATCATCGCGTCTGCTGCCGAGGCCGTTTCCAATGGCGGCGCGGTACTGTCTCCTCAAGCGGACGGATCATTGCTGGCCACGGGCGCCAACGCCGATTTTGACACCTACACATTCATGATCTCGACAAAGTCGCCGTCAATCACAGCGCTGCGGCTCGAGGCCCTGGCCCACGAGTCGATGGTCAAGCGGGGGCCAGGTCGGGCGGAGAATGGGAATTTCGGCCTGGGGCGGATCCGAGTCGAGGCCGGACCGCTCGAAGGCACCGACTCGCTGGCGCCTGTCTCGATTGCGCGGGCTCGGGCGACTTTTCAGCAGGACAGTGGCAACCTGTCGATTGCCGCGTCGCTGGATGACAATCCGCGTTCCGGCTGGGCCATCGATCCGCAATTCGGAAAGGACCATGCCGCAGTCTTCGAATTCACTCAGCCAATCCAGCACGCCGACGGCGCGCGAATTCGAGTGACGTTAGAATTCACCGTCAATAATCGCCACAACATTGGACGCCCCCGGCTGTCGCTGACTCGCATGCCTGCTTCCGATGTGGCGATTGACGGCGCGGCTCAGTCGCAGGAGGTGGTCGAAGTTGCCGCGATCTTGGCTGGCAAGGAAGAACTGAATGACGCGCAACGCGAACTGTTGCTTCGCTGGTACCGTCCGAGCGACGCGGAATGGAAGCAGCGTCACGACAAACTGGCCGCCAGCCTGGCGACGAAGCCGGTGGCTCGGTTGACACCGGTGATGGTCGTCACCGAAGGCCGCAAACCGATTCCACATCATGCGGATGACCGTGGCTTCCCGCACTACTATCCTGAGACGCACTTTCTTAAACGTGGAGATATCGCCCAGAAGCAGGGTGTGGCTCGGGCCGGTTTTCTGCAAGTGCTGGATAGCCGCTCGGGCGACGCGGAGGAATCGCGGTGGCGGTCCGCGCCGGCACCCGATGCCAAGAGCAGTTATCGTCGCCGGGAGTTTTCTAGTTGGGTGACTGATCCGGAGCGTGGTGCCGGCGGGCTACTGGCCCGCGTGATCGTGAATCGCCTCTGGCAGCATCATTTTGGACGCGGAATTGTCGCCACACCGAACGACTTCGGCGCGCAGGGCGAACGGCCCACGCAACCGGAATTGTTGGAGTGGCTGGCGGGCGAGTTGCTGGCGAATGGCTGGAAGCTGAAACCGCTGCACAAGTTGATCGTCAGCAGCGCTGCCTACCAGCAGGCCGCTGCCGCTCGCCCCGATTGCCTGACCGTTGATCCGGAGAATCGCTGGGTCTGGCGGCATTCCCCGCGCCGCCTGGAGGCCGAGTCGATTCGCGACGCGATGCTGGCGGTCAGCGGCAGCCTCGATCGCACTTTGTTCGGCCCGGGAACCCTGGACGAGAACCACAAGCGTCGTAGCATCTATTTCATGATCAAGCGCAGCCGATTGATACCCGCGATGCAGATTTTTGACGCTCCCGAACCGCTGGTGAGCATCGGCGAGCGACCGAGCACCACCGTAGCTCCTCAGGCACTCATGTTCATGAACAGTGCGATGGTGCGCACGACGGCTCGGGAGTTTGCGCAGCGCCTGATCGCCGCCAACAATGCCCCAGGTGATTTCCCGGAAGCCTGGATCCGGGACGGTTACTTGCGTGCGCTGGCGCGCCCACCGGCGGAGGACGAGTTGAAAGCCGGAGGCCGGTTCCTGGTGGAGCAATCAGAGCGGTATCAGTCGGCGGGTCAGACCGCACCGCGCGACGCGGCATTGACCGACTTCTGCCAGGTACTGCTCGGCTTGAACGAGTTCATTTACACGGAGTGATCGGACCATGTCGCTGCCTTTCGAAAACTCATGCCATCCGGATCGACGTAACTGGCTTCGACGGGCTGGAGGCGGCGCGGGCCTGCTGGGGCTGGCCGCATTGCTGCAAGATACGGGCTTGCTGGGTACGGGCCTGAACCCGGCCCAGGCGGCTGGCGGCAAATCGACGGCACCTCTGGCGCCGAAGCCGTCCCACTTCGCCGCGCGAGCCAAACGTGTAATCTGGCTGTTCATAAATGGAGGTCCTAGTCATGTAGATACCTGGGATTTTAAACCCGAATTGCAGAAACGAGACGGCCAGGAACTCCCCGGCTTCGACCGCTTCACCGGCTTCTTCGCCAACGCCGTGGGACCGCTGATGAAATCGCCCTTCCAATTCCAACCGCAAGGCGAATGCGGCAAACCGGTCTCGGAGATTTTCCCGCACCTCTCCAAACACGTCGACAAAATGGCGTTCATTCATTCGCTGTTCGCCAAGTCGAATAATCACAGCCCCGCGCTGTTCATGATGAACACGGGCTTCACGCAAATGGGATATCCCTGCGTCGGATCCTGGGCGACGTACGGCTTGGGCAGTGAGAGCAAGGACCTGCCGGCGTTCGTGGTGATGTCGGATCCGCTGGGCCGCGGATTGCCGAAAGGTTATTCTCTGAACTGGGGCGCTGGATTTCTGCCCAGCGTGTACCAGGGGACCTGGCTGAAACCGCAAGGCGATCCGATCGACAATCTGTTCCGCGCCAAGGAAATGAACGACACCCAGCAGCGGGCTCAGCTCGACCTGCTGCGGCAACTCAACCTGGGTCACCAGGCCCGCCATCCGGCCGACGACGAGTTCACGACACGGATCGAGAGTTTCGAACTGGCGTATCGGATGCAGTCGGCGGCGCCCGAGGCGATGGACGTTGATCGGGAGCCGGAACATGTGCGCAAGCTCTACGGAGTCGATCAGGAAAAATGCGCACACTTCGCGCGACAATGCCTGATCGCTCGACGGATGATCGAGCGGGGCGTGCGGTTCGTGCAGATCTACTCGGGCGGCATGGAGAACCAGCGCAGCTGGGATGGCCACTCCGATATTCATGGAAATCACTCGCAGTTCGCGTTGGAAACCGATCAGCCGATCGCCGCGCTGCTCGAAGACCTGGAACAACGTGGGTTGCTTGCCGATACGCTGGTGATTTGGGGCGGTGAATTCGGACGACTGCCGGTTGCGCAAAAGTCCGATAAGCCGGGGCGTGACCACAACCCGCACGCGCTGACCTTCTGGCTGGCTGGCGGCGGCGTGAAGGGTGGAACGAGCTTTGGCGCCACGGATGACGTGGGCCACAAGGCGGCGATCGATCCGGTCGATGTCCACGATCTGCACGCTACCATCCTGCACCTGATGGGCCTGGACCACGAACGGCTGACGTTCAATCTCAACGGCCGCGACTTCCGCCTGACCGACGTCAGCGGCAATGTGATCACGCCGATCATTGCCTGAATGAACATCAAGCGTTTCTCAGGTTGCCGTCGCACTGAGATCGTCTCGAAAGCAATAGGCCCCGAGGGTGCCGACGACCAGGCTGAGGCAAAGTCCGAACAGGCAATGCAGTGCCACGCGCGCCCGCGTCGAATCAGCGAAGACCTCGTTGCGCGTGGTCCACTGGTTGGGACTCCCGTCGTCCCAGCGGATCAGGTAGTCGCCCTGGTCATTGACATCCTCAATCACACCGGGATAGACCGAGGAACGGCGCCAGATTGCGTGCACGTGTGAGCCGACTTTACGCGACGTTGCCAGTCGGTCCTCCAGCCAGTCGATGATATCGCTGCTCACAAAGCGCGGTGATTCCGTCGCCGCCAGTCGGGAAATCGAGATCGTACTTGTGAATCCACGCAGCGTTGAATAACGCTGCGGGGCGGCTTCGAATCCGATGAACCAGTAGGTCCAGCCTGCCAGTGCGAACCCGAGCCAGAACCGGCGCCGCTCGCTCTGCCTCGATCGCGCGCCGATGACGGCGATCAACAACACGACCCAGAAACAAGTGAAAATCGCGTCGGTCAGAAACGCCGATTGCGTCGTGACAGCTCCCAGGGTCAACGCGATCAGTGTCAAGCCAACCAGGCTGGACGACAAGGAAAATCTCAAAGGGTTCATGGAAAACTCCTGCATCGCCGGCCTGACTGTCGACCCATTGGACGCCGTGGAACCTTCCGGGGTTCCGCATTGAAGTTCCGTCGGTTATTGTGTCAGCATGACCACCAATCCACCACCCGTGGACGAGTACATTCCGTCCGGCGAAGCATATCCAAATGCGATTCCCGATTCCCCTACGACTCGACCCCGTCCGATTCGACGGTATCGGCTGCCGCTGATGCTGTTCTTTGCCACCTGCCTGTCGGTCTTCTGGGCCGGATCGACGCACTGGCTGCCGACCTATTACATGATGGGCTCGCCGTCTCCTTTATCGATCCGACACGCCTTGCTGACCCAGTGGTCGAACGGGTTGATCTACATGGCCTGCATGCTGGGAATTCTATTCACGCATGAAATGGGCCATTTTCTGGTGGCGCTGCGGTATCGAATTCCGGCCAGCCTGCCGTTCTTCCTGCCGTTACCGATCTCCAGCGTCGGCACGATGGGAGCGGTGATCGCGATGGACGGCGTGCGTGCCAATCGCAAGGAGATTTTTGACATCGGTATTGCCGGGCCGATTGCCGGGCTGGTTGTTGCCATCCCCATACTGATGATCGGGATCTCGCGGCTGGACATGCAGTTGCAAGGCGGACTGTTCGAACTGCAATTGCCGTTACTGCTGAAGGCGATCTTTCATTTCAGAGCACCGCCAGGGTATTCCCCCGGCGCGGGAGTCTGGCAATGGCAATTGAATCCTTATTTCATGGCGGGCTGGGTTGGGTTGCTGATCACCGGGCTGAACATGTTGCCGGTCAGCCAGCTCGACGGCGGGCATGTACTCTACACCGTTTTCGGTCGCAAGCTGGCCCATCGCATTGCCCGCGGGTTGATGGTGCTCGCGATCGCCGCGGTCGTTGCGTTTGATCTCTATTCCTGGCTGCCGATGCTATTGATCGTGCTGATGATCGGCGCCGATCACCCGCCGACTCGCGACGATACGGTCGAACTCGGCTGGTTCCGAACCGTACTGGGCTGCATCTCGCTGGCCATTCCCGTCCTCTGCTTTCCGCCGCGCGTGTTCATGTAATCGCTGGTCGCGGTAGGGAGTCCGACAAGGTGGAATATCCCAGCATCGGCAGCGTTGGTATCTGACAGACTCAGCAGTAATGCCAGGATAATGGCGTCGGCCTTTGGGGTATCCACCACGCCCGAATCGCGGCTACGGCACTCCGAGCAATGTCGCTTAATCGTCGTACTGCCGGAACCAGTAATCGATCGCCTCGGGATCGACGGTGGAAAACTCCGCCTCCGGTGCTTTCACGTTCAGGTAGTTGATCACTTCCAGCGCGTCGAGCGGCGTCAGCAGGCCATCTCGATTGGTATCGAGCCAACCCGGCTGACCATTCCCTGCTGGCGAACGTCGCGCATTGAGCGCATTGATCACCAGAATCGCATCCAGTGCCGTGATCTGGCCGTCCGCGTTGACGTCGCGAAAGTCCGCGAATATCGCGGGCGGGCCGCGATCGACATTCGCGGGCTCCGACTCACCGAGCGGACCGGTTCGCGCCGCCGATTGCCGATCACCGTTCCCTTCACCGGTCGCGTTGGCTTCGCCCGCAGCGCCGTTACAAACGGGGTTCACAATGCGGGCAATGTCAGGAAACGGATCGGTTCGAGTGCCCCAACCAGCTTCGACCCAGGCGGTGATGGAATGTTCGACGAGCCGATCGGCCGGTCCGTCGATCGCCAGATCCGCCAGCGACGTTAGATAGACGTTACATCCGCTGCCGCCGAACAGCGCATCGGATTGGCCGTCCGCGGTCAGGGTAAGTTGTTCCGACAGTGAGGCGAGTCGCAGGGACAGATCCTGGTCGGCCTGCCAGGTCTGGAACGCGCCGCCGCGCTGACCGAGCGGGTCGTTCCAGGCGGCGCCGACCAGCAGATCGTCCCCGGCGTAGCTGACGAGCCGATCGATTCCGGAACCGGCGATCAGAATATCGCGATCATTACCGCCGAGAATCAAATCGTCGCCCGCGGCGCCGTACAGGAAATTCGGTCCGCTGCCGCCCTGCAGGTCGTCGTTGCCAGGCCCGCCATCGATGTAAGTCGTGACGGTCAGCCGTTCCGAGACCATCGCACGATCATCTCCGGCACCGAGATAGAGATCGATTCCATCGACGTCGTCAAGTGCGACGAATCGACGTTGATTGGGCAGCGGAGGCGTGGTGATGCTGGCGAACAGCCGATTGCCGCTTTCGGGCGTCACCGTCACGATGTCGTTCTGATCGCTTCCGACAATTTCGAGGATTCGCTGGTAGAGCCTCACGCCGGTCACAAACGCACGGGCCTCCGCGCGCAGGACGTTTCCTTGCTGGTCAGTCACTTCGAGGGTCACGAGAAACGCGCCGCCGCTTGCATAGCGATGGCTGCTCAGGATCTTCGCGCGGCCTTCCGTGATTTCAACTGGGACGGACTGTGGAGACGTCCCGTCGCCCCAGTCGATTCTGGCGGAGGTGATGGAGCCGGCGCCCGTTCCGGAGAGGAGCGCGGTTGCCTGCACTTGTTCATCGAGGCGGGTTTCCCCGGCGACGCTGGCGGAGGTCTGAAATCGATCGAGCCGCAATGGCGCGGCCGCTCGCACCGTCACGGGATGTTCGACCTGCGACAGGGTCACAAAGTTCTCGTCGAACAACCTTACAGTAATAAGAAATTCGCCCGGTTCGGTCGTATAGATTTTCAAGAAACGCCGGTCGGCGGGAATTTGCTCGACAGGCAGTCGTGTAAGCGTATTGTCGCCCCAGTCAACCTCCACCGTGACGACACGCTGCGAATTGGATCCGGTGATTAGGCCAATCGTAAGAGGAAACGTCTGACCCTGGATGGCCACGTTGCTCGCGGTAATTGTCGTCGCGGGCACGGCGGCAAGGAAGTCGACCTGTAGAGTCCCACGCGCTGCGTGCGTGCCGTCCTCGTCGACGATCGAAACACTGATCGAGAACGATTCAGGCACCGCCGCGCCGCGGTAAACGTGCTGCAAAGTACGATCCGGGGGCAAGGCGTCGGCCTGAACCGTCTGCACCGTGCCATCACCCCATGCGATCAAATACCGCTGTACGGTATCCGCGCCGGGATCGACGACCGTGCCGAGCGTCAGGCGATACGGAACATCCTCGACGGCCACCGACGCCCCTGCCAGAGTGATCTGCGGTGCGACGTTGCGAATGTTGGCAACGATACTGCCGATCGTCGCGCTCGATCCGTTGGGGTACTCCAAGCCTACCGTGATGGTCGCTGCCAGGTCGCCGTCGCGGAACAAGTGCTCGACTTTTCCGTCGCTCGGCAACTGTCCCGCGGGAATTCGGACGGTCTGGCCATCACCCCAATCGACGACGATCGCCGCATTGAGTGACTCCGGAGTGGCGATCGAAAGGGTATAGAGGCTGCCCTCATCCACCGAATCGAGGCCGTGGATGGCGATCGGAGTCACGGTGCGCGATGCCGGAGCAAACGTGACCGGTTCGAAGCGAAAGCGGCGGTCAGCATCGCTTACTCCGATCACTGTCCCCGCACCATGGATGGCAACGGTGAACGGCTCCAGCAGGCTGGCATTGATCTGGGCAAGGTCGACGCGCAAGGTTCCCAGTCGATGCAGTCCAGGGTTCAGGGGCGCCGTCAGCGAATCATCGTACTCCACCGTCGACTCGAACCCAGGATCGTTGAAAGCGCCGATTTGTCGCCATGCGTCGAGCAGCGGCGAGGCTTTGGCGAAAGAGAACGCCGAGTAATCCGGGCCGGGTAGGACGAGTCGCGGGGAGCTGGGCTGCAGATCGAGACTGAAATAGGAGAGTCGCTCGCCGGCCGTCGCGGCAAAGTCGAGCGTTACATCGAACGACGCGCCCCGTTCGTCGACCGTGGGCACACTCAGTGCCAGCGCCGCGGCGACGGCCAGCGGGTTGCGGTGCTCAAGCAGCTCAAATCGCAGGTGACGTCTGTCACGAAACAGTTCTAATGGTGAACTTCGCTTTCGAAGTTGTCGCAAGAGTTTCACAGTTTTTCACCAAAGGACATGTTTGTGATCATCTTCAGACAACATCTATAGCCTAGTTAACTCATATCGTTCTGCAATCGACATTGGTCAGCTCAAATACTATGCTCACCTGCAACTGTATGTTTCGACTAAGGAATCGGGAATTCTCCGAGGACCTGGACTCCAGGTATCTTCCAGGGTGTCGGCACATGGATCTGTATCATCTCTTGGCCGCCGAGATAAAACCCTCCTTGATAACTCACTGGCCCTGAATAGACT
>Ga0233425_10000808_pt1 | contig 76332 bp, 76 predicted proteins | sample Watercolumn_Towu_2_FD_181712 | JGI IMG/M metagenome (GOLD analysis project Ga0233425, IMG submission 181712) | Freshwater microbial communities from Lake Towuti, South Sulawesi, Indonesia - Watercolumn_Towuti2014_140_MG | ecosystem: Environmental > Aquatic > Freshwater > Lake | place...
GAGATCACCGGTTCGAATCCGGTACGGGCTACAAGGTCTCGTGTGGATCCGCGCCTTGTGCGTCAGGTCTTCGCGGTCGTCGCGTCGTTTTCCCGGGTGGTGCGTCGTTCCTTCCCAGACCTGGCTCTCGCCGCTCGTTTCGCCTACCCTCGGGTCTCTCTCAGCAGCCGCGTGCGTGCTTTCTCGTAGGACGCGGTCAGCGCCGAGCGGGGCGCTTTCCGGCGGTCTCCACGCTCCATCGCCTCGACGACGCGCCAGCCCTGCTCGACCTGCCAGGCGAGCGCCGTCGCCAGATGCTGGCTCCGGAGCCCGGTGCTGAGGAGGACTCGCAGAGCTGCCCACGCGGGGATCTCATGAGCCTCCGCGCCTTCGTCGTCGGCCGCCGCTCGGGCCGCGTCGTCGTCATCCGCATGGTCAGGCACCCCCTGTATCGGATCGCACGCATGTGCGGCCGTCGGTGTTGTTGTATGCTACAGCAATGCTGACCGTCCCCGAAGCCGCGAAGCGGACGCGCCGACATCCCGAGACCATCCGACGCTGGATCAGAGAGGGGAAGCTGCGCGCCCGCAAGGTCGGGACACAGCACGTGATCGACGAGCCAGACCTCGACGCTCTGCTCGGCCCCGAGGTGCTGCGAGGCTTCTCTCACCTCGAGCGCCAGATCGTCGCCACGATCCGGGGGCAGCGGTCGTCCCGCTAGCGTGATCGTTCTCGATGCGACCGTCGCCGTGGACGCCGCGCTCGCCCCGGGACGTCTCGACCAGATGGCGCGGCACGGACCCGTGGCGCCAGCGCTGCTGTGGTCCGAGGCGACCTCCTCCCTTCGCGAGCTCGTCTGGCGCGGGGAGCTGGACCGCACGGCGGCAGGCGCCGCGCTCGCGCGGCTGCTCGAGGCGCGGATCGAGCGTCGCTCTTCGCGCCAGCTCTACGAGGAGGCAGAGCGGATCGCTACCGAGATGGGATGGGCGAAGACCTACGACGCGGAGTACGTCGCGCTCGCGCGGATGCTCGGCTGCCGCCTCGTGACGCTCGACGGTCGTTTGCACCGGGGCGCCGCCCGTCTCGTGGAGGTCATCGGCCCGCGGGAGCTCTGATCGCTGCGGCAGATCGCCGTAAGTAGGCGTGAGTTACATCGGGCTGACGAGCTGGAAGTAGGGTCTTCGCGGCCGGCGCGTCGTCCTCCGTACGGTTCGGCCACCTGTTCGCTCGCGCGCGTCGCCTTACAGACAGCTGTTGCGCGGATGTCACTCGCCCGATCATCGTTCGCGCGATGGACGCGGACGTCATCGTCGTGGGCGGCGGGCTCGCCGGCCTCGTCGCCGCGAACGAGGTGGCCGACGCCGGCAAGCGGGTGATCGTCCTCGAGCAGGAGCCCGAGGCGTCCCTGGGTGGTCAGGCGTTCTGGTCGTTCGGCGGGCTGTTCCTGGTCGACAGCGTGGAGCAGCGGCGCCTGCGCGTCCGCGACTCGCGGGACCACGCGCTGCGCGACTGGATGGCCTACGCGGGCTTCGACCGCGAGGAGGACCGCTGGCCGCGTCGGTGGGCCGAGGCGTACGTCGACTTCGCCGCGGGCGAGATGCGGCCATGGCTCTTCGGACAGGGGCTGCGCCTCTTCCCGCTGGTGCAGTGGGCCGAGCGTCGGGGGAACTCGGTGCCGCGTTTCCACATCACGTGGGGGACGGGGCCCGGGGTGGTCGAGCCGTTCGTCCGCCGGATCATCGCCGCCGCGACGAGCGGACGCGCGACGCTTCGTTTCCGCCACCGCGTGACGCAGCTCCTCGCGAGCGGCGGATCGGTGGATGGCGTCGCCGGTGACGTCCTCGCGCCGAGCGCCGTGGCCCGCGGGGCGCCGAGCGAGCGCATCGTGGTCGGTTCGTTCACGCTGCGCGCGTCCGCCGTCGTGATCGCGTCGGGCGGCATCGGCGCCGACCACGACCTCGTGCGCCGCCACTGGCCCGTTCGCCTCGGGACCCCGCCCGCGCGAATGCTCTCGGGCGTCCCCGACCACGTCGACGGTGCGATGATCGGCGTCGCGCAACGCGCCGGCGCTCGCGCCGTCAACCTCGACCGCATGTGGAACTACCCCGAGGGCGTCGAGAACTTCGCGCCCATCTGGTCGCGCCACGGGATCCGCATCCTCGCGGGACCGTCGCCGCTCTGGCTCGATGCGACCGGTCGGCGCCTCCCGGCGCCGAACTTCCCCGGCTTCGACGCGCTCGGCGCGCTCGACCAGGTCGCGCGGTCAGGCCACGGCCATTCGTGGTTCGTCCTCGACGCGAAGGTGCTCGCGCGCGAATTCGCGCTCTCCGGCTCGGAGCAGAACCCCGACCTCACCGGGCGGAGCGTGCGCATGGTCCTTCGCCGCGCGCTGCCGGGGACCGTCGCTCCGGTCGCGCGCTTCGCTCGCTCCGGTGCCGACTTCGTCTTCGGCCGCGACGTCGCCGAGCTCGCCTCGCGCATGAACGCGCTCTCGGGCGATGGCGCGATCGAGGCGGCCGCGCTCGAGCGCGAGGTCAGGGCACGCGACGACGACGCGATGTCCGCCTCGCCCATCGACCCGCAGACCCAGGCGACGCGAGCCGCACGGCGCTACGTCGTCGACCGAGTCCTTCGCGTTGCGCGGCCGCACCGCTTCCTCGACCCGAGGGCGGGGCCGCTCGTCGCGGTGCGCCTGTGGATCCTCACACGGAAGACGCTCGGCGGGCTCGAGACGGATCTCGACACGCGCGTACTGGCAGGGTCGGGCGAGCCGATCGGCGGCCTGTTCGCCGCCGGCGAAGTCGCTGGCTTCGGCGGCGGCGGGATGCACGGGTACCGCGCGCTCGAGGGGACGTTCCTCGGCGGCTGCCTCCTCAGCGGTCGCGTCGCCGGGCGCGCGGCCGCGCGCGCCTGACCCGCGAGGATCGGTGACGCGGGAGAGCACGCCCCGTGGCGACCGGAGTTCCCGGTCGATGGGGCCAGGTCGCGCTAGGCCACGCGGCTCTCCACGGCGTTGTGCGGCCGGAGCAGCGGTGAGCTGATGATCAGGTCCGCCGAACGACGGTTGCACGCGATGGCGACGTTGTGGAGGACCGCGAGGCGGATGACGGAGCGGACGTCGGTCTCATGCGGCTGGGTCGCGAGGGGATCCCACAGGAACACGACCATGTCGACCTCGCGGCGCGCGATCATCGCCGCAAGCTGCGCATCGCCGCCCTCCGGTCCGCTGAGCAGAAGATGGACCTCGAGGTCCGTCGCCGCGGCGACGATCTCGCCGGTGTGGAGCGTGGCCCAGATGTCGAACGCGTGCAGGATCTCCCGGTTCCATTGGGCCCACTCGAGCATGTCCTGCTTGCGACCGTCGTGGGCGACCAACGCGAGACGCAGCTTCGGCCTCACCCGACGAGCGTAGGCGATCCGAACGCGGCATCCATGACGCTCGGGTGGCGCGAAGGTGACGTTCCGGTGAGAAGCCCGATCGATGAAGGGCTCGGCGACGTCCTCCCGCTAGCGCCACCTGGCTGGACGCGCACCGAGCGCCGACGCAGACTCAAGTCATGGCCGATGCGCTGGGCGTGGGTCTCACGTCCATCGAAGGGGTCGTCACCGGACCGCGAGGTGATCGCGTCCCCGTCGAGTTCCTGATCGACAGCGGCGCGAAGTACACGGTCTTGCCGTACGAGATATGGACGAGGCTGGGCCTGACGCCCAAGCGCACGATGCGCTTCCAGACAGCCGACGGCGTGATCATTGAGCGCTCGATCTCGGAGTGTCACATCGCCTTGCCCGAGGGCGATGGACACACCCCGGTGATCCTCGGTGAGCCCGGCGACCTCGCGCTGCTCGGCGCGGTCACGCTCGAGGAGCTCGGCCTGGTCCTCTACCCGTTCGATCGCTCACTGCGCCGGTCCGAGCTCTCGCTGCTCGCCTGAGACGCGCATCCGCGCGATCGAGCGCCAGCCCGCCGCCTCGAGACACGAACAGGTCACTCTTTGCCAGAGGAAACGCGAGGAGCAACAGCCATTCAGTTCCGTCGCCCCACCGACGGCGGATCGCTCGACGACGCCCCGGCGGGTCGGCGAGCGCACCGAAGAGCAGGTCCAGGTACTCGCTCGTCCGCTCCGGCAGTAGCCTTTCGTGAATGCCGCTCCGTAGTAGCCGTTCCAACATGGGGACCTTCAGCGTCCGGATCGAGATCGCGGACATTACTGGCGCGCATTCGGAGGTAGCGGATGCGATCGTGGACACGGGAGCGACCCGGACGACGATCCCCGCATCGATCCTCGAGCGCATCGGGATCCAGCCTTATCGCAGCGCGCGCCGCTGCCTGATCCGGCTACCGAGGTCCTCAGCGCACCGCCTTCTTCACGAGTGCCGCGATCCGTGCCTCGTCGGCCGCGCTGAGCTTCGTCAGGGCGAATGAGGTCGGCCACATGGCGCCTTCGTCGAGGTTCGCCGTGTCTTGGAAGCCGAACGTCGCGTACCTCGCCTTGAACTTCGCCGCGTCCTGGAAGAAGCAGACGACCTTGCCGTCCTTGTTGGCGTACGCCGGCATTCCGTACCAGGTCTTCGGCGAGAGCGCCGGAGCGCTGGCCCTGACGATGGCGTGGATCCGCTGAGCGAGGGCCCGATCCGGCGCTGGCATCGCCGCGATCTTCGCGAGCACGGCGCCTTCGCCTTCGCCCGTGCCCCTCCGCTCCTGGACGGTCTCCTTCAGCGCGGCTCGTTCCTCTGCTGTCAGCCCCGTGCCGGTGGTGCTCTTCTTCGCGGCTCTCTTCGCGGCCTTCCTCTCAGCCATCGATCAGGCCATCGCCTTCTGGGCGACCTTCCCCTGCTGGAGGAACCGGATGGCGTTGCCGAAGGGGTCGCGAATGCCCATGTCGACGCCGTAGAAGTGCTCGGTGGGCTCCTGCGTGAAGTCGGTGACGCCGCGCGCCTGGAGCGTCTCGTACAGGCCCCGGACGTCGTCCGTCAGGAGGACGATCTGGCCCATCGCCCCCTTGGCGATCAGCTCACGGAGCTGCTCCGCGGTCGCTTCGTCGTGCACCGGAGGGCCCGGCTGCAGCAGCTGGATCTCGACGCCGCTTCCGCCGGGCGCCCGCACCGTCAGCCAGCGGAAGGGACCCTGCGTGACGTCGTTCGCCTTCTCGAGCCCGATCTTGTTCACGTAGAAGTCGAGTGCTTCGTCCTGGTCGAGGACCATGAACGGAACAGCGTTCAGCTTGATCATCGCCTGTTCTCCCCTCTGGAGCTGATGCGAACGACGCTAGCGACGCGCCGCCACCTCGGCTTCTCCGAAACTGCTCGAACGCATCGCGACCCCCGCCGCCACCCGCGGTCGCGTCGCCGCCATCCAGACGCAGTCGGGCGCCGGCACCGGCCCATGCCCCGAGCGGTACTCCGACGGCGTCTCGCCCACGACCTCGCGGAACGTGCGGCTGAAGGTCCCCAGGCTCGTAAAGCCGACGTCGAAGCAAACGTCGGTGACGCTGCGGTCGGTCTCGCGCAGCAGGAACATCGCGCGCTCGACCCGCCGCCGCTGCAGGTAGCGGTGCGGCGTCTCCCCGAACGCGGCGCGGAAGCTGCGGCTGAAGTGCGCCTCGGAGAGATGGGCCACCGCGGCCACGGCGCGGACGTCGAGCGGCTCGGCGTACGCGCGGTCCATGGCGTCACGGGCGCGCAGCAGGCGCCGGTTCAACTCCTCGACCGCCCGGCTCACGCTGGAACGCTACGCCATCCGCACGCCGCGGATGCGCGATCGCGTGCGGGGGGAGCTCGCCTGTCGCGACCTGGTAGAGGAGCGGAATGAACAGCGAGTAGTTCGATGGGAGTCTGACGCGGGCTAGCAGCAGCTGTCGGTCGTCGTCGCCTTGGCGCAGTTCTCGCAGCAGGTGCAGGAGTCGCAGCCGCAGCCGGGGCAGCAGCAACAGCCGCATGTCTTGCCGTTCACGACCGTGAGCTCGGTCGGCTTCGTCGTCGTCGTGCTCATCCCGTCGCCTCCTTGGGTTGCGCGCCCGGATGTGATCGCTCGCGATCTGCCGCGGGATACTGGCCGACCCATCGACGCCTGTCAATGGGTCTGGTAGCGTGAGCGCATGGCGACGGTGGAGCTACCCGTCCGGCAGCGCGGCGAGGTCTGCACGCCGCTGAGGCGCATGCGGCCCGAGCGCGTCGCGGAGATGACGGAGGTCGTCAAGGCCCTCGCCGACCCGACGCGACTGGAAATGGTCGCGATCCTCCGCGACGCGAAGACGGCGGTGTGCATCTGCGACCTCACGGCCACGTTCGGACTGTCGCAGCCGACGATGTCCCATCACATGGCCCGGCTACGTGACGCGGGTCTCGTGGAGTCGGACAAAGATGGGATCTGGTGCTACTACCGGCTGCGGAGGGATCTCTCGCCGGCGGTGAAGCGGATCGTCGACTCGATCGCCTGAGCGCGCGCGACGTTCAGTCGCGCTGCTGGAAGCTGGCTGCGGCGATCGTCAGGAACGCCGCTCCGAACAGGAGCATCACGCCGACCTCCGCGACGATCGGCACGGTCTGGTCGCCGATGGTGAGGGCGAGCCGCTCCGCCGGCGCGCCGAGGAGCGTCCGGCGGATGGGATCGATCCCGTAGGCGGCCGGGTCCACGCGGGTCAGGACCGTCATCCAGGCGGGGAGCCCCACGAGCGGGAACAAGGCCCCGGACAGGAAGAACATCGGCATCATCAGGAAGTTCATGACCATCTGAAAGCCCTGCATCGAGCGCATGCGCGCGGCGATCGCGACGCCCATCGATGACAGCCCGAACGCCAGGGCCGCCATGAACCCGAGCAGTGAGAGGGCCGAGGCGACGTCGAGGCTCACGCCGACGAACGGCGCGAGGATGAGCAGGATCGCGCCCTGGAACACCGCCTGTGTCGCGCCGCCGAGCGCCTTGCCGACGGCGATCGCCGACCGCCCGATCGGCGCGACGAGCAGCTCCTTCAGGAAGCCGAACTCACGGTCCCACACGATGCCCATCGCGGCGAAGATCGACGTGAACAGCACGGCCATCGCGACGATCCCGGGATACATGAACTGCGTGTAGCTGATGCCCGACGCCCCGGCGAAGCCGGCTCCGAGCGACGCGGACAGGCCGCTGCCGAAGATGACGAGGTAGAGCATCGGCTGCGCGAGCGACGCGACGAGCCGGACGCGGTCACGCCCGTAGCGGATCACGTCGCGCCACCACACGATGTACACCGCGCGCACGAAGCTCCCGACCGCGCTCGGGCGCGAGGGGGCGGCGAGGGTGGCGCGCTGCGTCGCGGTCGTCAATGCCGCCCTCCCTGCATCATCCGGCCCATGTTCCGCATCATCGCGCGCTGATGGTCGGAGCCCTCGCTCCGGATCGCGTGGCCGGTGAGCTTGAGGAAGACGTCATCGAGGCTCGGCCGTGAGAGCGCGACCGTCGTGACGGGGATCGAGAGCTCACGCACCAGGCGCGGCAGGAACGTCGCCCCATCGGGTACCTCGATGCGCAGCGAGCCGTTGTCCGCGAGCGGCGTCACCGCGTAGCGCTCCGCGATCTCCCTCGCGGCGGCTGCGCTGTCGGCCGTCGTCACCGTGACGACGTCGCCGCCGACCCGGGACTTGAGCTCGCTCGGCGTGCCGAGGGCCACGATGAGCCCGCGATCGATGATCGCGATGCGCTCGCAGTACTCCGCTTCGTCCATGTAGTGCGTCGTCATGAAGATCGTGATGCCCTCGCGCTTGCGCATGGCCTGCACGTACGTCCAGATGTGGGTGCGCGTCTGCGGGTCGAGGCCGAGCGTCGGCTCGTCGAGGAAGAGGATCTGCGGGTGATGCAGCATCCCACGCGCGATCTCGAGACGTCGCTTCATCCCGCCCGAGAACGTTTTCACCTGGGACGACGCCCGGTCCGCGAGCTCGACGACCTCGAGGAGCTCGGCGATGCGCTGCTTCCGCACGGCCGAGGGCACGCCGTAGATGAGGCCGTGCAGCTCGAGGTTCTCGCGCGCGGTCAGCTGGTCATCGAGCGACGGGTCCTGGAAGACGAGTCCGATCCGGCGCCGGACCTCGCTCGGATCCTCGTCGACCTCGACCCCGGCGATGCGCGCCTCGCCGGCGTTCTTGCGCACGAGGGTGCAGAGGACGCTGATGGTGGTCGTCTTGCCGGCGCCGTTCGGCCCGAGGAAGCCGAAGATCTCGCCCTGGCCGACGCTGAGATCGATCCCGCGCACGGCCTCGATCTGGCCGTAGCTCTTCCGGAGCCCCTTCACCTCGACCGCGGGCGTCACCGGCCGACCCTATCACCCGGATCGTGGAGAACGTGTGCATGTGTCGCGGATCTATCGCTCCGAGCGGCGCCTCCGGCCTATGCCGCGTTGAACGGCGGGTAGCGGTCCGTGATCAACAGGAACGCGCAGGCCATGACGCGGACCGCCCAGCGGAACACGCCGACGACGAAGTCGAACAGCCCGCGCGGGTACCGGCCCGTGAAGAGGATCGCGAACCACGCGACGATCACCGCGAAGAAGCACAGGAGGAACAGCACGGCCAGCACGACGTAGTGCGGGATCGCCAGCAGCCACTTCACGAGCGGCATCCACGGGCTCAGCTGCTTCGCGTCGGGGTAGTCGAGCTCGAGATGCACGGCCTGCTCGTCCTCGGTCGACGGGTACTCGTCGCGCAGGAGCGCCAGGTACGAGAAGACGCGGAACGAGAATCGCGCGAGCGCCAGCTGGAAGTCGAACCACCAGCGCGGATAGCGCTGCCGGAACAGGATCATGAGCGCGGTCGCGACGCCGATCGCGAAGCCGATGTTCGCGCCGGTCTCGCGCGCACGCTGCCCCTGCTCGGTGGCCCACGTCCGGTCAGGGCCGCCCGAGACGAGGCCAAGGATGATGAGGATCGGGATCGCCCAGAGGATCCGCAGCAGCGTTGTCACGCGGTCGAGCTCGCGGTCCGGGTAGTCGACGTCGAAGCGCGCCGGGTACGGAGCGAGGGCCTGCGCCGCCGATGCCACCGAACGACCTCCTCGCGGGGATCAGATCCCCTTCGGTATCGCGCCCGTCGCCTGCATGAACCAGCGGATGCACCGGTGCCCGACGTCCGCCGTCGGCCCGAACATCAGCGGGCAACCGCCGGCGATCACGGACGTGCCGTTCGCGCGACAGTAGTCCACCGCTTCCTGGCTCACGCTGCGCTCCGCCCGCGGCGCAGGGCCGTGTAAGGGCCGGAGCGCCCATCCCCGCGCGCTGCGTCGGCCGCCCCGCGATCCCGGCCCCCTTCGCGCCGAACGGTCCCGCTCGTAGGGCCGTCCGACCCTGCTCGGGACCGCCCCGGAGACCGAACAGTACGCAGCGTGATGTCCGTCGACGACGCCACCTACGAGATCGTCCGGCGGGAGGACTTCTCGGACGTCACGTACCTCCTGGAGGTGCGCGTCCCGCTCCTCGCTCTGGCCGCCCAGCCCGGTCAGTTCGTCATCGTCATGTCCCACGCGGAAGGGGAGCGGATCCCGCTCACGATCGCCGACTTCGACCGCGAGGCCGGCACCATCACGCTCGTCGTCCAGGCCGTCGGCAAGACGACCAAGGAGATGCAGCGGGATCTTGTGGCCGGGTCGCACCTGTACGCCGTCGTCGGGCCGATGGGTGAGCCGAGCCACCTCGACGCGAAGAAGGTCGTCTGCGTCGGCGGCGGTCTCGGCGTCGCCCCGGTCTACCCGCAGGCGCGCGCCTTCAAGGAGGCCGGCGCCTACGTCATCGGCGTCATCGGCTTCCGGAACAAGGATCTCGTCTTCTGGGAGGACAAGTTCCGCGCCGTCTGCGACGAATTCATCATCTGCAGCGACGACGGCTCGGTCGGGATCAAAGGCCTGGTCACGAAGGGCATCGAGCAGGCGGTCGCGGAACACACGGACATCGACCGGGTGATCGCGATCGGACCGCCGATCATGATGAAAGCCTGCGCGGACCTCACGCGTCCGCTCGAGATCCAAACGATCGTGAGCCTCAACCCGATCATGATCGACGGCACCGGCATGTGCGGCGGCTGCCGCGTGAAGGTCGGTGGCACGACGAAGTTCGCATGCGTCGACGGGCCGGAGTTCGACGGACATCAGGTCGACTTCGACGATCTCATGTCACGGCTGCGACGCTTCCGCGGCGACGAGCAGATCGCGCTCGAGCGCTGGCAGCGGAGCTGCGCGGCGTCCAGCGCGACCGCCGCCGACTGAGGGTGGCCAAGAAGCGCACGATCCGCAGCATCCCGCAGGAGCGCACGCCGATGCAGGAGCGCGCTCCCGAAGAGCGCATCCGGGGGTTCATGGAGGTCGCCTGCGGGTACACGCCAGATGAGGCGATCCGTGAGTCCGAACGCTGCCTCTTCTGCCCTGACCAGCCGTGCGTCCGCGGCTGCCCCGTCGGGATCGACATCCCGGGCTTCATCCAGCTCATCGGCGAGAAGGACTTCCGCGGCGCATTCGACGTGCTCAGCGATACCACGCTCCTCCCGGCGGTCTGCGGCCGCGTCTGCCCGCAGGAGACGCAGTGCGAGGAGGTGTGCACCATCGGCGACACGCTCGAGCCCGTCGCGATCGGCCGTCTGGAGCGGTGGGTCGGCGACATGGCGATCGCCGAGGGCTGGGCGACGTCGCAAGACATCGAGCCGAACGGGCTGAAGGTCGCGATCGTCGGCTCCGGCCCGGCGGGCACGGCCTGCGCCGCGGACATGGCGAAGGCCGGATGCGCCGTCACCGTCTTCGAGGCCTTCCAGCAGCCGGGCGGCGTGCTGCGCTACGGGATCCCCGACTTCCGTCTCCCGAACGAGGTCGTCGACGCGGAGATCGCGAAGCTCGCGCGGCTCGGCATCACGTTCCGCTGCAACGCACTCGTCGGACGGCTGTTCACGATCGAGCAGCTGTTCGGCGAGATGGGCTTCGACGCGGTCTTCATCGGCACCGGCGCGGGAACGCCGACGTTCACCGACATCCCCGGCGAGTCCCTGAACGGCGTCGTCTCGGCGAACGAGCTGCTGACGCGTTCGAACCTCATGCGCGCGCGCGACTTCCCGGGCCACGACACGCCGCTCGGGATCGGCAAGCGTGTCGCCGTGATCGGCGCCGGCAACACCGCGATGGACGCCATGCGCAGCTGCCTGCGCCTCGGCGCGGAGACGGTCATGTGCGTCTACCGCCGCTCGAGGGTCGAGGCGCCCGCGCGCGCCGAGGAGCTGCACCACGCCGAGCAAGAGGGCATCGACTTCCGGTGGCTCACGGAGCCGGTCGCGATCCTCGACGACGGCAAGGGCGGGGTGCGCGCGCTGAAGGTACGCCGCATGGAGCTCGGCGAGCCGGACGCGTCGGGACGCCGTCGGCCCGTGCCCGTCCCCGGGAGCGAGACGGAGATCGAGTGCGACACCGTCGTCTTCGCGATCGGTACGAACGCGAACGCGATCCTCGGCCAGACCTCGCGGATCGAGCTCGACCCGCGTGGGTACATCAAGGCGGACGCGGACCTCGCGACGTCGATCGACGGCGTGTTCGCCGGCGGGGACATCGTCACCGGCGCTGCGACCGTCATCGAGGCGATGGGCGCGGGCCGGAAGGCCGCGGCGAGCATGAAGCGGTATCTCGGCCTCACGGCCGGCGACGCGCCGTACGACAGTGAGCCCCTCGATGCGACGCTGTTCGGGTTCGCCTCGCACCAGCGCGGGTTCGCGCGGGTGGTCGCCGCATGACGACCGTCGCGTGCGAAGCCGTCCCGGCCGCGCGGTCGCGCCGGCTGATCGACGAGCACGTCGTCGAGATCGTCAGCGACTCGGGCGAGGGCGCCCAGCGGTGCGGCCAGTCATTCGCCGCGATCGCGGCGCGGTCCGGGCTCGGGATCTGGACGGTCGAGATCATCCCGGCGGAGATCCAGCCGCCCGCGCGCAGCGTCGCCGGCGCGAGCGGCAACCGCGTGCGGCTTGCCTCGCGGCCGGTCACGAACGGCGGCGACGCCGTCGACCTCGTCGTCGCGTTCAACGAGCAGGTGCTCCGCGGGCGCGTCGAGGCGGGGGAGCTGCGGCCCGAGGCGACGATCCTCCTCGAGAGCGCCTGGGCGAACGACCGCGACCCGCAGATCGCGCGCGAGTACGCCGAGACGCGCGAAGAGCTGCTCAGCCACAGGTACCGCCTCATCGACCTTCCGATGGAGGCGGAGTCGCGCACGATCGTGAGCGACCCGCGGCGCGGCAAGAACATGTTCGCCCTTGGTGTCCTCTGTCTCATCTACGGTCTCGACCGGCGCCTCGCGCGCGAGCAGATCGCGATCACGTTCGGGAAGAAGGATCAGGCTGTCATCGACCAGAACGTGCGCCTCCTCGAGGCGGGCTGGGCGTGGGCGGAGCGCGAGGTCGACCTGCGCTTCGAGCTCGAGCGGATGACCGTGACGGAGCCGCAGGTCGTTCTGAACGGCAACACCGCGATCGCGCTCGGGATCCTCGCGTCCGGGATGGAGATCTGCGCGATGTACCCGATCACGCCCGCGACATCGGCCTCGCACTACCTCACCGACGTGTTCGAGCGCGTCGGCGGCATCGTCCACCAGGCCGAGGACGAGATCGCCGCGTGCGCCTTCGCCATCGGTGCCTCCTACGCCGGCAAGTGCGCCGTCACGATCACGTCGGGCCCCGGCCTCTCGCTGAAACAGGAGGGCATCGGGCTCGCGGTCATGGCGGAGATCCCGCTCGTCGTCGTCGACGTGCAGCGCGGTGGGCCGAGCACCGGCCAGCCGACGAAGCCCGAGCAGGGGGATCTGCTCGCGGCGATGTTCGGGAGCCACGGCGACGCGCCGAAGGTCGTCATGGCCGTGAGCGGCATCGAGGACTGCTTCTACTCGATGATCACCGCGCGCAAGATCGCCGAGACGTTCAACACCGTCGTCGTCGTCCTCTCCGACGGCAGCCTCGCGACGGCGCAGCAGCCGATCCCGCGCCCGGCATTCAGCGAGGAGTGGCTCGCGTCGCCGGCCGATCAGAGCCCGGTGCCGGGGGGCGGCCGGCCCTACGACTGGGACGCGACGACCGGCCTCATCCGCCGCTGGATCCCCGGCCAGCCGGGAGGCATGCACACGATCACCGGGATCGCCCACGACCGCGACAGCCACGTCGCGTACGACGCGACGAGCAACGAAGAGGGCCTGCGTCATCGCAGCCTGAAGCTCGCGGCACTGCAGCGCACCCTGCGCACCCCGCGCCTCTTCGGCGACGACGAGGGCGACCTGCTCGTCATCGGTTGGGGGAGCACGAAGGGCGCGATCGAGGAAGCCGTGTCGCGGCTGCGCGCCGAGGGACATCGCGTGTCCGCGCTGCACCTGACCTTCATCCAGCCGATGCCGTCCGGCATCGGCGACATCCTCAGGCGCTTCCGCAGGGTCGTCACGGTCGAGATGGCCTGGGCCGACCGCGCGGACGACGCGCTCATCGACGACGAGAGCCGGCGCTGGTCGCCGCTCGCGATGCTCCTGCGGTCGCGCTTCCTCGTTGACGTCGACTGCTGGACCGACGTGAGCGGCCGTCCGCTGCGCCCCGCCGCGATCCATGACGGCCTGCTCCCGAAGCTGGGGCCCGCATGACCACCCAGCTCCCGCCGTGCCTCCTGTGGTCGCCGGACGACCGCCGTCCGCTCGAGGAGTACCAGACGGGCGTGCCGCGCTGGTGCGTCGGCTGCGGCGACAACGCGATCCTCACGGCGGTCCAGCGCCTCTGCCGCGACGAGGGCCTCGCCCCGGAGCGCACCGTGTTCGTCTCCGGGATCGGCTGCTCGAGCCGCCTCCCGCACTACATGCGCGCGTACGGGTTCCATGGCACGCACGGGCGCGCGCTGCCGATCGCCGAAGGCGTGAAGATGTCGCGCCCCGACCTCACGGTCTTCGTCACGACCGGCGACGGCGACGCGCTCAGCATCGGCGCGGCCCACTGGATCCATGCGCTCCGCTACAACATGGATCTCACCGTCCTTCTCCACGACAACCACATCTACGGGCTCACGAAGAAGCAGGTCTCGCCGACGTCGCCGCTCGGGACGCGCAGCAACACGACGCCGAAGGGGTCGCTCCTCCCAGCGCTCAACCCGCTCACGGTGACGCTCGGCGTCCCGAACGTCTCCTTCGTCGCGCAGGCGGTCGACTGGATCCCCGAGGTCCTCTACCAGATCGTCCTCGCCGCGTACCGCCACAAGGGGACGTCGTTCGTCCGGATCCTCCAGCGCTGCCCGGAGTTCATGCCGGGGATGTTCGATCCGTGGGTGCGCGATCCGTCCCGCACGCTGCTCCTGCGCCACGAGAAGGGGATCGCGCTCAGCCCCCAGGTCGCGGGGACGTATCGCAACCAGCGCGAGCACGATCCGCGCGACATGGCCGCGGCGCGCGAGATCGCGTCCGTCGACGATCCGATCCCGGTCGGCATCCTCTACCACGACCCCGACGCGCCGCGGTACGAGGAGCTCCGGCACGGCGGGGCCATCCGGACGGCCGAGAGCATCCGACGGGGCCTCGAGGCGGAGCTCGACACGTTCACGATCTGGCCGGACCCGTGATGGACGAGCCCGTCCTCTTCCACCTCGCGGGCGTGCGTCTCGGGGATGGCCTCGCACGTGCCGACCCGTCGCTGCGCCCGGCGCTCTTCGCGCGCTTCCCGGATCTCACGAAGCTCCGCTACGACTTCCCGCTCATCCTCGCGGCGGATGGCCCGCGGCCGCTGTCGGCGATCGTCGACGAGGCGCTCGGCGAGGTCGCGCCGAAGGGCGTCGTCGGCGACCGCATCCGTCGCGCTGTCCTTCGCGTCGAGCGCGGCATCCGCGCCCTGGCCGCGTCGGGCCACCACGGCACGCTCTCGGTCCTGTGGGCTCGCGCGGCGGGGGACGTCGTCGCGGCGCGCGGCGCCGGGGCCGGCGCGGATCTCGCGCGCGCCCGCGCGGCGATCGTCGCCGATGGTGAGGTCGTCGACTGCGACGCGGGCATCGCGCTGCGCGTCGTCGGCCACACGTGGCGCGCGCTCCGGGACGAGCGCATCGCGGCGCTGCGCACGCGCATCGACCGCGCGTCGGCCCGCCTCGCCGACCTCGTCACGGCGGACCTGCAGCGCTCCGAGGCGGGGCGACGGCCGGAGCGCCTCCGGCGCAGCGTCGGCGCCCCACATCGCGACCTCTTCGACTTCGACCTCATGGCCCACCTCCTCGCCACGCCGTCCGGGCCGCTGGCCCTCCCGGCGACGCGCCGGCGGCGTATCGAGGACACCCTCGTGGCGCTGCGCCGGGCGCGGGCCTTCCTCGGCGAGCTCGCGGGCGAGGACGTGCACGACGCGATCGACACCGCCCTCGCGGCGTTCCGGTCGCGCGCGCACGGCATGGCCGAGCTCGCGCGGGCCATGGCCGTCGCGGAGCTCGAGGCCGACGGCGTCTACGTCGAGGCGGCGCATGACGCGCAGGTCCGCCGCCCCGACGACGAGTGGCTGCGTCCGGAGATCCTCGCGCTGTTCCCGGACCTCCTCGTCCGGATCGGGACGCGCCGCGGCGCCGCCTCCCTCGTCCGCGCGCAGCTCCTCGAAGGGCTCACGTCGGGCGTTCCCCTGAAAGTGCTCTTCGAGACCGACGACGCGATCGGGGTCGACGCGCAGCTCGCGACGAGCGCGATGGGGCTGGGCGACATCTTCGTCGTCCAGGCGCCGAGCGCGCACCTCCACCGCATGATCGCGCACGTCCGCGCGGCCGTCGCGTACCCGGGCGCGAGCCTCATCAGCATGTTCACCGGAGCACCGGAGCGCGGACGGTCGCCGGCGTACCTCGTGGCGTCGGCGGCGCTGACGTCACGGACCTTCCCGGCGTTCGCGTACGACCCGAGCGCGGGTCCCGACTGGGAGCACCGGTTCACGCTCGACCGCGGTCCGCAGCCCGACCGCGCATGGCCGGTCTACGAGCTCGCGTACGCGGGACCCGCGCGCCGCCGCATGACCGCCGAGGTCGCGGTGACGACGGCGGATCTCGCCCTGTGCGACCCGCGCCGGTCGCCGCAGCTCGCCCTGGCGACGGACGGACGCTGGGACGGCGATCTCGTGCCCGTCGCCGAGGCGCTCGACGAAGACGTCCGTCGCACCGGACGCACGCCGTACGTGCACGCGATCGACGGCGTCGGGATCCTTCGCAAGGTCCTCGTCGACCATCGTCTCGTCGAGACGACGCGCCGGACCGCCCAGGCCTGGCAGCGGCTCGTCGAGCTCGACGGGCTGAAGCACGTCGCGACGACGCCCGCCGCTCCGCCGCCGGAGGTCACTGCGACGAACGGCCACGCGGTATCGCCGGGCACAAGTCGTCCCCCGGGCGCGCAGACCGAGGCGCGAAGCGACGAGGTCGAGCACCCGGGTCGAGCGAGCGGTTCACCCGCGAGCGAGATCGGAATAGGGGATCACCCATACATCGAGACGCTGCGCTGCAGCACGTGCAACGAGTGCACGCTCCTGAACCCGCGGATGTTCGCGTACAACGAGAACAAGCAGGCGTACATCAAGGACATCACCGCGGGCACGTACCGCGAGCTCGTCGAGGCAGCGGAGAGCTGCCAGGTCGCGATCATCCATCCGGGCAAGCCGCGCGATCCGAACGAGCCCGGTCTGGACGAACTGCTCCGGCGGGCGGAGGCCTTCCGCTAGCATCCGTCGCCCCGTGCGGTTCGGCCTCGACTTCGGCACGTCCAACACGTCGCTCGCCGTGAGCGACGGCGCCTCCGCGCGCGTGCTGCCGATCGACGAGGTCGCCGGCGCGACGATGCCGACGATCCTCTACGTGCGGCGCGACGGCTCCACCCTCGTCGGCCGCCCCGCGATCGACGCGTACCTCGAGGACCAGCGCGGGCGCGGTCCGGTCCGCCGGCAGGTGAAGCTGCTCGGGATCAAGATGGCGTCGTCGGACAACAAGGCCGCCGGAAAGGTCGAGGCGCACATCCTGGCGGACGTCGACTCCCCCGGAAGGCTCTTCCGCTCGCTGAAGTCGTTCCTCGGGTCGCCGCTCGACTCGCCCACTTCGGTGTTCGGCACGCCGATGTCGCTCACCGCGCTCGTCGCGGTCGTCCTCGAGCACGTCCGCCGCCGCGGTCGCGAGCTCACCGGGGTCGCGCCGGACGCGATCCGCATCGGGCGGCCGGTCGAGTTCGTCGGCGGCGCCGGGGTCGAACAGGTCGCGCTCGGCCGGCTCGCCGAGGCCGCGGCGCTCGCGGGCTTCGCCGACGTCTCGTTCGAGGAGGAGCCGGTCGCCGCGTCGCGCGCGGCGGACGTCGGGGAGGGCCTCAGCCTCGTGTTCGACTTCGGCGGCGGCACGCTCGACCTCTGCGTCTCGGAGCGCAGGGGTCGCGACGTGCGGATCATGGCGACCGCCGGACGCGGCGTCGCCGGCGACCGCTTCAGCCAGGCGCTCATCGACCTGCTCGTCGCGCCGCGCCTCGGCGCGGGCGCCGCGTGGGGGCCGAAGCGCCTGCGCCTGTCGGCGTTCATCGTGAACGCGATCTCGGACTGGCACGCCCTCTCGGCGCTGAACGAGAAGCCGATCCTCGACGCGCTCGACGACCTCATCCGCGCCGGCGCGCCGCAGCGTGAGCTCTCGGCCCTGCGGAGCGCGATCGCGCTCCAGCTCGGCTACGAGGTCTTCGCCGCGGTCGACGCGGTGAAGATCGACCTCTCGAGCGAGGAGACCGCCTTCCTGACCCTCCACCGCGGCGACGTCGACATCGACGCGGTCGTGCCGCGCCGCAGGTTCGAGGTGCAGGCCGCGCCGCTGCTCGCGGAGATCGATGCGCTCATCGACGAGGTGCTCCGGCGCGCCTCGCTCCCCGCGGAGCGGATCCGCGAGGTCGTCATGACCGGCGGCTCGAGCGGGCTGCCCGCGGCGCGCGCCCTGCTCGCGCGCCGCTTCCCGGGCGCCGTGCGGCGCGACTTCGCCGCGTTCTCGAGCGTCGCGACCGGCCTCGCGCAGGGCGCCTGACGCACATCCTCGGCCGGCGCTACGCGGACGGCGAAGCGGCCCAACTCGCGACGCGCCTGCGCGAGGCGATCGCCGCGAGCTAGGCCGCTACCTCACGGGGTAGGGGCCCGTGCTGGACGAGAAGAGTGCGTTACTTGCGCTTGGCCTTGGCCGTGAGGACCGCGTCCTTGGCCTGCTTGGCGATGCGGAACTTGAGCACACGCTTCGCCGGGATCTGGATCTGCTCGCCGGTCGCCGGGTTGCGGCCCATCCGGGCCTTGCGGTCGACGAGAACGAGTTTGCCGAGACCGGGGATCGTGAACCCATCGCGCGCCTGCTCGTAGGAGAGCTTCGCGAGCTCCTCGAGCACCGATGCCGCCTGCTTGCGGTCGACACCGGCGCGCTCGGCCAGCTCGCGAACCGTCTCCGTCTTGGTCATCGCCACCTGTGCGTCCCTCCATACATGAGATCGCGTTCCGTCGCGGTCCGGCGCATTCTAGGCACGTTTTCGGGCCTTGGGCGGCCGGGTGCCGCGGACGGGAGGCAGCCATGGACGAACGACGGGGGCGCGACGACCGGGGGCCGATGGACCCGACGCGGAAGCTCCTGAAGGTCTTCGGCGTGAAGGTGACCGACTACGAGGAGCGCACGGACGCGATCCTCGCGCGCTATGACGCCTCCACCGACGAAGCTGAACGGGCACAGCTGATCCGCGAGGCGGTAGAGCTCACCGCCGACCTCGGCCACTGGCTGCGGGAGGTCCAGGCCCACGTCCTGGAGCGGCAGGAGGCCGTGCTGGGGAAGCTCTCCGGCAAAGTGACGGCGGGATAGCCTTCCGCGAGGTGGACCGAAGGGGTCGGCTCGCGAGCCTCGTGGCCCATCACGCCGATCCCATCGGCCATCTCGTGGGGACCCTCTCCGGGGCGCGGCCCCGCTTTCGCGACGGGTCCTTCCTTTACGTCAGCGACCGCGGCCTCGCGCGCCTCCTCCTCTCGCGGCGCGGGTATTCCGCGATCACGTTCGGCCATGTCATCGTCGCCGCGAACTTCCCGCCCGACCGGATCTGGCGCCACGAGCTGCGCCACGTCCACCAGTACGAGACCCTGGGCTGCGCGTTCCTGCCGTTCTATCTCCTGCTCTATGCGCGGCGCGGATACCGCGCGCATCCGCTGGAGCGGGACGCGTCGACCCCGACTAGGCTCTTCGACGGATGACGGACGGGTACGACATCGCGATCCTCGGGGGTGGCCCGGGCGGGTACGTCGCAGCGCTCCACGCGGGCGTTCTCGGCGCGAAGGTCGCGCTCGTCGAGAAGGACCGGGTCGGCGGGACGTGCGTGACGGTCGGGTGCATCCCCTCGAAGGCGCTCCTCGACACGAGCCACGTCTACTCGATGGCGACGCACGCGACCGTGTCGGGCCTCCACCTCGACGGCGCCTTCGACCTCTCGAAGGCGATGGCGCGCAAGGACCAGGTCGTGCGGCAGCTCGTCGGCGGCATCGAGCAGCTCCTCAAGGCACGGAAGGTGGACCTCTTCAAAGCGGAAGGGGAGCTCGTGTCGCCGACCGAGATCCGCCTCTCGGGCGATGGCCCGAAGAGCGTCAGGGCGAAGTCGACGGTCGTCGCGACCGGGTCGGTCGTCGGGCTGCCGCCGATCCAGGGCCTCGCCGAGGCGAAGCCGCTCGACAACGTCGGCGCGCTCGACCTCCGCGACCTCCCGAAGCGGCTCGTCGTCATCGGGGGAGGCGTCATCGGGTTGGAGCTCGGTGCCTTCTACTCGGAGATCGGCGCCGACGTCACGGTCGTCGAGATGCTGCCGATGCCGCTCGCCGGATCCGACCCCGACCTCGTGCGACTCCTCGTGAAGGCGCTCGAGTCGCACGGGCGCTTCCGCGTCGTCACGAACGCCAAGGTCACGGCGGTCGAGCGGCGGAAGAACGGCGGAGCGGTCGTCACCGCGGAGGTCGAGGGGAAGCCGCGGACCTTCGAGGGCGACGAGATCGTCCTCGGCGCCGGGCGCATCCCGAACGTGAAGGGCGCGGACCACGCGGGGCTCGCGATGGGCGCGCGCGGCGTCCAGGTCGACGAGCGCATGCGCACGAGCGTCGGCGGCGTGTACGCGATCGGCGACTGCACCGCGGCGTCGTTCGAGAACCGGGCGATGCTCGCGCACGTCGCGTCGACCCAGGGCGAGGTCGCCGTCGACACGATCCTCGGCGAGGACCACCCCATGGACTACGGCGTCGTGCCGAGCGTCGTGTATACGCACCCGGAGCTCGCGTCGGTCGGGCTCGGCGAGGCCGCCGCGAAGGAGCGCTACGGCGAGGCGAACGTGAAGGTCGCGCGCTTCCCGTTCCGCGCATCCGGACGCGCGCTCGCGCTCGGCGAGGCGGACGGCATGACGAAGCTCATCACGACCGGCCCCGAGCACCGCATCGTCGGCGTGCACGTCATGGGGCCGCAGGCGAGCGAGCTCATCGCGGAGGCGACGCTCGCGGTCCGCCTGGAGGCGACGGCGCACGACATCATCGCGACGATCCACTCGCACCCGACGCTCGCTGAGACGTTGCGCGAGGCCGCGCTCGTCGCGGTGGGGAAGGCGATCCACACCGCGCGCTAGCGCGCGGGAGCGGCCTCCGCGGCGATCCAGCGGTAGCGGTGCTCCGGGCGCCCGGCGGAGCCGTACCGCATGCGCAGCTCGACCGTGCCGGAGCGGACGAGGTGGTCGAGGTAGCGGCGTGACGTCACGCGGCTGAGCCCGGTCCGCTGCGCCACCTCGGCGGCGGAGAGGTCCGCGTGCCGCTCGCGCAGCGTCCGCGCGACGAGATCGAGCGTCGCGTGCGAGAGGCCCTTCGGCAAAGCGGCGGGACCCGACCGCAGCGTGCCGACGACGGCGTCGACCTGCGCCTGGTCCAGCTCGCGCACGCCGGCGAGCCGTGCGCGCATCGCGGCGTAGCTCTCGAGCCTCTCGCGGAACGCGTTGAACTCGAACGGCTTCACGAGGTAGTGGACGGCGCCGCCCTGGATGGCCGACCGCAGCGTGTCGACGTCCCGCGCGGCCGTGATCGCGATGACGTCGACGTGGGTCCGTCCGGTCGCACGCACGCGCCGGAGCACGTCGAGGCCGGAGCCGTCGGGCAGGTAGACGTCGAGCAGGACGAGGTCGACGTGCGATCGCTCGATGAGATCCACGGCGGCCTGGACGGTGCGGGCCTCCCCGATGACCTCGAAGCCGCCGAGCCGCTCGAGGTACCCGCGATGGATCGACGCGACGTGCACGTCGTCCTCGACGACGAGGGTGCGGATCACGCGGGGGCTCGATCCCGTTGCTGTGGTGCCCCGGTCTGCGCGCCCGCGGGACCGATGTACGCCGTGAACTCCGCTCCACCGTCGTTCGTGACGCGCACCCAGCCTCCGCGCCGACGCGTGACCTGGCCGACGAGCGCGAGGCCGACGCCGAAGTGCCCGGGCTTCGTCGTCGTCCCCTCGCGGAAGATCTCCTCGACCTTCGTCGGGTCCACGCCCGGGCCGGAGTCACGCACGCGGACCTCGACGCCGCCGGGGACGCCGCGCACCGAGGCCTCGACCCACCCGGCCGTCGGCGCGACGGCCTCGATGGCGTTGTCGACCAGGTTCCCGACGACGGTGACGAGGTCGCGGGCGTCGCCGGCGTCGGCCTCGAGCCGCGCGTCGTCGGCGACGCGCAGGCGTACGCCGCGTTCGGAAGCGACCGCGGCCTTCGCGAGGAGGAGCGCCGCGACGACGGGCTCCTCGATCCGCGACCGGATGAGGTCGACGAGCTCCTGGTGGACCAGCGCCGTCTCGGTGATGAACGTCACCGCCTCGCGGTACCGGCCGAGCTCGATGAGGCCCGCGATGGTGTGGAGCTTGTTCGAGAACTCGTGGGTCTGCGCGCGCAGCGCGTGCGCCATGCGCCGGACGTTGTCGAGCTCCTGGTGCTCCTCGAGGAGTCCGGCGATCTCGCGCGGGCCGAGGTCGAACGTCTGCCGCCGCAGGCGCCGCGCGAGCGCCACCGACCCGGCCAGGCCGAGGCCCAGGGCGACGAGGACGCTCCCGCCGATGAAGGGCTGCGTCTCGGCGAGGTCGGACGCGAGCTCCTCCTCCGGGAAGCCGAGCGACACGATGCCGATGACCTGCCCGCTCCGGTCGAGGACCGGGACCTTCGCGCGTATCGAAACGCCGAGCGTCCCGCGCTCCACGCCGACGAACTCCTGCCCGGCGAGGGCGGTCGAGGGATCGGTCGAGACGCGCTCGCCGATCCGCTCGGGGTTCGGGTGCGAGTAGCGGATGCCGCTCCGGTCGGTGACGACGACGAACGAGGCACCGCTGCTGCGCCGGATCGCCTCCGCGATCGGTTGGATCCGCCGCGACGGCTCCGGATCCCCGTACGCGTCCACGATGTCCGGGGTCGTCGCGACGACGCGCGCGAGCGCCAGTGCCCGCTCCTGGTACTGCGCGACGAGCTGCTCGCGCGCGACCCAGAAGGACAGGATCCCCGCCGCGACGATGCTCGCGGCGACGACCGCGACCTGGAGGACGAGGACCTGCGTGGCCAGCGCGCGGAACGACCGAAATGACCAAAAGGCGCGCAACGAACTCATGGCTGGCCGCATCCTCCCTCGTCACTAGCGTAGCGAGCGCCCTCGGGCAGGAGGTAGAGACAGATGAGACGGCACTTGGTCAGCCGGCGTGAAGCCCTGCGGATATTCGGCCTCGGTACCGGCGGCCTCATCGTCGCGTGCGGCGGCGCGGCGGCGCCGAGCGCGGCGCCGGCGACCGCGGCGCCGGCGACCGCGGCGCCGACCGTCGCGGCGACCGCGGCGCCGACAGCGGCGGCCCCGAGCGGCGTGCCGAGCTACTACGGCGCGAGCTACGCGAAGATCATCGACGCGGCCAAGGGCGAGCCCAAGCTGACCGTTTACTCGATCATGTCGAAGACCAACTGGCAGCCCGTCGTTGACGCCATCAAGGCGAAGTTCCCGTTCATGGACCTCGATACGACGGATGACGACGCCTACGGCGTGTTCGACAAGTACTACACCGAGACCGCGAGCGGCGCGAAGAGCGCCGACCTCGTCATCTCGAGCGCCATGGACGCGTGGCAGGGGTTCCTCAAGAAGGGCGAAGCCGAGGTCTACAAGTCACCCGAGGACGACAAGCTCCCGGCGTGGTCGAAGCTCGGGACGGGCGTGTACACCGTTTCGAGCGATCCAATGGTCATCATCTGGAACAAGAAGCTCGTGGCGAGCCCGCCCAAGACGCTCGGCGCGCTGGCGGACCTCGTCGCGTCGGACACCGCGAAATACGCGGGCAAGGTCACGACGTACATCGAGACCAACGCGACCGGCTTCTCGGCGAACTGGTTCGCCGCGAAGAAGGTCGGGCAGGACAAGCACCTCGCGACGATCTCGAAGATCGGCGCGGCGAAGCCCAAGACGGAGTCGTCCGGCGGCCGCATGGTCGACTCGACGATCGCGGGCGAGACGCTGCTCGGCTACTTCGTCTCGGCCATCACCGTCCTGCCGAAGTTCCCGGCGGCGAACGAGGTCCTCGGCTACCAGCTCATCGGCGACGGCACGCCTGTGATCACGCGCGGGATCGCGCTGACCAAGAAGGCCAAGGCCCCGAACCGCGCGAAGCTCCTCCTCGACTTCATCCTCTCGACGGAGGGCCAGATCGCGTGGTCCAAGGGCGGCCTCACCCCGTATCGCAAGGACGCGGCGTCGCAGGCGACGATCCACCTCGACAAGTTCGGCGCCGACGTCGGCGAGCAGAACCTCGTGCCGTTCTCGTTCGACCCCGACCTCGCGGACAGCGCGAAGGTGGAAGACTTCCGGGCGAAGCTGAAGAAGGCGCTGGGTCGCTAGGCTCGCGCCCGTGACCGGGCCATCGGGGCGGGGCTGGTCGTTCGACCGCCCCGCCCAGTGGCTTCTCGCGACCTCGCTCACCGCGGTCGTCCTCGTGCCGCTCGCGCCGATCCTCTACCAGAGCGTCCTCAGCGACCGCCTCTACGAGCGCGACACGGAGCTCACGCTCGTCAACTACGCGCTCGCCTTCGGGAGCGACGAGCTCCGGGCGACGGCGCTCGCCACCGTCGGGTTCGTCCTGCTGACGACGGTGCTCTCGATCGTGCTCGGCACCGCGTTCGCGGTGCTGCTCACGCGCACTGACACGCCGACGCGGAGCGTCCTGCACGACATCGTGATCCTGCCGTTCTACGTGTCCCCGCTCGTGCTCGCCTTCGCGTGGGCCATCCTGTACGGGCCGTCCGGATTCGCGACGGTGTGGGTCCGTAGCGTCCTCGGGCTGCCGGTGTGGCAGCTCTACACGCTCGTCGGAATGGCGGTCGTCGCGGCCGTCTACTACGTCCCATACGCGTACCTCTACGCGATCGGCTCGCTCGCGCTCACCGACCCGCAGCTCGAGGACGCCGGGCGCATCGCCGGCGCGGGCCCCTTCCGGACGCTCTTCTCGATCACTTTGCCGCTGCTGCGGCCCGCGATCGCCGGTGCGAGCCTCCTCACGCTCGTCTCCGCGATCGAGCTCCTCTCGATCCCTCTCGTGCTCGGGTCGCCGGTCGGCGTCGAGGTGCTCTCGACCTTCCTCTTCGCGACGGCGTCGCGGTCCACGCCGCACGACTACGGGATCGTGGCCGCGGTCTCTGTCGCCATGCTCGCGGTCATCACGGTGCTCGTGTGGCTCCAGGCGCGCATCACCGGCGCCGAGCGGCGCTACGTCACCGTGGGCGGAAAGGCGATACGCGGCCGCGTCGTCGGGCTCGGGACGCTTCGCTGGCCCGTGGCCTTGATGCTCTGGGCCTACGTCGCGGTGGCCGTGGTCCTTCCCATCGTCGGGATCTTCGCGCAGTCGGCGACGGCGTTCCTCAGCCCGCTCATCGATCCGCTCAGCGTCCTCACCACGGACCACTTCAGGCAGATCTTCGATCAGCCGGCGTACGTCGGGAGCATCCGCAACTCGCTCGTCATCGCCGGCGTCGGTGGGCTCGCGGCGACGGCCTTCATCGGTCTCGCCGTCCTCGTCACCACCCGCTCGGACTTCCCGCTGCGCGGCGCCCTCAGCTACATCGCGCTCTACCCGCGCGCGGTCCCCGGGATCATCGTCGGGATCGGCTTCCTCTGGACGATGCTCCTCGTGCCGGGTCTCGGCGAGCTGCGCAACACGCTCCTCGCGCTGACGATCGCGTTCACCGTGCGCTTCCTGCCGATCGGCTTCGGCGCCCTGACGCCGTCGGTCCTGCGGATCTCCGGAGAGCTCGACCGCGCCGCCCGCGTCGCCGGGGCGACATGGCTGACGACGACGCGTACGGTCCTCGTCCCTCTCCTCCGCCCGGCGCTCGCGTCGGCGTTCGTGCTGCTCTTCGTGTCGTTCGTGAAGGAGTACGCGAGCGCGCTCTTCCTCGTCACGGGTGGGTCCGAGGTCATCGGGACGACGATGATCGAGCTGTGGCGCCAGGGGAACTCGGGCCCCGTCGCCGCGCTGTCGGCCACGCAGCTCGTCCTCACGCTCGTCGCGATCGTCGTCGGCCAGCGCCTCTTGGGAGCGCGCCTGCGTGGCTGAGGGCGGCGGCGACCTCGTCATCACGGGCCTGGTCAAGCTGTTCGAAGGCGGCGTCCGCGCCATCGACGACGTCTCGCTCACGATCGCGCGCGGTGAGTTCGTGACACTGCTCGGACCCTCCGGATGCGGCAAGACGACGACGCTCAACTGTGTCGCGGGTCTTGAGCGTCCCGATCGCGGCCGGATCGCCGTCGGTGACCTCGTCCTGACGGACATGTCCCGGGGGCTCGTCTTGCCGCCGGAGCGCCGCGACCTTGGGATGGTCTTCCAGAGCTACGCGCTGTGGCCGCACATGACGGTCTACGACAACCTCGCATTCGGGCTGCGGCTGCGCAGGGTGTCGCGGAGCGACATCGCGTCGCGGATCACGGCGACGCTCGACCTCGTGGAGCTCGCGGGGCTCGAGAAGCGCTACCCGTTCCAGCTCTCGGGTGGCCAGCAGCAGCGCGTCGCGCTCGCGCGCGCCGTCGTCGCGCAGCCGCGCGTGCTCCTCCTCGACGAGCCGCTCTCGAATCTCGACGCGAAGGTCCGCGAGCGAGCGCGCTTCTGGCTCCGTGACCTCCAGCGGCGTCTCGGGATCACCGCGGTCTACGTCACGCACGACCAGGCCGAGGCGCTCGCCATCTCGGACAAGGTCGCGGTCATGTCGGCGGGCAAGGTCCTTCAGTACGCCACTCCCACCGAGATCTACGAGCGCCCGACGACCCGCTTCGTCGCCGAGTTCATCGGCCGGTCGTCGTTCCTGCGCGGCTCCGTCGTCGGCGTGCACGACGGCCGCACCCAGGTGAAGCTCGCGGGGAGCGGGTCGCTGCTCACCGCGGTCCCCGTGGGTGAGTCGCCGGTCACTGGCGCGAGGGTCGTCCTCGCGGTGCGGTCTGAGCGCGTCGAGATGCGCGGCGGCGAGCGCGAAAACGTCGTGCGTGCTCGCATACGCTCGTTCGTCTACGCGGGCGCGGAGTACGAGTACATCCTCGACACTCCGGAGGGGGAGCTGCGCGCCTCGTCGCCGCGCCCGGTCAGCGGGCCCGATGTGTCGGTCCACCTGCCGCCTGACGCGATCGTCGTCCTGCGCGACGAAGATGCGTGAGGCCGAAGGGCCGCTGAGAGCTCGCTGACGTGGTTAGGGAAGGCCGCTGGGGCTCTAAACTGATGTTCTGGGCCGTTAGCTCAGGGGATAGAGCGCGAACCTTCTAAGTTCGTTTGCGTGGGTTCGAGTCCCACACGGCCCGCCGTCCAGAGCTCAGTACCCGTAGTCGTAGCCGCCCGTCGGCCTGGGCGTGGCGGGCGCATTCGGATCCGCGGTCGGCGCGCTCGTCACGGCCGGCGCGACCGGGATCCGCGGCGAGGTCGCGCCTCCGCCGCACGCGATCAGCGCTCCCACCACCAGCGCGAGGGCCACGACCACGCGCATGCCATCCACCTCCTCAGGGCTAGTGTGATCACGAACGGGGGAGCCGATCGGATATGCCCTTCGTCATCCTCGCGCTGGTCGTCCTCGTGGTCGTCGCCGTCGTCGGGGCGTTCGTCCTCGCGGTCGCCGCCGCGCGCCGGATGTCGCGGCCGCGCCCGGCGCTGCCCGTGAACTGCGGCGACTGCGTCCACATGCTCCCGCGCGCGAAGGTGTACAAGCGCGAGACGCTCGAGGACGCGGACGGCCTCGTCCACTACCTGTGTCAGCAGCGCTGGATCGAGGTGACGCCGAACTCACCGTGGTGCGAGCTCGGGAAGAGCAAGACGCGAAGAACGGCGATCGCTCACTGAGTCCGACCCTCGCTCGGGATCGACCCTCGCTCGGGCCGGGTGCTCGACCTCGTCTTCGCCTCGGTCTGCGCGCCCGGGGTACGCTCGCGCAGTGACGTTCGACGCGTTCGACGAGCTCGTCCGCTCGCGCGCACCATCCCTCCTCGACGAGCTCAAGGCGCTCATCCGGCTCCCGACGGTGTCGGCCCAGCAGAGCGCGATCGACGAGACCGCGAACGCGGTCCTCGAGCGCGCTCGCCGCGCCGGGATCGACGCGTCGGCGGAGCGCGTCGAGGGCGGTCCGCCGACAATCGTCGGCGAGACGGGCGGCGCGGACCGCACGCTCCTCGTGTACGACCACTACGACGTCCAGCCGCCTGACCCGCTCGAGGAGTGGCGGACCCCGCCGTTCGAGCCGACGGAGCGCGACGGCTACCTCTACGGACGCGGCGTCTCGGACAACAAGGGCAACCTCATGGCGCGGCTACAGGCGCTCGAGCTCTACCGGGAGGTCTTCGGATCGCTCCCGGTGCGCGTGCGCGTCCTGTTCGAGGGCGAGGAGGAGATCGGGTCCGATCACCTCTCGGCGTTCGTCGCGAGGTACGGCGACCGCATCCGCGCCGACGGCTGCATCTGGGAGGCGGGCTACAAGGACGCCGCCGGGCGGCCGACGACAAGCCTGGGGCTCAAGGGCATCGCGTACTTCGACCTGAAGCTGCGCTCGATCGCGAAGGACGCGCACTCCTCGATGGGCACGATCTTGCCGAACGCGGCGTGGCGCCTCACCTGGGCGCTCGCGACGCTGAAGAACGAGCGCGACGAGATCACCGTCGACGGACTGATGGAGCGCGTTCGCAAGCCGACCGCGGCCGACCTCGCGCTCCTCGAGGCGCTTCCGTACGACGAGGACGAGACGCGCCGCATCCACGGCGTGGGCTCGTTCGTCCGCGGCCTCACCGGCACCGCGATGAAGGTGAAGCACTTCCTCGAGCCCACCTGCACGATCTGCGGGCTCACGTCGGGGTACTCGGGGATGGGGTCGAAGACGGTCCTCCCCGCGGCGGCGAGCGCGAAGCTCGACTTCCGCCTCGTCCCCGACCTCACGCCTCAGCTCGTGCGCGAGCTCCTGCGCGCCCACCTCGACAGGCGCGGGTTCACCGACATCGAGATCGTCCCGCACCACGGTGAGCTGCCGTCGCGCTGGCCCTCGGACACCGCGGTCGCGAGCGCCGCGATCCAGGCCTGCCGCGCGACGTACGGCACCGACCCGGTCGTCTACCCGCTCATGGCCGGCTCTGGACCGATGGCGCAGGTCTGCGACGCGCTCGGGATCCCCGTCGTCGGCTTCGGCTCCGGCAACGCCGGCTCCGCGAACCACGCGCCGAACGAGAACATCGCCGTCGCGGACTACCTCGACCACATCCGGGCGTTCGGGCGCTTCGTCCACGTCTTCGGGGGCCGCGTCCTGTGACCGCCCGCAGTTGATCCCCGCGTTGACCGTGCGTTGACGTCGACGCACATCGTTGCGCGGCCGTTACCCAGCCGACGATCCATGCTGCCGCGCGCTCGCTTGGGCGGTATGCCACGTGCGGCCCCCTTCACTCGAAAGGAGCAGCCGCATGACCACACAGCGGAAGTGGGTGGCGCGATGACCGTGGCCGAAGCGGGCCGCATGGGCGGACCTCATCGAGCGGGCCAAGTCGCTCGAGGAACACCGCGAAGGCGAGCCCGCCGCCTAGCACTGAGCCGGCGCTAGGCTTCGGCCGCGATGGCCGGTGCCGAGCGCCTCGGGACGCGGGTCGTTCGCGCGGCCCGCGCCCTGCCTCCGGGCGCGGGACACGCCGTCGTCCCGCCCCTCGTGCAGAGCGTCGCCTTCGACTACGACTCCGCGTCCGAGCAGGACGCGGTCTTCGCGAACGAGCGCCCGGGCTACGTCTACGGCCGGTACGGGACGCCCACGACGGCCGCGCTCGAGTCCGCGATCGCTGAGATCGAGGGCACCGCGACCGCGGTGTGCTTCGTGAGCGGGATGGCCGCGACGCACGCATACGTCACCGGCTGCGCGCTGCGCGACGGTGGACGCATCGTCGCGCAGGAGGACCCCTACGGCTCCACGCGCGCGCTCCTCGAGCGGCTCGTGCGTGAGCAGCGCGCCGACGTCGCGCTCGTCGATCCGACCGACACCGTAGCCGTCGCGCGCGCGATCGAAGGGGCACCGACGCGCGTGGTCTTCGTCGAGGCGATCTCGAACCCGCTCCTGCGCGTCACCGACGTGGCCGCGCTCGCGGCGATCGCCCACGAGCGCGGCGCGACCCTGGCGGTCGACGCCACGTTCGCGAGCCCGGCGCTCGTCCGGCCGCGCGACCTCGGCGCGGACGTCGTCCTCCACTCGCTGACGAAGTACATCAACGGTCACGGCGACGTGATGGGCGGTGTCGTCGCGGGTCCCGACGACGTCGGGCGCGAGATGCGCGAGCGCGCCCAGATCGACGGCGCGTACCTGCCGCCGCACGAAGCATGGCTCGCGCTCCGCGGGCTACGGACGCTCGAGCTGCGCGTCGCGCGGCAATGCGCGAGCGCGCTCGCGATCGCGCGTCACCTCGCCGAGCATCCGAAGGTCGCGCGTGTGCACTATCCCGGCCTGCCGTCACATCCGCAGCACGCCCTTGCGACGCTGCAGTTCGGCGGGCGGTATGGCGGCGTCGTCTCGTTCGCGCTGCGGGCCGACACACGGGAGGCCGCGTTCCGCTTCCTCGACGCCCTCGACGTCATCGCTTCGGCGACGACGCTCGGCGACCTCTACTCCGAGGTCCTGTACCCGCCGATCTCGTCGCACCGCCGCATGGCGCCTGAAGAGCGCGCGCGGCTCGGGATCACGGACGGGTTCCTGCGCCTGTCGGTCGGGATCGAGGACCCCGCGGACCTCATCGCGGAGCTCGACCGGGCTCTGGGGGTCATCTAGCGCAAGCCCCCGCCGAACGGCGGCGCATGTCGAATGATCGCCTGCTCTTGCTCGCATTGGCCGCGTTCGTCGCCTGTTCATCGACCGGATCCGCGGGACCGACCATCAACGCCAGCACCACGGCCCCCGGGCCACCCCAGACATCATCGCCGTCCGAACTCGCTCGCCTGCAGCCGGTCGCCCCCACCATTGCGCCACCGCAGGGTCTCCCGGTCGAGCCGTCCGCGGTGGCCCGCGAGACGCGATCGACGCCGGCGGCGACCGTTCCGCTCGAATGGAAGCGGTACGCAACGTCGACCGGTGCCGCCATCTACGTCCCATCGTCCTGGAACGTGCTTCCGCCCGCTGCGATACCGCCCCCCTACGTCTTCGCCGCGTCACCTGACGCTCCGGAGACCCGGCTGGCGGATCGCGCCCTCCAGGCGACACTCCTCTCGCCGCGCCCGACGCGGCTGATGAAGAGCGTGGACGAGCTCGCCGATGACATCCTCGCTGGCCCGCTCCTTGGTGTGCGTGTCGAACGCGTTCCCGCAACACACCCTGCCGGCCCGGTCGTGCTACTCAGATACCTCGTCCAGCAGCGCGATGGCTCGGCCGCACAGCAGGTCGACGCGCTCTGGCTCACGAGCGGATCCGGTTGGATCCTCGGGACGCGCACCCCGCTGGACCAGCGCGAGCGGAATGCGCCCGTCCTTGTCGAGATCTTCCAGCGGTTCCGGCCCGCGTGATCCGAGATCAGGCGGAGCGCGATATATATGAGCGACGAATGCGTATATACTGGCACCGTGCACAAGACGACGTTGCTGGTGAATGACGCGAAGATCCGCAAGGCACAGCGCGTGCTCGGCACGAAAGGCATCCGGGACACGATCGAGCGCGCGCTCGACGAGGTCATCGCGTCGAACGCCCGCGCTCGAGCTGTCGAACGTCTGCTCCGCCTCGAGGGGATCGATCGTGACGTCCTCTTGAAGGCGCGGCACGAGGCCTGGAGGTAGATGCCCGCCCGCTACCTCGTCGATACGAGCGCGCTGGCGCGGAGCGAGCGTTCGGGCGTCAAGGAGCGGCTCCGGCCCTTGTTCGAGAGCGGACAGGCCGCGATCTGCGGTGTGATCGCGCTTGAGATGCTCTACAGCACGCGCAGCCTGGCGGATATGTCCGCGCGCCGGGTGGACCTCGCGCGGACGTTCGTGAGGGTCGCGATGACCGAAGCGGATCTTGAGCGCGCCGAGGCTCTGATGCAGGACCTCGCGTCGCAAGGCATGCACCGGGCAGCTGGGCCCGCCGACCTGCTCGTGGCAGCCTGCGCCGAGCGGACGGATGTGACGATCCTGCACTACGACGCCGACTTCGACCTGATCGCCTCCATCACGGGACAGCGAGCGGAGTGGGTGGTGCCCCGGGGCTCGGTCCCCTAGCGCGGTCTCAGTGCTCGCGCCGCAGACGGTCGAGCACCTCCGCCATCACGCGGCAGTCGATCTCGTTGTAGCGCTCGATCTCGCGCATCTGCGCGACCTCGCCGAGGGCGACGCCGCGGAGGCTCGCTTCCTTCGCGGCGTGCCACGCCCCCGCCATGACGCCCGCGCCGTCGGCGAGGCCGTCTGCCCACTGCGTGCGGATGAGGCCATGCGCGAACATCGCGCTCGCGAACGCCTTCAGGCCGAAGCCGTGCGCCCCGCGGACGACGACCGGCTCGGCCTGGATCACCTTGTCGAGCAGGTCGTACCACGCGAGGTCGGGCCAGTGCCGCTCGCGGTGCCGCAGGCTCGCGGAGCGGTAGGCATTCTCGATCGCGCTCGTCTCCGCGGCCGACCAGTGGAAGAGACGGACGTCGGTCACGTCCACGCCCGCCGCCGCGGCGAGCGACCGCAGGTGGTCGATCCAGTCGTCGACCATGTCGGCCTCGGCCTCCGGCGTGAGCGCCGGGGCCGTGAATGACCGGAACGCCCACTCGCCGCCCGCACAGCGCCCGCACCCGATCTGGAAGATGAGCTGCTGCCCGCCCCGCTCGGGGAATGTGGCGAGGTCGTCCAGGACGTCGTTCACCGTCTCGAAGTCGACGTAGCACTCGACCGCCGCCGGCGACCGCCAACGTCCTTCGTCCGCGCCGATCCGCCCGGGATGGATGTGCTGCGCGTCGCGCCCGCGGTCGACCGCGAGGATCGCGTCGACCGTCCGCGCGCCGTTCTGGGAGCTGATGCCGAGGAAAGCGGCGTCCACGCGCTGATCGTCCGCGCGCGTCACGCCGCGCGCGTGGGCCTGCGCGCGGATCCGCGGGCCGACGTGCGCGACGAGCGTGAGCTCCGCCAGGGACTCGGCGAGCTCGCGCTTCGCCCGCTGCCACGGCGCGTCGTACCGGCACTTCATGTTCGGGTAGAGCGCGGGAAGTGTCGGTACGGGGCGGAGGTCCCACGCGTCGCCCTCGGTCCGCACGCGCCGCACCCACGCGACGGCGTCGCCGGCCACCTGCGCGACGTCGCGCTCATGCGCGCGGACGAACGCGTCGCGCGGCGCGCGGCCGAGCCGGTCGAACGCGGTCGTGCCGCGCTGCTGCCCCTGCCGCCATCCGCGCGCGAGCACGTACGCGAACGGCGGCGTCGCGCCCTGGAGACGGCCGAGCGCCGTGTTGAGGATCCAGAGGCGCGTCATGGGACCCAGGTCGTTCGCCGTCGAGAGCGACCCGTCCTTCAGCAGCTCGAGCGTCATGTAGCGGACGTCGACGAGCCGGTAATGCCAGCGCTGGCCGGGGAGGGCGGGCGCCACCATGGCCGTCTCCTCGCCGTCGAACGCCGCCGGGAAGAGGTCGGCGAGGACGTCTGAGCGCACGAGGAGATCGGCGAGGCCGTACGTCCGCGACTGCGGGTCACGGAGCACGGCGCGCGCGACGATCGGGTCGCCTGCCGCCATCGCCTGCCACGTCGCGCGCGCGGCGTCGATCGAGCGGACGTCCCCCGCGAGCTCGGCGATCCGCGTCACCGTGTAGCGGCGGCCGAGATGCTCGAAGACGAGCTCCTCGAAGCGCTGGCCGCGCTCGCCGATGAGGCGCTCGAGGTCGAACCGGGGGTCGTACGTCGCGACGCGGTCGTCGCGCACGAGGCCGCGCGCCTCGCCGTAGCGGTCGAGCCAGTCGAGGAGCGGGTCCGCGTCGCACCAGTGCCGCACCGCCGCCGCGCTCACCCACGCGTCCCACTCCGCGTCGGTCCGGGGGTCGTCGATCGAGCCGTCGTCGCGCGTCCAGATCGCGGCGGCGCCGGGATCGGCCAGGCCGAGCCCGAGCTGGATCGTCATGGGAGCGCGAGGTCAGGCAGCGCGCGCAGGTCCGGGCGCTCGAGGAGCGCCCTCGCGTCGGCGGGCGCGGGCGCGTTCCCGCGGTTCGCCCAGTACACGTCCATGCCGAGCCGGCCGGCGCCCCCGACGTCGTGGGCGGACCCGGCGACGAAGAGGACGCGCGCCGGGTCGAGCCCGAGCGCCTCGAGGGCGGCGCGATACGGACGGGGGTCCGGCTTGTACGCCCCCGCGCGTTCCGCGGTCATGACGAGCTCGAACTCGCCGGCGCGCGCGGCGGCGCGCTCGCCGAGCGTGATGCTGCAGTTCGTGACGATGAAGCGGCGTTGCCCGCCGAGCCGCGCGAGCGCGCCGGGCGTGTCGGGCCAGGGCTCGAAGTCGCCCCAGCGCCGGAGCATCTCGCTCGCGCGCTCGGCGCCCACGCCGACCTCGCGCGCCGACTCTCGCACGATGTCCTCGAAGGGGCGGTACGCACGTCCGCGCAGCATCGCCTGCGAGGCCGCGTGCCAGCGCATGCCGAGCGCGTCATCGCCGGCGACGGCCTTCCACACAGACCACGTGTCGAGGAGCGCGGTGAGCAGGTCGAACCCGATGGCGTCGTACCGGGGCACCGAGGAGAAGTCTCGCCCCACGCGCTCGCTTACGCTAGCCGCGCTGTGGCGCGCTTCATCGTCGAGGGAGGCCACCCGCTCCGCGGCGAGATCACGGCGGCAGGGAACAAGAATTCCGCGCTCCCGCTGATCGCGGCGAGCCTGCTCACGAACGAGCCGGTGACGCTCCGCAACGTGCCGCGGATCCGCGACGTCCGCGGGATGCTCGACATCCTCTGCGGCCTCGGGGCGGAGGTCCACGAGCCCGACCCGCACACCGTCGTCATCCGCGCGGCCAGCGTTCGCAAGACCGACCTCGACCCGAAGCTCTCCGGCGAGATCCGTACGTCACTGCTCTTCGCTGGACCGATGCTGACACGCGCACGCCGTGTGTCGATCGGGCAACCCGGCGGCGACGTCATCGGTCGCCGGCGCACGGATACCCACTGGGTGGCGCTGCGCGCTCTCGGCGCGGAGCTCGACGTGTCGCGCGGCGGGTACCGCCTCGAGGCGAGGGAGCTCAGGGGAGCGGACATCGCGCTCGACGAAGCGTCTGTCACAGCGACCGAGAACGCGCTCCTATGCGCGGTCCGCGCGCCCGGCCGCACGGTCATCCGGAACGCGGCGAGCGAGCCGCACGTCCAGGAGCTGGCCATGGTGCTCGTGCAGATGGGCGCGCGCATCAACGGCATCGGCACGAACACCATGGAGGTCCGGGGGGTCGACGAGCTGCGCGGTGCCGAGCACGAGATCTGGAGCGACCACATCGAGGTCGGCTCGTTCGTCGCGCTCGCGGCGATGACGCATGGGGACGTGACCGTGCACCGCTGTGCGCCGGCGCACATCCAGATGACGCGGGCGATGTTCAAGCGGCTCGGCGTGGACAGCGATCTCGACGGTGACGATCTACGCGTCCCCGCAAAGGACCACTACGTCATCGAGGACGACATCGGCGGCAAGATCCCCTCCGTGAAATCAGAGCTCTGGCCCGGGTTCCCGAGCGACCTGAGCAGCATGGCCACAGCCGTCGCCACGCAGTGCGAGGGCACGATCCTCATTCACGAGAAGCTCTACGAGAACCGGATGTTCTGGGTCGGCGCACTGGAACAGATGGGCGCTCGACTCGTGCTCTGCGACCCGCACCGTGTCGTCATCGTCGGCCCCTCCCAGCTCTACGCCACTGAGCTCCGTAGCCCGGACATTCGCGCCGGGCTCGCGCTCCTCGGAGCGACGCTGAGCGCCAAGGGCACGAGCGTGATCAATAACATCGAGCAGATCGATCGTGGCTATGAGGCGCTGGACGTGCGTCTTCAGGCGCTCGGCGCGAAGATCGCGCGGGAGTGACCCTGCCTGTGCCGGCCGAGGCGCCCGCACGCTCCTTCGTCACGCACCTCGAATGCGCCCGCTGCGGCGCGCGCGCCGACCACACGACGACGGCGCACCTCTGCACCGTCCCCCGAGGGGCGCAGACCGAGGCGCGGAGCGACGAGGTCGAGCACTCGGGCCCGAGGGAGGGGTCCCCCCGACCGAGGGTCGGAGAGGCGTGCGGAGGTCCGTTCCTCGTGCGGTACGACCTCGAGCGCATCCGCTCGAGCGTGCCGCGCAGCGTCCTGTCGGGGCGCCAGCACTCGCTCTGGCGGTACCGCGAGCTCCTGCCGCTCGACGACAGCTCGGACGCGGTGTCGCTCGGCGAGGGGAACACGCCCCTCTACGAGCTGCCGGTCCTTGGGTCGAAGCTCGGGCTGCACCGGCTGATGGTGAAGGACGAAGGCCTGCTCCCGACGGGGACGTTCAAGGCGCGCGGCGCGGCCGTCGGCGTGTCGCGCGCGGGCGAGCTCGGCGTGAGCACCATCGTGCTCCCGACGGCGGGCAACGCGGGGTCGGCCTGGGCCGCGTACGGCGCGCGCGCCGGCATCGGCGTCGTCGTCGTGATGCCCGCGAGCACACCCGAGGTGATCCGCCGCGAGACCGCGGCCTACGGCGCGCGCACGTACCTCGTGGAGGGGTCGATCGCCGACGCCGGCACGATCGTGAAGCGCGCCGCCAGCGAGCACGGCTGGTACGACGCCTCGACGCTGAAGGAGCCGTACCGCATCGAGGGCAAGAAGACGATGGGCTTCGAGCTCGCGGAGCAGCTCGGCTGGCGCCTGCCCGACGTCATCATCTACCCGACCGGGGGCGGGGTCGGGCTCATCGGCATGTGGAAGGCCTTCGAGGAGCTGCGCGCGGTCGGCTGGCTGCCGGCGGGCGGCCCGCGGCCGCGCTTCGTTGCGGTGCAGGCCAGTGGGTGCGCGCCCATCGTGAAGGCGTTCCACGAGGAGCGGGACGAGAGCGAGCCGTGGCCCGACCCCGTGACGGTCGCCGCGGGGCTCCGCGTCCCGAAGGCGCTCGGGGACTTCCTCGTGCTGCGGATCCTGCGCGACTCGCACGGCGTCGCGCTCGATGTGAGCGACGAGCGGATCCTCGACATGATGCGCGTCGTCGGCCTGACCGATGGGCTCCTCGCGTGCCCCGAGGGCGCCGCGGCGTTCGAGGCCGCCTACCAGCTGCGCCAGGCGGGGATGATCGGCGAGCACGAGGACGTCGTCGTGTTCAACACCGGGACGGGGATGAAGTACTTCGAACAGCTCCAGGGGCCGACGCCGAAGACGCTCGCGAAAGGCGAGCTCGTGCCGCGGATCGAGCGCGAGCTCGAGGAGCCCGACCGCTTTCACCGCCCGCTCGCGGTGGAGGGGGGTCGCCTGCGCGTCGCGCTGGATGAGGAAGGGCAGCGGTAGCCGTCTACCATCCCAAGACCGTGCAGGTCGCCGACAGCGTCCTCGCCCTCGTCGGGAACACGCCTCTGGTGCGGCTCTCCCGCATCGGCCGCGGCCTGAAGCCGACGATCCTGGGCAAGCTCGAGCACCTCAACCCGGGCGGCTCCGTGAAGGATCGCATCGGCCTGCTCATGATCGAGGACGCCGAGAAGCGTGGACTGTTGAAGCCCGGTGGCACCATCGTGGAGCCGACGAGCGGCAACACCGGTGTCGGTCTCGCGATGGCCGCGGCCATCAAGGGCTACCGGCTCGTCTGCACGATGCCCGACAAGATGAGCCAGGAGAAGCGCGACCTCCTCCGCGCGTACGGCGCCGAGGTGGTCATCTGCCCGACGGCCGTGCCGCCGGAGTCACCGGAGTCCTACTACCGCGCGGCCGAGCGGCTCGCGCACGAGATCCCCGGCGGGTTCCAGCCGAACCAGTACTACAACCCGAACAATCCGGAGGCGCACTACCGCACGACCGGTCCCGAGATCTGGGAGCAGACCGACGGCGCGGTCACCCACGTCGTGATGGGCGTCGGCACGGGCGGCACCGTGAGCGGGGCGGGGAAGTACCTCAAGGAGCGCAACGCGAAGATCCAGATCGTCGGCGCCGATCCTGAGGGATCCGTCTACACGGGAGACATCCATCCGTACAAGACGGAGGGGATCGGCGAGGACTTCTATCCCGGGACCTTCGATCCGGGGATCGTCGACCGCTGGTTCCGCGTCTCGGACCGCGACTCGCTCCTCACGACGCGTCGGATCACCCGCGAGGAGGGGATCCTGGTCGGCGGGTCCGCCGGCACGGCGATGTTCGCCGCGCTGCAGCTCGCGAAGGAGCTCGACGCGAGCGCGGTCGTCGTCGTCCTCTTCCCGGACTCAGGCCGTTCGTATCTCTCGAAGGTCTTCAACGACGAGTGGATGCGGCAGAACGGGTTCTTCGAGCGGCAGCTGCCCGCGAGCGTGCGCGACGTCATCAAGGACCGCGAGCCCGGCGCGCCGACGATGGTCGTCGTCTCGAAGGCGGAGACCGTCCGCACGGCGATCGACACGATGCAGCGCTTCGGGATCTCGCAGATCCCGGTCGTGAGCGACGGACGCGCCGACCGGATCACGGACATCGTCGGCAGCATCCAGGAGCGCACCATGCTCGACCGTGTCTTCCGCGAGCCCGCGCTCGTCGACGAGAAGGTCGAGAAGGTGATGGAGGCGCCGTTCCCGGTCGTCCAGGCAAACGAGGACGTGGAGCGGCTCTACGCGGAGCTCGCCTCAGGAGTGCCGGCGCTCGTGGCGGCGCAGGACGACCGACCCGTGTCGATCATCACGAAGGCGGACCTACTGGAGTTCGTCGCACACCAGCGCCGGCGACGGTAACCACTCCTTGAGCGAGGTCTCAGGGGACAATGAAGCGGTCGGAAAGCGGTCAGGGAACACCGGGAGGACAGCGTGGTCAGCAGTAGCTCATCGACAGAGATCGTGCGCATCTCCGAGCTCTCGAAGTCGCTGAAGGGCGCGTCACCGAGCGAGGGCTCGCACACGGCATCCGAGATCAGGAGGCTCGTCGAGGCCCCACCATCGGTGCTGCCCGAACGCGAACGCGACGAGACGGCGATCTAGCACCCTTCTGTGCAGCGCGCACAGGGCACGTGTGCGCGCTGCTATCCTTCCGCCCACATAACTGAATAGCGCGCTCATCGAGAGGGTGGAGGGAGACGGCCCTGTGAAGCCCGACAACCTGGAGGCGTAACGGCCTCCAAGGTGCCAAGTCCGGCGGCGGAAGCCGCAAGATGAGAGCGAACAGAAGGACCGGTCCGTCGGACCGGTCTTTTTCGTTCCCGGACCTTCTCGGCGGCGCGTGACGGAGGGACACGCATGTCTCGCTATCACCTGCGGTGCCGGGGATGCCACGCGGTCTATCCAGCGGACGACAAGCACACCTGCCCCGAATGCCTCGGCCCGCTCGAGGTGGCCTACACGCTCCCGCAGCGCGGATTGCGCGCCGTCATCGAGCAGGGACCGCGCTCGCTGTGGCGGTACGCGCCGCTGCTGCCGGTGGACGACGTCCCCGACGAGCCCGTCGGCCTCACGCCGCTCATCCACGCGAAGCGGCTCGGACGTGAGCTCGGCCTCGACGCCCTCTACCTGAAGAACGACACGGTGAACCCGTCCTTCTCGTTCAAGGACCGCGTCGTCGCGCTCGCGGCACAGAAGGCGAAGGAGTTCGGCCACGACACGCTCGCGTGCGCCTCGACCGGCAACCTCGCGGGCGCGGTCGCCGCCGCGGCGGCGCGGCACGGGCTGCGCGCCGTCGTCTTCGTCCCGTCGTCGATCGAGCCCGCGAAGCTCGTCGCGCCGCTCGCGTACGGCGCCACGCTCATCGAGGTCGACGGAACGTACGACGAGGTGAACCGCCTCGTGGCGCAGGTCGCCGAAGAGCGGCGCTGGGCGTTCGCGAACTTCACGCTGCGCCCGTACTACGTCGAGGGCTCGAAGACGCTCCTCTTCGAGGTCGCGGAGCAGCTCGGCTGGCGTCTCCCGGACGCGCTCGTCATCCCCATCGCGTCCGGCGCGATGTACGTGAACACGGGCAAGGCCGCGCGCGAGCTCGTCGAGCACGGCCTCGTCGCGCCGCACAAGCTGCGGATCTTCGGGGCGCAACCAGCGGGATGCGCCCCGGTCGCGGACGCGTTCGCGAGCGGCGCGGACCGCTACACGCCCGTACGCACGCCGAGCACGATCGCGCACTCGCTCGCGATCGGTGCGCCCGCCGACGGGAACGCCGCGCTCGCGCTGGCGCGCGCGACCGACGCGTCGATCGTCGCATCGGACGACGACGCCATCCGCGACGCCATCGGCCTCGTCGCGCGCACCGAGGGCGTCTTCGTCGAGCCGGCGGGCGGCACGACCGTCGCGGGCCTGGTGCAGCTCGCGCGCTCCGGCGCGTTCGCGCGCGACGCCGTGGTCGTCGCGTACCTCACCGGCAACGGCTTCAAGACGCCGGACGCCGTGGACACGTCGACCGCGACGCGCGTCCGCATCGCGCCGCGGCTCGACGCGTTCGACGCCGCTGTGCCCGACCGTCAGCCCGTGGGTGCCCACAGCTAAAGGCAGCCCCCAAAGGGTGACTGCCGAGAAGAAGAGAGGTGGCGTGATGGCCAAGCTCCGTCTCCCGACCGTCCTGCGCCCGCTCGCCGATGGCTCGGCCGTCGTCGAGGTGGAGGCCGCCGACCTGGCCGCGCTCGCGTCCGAGATCCGCCGCCGCTACCCGGCGCTCGCCGACCGGCTCTACGACGGGGACGGGGCGTGGCGCGACTTCGTGAGCGTGTTCGTCGACGGCGAGGACGCGCGCTACCTCGATCGCACCGCGCCGATCAGGGGGGAGGTCCAGCTCCTCCCGGCGATCAGCGGAGGCTGATCAGGGGAACTTCGTGTTCGCGGCCTGCAGGGCGAAGGAGCCGACGGTGAGGACGATCGCGGTGACCGGCGGCGCCCACTGTGTCGATCCCGCCGTCCGGCGGTATCCGTTCCACGCGCTCCATGCGGCCGCCGCACCGAAGATGAGGCTCGCGTAGCGCGCCACGTCGCTGAACGGCGAGAAGTCGGGGCAGACCGGGATCGCGCACAGGGCGAAGCCGGCCAGCCCCTGCCCGAGGAAGGCCCACGCGAGGTCGAGGACGACGAGCGCGAGGTACGCGCCGCGGATGCCGGTGGCCGACGCGGTGATCGCGGCGGGCCACCAGCCGTACGTCGCGGCGATCGTGAGGAGCGTCAGCCCACCGCCGATGCCGAGGTCCTTGGCGGACACCGACGCGAAGAACCTCGGGGCGAGGATGAAGTAGCCGAAGAGGCTCGATGCGAGCGCGAGCCCCTGCAGGAGCACCATCGTCGCGACGTTCATCGGCGGCGGAGTCTAGCGGCGCATATCCTCGCGACGTGGCCGAACCCGCCGTCCCGCCGCGCAAACCCGGCTTCGAGACGCTCGCGATCCATGCGGGACAGGACCCGGATCCCGCGACCGGGTCGGTGACGGTCCCGATCGTCCAGACGTCGACGTTCGCGCAGGAGGCGGTCGGCAAGCACAAGGGGTACGAGTACGCCCGCACGGGCAACCCGACCCGCGCGGCGCTCGAGACGTGCCTCGCCGCCCTCGAGGGCGGCGCATGGGGTCTGGCGTTCGGCTCGGGCATGGCCGCCACCGACGCGGTCGCGCACCTCCTCGCGAGCGGCGACCACGTCGTCATGGGCGACGACGTGTACGGCGGGACGTACCGCCTCTACGCGCAGGTCCTCCACCGCGCGGGCGTCACGTTCACGCCGGTCGACATGCGCGACGCGCGCGCGGTCGGAACGGCGCTCACGGAGCGCACGAAGCTCGTGTGGATCGAGTCGCCGACGAACCCGCTCCTCAAAGTGGTCGACATCGCCGCGGTGACGCAGATCGCGCGTGACGCGGGCGCGACGAGCGTCGTCGACAACACGTTCGCGAGCCCCTACCTCCAGCAGCCGCTCGGGCTCGGCGCCGACCTCGTCCTCCACTCGACGACGAAGTACATCGGCGGCCACAGCGACGTCGTCGGCGGCGCGCTCGTCGGGACCGACATGGACCTGCGCGACCGCCTGGCGTTCATCCAGAACGCGGTCGGCGGCGTGCCCGGGCCGTTCGACGCCTGGCTCGTGCTGCGCGGCGCGAAGACGCTCGCCGTGCGCATGGACCGCCACTCCGACAACGCCATGGCCATCGCCGAGTGGCTGTGCCGGCACCCGAAGGTCGAGCGCGTGAACTACCCGGGCCTCGCGACGCACGAAGGCCACGAGATCGCGCGCCGGCAGATGCGCGCGTTCGGCGGGATGCTCTCGTTCGAGCTGAAGGGCGGGGAGGCGGCCGCGGAGCGCATGGTCGCGCGCACGCGCATCTTCGCGCTCGCCGAGTCGCTCGGCGGCGTCGAGTCGCTCATCGAGCTCCCGCTCGCGATGACGCACGGCTCCGTGCGCGGCACGCCGCTCGCGCCGCCGGCCGGCCTCGTGCGCGCCTCGGTGGGGATCGAGTCCGTCGACGACCTCATCGCCGACCTCGCGCAGGCGATCGGCTGACGCGAGGCCGCCGGCCGCGCGTCAGCGCGCCGGCGCGATCCCGAGGGCGATGATGGCGGCGAGGCTCGCCGCGGCGAGCACCGTCATCGTCGCGAGGCCGGCGAAGAATGGCGTCGGCCCGATGGCGCGCAGCTGCGCGACCTTCGTGTTCAGGCCCACGGCCGCGAGGGCCACGAGGATGAGCGCCTTCGCGGCCTCGTCGAGCAGCGCCGCGACGGTCGGCGTGATCACGCCGACCGTGCGCAGGAGCGCCATCGCGAGGAACCCGAGCACGAACAGCGGGACGGCCCCGCGCACGCCCTTGCCGACGTCGCCGGTCTCGGCGGAACGCTGCCACCACCAGGCGATGAGCACGATGAGGGGCGCCATGAGCGCGTTGCGCACGAGCTTCACGACGGTCGCGACGTCGCGGGCCGGCGACGAGTAGGCCGCGCCCGCGGCGACGACCTGGCTCGTGTCGTTCACACCCACGCCGGCCCACACACCGAAGGCCTCGTCGCTCAGGCCGAGCGCGCGGCCGATGAGGGGGAACAGGAACACCGCGAGCGTGCCGAAGAGCGTGATCGTGGCCACGGCGAACGAGACCTCGCGCTCCTCGGCCTTCACCACCGGTGCGGTCGCGACGATGGCCGAGTTCCCGCACACCGCGGTGCCCACGCCGATGAGGAGCGCGAGGCGGCGCGGGAGCCGCAGCGCGCGGCCGACGGTGAGGGCGACCGCGAAGGCCACGGCCATCGCGACGACCACGAGACCGAGGGCGCTGCCGCCGATCGCGACGATGGCGTCGAGGCTGAGGCGCGCTCCGAGCAGGACGATGCCGATGCGCAGGAGGCGCTGGAGGGCGAGGCGGATGCCGGGCGCGCAGCTCCCGCGCAGGGGCACGGCGTTCGCCACAACGATCCCGAGCAGGACCGCCACGAGGATCTCGCTGAGGCCAGGGATGAGCGATGTCGAGACGAGGCGCGCGACCACGGCGCCGGCGCCGGCGAGCGCCAGCCCCGGGACGAACGGGAGCACCCGGGTCATCGCACGGCCTCGAGCCGCACGGCGCAGTACTTCAGCTCCGGGATCTTGCCGAACGGAGCGAGCGCGGGGTTCGTGAGGAGTTCAGGGCCGCCTCTGTGAAGCAGAAGGGGCTCACCCGTCGTTCTGCATGAGGCCCTTCACGGTCCCGTCGGGCATCAGCCGGATGCTACGCACGGCGGGATGTCTCGGCAGTCCCGGCATCGTCATCATCTCGCCGGTCAGCGGAACGAGGAATCCGGCGCCCGCGCTCACGCGAACGCTGCGCACCGTGATGACGAAGTCGCGGGGGCTGCCGGCCACCGAGGGGTCGTCCGTCAGGGACAGCTGGGTCTTCGCCATGCAGATCGGCAGGGCCTCCCATCCGAGGTCACGGACCCGCTTCAGGTCGGCGACGGCGGTCTTGGTGAACTCGACGTCACGCGCGCCGTACACCGTACGCGCGATGCGTCGGATCTTCTCCTCGGGCGCCTCGGCGAGGTCGTAGATGAAGCGAGGCTGCGGCGGGTTCGCGTCGGTCGCATCGACGACGTCGGCCACTGCGCGCGCCAGGTCGAGCGCACCTTCGCCGCCGCAGACGAACGCGTTCGAGCGCGCGACCGCCTCCGCACCGAGCGCGGTCGCCGCGGTCTCGACGAGCGCGAGCTCCTCCTCGGTGTCGCTCGGGAACACGTTGATGGCCACGACCGGCGGCAGCCCGAACCCCCGCACGTTGCGCAGGTGCTGCTGGAGGTGCTCGAGCCCGGCCCACAGGCGCTGCCGGTCGGGCGCCGAGGCGGTCTTCACCGATGCGCCGCCGTGCATCTTCAGGGCGCGGAGCGTCACGACGACCACCGCGGCTCGCGGCCAGATGCCCATCTGGCGGCACTTGATGTCGAGGAACTTCTCGCCGCCGAGGTCGAGGCCGAAGCCCGCCTCGGTGACCGCGTAGTCCCCCTGCTGCATCGCCAGGCGGGTCGCGAGGACGCTGTTGCAGCCGTGCGCGATGTTGCCGAAGGGCCCGCAGTGCACGAGCGCCGGGCCGCCCTCGGCGGTCTGCACGAGGTTCGGCTTCAGGGCGTCCTTCAGGAGGACGGTCATCGCGCCGGGCGCGCCGAGCTCCGCCGCCGTGACGGGCTTCCCCGTATAGGTGTGGCCGACGATGATCCGGCCGAGGCGCTCCTCGAGGTCGGCGTAGCCGGTCGAGAGCGCGAGGATGGCCATGACCTCGCTCGCCGCGGTGATGTCGAACCGCTCCTCGCGGGCGAAGCCGTTCGCCTTCCCGCCCAGCCCGACGATGCAGTCGCGCAGGAACCGGTCGTTCATGTCCATCGCGCGGGCCCACGTGATCTGGCGGATGTCGAGCCGGCCCTTGTCCCCGAAGACCTCGGCGTAATAGAGCGAGTTGTCGACGAGGCCGCTCAGCAGGTTGTGCGCGGTGGTGATCGCGTGGATGTCGCCGGTGAAGTGGAGGTTGATGTCCTCCGCCGGCGAGAGCGAGGCCTTGCCGCCGCCGGTCCCGCCGCCCTTCACGCCGAACACCGGGCCGAGCGACGGCTCGCGCAGGGCGAGGGCGACCTTCCGTCCCAGGCGGCGCAGGCCCATCGCGAGGCCGACGGACGTCGTCGTCTTGCCTTCGCCCGCGGGCGTCGGATTGATCGCCGTCACGAGGATGAGCCGGCCCTTCCCCGTGGCCGGACGCTCGAGCGCGGCGAGGGACACCTTGGCCTTGTCGCGGCCGTACGGCTCGACGTCGGCCGGGTCGAGGCCGAGCTCGCTCGCCACGTCGAGGATGGGCCGCGGTGTGAAGTCCGCCACGCTCGTCATCTCAGAACAGCGTCAGGTACTGCTCGAGCTCCCACTGCCCGACCTGGCTGTGGTAGCGGACCCACTCCTGCCGCTTCACGCGGATGAGTTCGTCCGCGAGCTCGGGGCCGAGCGCGCCGCGGATCACGGGATCCGCCTCGAACTCGTCGATGGCCTCCGAGAGCGACTGCGGGATCCAGCGGATGCCGATCCGCCGCACCTCCTCGAGCGGCATCTGGTACATGTTCCGACCGGTGAGCGGCTCTCCCGGATCGAGCTTCCGCTCGATCCCGTCGATGCCGGCCGCGATCATCCCCGCGAGCGCGAGGTAGATGTTCGCGCCGCCCGACACGGCTCGGCACTCGAATCGCCCGGGCTCCGGCGTGCGGAACATGTGCGTCCGATTGTTGTCGCCGTAGGAGATGAACGCCGGCGTCCACGTGAACCCCGACGTCGAGCCGGTAAGGAACTCGCCCATGGAGAGACGCTTGTAGCAGTTCACGGTCGGCGCGATGAGCGCCGAGAGCGCCCGCGCATGCGCCATGAGACCGCCGAGGAAGTGGTACGCGAGCTCGGATTGGCCGAGGCCGCGCCGGTCGTCCTCGCCGAGGAACGCGTTGCGGCCGCCCTTCCACAGCGAGAAGTGGATGTGGCTGCCGTTGCCGGTGAGCTTGCTGAACGGCTTCGGCATGTGCGTCGCGATGGCGCCCAGCCGCGCGGCGACCTGGCTCGTCATCATTTTGAAGAACGTGTAGCGGTCGGCCGTGGTGAGCGCATCCGCGTACTTCCAGTTGAGCTCGAACTGCGCCGTCCCGTCCTCGTGATCGGTCGCGTACGGCTCCCAGCCGAGCCCCTCCATGTACTCGACGAGCGTGCGCAGGTACCCGAGGTTGGCGGACAGGCTCTTGAAGTCGTAGCAGGGCTTCGCGAGCGTGTCGATGCCGCTCGGGTCGAACGGTGCGACCCGACCGTCGCTCCCGCGCGCCACGAGCATGTGCTCCGCCTCGACGCCCACCTTGAGCTCGTAGCCGAGGGCGGCGAGACGCGCGAGGGCGCTCTTCAGGGTGGTGCGGGAGCAGTACGGCCAGGGAGCGCCGTCCACGTGGATGTCGCACGCGACGCGCGCGACCCCCGTCTCCCACGGGACGACCGTGTACGAGTCGAGGTCGGGCATACCGATGAGGTCGTGGTCGTGCGGGCCCTGGCCGAGGCCGACCGTCGCCGCGCCGGCGAAGCCCGCGCTCCCCGCGAGGAACTGGTCCGCCGCGCTCGCGGGCACACCCTTGCACCGCGGCGTGCCGTGGAGGTCGACCCACTGCGCCAGGATGTACGTGACCCCGTCCGACCCGAGCCTGCCCTTGAACTGCGCGCTGTCCATCGCCTTCCCCTCCGCCTGACTAGTGCGATACGGCCGCCGCCGCCTTCTCCCCGAGCAGCCTGTCGTCCGCGAACCGGGCGAGGGAGAACGGCGCGATCCGCTCGGGCGTCCTCCCCGTCGCGATGAGCTCCGCGACCCGATAGCCCGCCGCGGGCGCGGCCTTGAAGCCGTACGTCCCCCATCCGACATCGACGACGAATCCGTCGACCTCCGTCGTGCTCATGATCGGCGCGAAGTCCGGCGTCATGTCGCAGATCCCGGCCCACTGCCGCAGGACCTTCACCCCGGCGATGCACGGCAGCAGCTCGATCGCGTGTGCGGCCCCGGTCTCGAGGAACGGCAGGGTCGAACGGATGCTGTACGACGAGTACGGGTCGATCTCCTGGCCGATGACGAGTTCGCCGCGATCGGTCTGCGTGATGTACACGTGGTACGTCGCCGAGACGATGACCTTGTCGAGGAACGGTTTGAGCGGCTCGGTCACGAGCGCCTGCAGCGGATGCGTCACGATCGGCAAGCGCACGCCCGCCATCTTCGCGACGGTGCTCGCCCAGCCGGCCGTGGCGTTCACCACCGTACCGGCGTTGATCCGCCCGCGGCTCGTGACGACGCCCTGCACGCGGCCGCCCGCCACGTCGATCCCCGTCACCTCGGTGAACGGATGGAGCTCCACGCCGAGCCGGTCGGCCGCTCGCGCGTACGCCCACACGACCGCGTCGTGACGGATGATCCCGCCCGGCGGGTGATAGAGGCCGGCGAGGATGGGGAAGCGCGGCGCCGTCGTGAGGTCGAGCATCGGGACGAGGCGCCGGATCTCGTCGGGCCACACGATCCGGCTGTCGACGCCGTTCAGCTGGTTCGTCTCGGCCCGCACGCGCAGCCCGGTGATCGCCGACTCGGTGTGGGCGAGCGTGAGGTGCCCCTCCTGGCTGAACAGCACGTTGAAGCCGAGCTCGACCGACAGGCCCTCGTACCGCTTCATGGACTCGTCGTAGAACTTGACCCCGGCCTCGGTGCGGTAGTTCGACCGGATGATCGCGGTGTTCCGACCGCTCGCACCGGACCCGAGATACGACCGCTCGATCACGGCGACGCTCGTCACGCCTCGCCGTGCGAGCTCATACGCGATGGCGAGCCCGTGCACGCCGCCGCCGACGATCACGACGTCGTACCGCGGGCGGAGCTCCGCTCGCGGCCGCCACATGCGCCGCTTCTGGAAGAGGGCGAGCACCGTCAGTCCTCCGTCACGGCGGCGGCCCCGACGGGCTCGATCCCGTGCCGCTCGCCGATGCGCAGGAGGGCGTCCCACACGTAGTCGGCGTGGTCGCGCTCGATCATCACGCTGAACGCGGGTGACGAGCGAACGTCGAGCCGCGCGACCGTGGCGGTCACGCGCGCGAGCGGCCCGAAGACGACCGCGCGGTCGGGGACGGCGCGCTCCGAGACATCCACCGGGAAGACCTCCTCGAGGACGTCGCGCGCCCGCGGCCCCGCCAGCACGAGCGTCGCGTAGTACGAGGAGACGTCGGTCGCGCGGATCCCCTGTGCGTCGAGGCGCGCGGCGAGCGCTCCCGCGGAGCGCGCGTCCGCTCCGGGCAGCACGAGGAGCGATGACTCCGAGGTCAGTCCCCACAGCTGCGCCGCGCGACCGTCGACGCTCCCGTCTGTCACGCGCGCCACGGCGAAGGGCGGCGCCGGCGGGGCCGCCGCGAGGCGCGCGCCCGCGAGCGCCAGCCGGTCGAACGGGCCCGCGTCGAGGAGTCCGACGCGCTCGCGCACGGTGCGGCGCTCGCGGTGCACGTCGCCGTACGTCACCGGCCACTCACCCGTGGCGACCGAGCGGCTGCCGCGCCGGCGATGCCACTCGGCGAGCGGGCTGCGGCGGATCGGCGCCGCGCGCTCGAGCGCGCTCACGAGCGCAGCTTCGCGCCCGCGGGGTCGTAGAAGGGCTCGAGCGTGACCGTGCCGCGGAGGGGGCCGCCCGGCGCGCGGATGGTGATGTCCGCGCCCGCGACCGCGAGGTGCGCCGGCACGATCGCCATGCCGACCGTGCGTCCGAGCGCGTCGCTCCACTTCGCGCTCGTCACGCGTCCGACGAGCGCGCCGTCGTGCAGGATGGACGCGCCCTCGTCGGGGACGGTCCGGGCCGCGACCGTGAACCCCACGAGCGCGAGCTCGGGCCCGCGCGCGCTGACGGCCGCAACGGCGTTCCGGCCGACGAAGTCGGGCTTGTCCGCCTTCACCAGCCACGCGAGGCCGGACTCGAGGGGCCCCGAGAGGGCGTCGCTGTCCTGCCCGACGATGAGGTGCTGCTTCTCCAGGCGGAGGACGCGCTGCGCCTCGATCCCGAAGGCCTCGATCCCGAGGTCCCGGCCGGCGGACATGAGCGCGTCCCACAGGTCGGCGCCGTAGTCCGCGGGGACGTGGATCTCGTAGGAGAGCTCGCCGACGAAGCCGATGCGGAGGATGACGGCGGGGATGCCCGCGATGTCGCCCTCGGCCGCGGCGAGGTAGGGCATCCGCTCCCTCGAGATGTCGAGCGACGTGAGGCGCGCGAGCACGTCGCGGGATCGCGGCCCGGCCAGGTTGATCGCGGCGAAGTGGCTCGTAACGTTCGTCACGGTCACGTCGCGGCCGGACCCGGCCAGCCACCAGCGCAACCACTGGTCGACGGCGTCGAGGCTGCTCGTCGTCGTGGTCACGAAGAAGCGCTCCGGTCCGAGGCGCGCGACCGTGCCGTCGTCGATCACGATGCCCGCGTCGTCGCACATGGCGCGGTAGCGCACGCGGCCGGCCTTCAGGTCGCTGAAGCGATTCGGGTGGAGCCAGTCGAGGAACGCCCCGGCCTCGCGCCCGCGCATATCGAGCTTACCGAGGGTGCTCACGTCGATGAGCGCGACGCGCTCGCGCACCGCGCGGCACTCGCGCTCCACCGTCGTGTACGTGTGCGGGCGCTTCCAGTCGCCCATGTCCAGCCACGTCGCGCCGAGCGCGGCATGGCGATCGTGCATCGCGGTGCGACGGACCGGCGACAGGTGGGGACCGGCGAGCGTGGCGAGCGTGACGGGCTGGAACGGCGGGCGCGCCGTGGTGAGCGCGGCCACGCCGATCGGCTGGCCGGTGCGCGCCGCCCGGAAGCGGGCCGACGTGACGTGGCACATCTTCCCCTGGCAGGGACCCATGGTGATGGTCGAGTACCGCTTCAGGATCTCGAGGTCGTCGAAGCCCTCGTCGATCCCCTGCGCAAGCTCCTCCGCGGTGACGTCCTCGCACACGCACACGAAGCGCTTCCCGCTCCCGTCGAGCGGGATCGGCGTCGGTGCGACCGCGGGGGCGGCCGCGAGCAGCGCGGCTGTGCGCTCGCGACCCGCGACCACCGCCTGCTCCTCGCCGTGCCCGCACTCCATGGCCGCCTCGCGTCCGGCGGCCGTCCCCGCGGCGACGGCGTATTCAGCCCCGCGCGGGCCCTGCATCTCCCCGGCGGTGAGGACGCCCTCGGTCCGTCCCGCCGCGACGAACTCACCGAAGCGCTCGCTCCAGGCGCGTCCGCCGCCGTCGTGCGCGAACAGCGCCGTCACGGGCTCGGTGCGCGTGGCGACGAGCACGAGGTCGCAGCGGATCCGCCGCGACCCGTTCGCGTCGCTCACGACGACGCTCTCGACGCGGCCGCCGCCGTCCGCGCGCTCGAGCCTCGCCCCGGTCCGCAGGTCCACGACGGCGAGCACCGCCACGCCGGTGGAGCGGATCTCGTCGGCGACCGCGGCGCCGTCCTCGTCCTCGATGACGACCACTGCGCTCGCGCCGAGGCGTACGCCCTGGAGGCGCGCCAGCGCGAGCGCGCCGCGCGCCAGCATCACCCCGGGCAGGTCGTTGTTGGTGAACACGAGCGGGCGCTCCTGGGTGCCGAGGGCGAGCACAGTGCGCCGCGCGCGCAGGCGGACGAGGGTCTGTCGCTGTGTGATGCCGATGAGCCCGCCCTCGTACAGGCCGAACGCCGTCGCGCCGCTCAGCGTGCGGATCCCCTCTTCGGCCGAGACGAGCTCCGCGAGCCGGGCGGCGGCGGCATGTCCCGCGAGCCCATCGATCGGTCCGCCGCCGCGCACCGGGGACGACCTGGCCCGAAGGTGTCCGCCGAGCGCCGGTCCGTCGTCGATCAGGACGACGCTCGCGCCCGCTCGCGCGGCCTCGGTCGCCGCGGTGCACCCGGCCGGACCACCGCCGACGACCGCGACGTCACAGTGCAGGTGTCGCGTGATCGGGTGCATCACCGGCGTAGAGCGCGTGTCGATGCGCCCGAGGCCGGCCGCGTTCCGGAGGATGCGCTCGAAGAGCGGCCAGAGGCGGCGCGGACGGTAGAAGACCTTGTAGTAGAAGCCGATGGGCAGGAGCCGCTCGAAGCGGCCCGTCAGCGACATGAGGTCGAACCGCAGCGAGGGCCACGCGTTCTGGTGCTTCACGGTCATCCCCGCGCGGACCTCGGTCGTGCACGCGCGCACGTTCGGCTCGCCGTCGACCTGCACGAGGCAGTTCGGGCACCGGCCGGTGCAGCACAGGAGCCCGCGCGGCCGGTGGTACTTGAAGCTGCGGCTCAGCACCGTCACGCCGCCCGCGGCGAGCGCGGAAGCGATGGTGTCCCCGGCGAACGCGCGGTGCTCGCGCCCGTCGAAGCGGAAGGTGACCGTTCGCTCCCGGTCGATCCGCTCGAGAGGCGACGGCGGCAGGCGTCCGGTCATCGGGCGGGAGAGGCCTCCACCACCCAGGCGCGGATGACGCGATTGTCACGGGTATCGCGCTCGGCCTGGAACCACGTCCGGCACCCGTTCCGGTGGAACCACCACTCCCGCTGCACGCCCGAGGCGTTCTCGCGCGAGTAGCGGTACGCGCTCCACGTGGTGTCCGGCGCGTCGGGCGCCGGACGGGGATTCAGCTCCCCGCCGTACCGGAACTCGTACGCGTCGCGCGGGCCGCAGCGCGGGCAGGGGACGAGGAACGACACGGCTACCGAAGCCCGTCGCGGCCGGGGACCCAGCTCGTGCCGACGAGCGGGATGCCGGTGATCGCCGCCGCCTCGATCGTGAGCGAGCGGAGGTCGTCGGGGTCGAGGTCGTGGACGTTGGCCTTGCCGCAGGCCCGGGCGATCATCTGGACCTCGAGCGTCATCGCCAGCAGGAAGTTGGCGACGCGCTCGGCGGCCTCCTCGATGTCGAGGCGCGCCACGAGCTCGGGGTCCTGCGTCGTGACCCCGACCGGGCAGCGGCCCGTGTGGCAGTGATGGCAGTACCCCGGCCTTGTCCCGAGGGCGGCGTAGTCCTCGAGATAGAGCGGCCGGTTGCAGTTCAGCGCGATGAGCGCCGCGGTCCCGATGTAGCAGGCGTCCGCGCCGAGCGCGAGCGCCTTCGCCACGTCGACGCCGCTCCTGATCCCGCCGGCGGCGATGAGCTGCACCGAGCCGAACGCCCCGAGATCCTCGAGCGCGCGCCGCGCCTCGACGATGGCGGCGAGCGTGGGGATCCCGGTGTGGTCCTGCAGGAGCTCGGGCGATGCGGCCGTGCCGCCCTCCATGCCGTCGACGACGACGACGTCCGCTCCGCACTTCACGGCGAGCTTCACGTCGTCGAAGACGCGCGTCGCCCCGAGCTTCACGAAGATCGGCACCCGGCCGTCGGTGGCCTCGCGGAGCTCCTCGATCTTGATGATCATGTCGTCGGGCCCGAGGAAGTCCGGATGCCGCGCCGGCGAGCGCTGATCGACGCCCGGGGGCAGCTCGCGGATGCCTGCGATCCGCTCCGACACCTTCGAGCCGAGGAGGAGACCGCCGGTGCCCGGCTTCGCCCCCTGCCCGATGGTGAGCTCGATGGCGTCGGCGCGCCGGAGGTCGTGCACGCTGTGGCCGTATCGGCTCGGCAGGACCTCCACGACCATCGTCTTCGAGTGCTCCCGCTCGGCGGGCAGCATCCCGCCGTCGCCCGACGTCGTGGATGACCCCACCTGGCTCGCGCCCTTCGCGAGCGCGACCTTCGCGTTGTAGGAGAGCGCCCCGAAGCTCATCCCGGTGATCATCACGGGGATCTCGAGGCGCACCGGCGTCTCCGCGTGCTTCGTGCCGAGCACCGTGGTCGTCACGCATCTCTCGCGGTAGCCCTCGAGCGGGATCCGCGTCAACGACGCGGGCAGGAATGTCAGGTCGTCGAGGGAGGGGAGCGGCCGCCGACGAAGCGTCCCGAAGCCGCGGATGCGATACCGGGCGAGCTGGGCCTTCTCCTGGATCTCGGCGATGACCTCGGGCGTGTAGATCGGGCTCTGCCGGAGCGGGTCGTCCATGCCTACAGTGCCTCCCGCCACGCCGCCATCTCGGAGCGCTCGAAGTTCCAGAGCTTCCGGCCGGAGACGACCTTGCGGAGCGTGCGCGGTCGCTCGACGCCGCCAGCGGCGTACGCCTCCGCGAGCATGCGCTCGTCCTCGGCGGTGATGTCCGCGTAGACGGCGTCGTTGCCGAGGGAGGCCACCTTGCCGCCGACGAAGATCACGCCCTCGTACATCGAGTCCGCGAGCGCCTCGCCGGCGTCGCGGCCGATGACGATGACCCCGCGCTGCATCATGAATCCGGTCATGTAGCCCGCGTCGCCCCCGATGAGCAGGAGCCCGCCCTTCATCGCGACGCCCGCGCGCGCGGCGCAATCGCCGCGGACGACGAGCGTCCCGCCGCGGATCGACGCCGCCGCCCCGTTCCCGGCGTTCCCGTCGACCGTGATCCGGCCCGAGAGCATGCCTTCGCCGACGCCCCACCCCGCGCTGCCGCGGATCTCGATGGTGGCGCCGTCGTTCATGCCGCCGCAGTAGTAGCCGGCGCTCCCTTCGATCACGACGTGGCCTGGGCGGAGGAGCGCCACCGCGAGGTTGTGGCGCGCGCCCGGGCCGGTGACGCGCACGGACCGGCCCAGCGCGACGGCCTCACGGATGGCGCGGTTGATCTCGCGCGTGGTGCGGTCGACGCAGTCGACGGTGACGGCGTCCGCGATCATGCCGCGGCTCCCGCGCGGGACGCCGACCGGAGCCAGACCTTGTGGACGTGCCCGCTCGGCTCGTGGGCGGTGCCCGTCGAGCCGAGCACGCTGCGGATCGCGATCTCCTCGTTGGCGATGGCGACGATGTCGTCCGTCTCGACGGTGATGAGCGGCTTCAGCGCGAACGGGTCGCGCGCGTAGCCGAACTCGTCGGCCGTCGCGGCGAGGTACGTGAAGCTGCCGTCGAGGTCGTCCAGCGACGCGCGCAGCGTCTCCTCGAACGAGCGGCCGCCGGCCATCGAGTCCGCGATGTAGACGGCGATCACCTCGGAGTCGTTCTGGGTGAAGAACCGGTAGCCGCGCTGCTCGTAGATCCGCCGCAGCCGGTCGTAGTTCGTGATGTGCCCGTTGTGCACCGTGGCGAGATCCGGGACGCCCCGGGCCCAGAACGGCTGCGAATGCGACAGGTCGACCTTCGACTCGGTCGACAGACGGGTGTGCCCGATCCCGTGTGAGCCGCGGAACCCCTCGATGTCGAGCAGCTCGCTGAGTCCGGCGGGTGTGCCGACCCGCTTCACGAGCTCGAGGCGGCGACCGAGGCTGACGACCTCGGCTCCGTCGCGCTCCAGGCGCTGGGCGAGCTCGCGCACGGGGGCCGTGCGCTCGATGACCGCGCGCAGCAGGCCCTCGGCGCGATGGTGCGAGATCGTCCGCGCGATCGTCCCGAGGCGCTGCAGGGCGATGGCCTCGCCCTCGCCCGCCGACGCGTCCTCAGGGAGCTTGATCCAGCAGATCTCCCCGCGCGGCACGGCTCCGCCGAAGAGCGCCACGCCCGCAGAGTCCGGGCCGCGCTGCGCGAGCGCACCGAGCATGCGCAGGAGGGTCGCGCCCACGGGCTCCTCGCTCCCGCCCTTGTGGAACACGCCCGCGATGCCGCACACGGCTACGCCTCCTTCGGCGCCGTGTCCAGCACGGCGCGCACCCTCTCGATCACGACACCGGCCTCGGGCATGCCGCCGTCCCGCTCCATCGAGTGCACGAGCTCATCCCCGACGCTCACGTCGAAGGACGCGTCGTCCCAGGGGATGAGCCGCACCTCCGCGATCCGGTGGCCGAACTCGACGAACAGGGCCCGCGCAAGCTCGGCGGCCTGGCCCTCGTATCCGCAGTCGGCGCAGAAGGCCACCCGCACGGTCGGCCGGGTCACGCCGTCACGCCCGAGAGCAGCTCTTTGATCTCGCTGATCATCTCGCTGTTGCACAGCGGCGTCGTGTCGTCGCGCATCTTCCAGAGGGCCGCCCACAGGCGCTCGCGCACGTCGTCCGGCAGCTGGGTCGACGCCGCCTCCGGCGAGCCGTAGGCCGGATCCGAGGCGTAGATCTCCGCGCGCAGGCGGGCCCGTAGCTCCTCGATGAGCGTCGGCTTCTCGAGCCACGCGCCGATCTCGTTCCACTCGCTGTCGTAGAGGATCACGGTCGGGATCGCCCGGAACTGGCCGCGCTTCAGGTGCGCATCCATGAGGTCGAGGTTCTGGTCGCGGTAGAGGACCCGGAGGTCGATCGTGCCGCTCCGCTTCGCCAGCTCCGCCAGCAGCGGCAGCGCGGCGACCGCGTCGCTGCACCAGTCCTCGGTCAGGACGACCGCGCGCATCGGCGGCAGCGCGGCGAAGTGCGCGACGTCCGCGGCGGCGATGACGTTCGTGCGCTCGTTCTCCTCGAACCGATCGCGGTTCCGCGTCATGGCGGCCTTGTACTCCTCGTACGTGAGCGCCTTCGCGAAGCGCTCGGGCGTCATCAGGCGATCAGGCATGGACCGCGAGCTCCATGCGATCGAGGATCCCCTGGAGCTCGGTCCGCTGTGCGGACGTCAGCGGGATGAGCGGTGCACGGACGCCGCCGCAGCGCCGGCCGAGGAGCTCGACCGCCGCCTTCGCCGCCGCGGGCTGGCCGACGCGCCGGGCGAAGCGGCGGAACTCCGCCCAGCGTCCGAACTGGCGCCGGGCCTCGGCGAGGTCGCCGGTGCGCATGGCGTCATAGGTCGCGCGGATGATCTCCGGAATGAAGTTGGACTGCGTCGAGCTCACGCCGACCGCTCCGAGGGCGAGCGACCCGACCATGGACTGGTCCGATCCGCTGAACACCCGCAGGCGGGCGCCGGCGAGGGCGATGAGCTCGGCGTGCTCCCCGATGGTGACGGCGCCTTGCTTGATCCCGACGTAGCCGTCGATCTCCGCGAGGCGCGCGAGCAGCTCGGGCCCGAGCCCCGGAACGAGGTTCGGGTTGTTGTAGAGCAGGAGCGCCGTGCCCGTGCCGCGCGCGACCGCCTCGAAGTGACCGATGATGCCGGCCTCGGTCGGCTCGATCACGCCGTAGGGCGGGGTGATCATGGCCCCATCGGCGCCCGCTTCCTCGGCGCGCCGCGTCTCCGCGATGACCTCCGCGGTGCTCCCACCCGAGGTGCACGCGACGACCGGTACGCGCCCGACCGCCGAGCGCACCACGCGGCGAAGGAGGTCGATCCGCTCGGCTGAGGTGAGGGTGAAGTACTCGCCGTAGATGCCCGCGACCACGAGACCGTTCACGCCGTGCCGGATCAGGAAGTCGGCGTTCTCCTCGGCGGCATCGAGGTCGATGCGCAGATCCGGGGTGAGCGGCGTGAGGAAGATGGAGTACACGCCGGTCAGCCGCTCGTACAGCGCCGCGCCGCGCCGCCCTGTCATCGCTCCTCCCTCGGTGGTCCGACCACAGGATCGTCCGGCGGCGATCGAACGGCAATGTCCCGCGCGGACAGAACACGCGTCCCGATCGTGCACAGGGCACAGGCGAAGACGATGAGAGCTCCGCGGACCCGCAAGACGCCGCGGGCGTGGCTCCAGTGGGCTGTGTGTGCGTCCGGACCACGCGGCCGACGCGAAGCGGTGCCGAGGGCACATTGCTGGTCGTTTCCGGCGCGATGACGCTCCCGCTCTCGCGGGGGAAGGGCGGAGCCCATCCGCCGGGAAGGGGACGATAGCGATGACACAGCCACGCGATCTGCTGAGCAGGCGGGCGCTCCTGAGGGATGTCGGTCTCGCGGCCGGGGCCATCGGGCTCGGCGCCATCGCCGCGGCGTGCGGCGGCGAAAGCGTGCCGGTCATCGGCACGATCGGCAAACGACGTGGCGGGACCCTCGTCTACGGGAACACGGGCGACGTCGTGTCCCCCGATCCAATCACCTCCGGCGGCGACAGCTTCTCAGTCGTTGCCGTGCAGCTGCTGCACGAGGGCCTCGTCGCATACAACGAGGAACTCGAGTTGAAGCCGCGCCTCGCCACGAGCTGGGAGGTGAACGACACGGTCTGGACCTTCAAGCTCCGGCAAGGCGTGAAGTTCCACGACGGCACGCCATTCGACGCCGCCGCGGTACGAGCGCACTGGGAGAGGCTCATGGCCCCCGGCTCGGTGATGGGCGGCTCGTGGAACCCCTACGTGGATCGCGTCGAAGCGATCGACGCGTCGACCGTGCGCTTCACCACGAAGTTCCCGGACGCCTTCTTCCTCTCGCGCCTGGCCGCTCCCGATGCCTCGATCGCGAGCCCTGCCGCCGTGCAGAAGTTCGGCAAGGACATCACGAAGAATCCCGTGGGCACGGGGCCGTTCGTCCTCTCGGAATGGGTCAAGGACGAGCGCTTCGTCGTGTCGCGCAATGAGGCGTACTGGGGTGAGAAAGCGCTGTTAGACAAGGTCGTCCTCCGGCCGATCCCGGACACCCAGGCCCGCGTGATCGCCCTCGAGTCGGGCGACATCCACGTCGCCCGGCAGCTCAATCCGGAGCACATCGCGCAGCTCGAGAAGAACGCGAGGATCAGTGTCCTCGTGCGCCCGACCACCCGCAGCCTCTTCATGGGCATGCACATGCCCACGAAGCCGTTCAACGACGCTCGCGTGCGTCAGGCGCTCAATTACGCCATCGACAGGGACGCGATCGCGAAGAACATCTACCTCGGGGCGGCGGAGCCGCTCATCGGCCCCGTCTCGCCCGGTGCGGCCGGCTACGCGCCGATGTCAGGGTTCAAGTACGACCCCGCGAGGGCGAAGCAGCTGCTCGCCGAGGCTGGGTATCCGAACGGCTTCACGGCCACGCTGATCGCGACACGTGGCGCATACCTGAAGGACAGCGAGCTCCAACAGGCGGTGCAGCAGTACGCCCGCGCGGTGGGGGTCACGTTGAACATCGAGCCCGTCGAGTTCGCCAAGTTCATCACGTACATGCGCGCCCCGGTGGCGACGAGCGGCCTGCAGATCTGGCAGGACTCGTGGGGAGGGACGGATGCCGCGTGGTTCATGGGTCACTACCGCTGTGACCAGTTCCGCCCGGAGGGCTTCAACCGGCATGGCTATTGCCACACCAGGGCGACGGAGCTCGTGAAGCAGGCGGAGCGGACGACGGACGTCGGCAAGCGCGATCAGTTGCTGAAGGAAGCGGCGCAGCTCATCACCGATGATGCCGCGAGCCTCTGGCTGCTGGTCACGAAGCAAGTCGTCGGTACGGCGAAGACCGTCCGTGACCTGTTCATCCCGCGGACCGGCACGCTCCTCGTGAACGAACGGACCTGGCTGGAGGCGTAGTCGGCGCGATCAGCTCCGAGAGGGCGGCCATGGGATCAGCGACGCCGCCGGCCGCCCTCGCGATGCCCGGATCATGCGGAAGCGCGAGGGACGACGGCGTCCCGCACCCCGTCGCCGACGAGGTTGAACGCGACGACGAGGCTCACGATCGCGACGCCCGGCACGATGCTGATGTGCGGAGCCGTCCCGAGCCACGACTGCGCGGCATTGAGCATCGCGCCCCACTCGGGCTCCGGCGGCTGCGCGCCGAAGCCGAGGAATGACAGCGACGCGAGCCGAATGATCGCCGACCCGATCTGCAGGCTCGAGTACACGACCACCGGCGCGATCGTGTTCGGCAGGATGTGCCGGAAGGCGATGCGGCTCGACGTGGCGCCCACCGCGACGGCGGCCCGTATGTACTCCTGCTCGCGGACCGCGAGCGTCTGTCCGCGCATGAGTCGCGCGTAGGAGAGCGTGACGCTCACCTGCCTACGCCGCTCGAGCCGGCGCCGCGCCTGGCGCAGGAGATCGGTCTCGGCTCGCTCTACGTCAAACGCGATGACCTCTCCGGTCTGGCGCTCGGGGGCAACAAGGTCCGTCAGCTCGAGTTCGCGGCGCGCCGAACCTCTTCCTCTCGCGGAACGCCGCCGATGTCGCGGGCTGAGGCCCGGGGCCGATCAGGGCAGCGCCCGGACCATGCCCCCGTCGACGAGGATGCTCTGACCCGTGATGTACCCCGCCGCGTCGGACGCGAGGAACGCGACGAGCGCTGCGACCTCGTCCGGCCGCGCGTAGCGTCCGATCGGGATCTGCTGCTCGGCGCTCGCGCGGAACTCCTCGTAGGTGACACCCCTGGCCTTCGCGCGACCCTCATCGAGCTCCCTCACGCGGGTCGTGTCAGCCCGTCCCGGTGAGACGACATTCACGGTGATGCCGTCGCTGATGACCTCGGGCGCGACGCTCTTCACCACGCCCACGACCGCGGGCCGCATGGCGTTCGAGAGCACGAGGCGCTCGAGCGGCTGGCGCACCGACGACGACGCGATCGCGACGATCCGGCCGAACCGGTTCGCGCGCATCCGTGGGACCGCCAGGCGGATCGCGCGGACCGCGCTCATCAGGGTGAGCTCGAAGGCTGCGGACCACTGGGCGTCCGTGGCGCCCATGAGGTCGCCCGCGGGCGGGCCACCCGCGTTCGTCACGAGGACGTCGAGCCGGCCGAAGCGCTCGTCCGCGACGGCGAAGAGGCGCTCGAGATCCTCCGCGCGTGAGACGTCCGCCGTCACCGGGGCGACCTCGCCGCCCGCGGCCCGCAGCGAGGCGGCGACCGCTTCGAGGCGGTCGGCCCGGCGTGCGCAGACTACGAGACCATGTCCGGCCTTCGCGAGCGCCTCGGCGGAGGCGCGTCCGAGCCCATCGCTCGCGGCCATGACGATCGCGGCGCGGCTCACACCTTGCTCCGGAGGCAGTCGAAGAACCGACCCATGAGCGCGCGCGCGACCCCGGAGAGCATGCGCTGCCCCACGGCCGCCACGGTGCCGCCGACCTGTCCGTCGGCCGCGACGTCGACCCGCGTCCCGTCGCCCTCCGCGACGAGCGACACGCGCGCGGTGCCCTTCACGAACCCGGGGGTTCCGCGACCCTCGACCGCGAGGACGTACGACGCCGGCTCGTGCTTGTCCGTGATCGCGACCGCGCCGTCGTACCGTCCGCGGATCGGGCCGGCCCCCACGGTGAGCTTCGCGGTCCAGCGATCGGGGCCGACCGCGTCCAGCGCATCGCAGCCGGGGATGCACGACCGCAGGGCTTCCGGATCGAGGAGGCGGGTCCACACGCGCGCCGGCGGCGCGGCGAAGGAGTAGCTGCCCTCGACCTTCATCGCCCGGGCCCGCTGGTGCCGAGGAGCGTGGTCATGCGCGCGATGCCCTCCGACAGCTCGGGCAGCGGTGCCGCGAACGAGAGACGCATGTGGCGTGCGCTGCCGAACGCCGCGCCCGGCATCACCGCGACCCGCGCCTCGTCCAGGAGCACCGCGGCGAGGTCGACGGTGTCCGAGATGCGGCGGCCGCCGAGGTCGCGGCCGAGCCATGCGGACGCGTCGACCCAGAGGAAGAACGCGCCATCCGGGGTGGGAGCCTCGAGGCCGCGCGCGCGCGCGATGCCGGCCACGAGCACCTCCCGTCGCGCGGCGTAGTCGCGACGGACAGCGGCGAGCCACTCCTGCGGGCCGGACACCGCCGCGAGAGCGGCGCGCTGCGCGATCGAGTTCACGTTGCTCGTGACGTGCGACTGCAGGGTGACCATCACCTTGGTCACGTCGGCGGGCGCCGCCGCGTAGCCGATGCGCCAGCCGGTCATGCCGAACGTCTTCGAGAGCGCGTTCACGACCACCGTGCGCTCGCGCATGCCCGGCAGCGACGCGATGCTGCGGTGACCCTCCGCGGTGTAGACATACGTCGAGTAGACCTCGTCGCTGATCGTCCAGATCCCATGGCGCGCGCAGACCCGCGCGATCGCCTCGAGGTCGCGGGACCCGTGGACGGCGCCCGACGGGTTGTTCGGGCTGTTGAGGATGAGCACCCTCGTGCGGGGTGTGACGTGCTGCTCGACCTCGTCCGCCGTCACGCGATATGCGGTGGCCGCCGACGTCGGGATGGCCACCGGGACCCCGCCGAGGAATCGCACCTGCTCCGGGAACGAGACCCAGTGCGGAACGGGGATCATCACCTCGTCGCCGTCCGCGACGAGCGCGGCGAGGGCATTGAAGATCGCCTGCTTCGCGCCCGTCGAGACGATGACCTCGGACGGCTCGTACGAGACGCCGATGTCCGCGCGGAGGCGGTCGGCGATCGCCGTGCGGAGGGCGAGGATGCCGGCGGTGCTCGTGTAGTGGCTGAAGTTCTCGCGGATCGCGGCGATCGCCGCCTCCCGGACGTGATCCGGCACGAGCGTGTCCGGCTCGCCCAGGCCGAGGCGGCAGAGGTCGACCCCCTCCGAGAGGAGCCGTTCGACCGTGGCCTCGAGCTCCGCCGTCGTGGAGCGGTTGAGCCGCGTCGCAGCCGGCGTGGCGCCCGTGGCCACGCTCATCGGAAGGCGGGGACCACGCGCTCGGCGATCAGGCGCATCGCATCCGCGGGCTTCCGCCCGAGCGGCCCGCCGATCGAGATGTGGTCGAACCCGGCGTCGAGGAGCGGCTGCAGCTGCCGGACGCAGTCCTCCGGCGTGCCGTAGATGCCGGTGCGGAGGTGATCGTTCCCGAGCGCCCGCCGAGCGCCCTCCCGGTCGCGGGCCATCGCGCGCTCGTACGCGGGGCGGAAGTCCTCGACCGTGAGGCCGATGACGGCGAGCGCGCGCGGGTCCAGGTACGTGCCGAAGTACGCGACGACGTCGGCAAGCATGTTCCGGGCCTCGTCGCGGTCGTCGGAGACCGCCATCCAGACGAACCCGCACTTGTCGAACGGCCGGCCCGGGTCCTTCGACCTCGCCAGGCCGCGCAGGACGGGCGCCATGATCAGCCCTGCGGACTCGGGCGGCGTGACCATCGGCAGCGTGCCGTCGCCGATCTCGCCGGAGAGCTCGAGGAAGTCCTCGCCGACGGGGCAGATCATCACCGGCACGTCCGTGCGGAACGGCTTCACCCGCAGGTACGCCTTCTCCGTCCAGCCCTTGTAGATCTGGCCGTCGTACTCCACCACGTCGCCGCGGAAGAGCCGGCGCACGATGTCGGCCGCCTCACGCACGCGCTGGAACACGTCGCCCCGGTCCATCCCGATCCAGGTGATCGTGTCGAAGTTGTGGAGCCCGATGGTGACCGCGGTGCGCCCCTGCGCGACGTCATCGAGCGTCGCGACGAACGTCGCGATCTCGGCGGGGCTCATGGTGAAGATGTTCGAGCGGATGTGGAGCTCGATCGACTTCGTGGCCTGCGCCACCGCCGCGTGCAGCGCCCACGAGTTGAGGCGGAACATGTCGTGGGGGAAGAGCAGCGTCTCGAACTTGAGCTGCTCCGCGAGGATCCCGAGCTCGACGAGCTCGCGGGGCCCGCCGAGGTCGTCGATGAGACGCATGCCGAAGCGGACCCGTGGCTGGCCCATTGCTCCTCCTTCGCGCGGCTCGCATCAGCATCGCGATCTTTGCGGTGACCGGGCAATGTCCGGCCCGGACAGGGATGGAGCGGCGTCGTGTGCAGCGGGCACACGCGGAGGTCAGCCGGCGGATCGCCCCGCGGCGATGCTCACGAGCCGCTCGACGAGCGCCGCGATGCCATCGCGCTCGCTGAGCCGGTCGCGCCACTCGCGTGGCACGCCCTCGAGCCCGAGCGCGGCCCCGAACCACGCGCGAAGGGGAGCGCCGGCAGGAGGGCGGCCGCGCGCTCGAGGGCGCTCGGAAGGTCGGCGCCGCGCATAAGCTCACGGAGCGCGAGCGCGTGGAAGGACACGTAGGCGACGGCGCGGGGATGATCCTGCGTCACGAGCGTGACGGTCCGCACCACGTCGAGCAGGTCCGGGTCATCGAGATGGACCGCGACCACCGGCGCGATCCGCGATGCCGTCGCCGGCTCGAAGTCCTCGGCGCCACCCTGGAAGCCGTACGGCTCGTCCGGGTGCGCCGCCAGGTGGGCCGACCAGCGCGCGAGCGTCCCCTTCATCGCCGCCCCCACACCGCGCCGCGGATCCGGTCCACGGTCCGCGCGTCCGTCACCGGGGTCGGGACGGCGGCGGTCCCTCGGGACCCGTGACGGCGCGCGCCTCAGGCGCGGTCGCCGCTCACGAGCGGGCCATAGGTGAGCGGCTGCCGGTCGCGCATGAACGGGAGGCGTCGCCGAGCCTCGGCGATCTCGTCGAGGTCGCAGTCGACCACCAGCACGTCATCGCCCTTCGCCTCGGTCCGCGCGATGACCTCGCCGTCCGTGGGGCGCGCGACGAGCGAGTCGCCGACGTAGTCGAGGTCCCACTCGCGACCCGCCTTGTTGATGCCGACGACGAAGATGCCGTTCTCGTACGCGCGCGCCCGGAGCACGAGCTCCCACGTCCCGGAGTGCCAGACCTCGCCGATGCGCATGAGGTTCGTCGGCGTGAAGACGATCTCCGCGCCGCGCATCGCGAGGATGCGATAGCCCTCGGGGAAGTTGCGCTCGTAGCAGATCTGCACGCCGACGCGCGCGGGCCCGACGTCGTACACGGGATACCCGAGGTCGCCCGGCGTGAAGTACATCTTCTCGTAGACGAGCGCGCCGCGGTCGGGGAGCGGGAACGCCCCCGGGATGTGGATCTTGCGGTAGCGCCCGACGACGCGACCGGTCGCATCGGAGATCGCGCAGGAGTTGAACAGCTGGATCCCGTCGCGCTCCGCGAACGGCACGACCGTCGCGATGCCGTGGCCGCCCGCGCGTGCCACGACCGCGCCGAGGTCCGGGTCGTCCACCGGGACGAAGTAGCCCTCGTAGCCGCGCTCGTTCCGGATCGGGAAGTACGGAGTGAGGCTGAGCTCGGGGAAGGCCACGATGTGCGCGCCCGCAGCGGCGGCGCGGTCCACGAGCGCGCACATGCGGTCGGCGTTCTCGCGCTTCGTGCCCGAGGGTCCGAGCTGCGCGGCGGCGACGCGGACGACACGGCTCACGCCGGCACCATCGCGTACGCGCGGATGGGGAAAGAGGCCGCACCTTCGATCGGGACCGCCGGAGCGTGGAGCCGTGCGCCGGAGGGCGGCAGCTGCGCCAGATTCGTCAGGTTCTCGATGATGGGGATCCCCGCCCGGAGCAGGCCGGTGTGCACGGGGCGACGCGGGTCCGTCGTGTCATCGACGTTGAGGAAGTCGACCCCGAGGAGCGCGATGCGTGACCTGATGAGCAGCTCGGCGGCATCCGCGGTGAGATAGGGCCCCTCCGACCAGTACGGCTCGGTCTCCCAGGCGGCGTCCATCCCCGTCCGCAGGACTATGGCCGCTCCCGCCCGCTGAGCGCTCCCGAGCGCCGAGGGGTCGATGGCGCGGCCCGCGCGCCGGCGCAGGTCGATGACGACGACCGGCAGGTCGACGAGCCGCTCGAGCGGGAGCGAGGCGTGGTCGGGGAGCGCTGGGTCGCGGTGGTACGGGCTGTCGAGGTAGGTCCCGACGCCGGCGACGATGCTCACCTGGGAGAAGAGCAGCTCGCACTGCCCCAGGTACCGCTCGCGCGACTGCTCGTGCGTGAGGAACGCGGTCACCTGCGGCGCGGGGATGCCCGGGTACGTGCGCAGGCGCCCATGCACGCGGTGGCTCAGGTCCACGATCCGCCCGTTCATCGGCCGCTCCATTCGATCGGCCGGCCCCCCGGCCGGCAATGGCTCCCCGTCACAAAGTTACGCGGACCGTCGATGCGGAGCGCACATTGCGATACCGCGACACCGCGCCCATGCTGCCGACCATGTCGACGGTGAGCGCGCCGGCGCCGGAGGGCGCGGCCCCGGCGAGCCCGCTCGTCGGGCGGTCGGTGAGACGGGTCGAGGACCGGCGGTTCGTGACCGGCGTGGCCCGCTACATCGGCGACATCAACCTCCCGCGCCAGATGCACGTCGCGTTCGTTCGGAGCCCGCACGCCCACGCGCGCATCGAGCGCATCGACGCGAGCGCCGCGCTGCGCCTGCCGGGCGTGCTCGCGGTGGTCACCGGCGACGAGCTCGCGCGGACGGTGCGGCCGATCCGGACGCCGTACGCGGGCACGACGTACCGCGAGTCGGACTGGCCGGTCCTCGCCGTGGGCAAGGTCCGTTTCGTGGGCGAGCCGGTCGCGGTGGTGGTCGCGATCGACCGGTACCGGGCCGAGGACGGCGTCGATGCGGTCGAGGTCGACTACGGCGTCCTGCCGGCCGTCGTCTCGATCGAGGACGGCCTCGACCCCGGCGCGCCCCTCATCCACGAGGAGCTCCCCGGCAACTTGTTCGTCGACGACGCGAAGGCCTTCGGCGACGTCGGCGCGCGGCTGGCGGAGGCGGCCTGGACCGTCGAGGCCACGTTCACGACCCAGCGCAGCGCCGCGGTCCCGCTCGAGTGCCGCGGCGCGCTCGCCGATCACGACCGCGGGACCGGGCGCACGACGCTGTGGACGAGCACGCAGCTCCCGCACGTGGTGCGGTACGGGCTCGCGGACTGCCTCGGCGTCGGCGAGGACGACCTTCGCGTGCTCGGGCCCGACGTGGGCGGTGGCTTCGGGAACAAGGCGAACATGGATCCGGAGCAGGTCGTCGTGTGCGCCCTGGCGCGGACGCTCGGCCGGCCCGTGAAGTGGGTCGAGGATCGCCGCGAGAACTTCCTCGCGAGCACGCACGGCCAGGAGGAGCGCATCTGGCTCCGCCTGTCGGCGGACGCGAACGGCCGCTTCCTCTCGCTCGAGTCGGACATCGTCCTGAACGGCGGGGCGTACTCGATCTTCCCGGACACCCCGTGCAACGAGCTCATGAACAGCGCGAGCAGCATCGTCGGCCCGTACACGCTCGCGGACTACCGCTTCCGCGCGCGCGCCGTCGTCACGACGACGTGCCCGCACGGGCCGATCCGCGGCGTCGCGCGGTCGCAGGCGAACTTCGCGATGGAGCGGCTCGTCGACATGCTCGCCCGCCGCTCCGGCATCGACCGGATCGAGCTGCGTCGGCGGAACCTCGTCCGGCCCGAGGCCATGCCGTACCGCACCGTCACCGGGCTCGAGCGCGACAGCGGGGACTACGCCGCCGCCCTCGATCTCGCCGTCGCTGCCGTGGGGTGGGAGGGGATCCGCCGGCGCCAGGCGGAGGAGCGCGGCACGCGCAGGGTCGGCGTGGGCGTCGCGTGCTTCGCGGAGGAGTGTGCGACCGGGACCGTGCGCCGCATGCCGCGGCGCCTCTTCTCCATCGCGGGGTACGACGGCGCGCTCATCCGCTTCGACGTCCGGGGCCACGTGACGGTGCTGTCCGCGGCCGCTGGCATGGGGCAGGGCATCGAGACGTCGCTCGCGCAGCTCGCCGCCGACGAGCTCGGCGTCGGGCTCGACGACGTGACCGTCCGGCACAACGACACCGACCTCGTGCCCTACGGCATGGGCTCCACCGGGAGCCGCACCGCCGTCTCGAGCGGCGGCGCCGTCGTGCTCGCGGCCCGCAAGCTGCGCGAGCGGCTCCTGCGGCTCGGCGCGCACGTGCTCGAGATCCCCGAGGGCACGGTCGGCCTGCGGCGCGGCGAGGTCTTCTCGCTCGCCGATCCGACCCGCGCGGTCAGCATCAAGCGTCTCGTGTGGATCGCGTACCGGCGCGAGGGGAGCGTGCCGCCCGGCTTCGAGCCCGGGCTCGAGGCGACGGCCTTCTACGACCCGCCGTCGCATGGCGTCTCGTCGAACGCGGTGCACGCCGCCGCGGTCGAGGTGGACACGGAGACGGGTACGGTCCGCCTCATCCGCTACGTCGTCGTGGAGGACGCCGGGACGATGCTCAACCCGATGATCGTCGAGGGTCAGGTGCGCGGCGGCACCACGCAGGGCATCGCGAAGGCGCTCTTCGAGCACGTGCGCTACGACGCCGACGGGCAGCTGGTGAACGCGAGCCTGATGGACTTCCTCGTTCCGACGATGAGCGAGGTGTGTGACGTCGACGTGGTGCACATGGAGACGCCCTCGCCGCTCACGGTGGGCGGGATCAAGGGCTGCGGCGAGAGCGGCATCATCGGCGGCCCCGCCGCCATCGGCAACGCCATCGTCGATGCGCTCGGTGGTCGCGGCGAGCTCCACGACCTCCCGTTCCATCCCGAGCGCGTGCTCGCCCTCGTGAGGGCCGGCGCGTGAAGCCTCCGCCCTTCGAGTACCGCGCGCCCGCCACCATCGGCGAGGCCCTCGCGCTCCTGGAGCGCCACGGGTACGACGCGAAGGTGCTGGCCGGGGGCCAGAGCCTCGTGCCGCTCCTCAACTTCCGGCTCGCGCGCCCGGCGGTCATCGTGGACATCAACGCCGTCGAGGGGCTCGACCGGATCGTCGATGACGAGGGCACGCGCGAGGTGTCGATCGGCGCGCTCGTGCGGCTCGCGGACGCGGAGCGCTCCGACGTGGTCGCGCGACGCTGCCCGCTCCTCGTCGAGGCGCTCCGGTACGTGGGGCATCGGACCGTCCGCAACCGCGGGACCGTCGGGGGGAGCCTCGCTCACGCGGACCCCGCGGCGGAGCTCCCGCTCGTGCTCCGCGCCCTCGATGGTCGAGTGCGGGCGGTGAGCCCGCGCGGCGGGCGCGAGCTCCCGGCGGCGGACCTCTTCGTCGGCTACCTGCAGACCGCGCTCGCCCCCGACGAGATCCTCGTCGAGGCGCGCTTCCCCTGGATCGGCCGCGGCGTGCGCTGGTCGTTCATCGAGTTCAGCCGACGGAGCGGCGACTTCGCTCTCGCGGCAGCATGCGTCGTCCTCAGCGTCGGTCCCTCGGGGATCGAGGGAGCACGCATCGCGGTGGCCGGCGGGGGTCCGGTCCCGATCCGGGCGAGCGAGGCTGAAGCCGCTCTCGTTCGCGGGGGCGAGGGCGCCATCCGCGACGCAGCGGAGCACGCGGCCGCCGCGTGCGACGTCGAGAGCGACATCCACGCCTCCGCGGAGTACCGGCGCGAGCTGGTGAGCACGCTCGTCCGCCGTGCCGTCGTCGCCGCCACGGCCGCCTGACGGTGCTGCGCTACACGCTCCGCCGGCTCGTCCAGCTCGTCCCCGTCCTCATCGGCGTCTCGATCATGACCTTCGCGATCCTCCACGCGATCCCCGGCGATCCGATCGCCGTGATGGCGCCGGCCGACGCGTCGGAGGAGGACATCGCCGGCCTGCGCGCGGAGTTCGGGCTCGATCAGCCGCTCCCGATCCAGTACCTCAAGTACGTCGGGAACGCGGTCCAGGGCAACCTCGGACGGTCGCTCCGTACGCGCGACCCCGTCGCCGAGACGCTCTGGCGCCGCCTGCAGTTCACGATCCAGCTCACGATCGCGAGCGTCGTCCTCGGGGTGATCCTCGGCGTGGTCCTCGGCGTGGTCGCCGCGACGCACCACAACACGTGGATCGACAACACGATCATGGTGACGTCGCTCACGCTGCTGTCCGTGCCCGGGTTCTGGCTCAGCCTCATGCTCCTCCTGCTTTTCGCGGGGACGCTCCGCTGGCTCCCGTCGGGCGGCACGGGCGGCCCGCAGCATCTCGTGCTGCCCGTGATCGTCATCAGCCACGGCGCCGCCGCCGTCATCGCGCGCTTCACGCGCTCATCGATGCTCGAAGTGATCCGCCAGGACTACATCCGCACGGCGCGCGCGAACGGGATCCCCGAGCGCCTCGTCGTGTACAGGCACGCCCTCCGGAACGCGCTCAACCCCGTGATCACCATCGTCGGCCTCCAGTTCGGCTTCCTGCTGGGCGGCTCGGCGATCGTCGAGACGATCTTCGCGCTCCCGGGCATCGGCCGCCTGATGGTGAACGCGATCTACACGCGCGACTACCCGGTCATCCAGGGCGGCATCCTGTTCATCGCCCTCACCTTCGTCCTCGTGAACCTGCTGACCGACCTCGTCTACGCCATCGTGAACCCGAGGATCCGGTACTCGTGACGAGCGAGGCGATCGACCGCGTCGTCACGACCGCGCCGGCGGCGCCCGACACGGAGCTCGCCGCCCGCCGGGCGCTCCGGGGGGAGTGGCTCCGGCGCCTCCTGCGGAACCGCGCTGCCGCGGCCGGGCTCGTCATCGTCGTGCTGTTCGTGCTCGTCGCGACCCTCGCCGACGTGCTCTCGCCGTACGACCCCTACGTCGGCAAGCTCTCGGAGCGGCTCCAGGGTCCGAGCCCCGCGCACTGGCTCGGCACGGATGCGCTCGGTCGCGACATGGTCGCGCGCCTCATGCACGGGGCGCGCAGCTCGCTGCAGATCCAGCTCGCCACCATCGGGTTCGCGCTCTTCCTCGGGACGACGTGGGGGCTCGTGTCGGGCTACTTCGGCGGCTGGGTCGACGACCTCTCGATGCGCATCATCGACGTGCTCCTCGCGTTCCCGGGCATCCTCCTCGCGATCACGATCGTCGCGGTCCTCGGCGCCGGCTTCGGCAACATCATCCTCGCCATCGGCATCGCGTCGCTCCCGGGGCTGGCCCGGCTCGTCCGCGGCGTCGTCCTCGGCCTGCGCGAGCTCGAGTACATCGAGGCGGCCCGCGCCATCGGCGAGTCGCACGTGTCGATCATGTTCCGCTACGTCCTGCCGGGGACGATCGCACCGCTCACGGTCGCCGCGAGCCTGCGGATGGCGTCGGTCCTCCTCTCCGCGAGCGCGCTCTCGTTCCTCGGCCTCGGTGTCCTCCCGCCGACGCCCGAGTGGGGCGCCATGCTCTCCGACGCGCGCGACTACATGTTCTCGTCGCCCCACGCGACCACGATCCCGGGCCTCGCCATCACGATCGTCGTCGTCGGGTTCAACCTCCTCGGAGACGGCCTCCGGGACGCGCTCGACCCGAAGATGCGGGTCTAGGGTGGCCGCCGCACCGGTCCTCGCCGTCCGCGGGCTCGAGGTCGAGTTCAGCTCCCTCGGCCGGATCAGCCGGGCGGTCGATGGGATCGACATCGACATCTTCCCCGGGGAGACGGTCGGCATCGTCGGCGAGACGGGCTGCGGCAAGTCCGCGACCGCGCTCTCGATCCTCCGCCTCATCCCGTCGCCGCCGGGGACGGTGCGTGCGCGGCGGATCGAGTTCGACGGGACGGACCTGCAGGACCTGGACGACAAGGAGATCCGGCGCATCCGTGGCGCGGGCATCTCGATGGTCTTCCAGGAGCCGATGACCTCGCTCGACCCGTCGTTCACCGTGGGAAGCCAGATCGGGGAAGTCCTGCGGACGCACCGCGGGCTCCAGCGCGGCGAGCTCCGACGCGAGTCGATGAAGGTGCTCGAGCGGATGCGCATGCCGCATCCCGCTCGCGTGCTCGATCAGTACCCGTTCGAGCTCTCGGGCGGGATGCGACAGCGCGTGATGATCGGTACGGCGATGGCCTGCGGGCCGCGCCTGCTCATCGCGGACGAGCCCACGACCGCCCTCGACGTGACGGTGCAGGCCCAGATCCTCGCGCTGCTGAAGGACGTGCAGCGCGACACGGGGACGTCAGTCCTGCTCATCACGCATGACCTCGGCGTCGTGGCGCAGAACTGCGACCGCGTGTACGTGATGTACGCGGGACGCGTCGTCGAGGCCGCGCCGGTGACGGACCTCTTCCGCGAGCCGCTGCATCCGTACACGCAGGCGCTGCTGCGGGCGATCCCGGACATGGACCGCGACCACGACGAGCTCGCGATCATCCCCGGCGACGTCCCGACGCCCGCGGCGTTCCCGCCGGGGTGCCGCTTCAACCCGCGCTGCGGCCGCGCGTTCGGGCGCTGCCCCGTTGAGGTGCCGGCGCTCGTCGAGCGGCGCCCCGGCCACTGGGTCGCCTGCCACCTGTACGAGGCCGCATGACCGAGACGCTCGTGGCGGCTCGCGCCCTCGAGAAGCACTTCCCGATCAAGCACGGGCTCTTCGGGTCGCGGCCGCTGCGCGCTGTGGACGACGTGTCGTTCGAGCTCCGTCGCGGCGAGACGCTCGCGGTGGTCGGGGAGTCCGGCTGCGGGAAGTCGACGCTGGCGCGGCTCCTCGTCGGGCTCATCCGCCCGACGGGCGGCGAGGTCATCTTCGACGGGCGCAGTGTGACGTGGGCGCGTGGAGCGTGGGCGCGCGACATGCGCCGCGACATCCAGATCGTCTTCCAGGATCCCTACAGCTCGCTCAACCCGCGGATGACGGTGGGCACCATCGTGGAGCGGCCCCTCGTGATCCACCGCATCGGTGACGCTCGGTCGCGACAGGAGACCGTGAGCGAGCTCTTTCGCGCGGTGGGGTTGCCGCCGTCCTTCGTCGCCCGCTACCCGCATGAGCTGTCCGGCGGCCAGCGCCAGCGGGTGGCCATCGCCCGGGCGCTCGCGACGCGTCCGCGCCTGATCGTCGCCGACGAGCCGACGTCGGGGCTGGACGTGTCCGTGCAGGCGAAGATCCTCAACCTGCTGCGCGACCTGCAGGCCGACTACGGCCTGACCTACGTGTTCATCTCGCACGACATGCGCGTGGTCCGCCACATGGCGGATCGTGTCGCCGTCATGTACCTCGGCAAGGTCGTGGAGCTGACCACGAAGGAGGCGCTCTTCCGCGGCCCGGAGCATCCGTACACGCAGGCCCTCCTCGCGTCGGTGCCCGACACCGACCCGACGCGGAAGCGGACGCGCGCGGCCGTCGAGGGCGACCCGCCGAGCCCGCTCACGCCGCCGGCGGCCTGCCGGTTCAACCCGCGCTGCCCGTATGCGCGTGACATCTGCCGCACCACGGAGCCGCCGCTGCTCCAGCGCGGGGGCGGACGCTGGACCGCCTGCCACCTCGCCGACGAGATCGCCGCGGGTCTGGCGGCGCCGCTCGCGTAGCACGGCCGCCCCGGACCCGTGTGCTCCGTGACTAGCGGTCGCGCGACACCGTATGCCGCGCGCACATTGCGGAGCCAGCGCGCCGGGACGACAGTCCGAGCGTGGCGGCGGGACGCTCTCCGGACGTGGGCGCCCTCCTCGATTCGTTCGAGTGGCGGCACATCGGTCCGTACCGCGGAGGCCGCGTCGTCGCCGTCTCCGGCGACCCGGTCGACGATCACGTCTTCTGGTTCGGATCCACGGGCGGCGGCGTCTGGCGCACGAAGGACGCGGGCTCCTACTGGGAGAACGTCTCCGACGGGCAGTTCGGGCGCGCCTCCGTCGGCGCGCTCGAGGTGGCCCCATCCGATCGCAACGTCATCTGGGCGGGGATGGGAGAGGCCTGCATCCGCAGCACCGTCTCCCACGGCGACGGCGTCTACCGTTCGACCGACGGCGGACTGACCTGGCGGCACGCCGGCCTCGCGGACACACGCCACATCGGCAAGCTCCGTGTCCATCCGACCGATCCGGATACGGCCTACGTGGCCGCGCTCGGGCACATGAGCGGGCCGAGCGCCGAGCGCGGTCTCTACCGCACGCGCGATGGAGGGAAGCGCTGGACGCGCGTCCTGTCGCGCGGCACGCGTGCCGGCGCGATCGACGTGTCGATCGATCGATCGAACCCGCGTGTGCTCTACGCCGCCACCTGGGAGGCGGTCCGGCTCCCATGGGTCGTGAGCAGCGGCGGCCCGGGCAGCGGGCTCTTCCGCTCGACCGACGGCGGCGACACCTGGACGGACATCTCACGGTCGCCGGGGTTCCCCCGCGGTGTCCTCGGGCGGATCGGCGTCGTGGCGTCCGCGCGGCCCGGCCGCGTGTACGCGATCGTCGAGGCCCCCGAGGGAGGCGTCTACCGCTCGGACGACCACGGCGCGTCATGGACCCGCGGCAGCGCCGACCGGAGCCTCTGGTACCGCGGGTATTACTACGAGCACATCGTCGCGGATCCGGTGAACGGCGACACCGTGTGGGTGCTCAACCAGGACTGCTGGCGGTCGACGGACGGTGGGAGCACGTTCCACCGCGTGAGCACGCCGCACGGGGACAACCACGACCTGTGGATCGATCCACGGGACACGCGCCGCATGGTCGTTGGCTGCGACATGGGTGCCGCGGTGACGTTCAACGGCGGGTCGAGCTGGTCCAGCCTCTACAACCAGCCGACCGCCGAGCTCTATCACGTGACCACGGACTCGCGCACCCCGTACCGCGTCTATGCCGCGCAGCAGGACTGCGGCACGGTGTCGCTGCCGAGCCGCTCGATGCTCGCCGCCATCACGAACGCCGAGGCGCTCGACGTCGGCGGGGGCGAGTCCGGATACGTCGCGGTGCGGCCGGACGACCCGGACATCGTCTACTCGGGCCAGTTCAACGGATACCTCACGCGGTTCGACGCCCGCACCGGCCAGGCGCGCAGCATCGAGGTCTGGCCGGAGGCGCAGGGCTGGGGCACGGGCGCCAGCCTGGTGAAGCACCGGTTCACCTGGTCGCACCCCGTCGTGCTCTCACCGCACGACCCCGGCGTCCTCTACACGGCCGGCGAGCGCGTGTTCCGCTCGACCGACGAGGGCACCACGTGGACCGTGATCAGTCCCGACCTCACGCGGAACGACACCTCGAAGATGGAGCCCTCCGGTGGCCCGATCACCGCCGACCGCCCCGCGACGGAGCGCGAGCGGGTGGGCACGATCTTCACCTTCGCCGAGTCCCCCGTACGCCGCGGGGTCCTCTGGGCCGGCTCGGACGACGGACGTGTGCACCTCTCCCGTGACGACGGCGGATCGTGGACCGACGTGACGCCCCGGCAGATGCGCCCATGGACCCTCGTCAGCACCGTCGAGCCCTCGCCGCACGACCCGGACGCCGCGTACGTCGCGGCCACGCGATACCTCCTCGACGACTTCCGACCGATGCTCTTCCGGACCCGGGATCGCGGGCGGACGTGGACGGCGATCGATCGCGGGATCGCGTCCGACGACTTCACGCGCGTCATCCGCGCCGATCCGGTGCGCCGCGGGCTCCTCTTCGCCGGGACCGAGACCGGTGTCTACGTCTCGTTCAACGACGGCGCCCGCTGGCATCGCTGGCGCTCGGATCGTCCGGTCGTGCCGGTGCACGACCTGACCCTGAAGGACAACGACCTCCTCGCGGCGACGCATGGCCGCGGGTTCTGGGCCGTCGACGACATCAGCGCGCTGCGCCAGGCGTTCCCGCCGCCGATGGGCGGACCCACGCTCTTCGAACCCGGTCCCGTCATGCGCTTCCAGGGCGGCGGGCGGTGGCGCAAGCCGCCGGTGCCCGGCCACAACTACAGCATGGAGGGGTTCGGCAGCATCGCCTGGGAGCCACTGGTGCGGCCGGGGCTCCGGGCCGAGCGCTACTTCGACGCGGCCCGCAACCCGCCGGACGGCGCGGTGGTCCGGTACCACCTGCCGCGCGCGGCACGCGGTCCGGTCGTGCTCTCCTTCCACGATGCCCGGGGTCGCGAGCTTGCGCGCTTCGCGAGCGACATGCACGACGAGCCGAAGCCGCCCGCGAGCGCGGGCATGCATCGCTTCGTCTGGGACCTGCGTCTTCCCGGTCCTGCCGCGCTCGAAGGCGGGACCGGTGACCGGCGCCTCGACCGCCCGCAGCCGGGGCCGTTCGTCGCGCCCGGCCGGTACACCGTCCGCCTCGCGGCCGACGGCGTGACGCGCTCCGCCTCGTTCGAGGTGGCGGCGGATCCGCGCACCGGCGCGACCCAGCGCGACCTCGAGGACCAGCTCGCCCTGCTCCTCCGCCTCCGCGATGCCACGAGCGAGGCGCACTCGACCGCCTCTGAGGCGCGGCGAGCGCTCCAGCGCATCGACGCCGTCGTCGGCCTCGCCGGCCCGAAGGCACGGGCCGACCGTACGCGTGACGCCGTGCGCGCACGGATCGCGAAGGTCGAGGCGGCCATCGTGCCGCCACGATCGAAGTCCACCTCCGACGCGTTCATCTCGCCGCCCACGCTCGCGGCGAAGCTGATCGGGCTCTCCTCGAAGGTGGCGAGCGCGGACGCGGCGCCGACGAAGGCGAGCCTCGCTCTCGCGACGGAGCTCATCGCGGCGGTCGCGGATGTCCGGGCACGTCTGCGCAAGGACCTCGCGGCCGTGCCGGCGATCGAGGCGAAGTACCTGGGGCGGAGCCGCGCGGCGCGGAGCAAGAAGGGATGACGGCGTGACGCGGACGCTGCTCTGCAAGGCGAGCCTCATCGACGGCACCGGCTCCCCGGCTCGTGCGGATCAGGACGTGATGATCGCGGACGGCCGCATCGAGTGGGTGCGTCCGTGCGCGGAGGCCGTGCGCGACGGCGCCGACGTCATCGAGCTGAAGGGCGCGACGCTCATCCCCGGTCTCGTGAACATGCACGTGCACCTCCGCGGCCGCGGCGCGTGGGGCGCGGAGGAGCCCGACGACGTGGCGCTCCTTCGGGCCGCGGAGAACGCGCGGCTCTCGCTCTCCTGGGGCGTCACCACCCTCCGCGAGGCCGGTTCCACGGAGCGGCTGAGCCAGACCGTCCGGGACGCCATCCTGAGCGGCGTCATGAAGGGCCCGCGGGTCATCAGCGCGGGCCGGATCATCACGACGTCCGCGGGGCACGGGTGGCGCCGTGGACGCGTCGCGGACAGCGCCGACGAGATGCGCAAGGCCGTCCGCGCCAACGTGCAGGACGGCGTGGACACCATCAAGATCGCCGCGACGGGCGGCGGCGGCACCCCGGGCTCGAACGTGGGTGCGCCCCAGTACTCGGCCGAGGAGCTCAGCGTGGCCGCGTACGAGGCGCACCGGCTCGGGAAGCGCGTGATGGTGCACTGCAACGGCTCGGCCGGGACCCGCAACGCCGTCGCCGCGGGCGTCGACACGATCGAGCACATCGGGTGGATGGGCGCCGACGGCAAGCTCGACGTGGACGACGCCACGATCGAAGGCATGATCGCGAAGGGGATCACCGTCGTGCCGACGATGGCGGTCTGGTACCGCCCCGGGTACGACGAGATCGAGAAGCTCTCGTCGGATCAGAAGAAGATGCGCGCGGTCCGCCCGGAGCGCACCGAAGTGTGGTCCCGGATGTACGCGATGGGTGCGCGCTTCGCGACCGGGACCGACACCTGGGATCCGATCGGGCGGGAGCTCGAGCTCATGGTCTCGGAGATGGGCGTGACCCCGATGCAGGCGCTGCTCGCCGCGACGCGGGATGCCGCGATCGGGCTCGGCATGGGGGACGAGGTCGGGACCGTCGCACCGGGCAAGGTCGCGGACCTCGTGCAGCTCGACGCCGACCCGCTGGCGGACATCGCGAACGTGCGGCGGGTGGCGCGGGTATGGAGGGCTGGTGAGCTCGTCGTGGAGGGCGGTCGCGTCGCGGTCTAGCGAGGAGGGAGGCGGCCCGATGGGCCGCAGGAGGAGGATCACATGAGCGAACAACGGGCAACGAGGCTTTCGCGGAGGACGCTGCTCTCGGCGGCGGGCGCCGCCGCCGGCGCGGCGATCATCGCGGCCTGCACCTCGGCCACCGTGACCGCGCCGGCGACCGCGACGCCGCGGCCCACGCCGCGCCGCGGCGGCACGCTCACGTACGCGGCGAGCGCCGACCTCGTCACGCTCGACCCCACGAACATCGGCGACGCCGTCTCGGCGAACGCGTCGCGGATGATCTTCGAGGGGCTCACCCGCCAGCTGCCGGACCTCTCGTATGGCCCGGCCCTCGCGACCAGCTGGGAGGCGAGCGGCCTGACGTGGACGTTCAAGCTCCGTCAGGGCGTGAAGTTCCACGACGGTACCGACTTCGACGCGAACGCCGTGAAGAGCGTGTTCGACCGCATCCTCGGACCTGAGAGCACGCTGCGGAAGGGCACGTGGACCGGGATCGTGGCGAAGGTCGAGGTCGTCGACCCGCTCACCGTCCGCTTCACTACGAAGTACGTCGACCCGTTCTTCTACACGCGCGTCGCGGACGGCAGCACAGCGTCGGTGTACAGCCCCGCGTCGTTTCAGAAGTTCGGGAAGGACATCGCGAAGAACCCCG
>Ga0233425_10000809_pt1 | contig 76249 bp, 68 predicted proteins | sample Watercolumn_Towu_2_FD_181712 | JGI IMG/M metagenome (GOLD analysis project Ga0233425, IMG submission 181712) | Freshwater microbial communities from Lake Towuti, South Sulawesi, Indonesia - Watercolumn_Towuti2014_140_MG | ecosystem: Environmental > Aquatic > Freshwater > Lake | place...
TGAACCGTCCTCGCCCGGCTTCCTGCCATTCCGCCGCCAGCACCGTCCCCGACGGTGCACCCTGCGCCGCCTGCTTGAGCAGCAGGGCATTGGTGGACGAGGTGCTATCCAGAATTTGCAGATGGAAGCGGTCGGCAGATTCCGCCAAGACCGAGCGCAACTTGGCGACTTCCAGCCACTCCGGCGGATGGGGTAGGCAATAGCCGCGCCGGGGGATGCGGTACAGCGCCAGCCCGAATTGCTCGACCTCGCGCAGCGCATTGTGGACAGTGGCGCGCGAAACGCCAAACTGGCGCGCCAGCGCCTGCCCTGACTGGAATTCGCCGTTGGAAAGCTGGCGCAGCAGGGCGAAGGTCAACGGCCTTGGGATGGACGCCGTCATCGATCGTGTCAGAGCAGGTCGCCCACCGGCACGGTCACCTGGATGCTGTCCAGCGCGTCCTTCAAGGTATCTTCCGGCAGGTCGCCGACCAGCTTGGACAGCAGTTCGGCCGACTCGGCGGCGGCGCTGGGCAGATCGCGGCCATCGGTGTTGGCGACGAAGGCGGCGGCTGCGCCGACGACTTTCAGCAACTGGCCGCGCTCCTGCATCAGCAGCTCGACCTCTTCGCGCAGCATGGCGATCTCTTGCTGGTTGAGGGTATGGGGCATGGTTCTCTCCTAATGGGTCTTGACGCCGACGACCGCCAGCGCACTCATGTTGACGATGCGGCGCACCGTAGCCGACGAAGTCAGCACGTGCACCGATTTGGCAGCGCCCAGCAGCACCGGGCCGATGGCGATGCCCTCGCCCGCCACGGTCTTGAGCAGGTTGTAGGCGATGTTGGCGGCATCCAGATTGGGCAACACCAGCAGGTTCGCCTCGCCCTTGAGCCGCGACTCCGGCAGCAGTTGTGATCGGATGTCCTCCGACAGCGCGGCGTCGCCGTGCATCTCGCCATCCACTTCCAGTTCGGGTGCGCGTTCAGCCAACAGTTCGCGGGCTCGCGCCATCTTGCGCGCCGAGGCGTCGCTGAAGCTGCCGAAGTTGGAATGCGACAGCAGCGCCACCTTGGGCGTGACGCCGAACCGGCGCACTTCGCAGGCCGCCAGCTCGGCGATCTCGGCCAGTTCCTCGGCGCTGGGGTCGAGGTTGACGTGGGTGTCGCACAGGAACAGCGTGCGCTTGGGCAATAGCAGGATGTTCAGGGCGGCGAACACGCTGGTTTGCGGCGCGCGACCGATCACGTCCTGCAGCGTCGACAAATGATCCAGCGGCTGGCCGTAGGTTCCGCATAGCATGGCGTCAGCCTCGCCCAGGCGCAGCAGCATGGCGGCGATCAGCGTGGTGTTGTGGCGCATGGCGTGCTTGGCCGCGTCCACGGTGACACCCTTGCGCTGCATCAGCCGGTGGTATTCCTGCCAGCAGGCGCGATAGCGCCGATCGTCTTCCGGGTTGACCACCTCGAAATCCACCCCGGGGCGGATGCGCAGACCCAGTTTCTCCAGCCGCATGGCGATCACCGCCGGGCGACCGACCAGAATGGGTCGCGCCATGCCTTCATCCACCACGGTCTGCACCGCATGCAGCACCCGCTGATCCTCGCCCTCGGCATAGACCAGCCGCTGTGGCGCGCGCCTGGCGGTGTCGAACACCGGCTTCATCAGCAGGCTGGAGTGGTAGACAAAGTTCGACAGCCGCTCGCGGTAGGCCGCCAGATCGGCGAGGGGGCGCTCGGCCACGCCGCTGTCCATCGCCGCCTGCGCCACCGCCGGGGCGATGCGGGTGATGAGGCGCGGGTCGAACGGCTTAGGGATCAGATACTGTTCGCCGAAGGTGAGCGTTTCCTCACCGTAGGCCGCCCAGACGGCGTCGGACTGTTCGGCCTCGGCCAGTTCGGCGATGGCGTGCACCGCCGCCAGCTTCATCGCCTCGTTGATGGTGGTCGCGCCCACGTCCAGCGCGCCACGGAAGATGTAGGGGAAACACAGCGCGTTGTTGACCTGGTTGGGGTAGTCGGAGCGACCAGTGGCCAGAATGGCATCGGGACGCGCGGCACGTGCCACTTCCGGCAGGATCTCAGGCGTGGGATTGGACAGCGCGAAGATCAGCGGACGTTCCGCCATCTGCGTCACCATCTCGGGCTTGAGCACACCCGCCGCCGACAGGCCGAGGAAGGCGTCCGCGCCAACCACCGCCTCGCCTAGCGTGCGCGCCGGGGTGTCGGCCGCGTAGCGCGCCTTGCTCTCGTCCATGGCGCTGTCGCGACCACGATAGACCACGCCCTTGGAATCGGCCATGAGGACGTTCTCCGCCTTCAGCCCCAGCGCCACCAGCATGTCCAGACAGGCGATCGCCGCCGCGCCTGCGCCACTCACTGCCAGTTTGATCTGGCCAATATCCTTGCCGACGATCTTGAGGCCGTTGAGCATGGCTGCACCGACGATGATGGCGGTGCCATGCTGGTCGTCGTGGAACACGGGAATCTTCATCCGTTCGCGCAGCTTGCGCTCGATGTAGAAACATTCCGGCGCCTTGATGTCCTCCAGGTTGATGCCGCCGAAGGTTGGCTCCAGCGCGGCGATGATGTCCACCAGCTTGTCCGGATCGTTTTCGGCGACCTCGATGTCGAACACATCCACCCCGGCGAATTTCTTGAACAGCACGCCCTTGCCTTCCATCACCGGTTTGCCGGCCAACGGGCCGATGTTGCCCAGCCCCAGCACGGCAGTGCCGTTGGAAATCACGGCGACCAGATTGCCGCGCGCCGTGAGGGTGCGCGCCTCACCCGGATCGCGCACGATCTCCTCGCAGGCCGCCGCCACGCCGGGCGAATAGGCCAGAGCCAGGTCGCGCTGGGTGTGCAGCGGCTTGCTGGGCGTGACGACAATCTTGCCGGGGGGATCCTGGCGGTGGTATTGCAGGGCCGCTAATCGCAGTTGCTCGTCCATGGCGCATCCATCAAGAAAAGATGCGCTGATTATACCTGCGGGCGGTGGACACCGCCGATGCGACCCGAATCTTGGGGGTTCCCCCGATTAAAGAAACCCCGGACGGTTGTTATAATTAGCCCTACCAAATATCCAAGTCCGCCCCCATGAAACCTGTAGAGCTGGCCGCTGGAGAACATGCCGTACTGCTGGTGCACGGCCTGTCCAGCACACCCAACGAGCTTCTGCCCCTGGCTCGACGCCTGCACAAGGCGGGCTATTCCGTGCGCATGCCCTACATTCAGGGATACAGCTATGAACCCGGCTTCGACGCCCACGCCGTGACGCCCTGGGGTAGCTGGCGACAGCAAGTGTTGCTGGAATTGCGCGACATGCGGCGTCAGTACAAGACCGTTGCAGTGGGCGGATTGTGCATGGGGGCCGTGCTGTCGCTGTCGGCGGCCATTGAGGAAGGCGAGGACATCTCCGGTCTGCTGTTGCTGGCAACCACCCTGTACTACGATGGCTGGAGTATCCCGTGGTATCGCTTCCTGCTGCCGCTGGGCTACTACACCCCATTCCGGTATTGGTATGCCTATCGTGAGCGGGAGCCTTTCGGCCTGAAGAACGAGGCGCTGCGCACCTGGGTGGCGCGCGAAATGGCCTCCAAGACCTCCTCTATCGCCGGAGCCGCCAAGCTGACCTTGCCTGCCATTCACGAAGGTGAGCTGCTCATCAAGCAGGTGAAGCGCAATTTGCACCGTGTCACAGCACCTGCGTTGCTGATCCATGCCGAGGAAGACGACGTCTCCACCCCGCGCAGTGCAGATTTGGTGGCCAACCATATCAGCTCGGACAAGGTGCACAAGATCATGCTGCACGACAGCTACCACATGATCACGCTGGACAACGAGCGCGAGCGGGTCGCTGACGAGGCCATCACCTTTCTGAACGGGCTGATCGGTCGGACCGACACGCCAGACAACACACCGCCTGTGCTATCATCTGACGTGTATCTGACTATCGTCCGGTCAAACTGAAACCGACACCGCCATGAGTACACTGCAAACCATACAACGCATGATCGCCGAGCAATTCGAGCTGAAGCCCGAAGACCTTGTGCCGGAAGCCACGCTGGAGTCGCTGGGGCTCGATTCCCTGTCGGTGATCGAATTCATGTTCAATATCGAGGATGAGTTCAAGATCAAGCTCTCCAACGAGCTGCTCGAAAACATCAAGACCCTGCAAGACGTGGTGGACATCATCGAAAAGCAGGTCGCGGAGCAGCACGGCAAGGCTGAATAATCCATGAGCCGTCGCGTCGTCATCACCGGACTCGGCGTCATCTCCTCCGTCGGCAAATCGCCCGACGAGTTTTTTGCCAGCCTGATGGCCGGGCGTTCCGGCATCCGTCGTCTGCAAGCACCCTTTGCCGACAAGCTCGACATCCGCATTGCCGCCAACGTGCCCGATTACAACCCGGCGGACTATTTCTCCAAGGTTAAACTTTCCGGCATCGAGCGCGTCAGCCAGTTCGCGCTGATCGCAGGAGCGCAGGCCGTGGCCGACGCCGGGCTGGAAATCGCCGAGGAAGAGCAGACCCGCGCCGGGGTCACCTTGGGCACCGGGCTAGGCGGGGCTACCACGCTGGAAGAGGGCTACGAACAGGTGTTCCTGCGCGGCGATCCGCGCATCAAACCGCTGTCCGTGCTGCTGTCGATGAATAACGCTGCCGCTTCGCATCTCTCGCTCACCTACAAGCTGCAAGGCGCGAACGTCACTTATTCCACCGCCTGCGCCTCTTCCGCCATCGCCATCGGCGAGGCCTATCGCCAGATCAAGCACGGCTATGCCGACGTGATGCTGGCGGGTGGTTCCGAAGCGTTGCTGACCTTTGGCGCGATGAAAGCCTGGGAAGCCCTGCGCACCCTGGCGACCGAAGATCCCAACGATCCCGGCGCATCGTGCAAGCCATTCTCCAAAGATCGCAACGGTCTGGTGCTGGGCGAGGGCGCGGCGGTGCTGGTGCTGGAAGACGCCGAACGTGCGGTGGCGCGCGGGGCGAAAATCTACGCCGAGCTCGTCGGCTACGACTGTTCCTCCGACGCCAGCCACATCACCAAGCCGGATTCCGCTGGACAGACCCGCGCCATGCGCAGCGCCCTGCGCGACGCCGGCTTGCAGCCTGCCGACATCGGCTACATCAACGCCCACGGCACCGCCACCCAGGCGGGCGACATCGAAGAGACCCGCGCTATCAAGGCAGTGTTCGGTGAGCACGCCAAGGTGCCGGTCAGCTCCACCAAATCCATGCACGGCCACGTGATGGGCGCGACCGGCGCGGTGGAATTCATGGCGGCCGTGCTGGCGCTGCACCACCAGGCCATCCCGCCTACGATCAATCTTCACCAGCCCGATCCCGAGTGCGATCTGGATTACGTCCCGAATCAAGGTCGCCGCGACGTGCCGCTGGATGCCGTGATGTCCAACTCCTTCGCCTTCGGCGGCACCAACGCCGTCCTGATCGCCAGGAAATTCGCCTGACGCCGCCCCGGCTGCAGTTTTGGCGGAGCCGTCAGGTATAATCCGCGCCACCATGCTGATTCTTCGCGGACTTCATTCTCCTGACCCCCACCCGATCGCAGTCACCATCGGCAATTTCGATGGCCTGCATCTAGGGCACCAGCGCCTGCTCGCCCACTTGCGGGCGGCGGCGCAGGTGCGTGGCGGGCTGGTGGCGGTGGTGATCTTTGAGCCGCATCCGCGCGAATTCTTCACGCCCGACAAAGCGCCGACCCGCTTGACCAGCCTGCGCGAAAAATTGGAGCTGTTCGCCGACTTTGGCGTCGATCGCGTCCACGTCTGTCGTTTCGACGCGAAGCTGGCCAGCATGAGTGCGCTTGATTTCATCCGTCAGTTGCACGATGGACTGGGCGCGCGCTACGTGCTGATCGGCGACGATTTCCGTTTCGGCAGTGGCCGCAGCGGCGACTTCGCGCTGATGGAGAAGCTGGGCGAGCAGATGGGCTTCGAGGTCGAGGCCATGCACAGCGTCATCAGCGACGGCATCCGCGTGTCCAGCACGGCGGTGCGGCTGGCACTGGCCGAGGGCAACCTGCGCGCCGCCCAGCGCCACCTCGGTCGGCGTTACAGCATCAGCGGGCGTGTGGTGCGCGGCGACGGCCTAGGGCGAAAACTGGGCTTCCATACCGCCAACGTGCAGATGAAGCACAACCACCCGCCGCTGTCCGGCGTGTATGTGGTACAGGCCCATCTGGAAGGCGGTTCTTCCTTGCGCGGCGTGGCGAACCTGGGCGTCCGCCCCACGGCATCGCAAACGAACAAGGCGGTGCTGGAAGTGCATCTGTTCGATTTTGACCAAGAGATTTACGGCCAGCATTTGCGCGTGGAATTCCTGCACAAGCTGCGCCCGGAAAGAAAGTTCCCCGATTTGGCTGCCTTGCAGCAACAGATAGCGCTCGATGCGGCGCAAGCAAGACTCTGGTTTGAGAAAAATGGCTGACAACAAATACCCGCTGAACCTTCCCGATACCACCTTCCCGATGCGCGGCGATCTCGCCAAGCGGGAGCCGCAGATGCTGGCGCAATGGCAGGCGCAGCAGCGCTACCAGCGCATCCGCAAGGCGGCTGCCGGTCGCCCCAAGTTCATCCTGCACGACGGTCCGCCCTACGCCAATGGCGACATCCACATCGGCCACGCGGTGAACAAGATCCTCAAGGACATCATCCTCAAATCCAAGACGCTGGACGGTTTCGACGCGCCTTACGTGCCGGGCTGGGATTGCCACGGCCTGCCCATCGAATTGATGGTCGAGAAGCTGCACGGCAAGAACATCGCCCCTGCCCAGTTCCGCGAGCTGTGCCGCGCCTACGCCGCCGAGCAGGTGGAGCGCCAGAAGAAGGATTTCATCCGCCTGGGCGTGCTGGGCGACTGGGACAAGCCTTACTTGACGATGGACTTCAAGACTGAAGCCGACATCATCCGCGCGCTGGGCAAAATCTTCGAGCGCGGCTACCTGTACCAAGGCAAGAAGCCGGTGAACTGGTGCATGGATTGCGGCTCGGCGCTGGCCGAAGCCGAGGTGGAGTACGAAGACAAGGTCTCGCCCGCCATCGACGTGGGCTTCGAAGTGGCGGACAAACCCGCGCTGGCACAGACCTTTGGCGTCTCGCTGCCGGGCGAGGCCAAGGTCTACGCGGTGATCTGGACCACCACGCCGTGGACGCTGCCCGCCAACCAGGCGGTGAGCGTACATCCCGAACATGACTATCGGTTGATCCACACCAGCAAGGGTTATCTGCTCATGGCGGCTGAACTGGCCGATGCGGGTCTGGCGCGCTACGGCTTGGCCGAAGGCGCAACCACGGTGGGTGTCGCCCAGGGCGCGGCGCTGGAAAACTTGCCGCTGCATCACCCCTTCTACGACCGCATTGTGCCCATCATTTGTGGCGAGCACGTCACGCTGGATGCGGGTACCGGGCTGGTGCATACCGCCCCGGCGCACGGTGTGGACGACTATGTGGTCGGCCAGAAATACAATCTACCGACTGACAATCCGGTGGGTGACGACGGCAAGTTCTTCGCCAGTGTAGCCCCGGTGGGCGAACACGCCATCGCCGGTCTTTCGGTGTGGCAGGCCAATCCGCTGGTGCTGCAAACGCTGGAAGCCAGCGGCCATCTGCTGCACAGCGAAAAGCTCAAGCACAGCTACCCGCATTGCTGGCGACACAAGACCCCCATCATCTTCCGCGCCACGCCGCAGTGGTTCATCGGCATGGAACAAAAATCCCCCCCAGCCCCCCTTTTGCAAAGAGGGGAGCATGACGCGGATGCCGGACAATCCGGGGGATTGATTACAGAGGGTGGCCGCCAGAGCGACACCCCCCTTTATCAAAGGGGGGCGGGGGGGGATTTGACTTTGCGCGAGCAAGCCAACGCCGCCGTGGAGGCCACGGAATTCTTCCCCGCCTGGGGTCGCGCCCGACTGGAAGCGATGATCCGCAACCGCCCGGACTGGTGCGTGTCGCGTCAGCGCAACTGGGGCGTACCGATGACGCTGTTCATTCACAAGGAAACCGGCCAGCCGAATCCGGACACCGCCGCGCTGCTGGAGAAAGTGGCGAAGCAGGTGGAGCAGCGCGGCATCGAGGCGTGGTTCAGTCTGGACATGGCGGACTTCCCCGAGGTGGACGCGAGCCAATACAAGAAAGTGACCGACACGCTGGACGTGTGGTTCGATTCCGGCGCGACGCACTTCGCCGTGCTGCGCCAGCGCGAAGACCTGCGTCACCCCGCCGACCTGTATCTGGAAGGCTCCGACCAGCATCGTGGCTGGTTTCAGTCGTCCTTGCTGACCGGCTGTGCCATCGATGGCCGTGCGCCGTATGACGCGCTGCTGACGCACGGCTTTGTGGTCGACGGCAAGGGCATGAAGATGTCCAAGTCCAAGGGCAATGTCATTGCGCCGCAGAAGGTGATGGACCAGTACGGCGCGGACATTTTGCGCCTGTGGGTGGCGGCGACGGACTATTCCGGCGAGTTGTCCATCTCCGACGAGATCCTCAAACGCGTGGTCGAGAGCTACCGCCGCATCCGCAACACCCTGCGCTTCCTGCTGGCCAACACCTCGGATTTCGACCCGGCGCAGCACGCGCTGCCGGTGGAACAGTGGCTGGAGATCGACCGCTACGCGCTGGCGCTGACGCAGAAACTGCAAACCGAGGTCTGCGCCGACTACAGCCGCTACGAGTTCCACCTCGTGGTGCAGAAGCTGACTTCGTTCTGCTCCGAAGACCTCGGCGGCTTCTACCTCGATATTTTGAAAGACCGGCTGTACACCGCCGGAGCCGATTCCGCCGCCCGCCGCTCGGCGCAGAACGCGCTGTATCACCTGACTCAGGCGCTGATCCGGTTGATGTCGCCGATTTTGAGTTTTACCGGCGAAGAAGGCTGGAGCGCGCTGACCGGCAAGACGGAGGAAGGCGTGTTCGAGCAAGCGTGGCATGAGTTGCCCGCGCTGCCTGCCAGCGACGACCCGCGCCTGACGCAGGACTGGGCGGTGCTGTGCGCCTGGCGCGCCCGCGTCAACAAGCAGCTGGAAGAGGCGCGCGCCGCCAACCAGATCGGCTCGGCCTTGCAGGCGGAGGTGGATGTCTACCTGAGCGGCGATGAGGCCGATGTGCTGACCCGACTCGGCGACGACCTGCGCTTCGTGCTCATCACCTCGCGCGCCTCGGTGCACCGCGTCGCCAGTGCAGCCGACGAACGCATCGTTGTCACCCCCAGCGCCCATGCCAAGTGCGACCGTTGCTGGCATTACCGCGATGACGTTGGCGTAAACGCCGAACACCCGACGCTGTGCGGACGCTGCGTGTCCAATCTGTACGGCGAAGGCGAGGCACGCACCTATGCCTAATCTGCTGCGCTGGCTCGTCCTCGCCGCCGTGGTAATTCTGCTCGACCAGTGGAGCAAATCGGCCATCGTCAGTCACTTCATCTATGGCGAAATGCTGCCGGTGACCGGCTTCTTCAATCTGGTGCTGGCGCACAATGAAGGCGCGGCGTTCAGCATGCTGGCGGGCGCGGGCGGCTGGCAGCGCTGGTTCTTCACCGCCATCGCCATCGGCGCGTCGGTGTGGATCATCACCATGCTGCGCAAACATGCCGCGCAGCCGTTGTTCTGTTTTGCCCTGACCATGATTCTGGGTGGCGCGCTGGGCAACCTGATCGACCGCATCGCTTACGGTTACGTAGTGGACTTCCTCAACTTCCACTGGGACGAGCATCACTTCCCTGCCTTCAACCTCGCCGACTCGGCCATCACGCTGGGCGCTGGGCTGCTGTTTTGGGATAGCTTCACGCAGAAAAAGGAGAACGCCTGATGGACATCTTGCTCGCCAATCCGCGCGGCTTCTGCGCCGGAGTGGATCGCGCCATTGCCATCGTCGAACGCGCGCTGGAACTGCACGGCGCGCCGATCTACGTGCGCCACGAGGTCGTGCATAACAAGTTTGTGGTGGACGGGCTGAAAGCCAAGGGCGCAATCTTCATCGAAGACCTCGCCGACGTGCCGCCGGGCAGCATCCTGATCTTCAGTGCCCACGGTGTGTCGCAGGCGGTGCGTCAAGAAGCCGAAGCGCGCGGTCTGACGGTGTTCGATGCGACTTGTCCGCTGGTGACCAAGGTGCACCTGGAGGTGACGCGCAAACATGCGCTGGGCAAAGAGATCGTGATGATCGGCCACGCCGGACATCCCGAGGTCGAGGGCACCATGGGCCAGGTCGGCGACGGCGTCTATCTAGTGGAGCGGCCCGAGGACGTGCCCGCGCTGCAAGTACATGACGAAAACAACCTCGCCTACGTCACCCAGACCACGCTGTCGGTGGACGACGCCAGCCGCGTCATCAACGCCCTGCGCGCACGCTTCCCCAACATCGTCGGCCCCAAGAAGGACGATATCTGCTACGCCACGCAGAACCGCCAAGATGCGGTGAAGCTGCTGGCGCAGCAGTGCGATCTGGTAATCGTGGTCGGTTCGCCCAACAGCTCCAATTCCAATCGCCTGCGCGAGGTGGCGAAGAACTTCGGCGCTTCCGCTTATCTGGTGGACAACGCCAGCGAATTGCAGCCGGAATGGCTGCAAGGAAAACATCATGTCGGCATTACTGCCGGAGCCTCCGCGCCGGAGGTACTGGTGCAGGAAGTTATCGCCCGGCTGAAATCTCTGGGGGCGACAGCCGTGCACAACCTCGACGGCATCGAAGAGAATGTCGTCTTCCCCCTGCCCAGGACGCTCGCCCGAGACTGATGGGAACCTCGAAAAACCTACTGCGCGGCCCGATTGCTGCGTTGCGCGGTACTCGCCCCCTCGCCTATCCATTTGATATGTCTCGGGGGCTCCGTTCCGTGCGCCTTGCTGACAATTCCACACGCAGCTTGCTGCGTAGTGGATTGCGTAACTTTGTTGTACTCAAGCCGCTCGCTACGGTTTTTCGAGGCCCCCTGATTCCTGCCGCCGGTCGGCCATTTCCGTCCGTTGGTCTTTTTCTGGCGTCTGACCTTTAAGTCCCGCTCCGATTTGCCGATATATTGCGCACATCGGAAAGAGCGAGGATCTAGGTCATGAACAAGCAAAAAGGTTTTTCCCTGGTCGAAATCATGGTGGCGGTAGTCATCGCCTCGATTCTGGCGGCCATCGTGGTGCCCGCCTACAGCAATCACGTCCGCCGAGGAAAGATCGCCGAGGCAACCACCCAACTGTCCGGTCTGCGCGTGGCGATGGAGCAATTCTTCCAGGACAACCGCAGCTACCTGAATGGCGGCGCGTGCGGAGCCGCCCTGCCGGTCGCGCCGCAGGTGCGGTACTTCACCTATGCCTGCGCGGGAACGGCCACCACCTACACCCTGACCGCCACCGGCGTCGGCAGCATGGCCGGGTTCAGCTACACCCTCAACGAGACAAACACCCGCACCAGCGCAGTCAACGGAGTAAATGGCTGGGCGGGCAATGGCGCGTGCTGGGTGACCAAGCCGGGAGGCGCATGCTGAGATCCCGGCAGACAGGGCTGACCCTCACCGAGTTGATGGTGGCGGTGGTCATCGCCGGGCTGTTGATGACCGTGGGCGTCAACAGCTACAGCCGCTGGACACAGAACCAGCAGGTGCGGGTGGCTGCGGAATCGATATTGAACGGCATCCAACTGGCGCGCGGTGAGGCGGTGAAGCGCAACACCAGCGTGCGTTTCGTGCTGGCCGGACAGTCGTCGTGGACGGTGATCGAAGCCGCAGGCGGGGTCGCCATCCAGGCGCGCAGCGAGCAGGAGGGTTCCAGGAATGCCACGACAACGCCCACTCCGGGCAATGCGGCCACCATCACCTTCAACGGCATGGGGCGGGTGATCGCCAATGCCGATGGCAGCGCGACGCTGGCCCAGGTCGATGTGGGCAACCCGCGCGGCGACCGCCCCTTGCGCATCACCATAGGCGTGGGCGGATCGGTGCGCATGTGCGATCCGTCGCCCCAACTCCAGGCGGGCGACCCCCGAGCCTGTTGAGGGAAGGAGATGGACATGAAGACCCAGAGCGGTTCGGTGATGCTGGAAGCGCTGATCGCCATCCTGATATTCTCCATCGGCATCCTGGCGCTGGTGGGGATGCAGGCGACGGCTGTCAGCAACGTGGCCGATGCCAAATATCGCGCCGACGCCAGTTTCCTGACCGACCAGATCGTCGGCGTGATGTGGGCCAGCCGCGCCGCCTCCGGAACAGTGTTCATTCCAGACCCCACGTTCGCCTGCAATCCGTGTGGGGCGGCGAACGGCAATGCCGCCACCCGGGCCTGGTCGGGCGCCAACGGCGTGGCGGGAGCGTTGCCCAACGCCACGTCGGCCATCGCCATCAACGGCGCCCAGGTGACGGTCACCCTGACCTGGCGTCCGCCGCAAGCGGCCGCCGCCCATCGCCACTCGGTAGTGGCCACCATCAACTGACGCCGCCATGAGTCGCAGACCTCCCTCCCCCTTCCGTCAGCCCCAGGCCGGTTTCAGCCTGATCGACGTGCTGGTCGGCATGCTGCTCAGTCTGATCGGCACGCTGGTCATTTTCCAGGTGTTTTCGGTGTCGGAAGGCATCAAGCGCACCAGCACCAGCGGCGGCGACGCCCAGCAGAGCGGCGCGATGGCGCTGTATGCGCTGGAGCGGGCGCTGAAAGAAGCGGGCTATGGCATCAACGCCAATGACGTAAATCCCATCCCGGCGCTGATCGCGGTCAATGCCGGAACCGGCCCGGACAGCCTGACGGTCAGCTATCGCCGCAACTGGGACTATGGCCCGTTCGTCACCACCGATCCGGCCTTCGCCACGGCTGTCCCGCCCGCGCTGACCGTGGAGACGTTCAGCATCAACAATCAGGCGCAACTGGTGTCCAGCGTCAACGGGGTGATCGCCGAGGGCATCGTGCAACTCAAGGCCGAATACGGGGTGGATGTCACCGCCATCCCGGACGGCATCATGGATGTCTGGCAGACGGCGCTGCCCGCCAATCCCCTGACCGTGCTGGCGGTGCGTTTGGCGGTCGTGGCGCGCAGTGCGCAACCGGAGGGCCGCGCCGTCAATGCCTGCGCGACGACCACCGTCGCGCCGATCTGGATCGGCGGTGGGCTGAATCTGACCGGCAATCTCGGCCTGGCCGGTGGCGATAGCTGGCAGTGCTACCGCTACAAGACCTTCCAGGTCACCGTCCCGCTGCGCAACCTGATCTGGAGATGATGATGCGCCACCCCCGTCAGCGACACATCGCCCCTCCCCGCCAGCAGCAAGGCGTGGTGCTGCTCATCGCGCTGATCGTGCTGGTGGCGATGACGCTGGCCGGCATCGGCATGATGCGTTCGGTGGACACGGGTGCGTTGATCTCCGGCAACCTGGCCTTCAAACAGGCCACGACCCAGGCGGGCGACCGTGCCACCAACGACGCCTACACGGCATTGATGGCCGTGGCCGTCAATGCCACCGACAAGCAGATCCTGGCGCTGGCCAACGGCAGCCCCTGCCCCGCAGGAGTTAATGTAGCGCTGTGCCCGGGCGGGGTGACCAACTTGCCGGGCTACGCCCCGACGCCATTGAATGCCTGCGAGGTTACCAACACCTGCGCCAATCCGGCCCAGATCCAGTGGTGGAACACTGCTGCCAACTGGAACAACGCCCCTGCCGTCAACGTGCTGGACGCCAATGGCGGCACGGTGGCGACGGTGAACTACCTCATCCACCGCATGTGCACCGCCACGGGCGCCACGATAGGCAACACCTGCCAGTTAGCCGCCGGAACCAGCAGCGGCAGCGGCTGCAGCAAGGCGGTGGGCGGGACGCCCTGTTTCGCCACCAACACCGTGTATTACCGCATCACGGCGCGCGCGCAAGGGCCGCGCAACACCACCAGCTACACGCAGACGCTGGTGCAGGTAAGCGAATAGCAAGGAGACCGAGATGAACACCTTTTCTTCCCGCCCGCACTCCGCAGCCAGCTCTGCCGGTCGTCGCGTGATACAGCCTGTCTGGGGCAGCCTGTGGCTGGTTGCCATGGCTCTGGCCCTGTATGCCGGATCAGCCCGCGCCGCACTCACCGAGCTGACCTCGGTGCCGTTGTCCTCGGTCACGCCCTCTGTCGTGAAGCCCAACCTGATGTTCCTGCTGGACGATTCCGGCTCCATGGGCTGGGATTACCTGCCCGACAACGTCAACGACAACAACACCTGCAAGGCGCTGGCCGCCTGCACCAACGGCATGCCGCCTTACTATGCCGCCCAGTTCAACGGCGTGTACTACAACCCCCAGATCAGCTACGCCCCGCCGCTGAACGCCAACGGCACCAGCATGGCTGCGCAGGGTTCGCCGTGGACGGCGGTCAAGGTGGATGGCTATGGTGTGAGCAGCACCGCCACCCTGAACCTGATCACCAGCTATCCGGAAATCGTCTATTGCAATACCACCAGCACGACCACCGCCGATCTGAGCAACCCGGCCAAATGCCGTCGCAATGGTATCGACACCACCAACCCGTTCAATTACCAGATCACGGCGGGCACCTCCGCCACCGGCTATCCGGATGCCACCTTCAAGAACCAGAAGACCAAGAACGGCACGCCGTTCTATTTCGTCATCAGCCCGGTGGAATATTGCAGCGACTTCGCGCTGACCACCTGTATCGCGGCCACCGCCCCCAGTGGCGCTTACGTCAACCCCGCCCCGGTGCGCTTCTGCAACAGCACGGCCAACGCCACGGCGGCTCCTCCGGTCTCGGGCGGCGGGCGCTGCCAGGCCAAGTTCAATGCGGCCAACGGCTACATCTACCCGCGCTATGGCAGCTTCAAGCGCACCGACATCGTCTCGACCACCGCCAGCTACGGGCCGTTCACCTACCGGGCGGACTGCGCGGCGCGCACCAGTTGCACCTACGCCGAGGAGATGACCAACTTCGCCAACTGGTACGCCTACTATTCGATTCGGATGAACATGATGAAGACTGCTGCCGGGCGCGCCTTCCAGACCCTGGATAACCGCTTCCGGGTCGGCTTCATCACCATCAACCCCGGCAATCCGGTCAGCACCAACAAGTATTTGGCCATCAATACCTTCGATGCCACCCAGAAAACGGCTTGGTACACCAAGTTCTATTCTCAGACTTCCGGCTCCAGCACGCCGCTGCGCACCGCGCTGTCGCGCGTCGGGCGGCATTTTGCCGGCAAGCAGGACAGCATCAACAGCGGCATGACCGGCGACCCGATCCAGTATTCCTGTCAGCAGAACTTTGTGATCGCCACCACCGACGGCTACTGGAACGACAGCACCACGCCGTTGCAAATCGCCGCTGGCACGGCCATCGGCGACCAGGACAACGTCAACCAGACCGTCGCGCCGATCTATTCCAGCCGCGCCACCGGCACCTATGACGGCGGCGTCGGCGGCGGCAACACCCTGGCCGACGTGGCGATGTACTATTACAAGACCGACCTGCGCTCAACGGCGCTCGGCAATGCCACGGGCGCGCTGGGCTCCGATGTGTCGGCCAACAACGTGCCCGTCAGCGATCTCGACTTCGCCTCTCACCAGCACATGACCACGTTCACGCTGGGGCTGATCAGCGGCCTGATGACCTACCGCGCCGACTATGCCTCGGCCAACAGCGGCGATTTCTATAACATCAAGATGGGCACCAACAACGGCTGCAACTGGGCGACGGGGGTGTGCAATTGGCCGGCCCCTGCCGCCAACGCGCCTTCTGCGCTCGACGACTTGTGGCATGCCGCCGTGAACGGGCGCGGCGCGTTCTACAGCGCGGGCGACCCGCAGGCGCTGGCCGACGGCCTGGCCGGGGCGCTGGCCGGGGTATCCGTGCGCGCTGGCGCGGGTGCGGCGGCCACCACCAGCACGCCCAGGATCACCCAAAACGACAACCGCATCTACAGCGCGACCTACCGCAGTGGCAAGTGGGATGGCGACGTGGTGTCGCAACAGGTCGATCCGGCCACCGGCAACCTGTTGGCCGGCACCGCCTGGTCGGCTCAGGCGCTGCTGGACACGGCGCTGGCGACGACACCGGACACCTTGAGCCGCACCCTCTACACCTATGACAGTACGCCGGGCAACACGACCCACCTGAAGAACTTCCTCTGGAACAGCCTGAGTGCCACCGAGCAGGCCTATTTCTCCAACAAGTGCAGCAACTGGTCGCAATGCACGGTCAGCAACTTCACCTCGGGCGAACTGCTGATCGGCAACAATGGCGCCGACTTGGTGGACTACCTGCGCGGTCGCTCGCAATACGAGATCCGCACCGGCAATTCCAACCAGGTCTATCGCGCCCGGGAGCATGTGCTGGGCGACACGGTCAATGCCAAGCCGGTCTATGTCAAAGCGCCGCAGTGGAACTTCAACGATGCGGTGACTCCGACCTACGCCAGCTTCAAGACCGCCAACGCCTCCCGCCAGGGGATGCTCTATGTGCCCGCCAACGACGGCATGCTGCACGCCTTCAATGCCGACACCGGCGCGGAGACTTGGGCTTATGTGCCGAAGCAGGTGATGCCCACCCTGCATTGGCTGGCCGAGCAGAACTATGCCAGCAATCACCGTTACTACCTCGATGGTTCGCCCGAGGTGATGGATGTGTACGACAGCGGTACGTCGGCTTGGCGCACCCTGCTGGTCGGCGGTCTGGCGGGCGGCGGGCGCGGCTACTACGCGCTGGATGTCACCAACCCCGCCAGTCCCAAGGCATTGTGGGAGATCTGCTCTGACAGCACGCTGTGCCCGGTGGCCGACGCCGACATGGGCTACAGCTACGGCAACCCGACCATCACCAAGCGCGCCTCCGATGGCCGCTGGGTGGTGCTGGTCACGTCGGGCTACAACAACGTCTCCACCGGAACCGGCCACGGCATCCTCTACGTGCTGGACGCGCTGACCGGTGCCGTGCTGAACAAGCTGGACACCGGCTCCGGCAACACCACCACACCCAGCGGGCTGGCCAAGATCAGTGCGTGGGCGGACGACAGCAATACCAACAACACCAGCAAGTGGGTCTATGGCGGCGACCTCAACGGCGATGTCTGGCGCTTCGACCTGACGACCGCGACGCCTTCCGTGATGCAGATCGCCGCCTTGCGCGACGCTGCTGGCACCGGACAGCCGATAACCACCCGCCCCGATCTGTCGCTGGTCAACAACTACCCGACCGTGTTCATCGGCACGGGTCGTTTGCTGGGCATCGGCGATCTGACCGCCACGCAACAGCAGAGCATGTACGCCTTCCGCGACATGGCCGCCAACCTGGGCAATCTGCGCGCCCGCGCCGACATGGTGCAGCAGACGCTGACCCAGACCAGTGCCACCACCCGCACCAGCAGCAACAATCCGGTGGACTGGGCGGTGAAGAAGGGCTGGTACGTGGACTTCAATCCCGGCAACGCCACGCCCGGTGAGCGCGTCAACATCGACCCGATGCTGGTCAATGGCACCCTGCTGGTGCTCACCAACGTCCCCACCTCCACCGCTTGCACCGTGGGTGGAGAAAGCTGGCTCTACCAGTTCAACTACGCCAGCGGCTCGTTCGCCAGCACGGCCCCCGGCCAGACTTCCGGCGAACGGACCGGCTCCTCGCTCACCTCCGGCGCCACCGTCGTCCAGCTGCCGGACGGCAGCTTCAAGGTCATCATCACCGACGCCAGCGGCAACAAGCAGACCCGCAACATCAATGTCGGCGGCGGCGGGGTGACCACCGGACGGCGAGTTTCCTGGCGCGAACTGACGCCATAGCCCTTATACTCTCGGTTGGACAGACCAACGGCGGGCGCATCCCGCCGTTGGTTTTGAATCAGGGTGCAGAAATATGGATTTCGTCATTGTCGGCGGCGGCGTCAACGGGCTGGTCGCCGCATTGCAACTACTGCAAAGAGGCGCCAGCGTCACGGTGTTGGAGCGCGGACAAACCGGACGCGAGGCGTCCTGGGCGGGGGGAGGCATCCTGTCGCCGCTCTGCCCGTGGGACTACCCGGACGAAGTAACCCGACTGGCGCTGCGGGGCATGGCCCGTTTTCCGGAGCTGGCCGCCCACCTGCATGCCGAGACCGGCATCGATCCCGAATATGAAGTCCGGGGACTGTTGGTGCTGCCCCCGCTCGACGTCCGCAAAGCGCAAGACTGGTGCTCGACCCACGACATGCCGTCGCAGCTCCTGAAAGCGCAGGACGAGATTCCAGGACTGCAAGGTGAGTGCCTGCTCCTCCCCGAAGTAGCCCAGGCCCGCAACCCAAGATTCCTGCGCGCCTTGCAGCAGCGTGTGCGCCAACTGGGTGGGAAAATCGTTGAACTCTGCCAGGTTCGCGCCTTTCTGGAGGAAGGCGGCTCTGTTTCCGGCATGGAAACCTCCACTGGCATCTTCCGTGCAGACCATTATCTGCTGACCGCCGGGGCCTGGTGTCAGTCCCTGCTCGGCAAGCATGCGCTACCCATCGCCCTCAAGCCGGTGCGCGGCCAGATGCTGCTGTACAAGTTCGACGCTCCGCCGCTGAAGCACATCGTGCTGCACGACGGCCTGTACCTGATCTCCCGCCGCGACGGACATCTGCTGATCGGCAGCACGCTGGAAGACGTCGGCTTCGATGCCCGCACCACCGATGCCGCGCGCGAAGAACTGAAGGCTCGCGCCTGCAAGCTCCTGCCGGAACTGACCGAAATGCCGCTGGTGCAACACTGGGCTGGCTTGCGCCCGGGATCGCCCGGCAATATCCCCGTCATTGGTCGGCACCCGGAACTGGCCAACCTCTGGCTTAACTGCGGCCACTTCCGCTACGGCGTCACCATGGCTCCCGCCAGCACCGAAATTCTTCTGAACGAACTTCAGAACCTGCCACAACCTTTCGACGCCGCACCCTATCGCCCCTCGCGCCAGTCCTGAGTGCAACGCCGGAAATTGCCCCTTTCCCCTACGGCGCATATAATCCGCAGCCGTGCGCTGATGTAGCTCAGTCGGTAGAGCAACTGATTCGTAATCAGTAGGTCGGGTGTTCGATTCACCTCATCAGCACCATACGATCAAAGGGTTGTCTATGACGGCGACCCTTTTCCATTTCGGCTGTGCCAGATTTGTGCCATTGTTGCGGGCGGCTCCTGACTGTTGCTGTTTCAGGCCTCTGTGTAATCCACCGTCAGCGGGGCGTGGTCGCTGAAGCGCTCGGCCTTGTAGATGGCGGTGGACACGGCGCGGGCGGCAATGTCCGGCGTGGCGATCTGGTAGTCGATGCGCCAGCCCACGTCCTTGGCCCAGGCCTGACCGCGGTTCGACCACCAGGTGTAGGCCTCCAGTTCGGGATGCAGCTTGCGGAACACGTCCACGAAGCCGACCTGGTCGAACAGCTCGGTGAGCCAAGCGCGCTCCTCGGGCAGGAAGCCGGAATTCTTCTTGTTGCCCTTCCAGTTTTTCAGGTCTTTCTCGGTATGGGCGATGTTCCAGTCGCCGCAGATGATCACGTCGCGGCCACTGGCATAAAGTTGCCGGAGGTGCGGCATGAAAACATCGAGGAAGCGAAACTTCACCGTCTGGCGCTCCTCGCCGCTGGAGCCGGAAGGTAGGTAGAGCGACACCACGCTGAGGTTGCCGAACTGCGCTTCGAGGTAGCGCCCCTCGGCGTCGAACTCGGGAATGCCCAGCCCCTCGATTACCGCATCCGGCTTTTGTCGGGTGTACAGGCCAACGCCGCTGTAGCCCTTCTTTTCGGCGTAATGGTGAAAGCCGTAGTAACCCGCCGGGGCGAGCATTTGTTCGGTCATGTCGGCGGCCTGGGCCTTGAGTTCCTGCAGGCAGACGATGTCGGCGTCCTGCTTTTCCAGCCAGTCGAAAAAACCCTTGCTGGCGGCGGAGCGGATGCCGTTGAGGTTGGCGGTGATGATGCGCATGAAGTCACTCTCGGTTGCGGGACGCGCATTATAATGGCCCGTCCGTTTCATAGATTGATTGCCATGCACGCCTTCCGCCAGGATTTCATCCGCTTCGCCATCGCCCAGAATGTTCTCCGCTTCGGCGAGTTCCAGACCAAGGCTGGCCGCCTGTCTCCCTATTTCTTCAACTCCGGCCTGTTCCAGGATGGCGCTGCGCTGCGCGAGCTGTGCCAGTTCTACGCTCAGGCCATTCTGGCTTCCGGCGTCGAATTCGACATGCTGTTCGGCCCGGCCTACAAGGGCATTCCGCTGGTAGCGGGCGCGTCCATCGCGCTGTCCGAGCAGGGCCGCAACGTGCCGTACTGCTTCAACCGCAAGGAAGCCAAGGATCACGGCGAGGGTGGCACCACGGTGGGCGCGAAGCTGCAAGGCCGGGTGCTGATCGTGGACGACGTGATCTCCGCCGGGACATCGGTGCGCGAGTCCATCGAGTTGATCCGCACCGCCGGGGCGACGCCGTGCGGCGTGGTGATCGCGCTGGATCGTCAGGAGCGCGGTCAGGGCGAGCTCTCCGCCGTGCAGGAAGTCACCCGCAGCTACGGCATCCCGGTGGTGTCCATTGCCGCGCTGGACGATTTGCTCGGCTACCTGCAAGGCCAGCCGGAACTGGCGCAGAACCTCGATGCGGTGCGCGCCTACCGCGACAAATATGGAGTGAGAAATGAATAGATACGCGATCCTCCTGTTGTCCCTGTTTTTATTATCGACTACGGTCGAGGCACGGTCTTTCAGGTGGAAGGACGAAAAGGGTGTAACGCATTACAGCGAAACCATCCCTCCGGAGTACGCCAACCGCAGCGTCATCGAGCTGGACGACAAGGGGCGCATGATCAAGTCCCAGGAAGTGCTGACGGAAGAGCAGCGCCAGGCGCGCGAGGCTGAAGCCGCCCACCGGCGCAAGGAAGAGGCCGCCGAACTGGATAGACAGCGCCATGACCGCATGCTGCTGAAAACCTATGCCAGCGAAGCCGAGATCGACGCCAAGGCGGGACGCGACATGAGGCAGGCCGAAGCGAATGTGTCGGCCTTGCAGGAACGGCTGAAGGAGGCGCGTCAGCGCGCCCATAAGGCGCGGGTGGAGCGCGACGAGTATTCCGACTCGGGTCGCCCGTTGTTGCCGGAGACTTTGCAGAAAGAATTGGCTGCCAGCGAGAATCAGGTCAACCGGCTGGAGCAAGAGTTGATGCAACGTCAGGCCGAGATCGAGGCCATGAAACAACAGGCTGAGGCCGACAAGCAGCGCTACCGCGAGCTCACCGGGAAGAAGCCTTGAGCATACTGGTAAATATCGTCATTGCCGACGAAGATGACGCCGAAGCCATCGGCCTGTCGCTGCAGCCGGTCGCCGAATGGAGCGGCTTGCAGGCGCGGGATCTGGACACGGCCAAGATCGCCACTTTGCACAGCCTGTTGACAGGAGAGGGGTTCGCCGAGGTGCTAAACCGCTACGAGCCGGTCTTCGTGATCGAGGAAGGCGCTTCGGTGATCCGTATCCCCGACGAAGCAGTCGAACGCTTGGCCAGCCTGGATGAAGATGAGCTTTACGCCATCGGTGAAGAGTTGGCCGCCACCGAAGAGTTCGAGCTTGCTGGTTGGCCGGAAGATGACGTGGCGACTTTCCTGGAAGAGTTGGCCGAGTTGGCGCAACAGGCCGACGGCAACGGTGAGGCTATGTTCGTCTGGATGCATCGCCTGATGACCTGAGGTCGTATCTGGGGAACCTCGCAAAACCTGCTGCGCGACTCGATTGCCGCGTTGCGCGGTACTCGCACCCTCGCCTATCCATTTGATATGTCTCGGGTGCTCCGTTCCGGGCGCCTTGCACTCAAGCCGCTCGCTACGGTTTTTCGAGGCTCCCTCTGTTACAATCCGCCCCGCGCGGTCGTTTCAGTCCTGCCGCGCCGCCATTCCGGCTCGTCGTATCACCCCTATCTGCCTTAGACTGGCGCTCGATCTGAGCGACAGGCCGATGTTTTCCTGAAAGTTTCCAATGTCCTTTGCCGCACTTGGCTTGTCCGAAGCCATTGTCCGCGCCGTTTCCGAGCGCGGCTACACCGAACCCACCCCCATCCAGGCCCAGGCGATTCCCGCCGTGCTCTCCGGCGGCGACCTGCTGGCCGGGGCGCAGACCGGCACCGGCAAGACCGCCGGTTTTACCCTGCCGTTGCTGCAACGCTTGAGCACCACCGTGCCCAAGGCGGGCGCTGGCCGCGCACCGATTCGTGCGCTGGTACTGACCCCGACCCGCGAACTGGCCGCCCAGGTGGAAGAAAGCGTGCGCGAATATGGCAAATTCCTGCCGCTGAAATCCATGATGATGTTCGGCGGCGTCAACATCAACCCACAGATCAAGCAACTGCAGGGCCGCGTCGACATCCTCGTCGCCACCCCGGGCCGCTTGCTCGACCACGTGCAACAGAAAACCGTGGATTTGTCGCGCATTGAGATTCTGGTGCTGGACGAGGCCGACCGGATGCTGGACATGGGTTTCATCCGCGACATCAAGAAAATTCTCGCGCTGCTGCCGAAGCAGCGGCAGAACCTGCTGTTTTCCGCCACCTTCTCCGACGAGATCAAGGCGCTGGCCGACGGCCTGCTCGACAATCCCGCGCTGATCGAAGTCGCCCGCCGCAATGCCACCGCCGACACCATCGCCCAGAAGATTTATCCGGTGGACCGCGAGCGCAAACGCGACCTGCTGGTGCACCTCATCAAGGAACACAACTGGTTCCAGGTGCTGGTGTTCACCCGCACCAAGCACGGCGCGAACCGGCTGGCCGAGCAACTGGAAAAGGCGGGCATCCCGGCGATGGCCATCCACGGCAACAAGAGCCAGGGCGCGCGCACCCGGGCGCTGTCCGAATTCAAGAGCAACACCCTGCAAGTGCTGGTGGCTACCGACATCGCCGCGCGCGGCATCGACATTTCCGAGCTGCCGCACGTGGTGAACTACGAGCTGCCCAACGTCCCCGAGGATTACGTCCACCGCATTGGCCGCACTGGCCGCGCCGGGGCCGAGGGCGAGGCCGTGTCGCTGGTCTGCGTGGACGAAGCCAAACTGCTGCGCGACATCGAACGCCTCATCAAGCGCGAGCTGCCGAAAGAAATCGTGCCCGGTTTCGAGGTCGATCCCAGCATCAAGCCCGAACCGATTCCCAACGGCCAGAACCGGGGGCAAGGCCAGCGGCGCCCGCAAGGTCAGGGCCAGCGCGGTGGCGCCACGAGCGCCAAGCCCGGCGCAGGCCAGCCCGCCCATCCATCCCGGCAACCTGCTGCTGGCTACAAACCCGCTCCGCATCGAAGCGGCGGTCGAGGTCGCTAAGTGGCTCTGGTTTGCTGGCAGTCGCAGGCCGAGTTCGGTTAGCATTACGCATCGTTGCCGCAGGCAATTTCTTGGGGAGATACCGCATGAAAAAGATCGTACTAGCCGCCCTGCTGGGCGGCATGACCAGCCAACCGCTGTGGGCTGCCGAGGGTGACGCCTATCTGGGGGTGAATGTCGGGTCGAGTTCGTCCAAGGTGACTGGGGTCGCCACCACCAAAGCCACTGTGGGCGGCTTTGTGTTGGGGCGCATGTTGCGGGATGATCTGGCCATCGAGGCCGAATTCACTGGAGCCAGCAAGCTGGCTGATACCTGGATCGCCAGCAAGACCGACGTGCTCAGTTTCAGTGGCCTTTGGTTGTTCTCGGTCTGGCCGGATGTTTCGCTGTATGGAAAACTGGGCTTGGGCTATGCCAGAACCGTGACCTCGACCCTGCCGGTAGGGGCGGTGACAGGACGTAATGCCATTACCCCGGTCTGGGGTGCAGGGGTGCAATATAACCTGACGCCGAATTTCCGTTTGCGCGGCGGTTACGACAACTACACCGGCTCGGTTCAGCCCAATGCCGTGATAGGCAACGATTTCAGCATCGGCAAAGTGTCGTTAGGGGTGCAGATGTTGTTCTGAGGCAGTTCAGTCCGGCAGGACGGAGATCGTCTCTGAACCTTCATCGTATTGCTTGAGATAAGCACCGATGGTTTCGAAGGTGGCGGTCTCCGGCTTGCCGGGATGGTCGGAAGTCGAGATTTCGCGGGCGAACATCGAGCCCAGAATCAGCTTGAACGGGCTGACATTGACCTTCTGAGCCTTGAAGAAGGCTTTTTCATTGGCCTTGATCTTGTTGATGTCGCCGGTCTGGTAGATGGCGGCATTGATCACGTCCAGCGTGTACTCGGTGCAGTTCTGCTTGTCCAGTGTGTAGGGATTGGCAATCAGCGAGTAATGCGGGTTGTGCAACGCCTGGTAGGTGGGCGAAGCGATCACGCCGAGCAGCCGCTGTTGCAATTCAGCCGACGGGATGATGATTCCGGCTTCCAGCACCTGCACACCAGCGAAAAAATCCACCGGAAAATCCACCACCAGCTTGCTGACATCCGGGTGGTCGTCCTCCTGGTAAAGGTTGTAGATCGCATAGCCGGGCACCTGACGGCCATCGCCAGTGGTGATCTGCGAATACACGGCGAAAGCGACATGGGTGAAATGCATGCCTTCCGGCAACTCCGACGGCGGGCGCCCCATGCGGGCCAGGATGGCGACGCGCGCACCCTTGACCGCCAGGGTCTTTTCCACTTTCTTGGCAAAACCGATGATCTGTTCGGCGCTGAAGTGCGGCTGTTCGGCGGCAGCGCTGCTACTACTGCTGCCACTTCCTGCAACGGACGGGCCGACAGCGCATGCCAGGGTCAAGGCCAATAACCAGGGGGCGTATCGTTTCATCATGTGTTCCCGATCAGAGTTTTTCTTCCGGCTTGCCGTCTTTCTTCCTCAGCGCCTCATTGGGCGGAACTACCGTCATCGCTTCATCGGTGATCGGTAGCGGCGCACCGATCGGAGCGGTGGCCGCCTTCATCGAATCGTGCGCCAGTTGGCCGCTCACCGCACCGGCGCCTCCACTGATGGCCAGAGGTATCGCCGAGGCAGCTGAGGTAACCTGACCGGAGGCGGCGATGGAATGGGCGATGCTGCCGCTGGCATGGGAGAACGAGGCGGCGCCATGCTCAACCGCACGTCCGGCATGGGTGTTGGATTTCATCTTCTCTTCGGCCAGCGCAGGCGTAGCGGCCAACGCACCCAGCAATAAACCCAACAGCAACTTGTTCATGGCGACTCCTTAATCACGGTCATGGAAGCGAGGCTCACTTTATACGTCTGCCTTGCGGGCGGCGCAAGTCATTCGACCGTCAGCGAGAGCAGCTCGACATGTTCGTCATATTTTTGCAGGTAGCGGGCAATGGTCTCGAAGGTGGCGGTGACCGGCGCGCCGGGATGATCTGAGGTAGTGATCTCGGCACTGAACATCGAGCCCAGCATCAGCTTGAGCGGACTGACGTTGACCGGCTGCGCCTCGAAATAAGCCTTTTCCGCTCGTTTGATGAAATGGATGTCGTTGGTCTGGTAGATGGCGGAAACGATCACGTCCAGCACGAACTCGGTGCAGTTCTCGCGCTCCAGGGTGTACGGATTGGCGATGGCTGAATAGCGTGGCTCATGCAGCGCCTGATAGGCGGGCGTACCAATCCGCTCCAACAGCCGCTTTTGCAGTTCCGGCGAAGGGATCAGCACCCCCGCTTCCAGTACTTGCGCCCCGGCGAAGAAATCCACGGGAAAGTCCTGCACCAGACGACTCCTATCCGGCTTCTCGTCGTTCTGATAGAGGTTGTACATGGCATAGCCAGGTACGGTGCGACCGTCGGCGGTGGAAATCTGGGAATACACCGCGAATCCGGCATGGGTGTAGTGGATGCCCTCAGGCAACTCGGAAGGCGGTCGTCCCATGCGGGCGACGATGGCGACCCGTGCGCCCTTGGCGGCCAGAGTTTTCTCCACATTCTTCGCCAGCGCGATGATTTGCTCGGGTGCAAAATGCGCTTCCCCGCCAGCCTGGCTACCGGCCTGGGCTGTGATTGGCAGCCAGCAGATTGCCAGAACAGTAACGAACCACTTATTCATGGATTTCCCTCCTTCCTTAACAGGTGTTTGAGAGCAGAAAGCTGACGGCGGCTAACTGGCAGCCGTTCATCCAGCCCGTTGAGACGCACCTGCCAGCCAGCTTCACCCGCATCGGCCACCCGTTCCAGGCCGGTGATGGCGGCCATGGCGACCAGGCAGTTGCGGTGGATGCGCACGAAGCGTTCGCCGAATTCCTGTTCCAGAGCATTCAGCGGCTCATCCAGCAGAAATTCCTGTTTGGCCGTGCGCACGGTGACGTATTTCTGCTCTGCGCGGAGGTAGCGCACCTCATCGAGCGGCAGTAGAGTGATCTGTCCACGTTCACGGATCGTGAGGTGGGTGCGCGGTGCGTGAACGCGAGCTTCTTCGTGTTCAAGCTGACGGAGCCGAAGCAGCGCCTCCAGCAACCGGGCACGACGGATAGGCTTGAGCAGGTAGTCGGCGGCGTGGAGATCGAAGGCCTGCAGGGCGTAGCTGTCGTAGGCGGTGGTGAAGATCACGGCGGGCGGCGGCGAGAGGAGCGCAAGCTGGCGAGCCAGCTCCGTGCCGTCCATGCCGGGCATGCGGATGTCGAGCAACACCACGTCGGAAGGCGTCTCGGCCAGCCGTTCTAACGCTTCCGCACCGGACGCGGCCTCGCCGGAGCAGATCAGTGGCAACTCGGTCGCGCAGTCGTTCAACAATTCGCGCAAGCGCAGCCGCGCCAGCGGTTCGTCATCCACGATGAATACGCGCAACGGGGTCATGGCCGGACTCCGCGCAAGGGCAGGGCGAGCCGCACACTGAAGAAACCATCCGCCGTCTCCCCGGCTTGCAGGCTGGCCTCCACGTCAAACAACAACGCCAGGCGTTCGCGGATGTTGGCGAGCGCAAGATGTTGTCCGTGCGATGTCCCCGCGCGGGGACAGGGATTGACGATCTCCAGCACCAGGTCACCCAGATGCGGCCGGAGGGTAATATGTATCGCCCCGCCCTCGGGCAACGGTTCGATGCCGTGATAGACGGCATTTTCCAGCAAGGGCTGCAGCAGCAACGGCGGGATCAGCACAGCGTCAAGGCCGGGCGCAATCTTCCACTCCACCTGCAGCCGCTCGTCCAGTCGTAGCCGCTCCAGAGCGAGGTAACGCTGCGCCAACTCAATCTCGCGCCGGAGCGGCACCAGATCCTGTCCAGAATCCATCGCCATGCGGAACAGGTCGGCCAGGTCTTCCAGCGCGGTCTCCGCCCGTTTGGGCTGCTGCCGCACAATAGCCAGCACCGAGTTGAGGGTGTTGAACAGGAAGTGTGGCCGGATGCGGGCGCGCAGGGCTTGTAGCCGGGCTTCGTGCAGGGCGGGCGACAGCACTTGTTGCCTGTGCTGCCAGTGGGCCAACAACGTCAGACTGGCCAAGCTGCAGGCCAGGGCGATGCGCAGGGCGTGAAAACCGAGACTTTCACCGGCGGGGACATACAGCGGCGCACCCAAAGCCAGCACCAACCAACCGACCAGAACCGGGGTAGCCACGATCAATGCGCGCGCTTTGTTGCCCGAGAGCCGCGTCAGAAAAGGTTGGGCGACATACAGTGCCAGCAGGGAGCACAGCAGGATGGGTTCGAGCAGGCTGATGCTGGCCAGCCAGTCCGGAAGCAGCTCGCTCCAGCCGTGACTGTGCCACACGACCAGGAGCAGCGCCGCGCCGTTGCAGGTCAGCACCACGCGCAGGATCACCCCCAGGTTGCGCAGGTCGGGCAGCGCGTCCGGCTGAGGGTTTTGATTTATACTTCGCGCCTCGAACATGGCCTCGCGGGTGGGAGCTCGTTGACGCCGCACATTCTGGACAAGACATGACGACGATGCAAGACACTCATACCTGGTCGGGCCGTTTCAACGAGCCGGTGGCAGAACTGGTGAAGCGCTACACTGCCTCGGTGGATTTCGATCAGCGCTTGGCGCTGTTCGACATCCAGGGCTCGCTGGCCCACGCCCAGATGCTGGCCGAGTGCGGCATCATCAGCCAACACGACCTCGATCTGATCCGGCGCGGCATGGACGAGGTCCGTCATGAGGTGCAGACCGGGAGTTTCCGCTGGTCGCTCGATCTGGAGGACGTGCATCTCAACATCGAAAAGCGCCTGACCATGCTGGTCGGCGATGCGGGCAAGCGGTTGCATACCGGTCGTTCCCGCAACGATCAGGTGGCGACCGATGTGCGCCTGTACCTGCGCGCCGCCATCGACGACATTCTGGCGCTGATCCGCGCCCTGCAAACGGCCTTGGTGGACTTGGCGGCACAGCACACAGCCACGGTGATGCCCGGCTTCACCCATCTCCAGGTGGCGCAGCCGGTCAGCTTCGGCCACCACCTGCTGGCTTATTTCGAGATGCTCAAGCGCGACGCCGAACGCATGGCCGACTGCCGTCGCCGCGTCAACCGCCTGCCGCTGGGTGCGGCCGCGCTGGCGGGCACCAGCTTTCCCGTCAAGCGTGAACGCGTGGCCGAACTGCTGGGCTTCGAGGCGGTGTGCGAGAACTCGTTGGACGCCGTGTCCGACCGCGATTTCGCCATCGAATTCACCGCTTCCGCCGCCCTGCTGATGACGCATCTGTCGCGCTTCTCGGAAGAGCTGATCCTGTGGATGAGCCCGCGTTTCGGCTTCATCGACATCGCCGACCGCTTCTGCACCGGCTCCAGCATCATGCCGCAGAAGAAGAACCCGGACGTGCCGGAATTGGTGCGCGGCAAGACCGGGCGCGTCAACGGCCATCTCGTCGCCCTGCTGACGCTGATGAAAGGCCAGCCGCTGGCCTACAACAAAGACAATCAAGAAGACAAGGAGCCGTTGTTCGACACCGTGGATACGCTGAGCCAGACGCTGCGCATCTACGCCGACATGGTGGGCGGCATCACCGTCAAACCTGCGGCCATGCGCGCCGCCGCGTTGCAGGGCTACGCCACCGCCACCGATCTGGCCGACTATCTGGTAAAGAAGGGGCTGCCGTTCCGCGATGCCCACGAAGCGGTTGCACTGGCCGTGCGCCATGCCGAACAGCAAGGCTGTGACCTGTCCGGCCTCAAGCTGGAAGATTTGCAGCGCTTCTCGCCGCTGGTGGCCGAGGATGTGTACACCGTGCTGACGCTGGAAGGCTCGCTGGCAGCGCGCAACCATACCGGCGGCACCGCGCCGAATCAGGTGGAAGCCGCCATCGCGCGGGCACGCGGCCACCTTGCAGGGTAAAAAAAGAGGCGTCCGGGAGGACGCCTGAATTAGGAGGAGAGTATGAAAAGCGGGTCGGGCGACCCGGCACTCCTTACACCCGGAGCGGACTGTACCAGCGGGATCCCGACGTTCCTATATGTCCGAAGAACTAGACTTGTCGAGGGAATTATAGAACTGGAGATGATGAGGCCATGACGCTGTTGCACGACATCCCGCTATCCAGCCTCCAGTTCTATTTGACCGGCGACTATCCGTGTAGCTATCTGCCCGAGCGGCAGGCACGCTCGCAGGTGGCAACACCCAGTTTTCTCATCACCACGCCGGTCTATTCCGAACTGGTGCGACGTGGCTTCCGCCGCAGCGGCACCTTCACCTACCGACCGCGCTGCGATCTGTGCCAGGCCTGTGTCGCGTCCCGCATACCGGTGCAGGATTTTTCCGCCAACCGTTCCCAGCGGCGCGCCTGGAAGCGACACCAGACCTTGCAAGCCACGGTGCATCCACTGAAGGACAGTGAAGAGCGATACGAGCTTTATCAGCGTTACCAGGCCAGCCGGCATGCCGGGGGCGGCATGGACAGCGACAGCCGTGAGCAATACCGCAACTTTTTGCTGCAAAGCCAGGTGGACTCCATGCTGGTGGAGTTCCGCGAAGCGGACGTGTTGCGCATGGTGAGCGTAGTGGATCTGCTGGATGACGGATTGTCTTCCGTCTATACCTTTTACGATCCGGATGTGGTCGGCAGCAGCTTCGGCACCTACAACGTGTTGTGGCAGATCGCGCTGTGTCGCCAGTTGCAACTGGATTACCTGTATCTCGGCTACTGGATCGCCGACAGCGACAAAATGGCCTACAAGGCCAACTTCCGCCCCTTGCAGGGATTGCGGCAGGGAATGTGGAACGAATTTGAAGAAGGAAAATCCTGATGGTGACGCGACTGGGCATCTTTCTGGCCAGCCTGCTACTGTTGCCGCTGCTGGGCAATGGGCTGCACGGCTATGACTGGGGCAACGAGTCCGGACACCCGGTGTCGGCGCAAGGATTGCTGGCCGCCGCCGCCTTTCTGGCGGTGTATTGCCTGCTGCTCAACCGGCTGACCGTAGCGCGTGGCGGGGCAAACTGGTTCGGCATGCCGCGCCGCATCCTGCTGTGGTTGACTGGTGCGGGCGTGGTCACCGGCGGGCTGTTGATCCAGCTGCACCGTCTGTCGGCGGTTGCCGCGCCGGAATGGGATGTGGCCAGTCTGGCAGCCGCTCTGCTGTTGTGCCTGACGCTGTTGCCTGCCGTGCAGGTAACGCGGGCGGCGCTTTCCACCCAGCACTGGTTACTGAAACTGGCTTCCCGCTTCATGCCCGCCGTACCGGCGCCCAAGCCTGAACCGACCAGCTTGGCTTTGCTGGCCTTGACCGGAGCTGGACTGATGGGCGGCGTGGTGCGACCGGAGTTGGCGCTTCTGTTGTGGTGCGCTCCCCTGTTCCTGCTGCTGGCACTGCAACTGCTGTGGCACGAGCACACACTGTTTTCCGGCCTGCCGCGCGGCGACTGGCAACGTCCCTTGCTGGCGGCGCTGGCCGGGTTGATCGTCGGCGAACTGGTGCTGACGGTCTATCTGGTCACGGCTGCCGATCCCTTCCTGCCCGGCAGTCAGGAAGCCTGGTTTGCCGCCCTGTGCGGACTGCTGACCGCCCAACTGAACGAACTCGTCGCCAGTGGCTGGCGAGGCAAACCGCGTGGCGAGCTCTTCAAGCGCAAAACCTTTCCCATTCCCGTCGTCGTCAAGAAAGACTGAATCCGATGTACCCGCTCATTCTCCCCGCGCTATTCGCGCTCGACCCCGAAACCGCCCACCATCTCACCCTGAACGGGCTGGAAACCGCCTACAAGCTGGGCGTGCTGCCGCTGCTGGCGCGCTTGCCGGAGGATGATCCGCGCACCGTGATGGGGTTGACCTTCCGCAACCCGGTGGGCTTGGCGGCCGGGCTGGACAAGAACGGCGACTGCATCGACGGCCTGGCGGCGCTGGGTTTCGGCTTCATCGAGATCGGCACCGTCACGCCGCGCCCGCAGCCCGGCAACCCCAAGCCGCGCCTGTTCCGCCTGCCGCAGGCGCAGGGTGTCATCAACCGCATGGGTTTCAATAATCAGGGCGTGGACAACCTCATCGCCAACGTCGAGCGCGCCGATTACGGCGGCATCCTCGGCATCAACATCGGCAAGAACGCCGACACGCCGATCGAGCGCGCGGCGGACGATTACCTGATCGGTCTACGCAAGGTCTATCCGCACGCCAGCTACGTTGCCATCAACATCTCCTCGCCCAACACCAAGAACCTGCGCCAGTTGCAGGGCGGCGACGAGCTGGATGCGCTGCTGGCGCAACTCAAGGCCGAGCAGGAAAAACTGGCGCAGCAGCACGGGAAATACGTGCCGGTCGCGGTGAAGATCGCGCCCGATCTGGACAGCGAGCAGGTGCAGCAGATCGCTGCCCTGTTGATGCGTCACCGCATCGACGGCGTGATCGCCACCAACACCACCCTGTCGCGCGTCGGCGTGGAGGGATTGGAGCACGGTGACGAGACTGGCGGGCTGTCCGGCGCGCCGGTGCGCGACAAATCCACCGCCGTCATCCGCCAGCTTGCCGCCGAACTGCAAGGCGCGCTGCCCATCATCGGCGTCGGCGGCATCCTTTCAGGTAAGGATGCGGTGGAAAAAATGCAGGCGGGCGCGTCACTGGTACAACTCTACAGCGGCATCATCTATCGCGGCCCGGAACTGGTGGAAGAATGTGCAGCAGCCATCCGAAAACGGCGGAACGGGTAACGGGCAGGGGCGACCCGCATTTCCATCGCGAACGATGCGGTTTTCACCGCATCCTACCGTGCTGTGCCAAAAAGAGTATTCAATGGGATGTAGTGGGATCGCACCTAATGTATCGAAACCATTGTTACTTGTGAAAACCTAATATGTTATCAATGACATGCAGGCTGTCTCTATATGCGATTGCTCTGGGAGCGATTACACCATTGATTTGGTATATTAACTGGCTAATAGTCTATTATCTTGGCAGTAATGTCATAAGTGATGCCATAACGGACAAGACATATGTTTTCTTCCCATTTTTTATACTTTTCCTCGCTGCCCCAGGGGGAGGTTTTTTGGTTACCCATGTGATTTTTGTCGTTGCAACCTTATGCAATATGGCACTCTATGGACTCTTAGTTTTTGTTTCATTAAAAATGGGTGGTTTTATTCGCGGGTTGTTTTAGCAAGATAAACTAGACAGGGTGCACTCGATAGCTCAGTAGGATGCGGTGCTAACGCATCGCTACGCGCCGGCGCCGCTCTAGTGCAGGTATACAGCGGCCTGATCTATCGCGGCCCGGGACTTGTAGCGGAATGTGCAACCGCCATCCGGAAACAGCGGGGCGGGTAGAAAGGCAAAGGGCGAACCATCTCCATCGCGAACGATGCGGTTGCCACCGCATCCTACGGTTACTGGGGTAAGGTGCTGTATGAAAAATAGAAATAAAGCTGAGTATCCCAGGATATCGTTTATTTTTCATTATCTGTTCTTGGCATCAATATTTGGTCCACCGGTACACTTATTTCATGGAAGGATATCAGACTGGGCTTTATCTACGTTGCTCTCAATAATAGTGCTTACTACAATTTCACGAAGATACAGTGGGCTTAATATTCAGGGAGTTGTGTCTGCATTTGTTATTAGTTGTGCAATATTCTACCTAGCTTATTTTCTCCCGGACTCTAGATACAAACTGCTGCCTGGGATAGCGTGGTTCGGATATTTCGCATATTTTGTACTAGCAGGACCGGGAAAAGATGTGTATGAGCTAATGTGTGCACATGATAGAAAGGGAACTTGCGGATAATAGCTCGGTAGGATGCGCTAAGGTACGCAGCGCATCGGTCGCGAAACCTCGAACGATGCGCCTCCTGCGTCGGCACACCCTACCCATACCGTAGGATGCGGTGACAACCGCATCGCTCGCGTCATTCACCGCCCATAATATCTTCACCCGCGCCACCGCTCCAATCTTCTGGATAGATTCCGCGCCGGACGTATTCATGGAAACTGGAATGCGGCCAATCGGCAACGCGGCTCACCCAGCCATGCTTGACCGGGTTCCAATGGATATAGTCAGCGTGGCGGTTGAAATCTTTCTGATCGCGTAACAAATGCTCCCAGTATCGCCGTTGCCAGATGCCACGTTCACCACGTTTTCTCCGACTGCCGGACAGGCGTTCGCCAGGCTCGATCGAACGGGAGAAACGGCCTTTGATCAGGTTCCAGCGGGTAGCGTAATCCGCATCACCCGGCGGCAGGGTGAGGATGCAATGAAGGTGCTCCGGCAAGATAACCACGGCATCCATGCGGAAGGGGTGGCGCGCCTTTACCGCCGCGAACGCGGCACGCAACGCATCGATGTGATCGACCAGCAAGGTGTTGCCATGGCGTTGCGCGAGGTTCACCGTGAAGAACCAGCTTGCTCCGGGAACATGGGCGCGGCGGTATTCGGTCATGGTGAGCGCGTTGAGAAAGGATTGCGCGGTATGTTACGCGAGCGATGCGGTTCGTGCCTCACCGCATCCTACATCAGCGGTATCTGCCGATTCGGTTAGAATCCGGCAGCTTGTTTATTCCCGACTGCCATGCGCTCATCCCTTCTTCATCAAGCGATTTGTCTCGCGCCGTTCGGCAAGCTGGGCATCCGTTGTGCGGAGGATTGTCTGCTGGGCATCGAGTTTTTGCCGCCAGAAACCGCTGCCGTTGCGCCGCAAAGTGACTTGACGCGGCGGGTATGTGAACAAGTGGAGGCGTATTTTTCCGATGCCGACTTCCCGTTTAATCTGCCGCTGGCGCCCGGCGGCACCGCTCACCAGCACCGCGTCTGGCAGAGGATGTGCGCCATCCCGCGCGGGCAGGTGCTCACCTACGGCGAGCTGGCGCGCGACATCGGCTCCGCGCCGCGTGCGGTGGGACAGGCCTGCGGCAACAATCCGATTCCGATTGTGATTCCGTGTCACCGCGTGGTGGGTAGAGCCGGGTTGGGCGGCTTCATGCACCACGGCGGCGGTTACGCGCTGGAGATCAAGCGCTGGCTGCTGCGCCACGAGGGCGCTCTGCCATGACGGACGCCGAGCTGCTCGACGAGTTCTGCGACGCGCTGTGGCTGGAGGACGGGCTGGCGCGCAACAGCATCGAGAGCTACCGCCGCGACCTCGCCAAATTCGCCGCCTGGCTGTCTGGGCAGCGCGGATCGACGCTGAACGCAGCGACCCAAGCCGACATCCAGGGCTTCCTCGGCCATCTGCTCAACCGCCAGAAATCCAAGGCCACCTCGACCTCGCGCGCCCTCTCCAGCCTGAAACGCTTTTACCGCTACCTGTTGCGGCAGAACCGCATCGAGGCCGATCCGACCTTGCAGATCGACTCGCCCAAGCTGCCGCGCGCCCTGCCCAAGACGTTGACCGAAGCCGACGTGGAGGCGCTGCTGGCTGCGCCCGATCTCGATACGCCGCTCGGCCTGCGCGACCGCACCATGCTGGAAGTGCTGTACGCCTGCGGCCTGCGGGTTTCCGAACTGGTGACGGTGAAGGTGGCTCAAGTCAGCCTCAACGACGGCGTGGCGCGCGTCACCGGCAAGGGCGGCAAGGAGCGGCTGGTGCCCTTTGGCGAGCACGCCCAGGACTGGGTGCGGCGTTATCTGGCGGAAGCCCGCCCACTGCTGCTGGCGGGGAAGGTGAGCGACGACCTGTTCGTGACTCAGCGCGGCGAGGCAATGACCCGGCAGATGTTCTGGTATCTCATCAAGAAGCACGCCAAGCAGGGCGGATTGCACAAGCCGCTGTCACCGCACACCCTGCGCCACGCCTTTGCCACCCACCTGCTTAACCACGGCGCCGACCTGCGCGTGGTGCAGCTTCTGCTCGGCCACGCCGACATCTCCACCACCCAGATCTACACCCACGTGGCGCGCGAGCGGCTCAAGCAACTGCACGCCGAGCACCATCCGCGCGGGTAACCGTTACCAGTCGCGGAATGAAAAGCCCACGCCCAGCGTGGTCTGGCTCCAGTTGTAATCGATCATGCTCTCGCCGAAACCGGTGGTCGCCTGCACGTGCAGTTTGCCCAAGCGGCCTAGCTTGAGCGGCGAAGCCCAGTCGAGCTGGGCAAAACCACGGTTGGGATTGAGGCGCAGGTTGTTGCGCAGCAGCAGGGTGAGGGACTGGTGAGACGATGGATCCCAGTGCAGCACCAAGTCACCGCGACCGTAATAGTCCTCGATGTTCGGGTTGTCGTCCTGAGCCGGGTTTTCGCGCACTCGCCACCAGCCGCGCGCCAGAACCGAGAACTCTTCCCACTCCCAGCCACCTTGCAGATAGAAACGGTTCCAGCTGCGTGACAGCGGCAGCGACTGGCCATTGGATTGGTGGGCCGCGCCGAAGTTGATGAGCTTGAGCGCCCCGGAACTGTCCTTCGGCAGGAAGGTGGCAATGAACTCAGGTTCGTAGTTGGATTCCCGGAACGCCGCAGAATTGTGGATATTGAAGGCCTGCCAGTTGGATTGCTGGGTATAGGCCGCCCACAAGCGCACCCCGTCGATACCGAACAGGTCGAGATTGTTCATCGAAGCGATTTCGGACTTGAAGCTGACCTGGAACTTGGCCTCGGCGAATTCGGTCGGCTGGGGGATCAGCGAAGAATGACCGGGAGAGGGCGAGGTCGGCATGTCGTTGACGCGGCTGGTCTTGCGCACGATGAAATAGGTGTCGCGGAACGGGTGCAACCGACCGATACGGGTCTCGTCGTATTTGCTACCGCTCAGGCCATCCAGATTCCAGTTGCGGGTCAGGTAGCTGCGGAACGGCGCTGGAACTGCTGGAACTTCGGTGGATGGCTTGGCCGACAGTTCGGCCACCATCGGTGTGGGTGTCGCAACCGGATCGGCGACAGCCAGCGGCTCAATTGCGGATGCGTTGCGATGCGCCGCCGTGTCGTAGCATTTCAGCCGTGCCGTATCGTCGGCGATGCTGGTGCAAGCGGCAAAATCATCCGCCGCCTGCGCGCTCAGCGTCCAGAGCGCCAGCCCGCACAAGCCGAGGCGGGCGATGGGCAGGAGTGGTTGGCTGTGGTGGGCGGACATGGCGCGTATCGGTGCTGGACAGGTCGGCATTCTACCCCCGGGCGCGACGATGGCTCCACACCAGCATCGCAATACCTGCCAGCACCATCGGCAGGCTGAGCCACTGCCCCATGCTCACGCCAAAGGTCATATAGCCGAACACGCCGTCATCCGGGTTGCGGGTGAATTCCGCGAGGAAGCGGAAGCTGCCATAGCCGAGCAGAAACATCCCGGATACCGCACCGACCGGGCGCGGTCGGGCAGAGTACAGCCAGAGGATAGTGAACAGAACCAAGCCTTCCAGCGCGAATTCGTATAGTTGCGACGGGTGGCGCGGCAGTGCATCGGCAGTGGGAAACACCATCGCCCAGGAAACGTCGGTCGGGCGCCCCCACAGCTCGCCGTTGATGAAATTGCCGATGCGCCCCGCGCCCAGACCCAGCGGCACCAGCGGGGCGACGAAGTCCATCAGTTCCAGCCAGACGATGCGGTGGCGACGGGCGAACAGCGCCATGGCGACCAGCACGCCGAGAAAGCCGCCGTGGAATGACATTCCGCCCTGCCAGACAGCGGGAATCTCCAGCGGATGACTGAAATAGTAACCGGGATGGTAGAACAACACCTCGCCCAGCCGCCCGCCGAGAATCACGCCCAGCACGCCGTAGAACAGCAGGTCATCGAGAAAACGCTCATTCCAGCCCGGGCGGTTCAGCGCGCGCAGGCGCTTGCGCCCCAGCCAGATGAAACAGGCGAAGCCCAGCAGATACATCAGGCCGTACCAATGCACGGCCAGCGGGCCGATCTGGATGGCGACGGGGTCGATTTGCGGGTAAGTCAACATGGGTGGCTTGAGTTAAAATCCGGCCTCGCATTATACGAGTGCCACACTTTTCACGAGAGATATCATGCCCGCATACCGTTCCCGCACCTCTACCCATGGCCGCAACATGGCCGGCGCTCGCTCCTTGTGGCGCGCCACCGGCATGAGCGACGGCGACTTCGGCAAGCCCATCATCGCCATCGCCAATTCCTTCACCCAGTTCGTGCCGGGCCACGTCCACCTAAAAGACATGGGGCAACTGGTGGCAAGGGAAATTGAAAAAGCGGGCGGCATCGCCAAGGAATTCAATACCATCGCGGTGGACGACGGCATCGCCATGGGGCACGACGGCATGCTGTATTCGCTGCCCAGCCGCGACCTGATCGCCGATTCCGTGGAATACATGGTCAACGCGCACTGCGCTGACGCGCTGGTGTGTATCTCCAACTGCGACAAGATCACGCCGGGCATGCTGATGGCGGCGATGCGCCTGAATATCCCCGTGGTGTTCGTTTCCGGCGGACCGATGGAAGCGGGCAAGGTCAACTGGCAGGGCAAGGTGAAAGGGCTGGACCTGGTCGACGCGATGGTGGCCGCCGCCGACAGCCGGTGCAGCGACGAGGAAGTGGACGCCATCGAGCGTTCCGCCTGCCCAACCTGCGGCTCCTGCTCCGGCATGTTCACCGCCAACTCGATGAACTGCCTGACCGAGGCGCTGGGCTTGTCGCTGCCAGGCAACGGTTCGCTGGTCGCCACCCACGCCGAACGTAAGCAGCTGTTCCTGCGCGCTGGGCGCTTGTCGGTGGAACTGTGCAAGCGTTATTACGAGCAGGACGACGAAAGCATCCTGCCGCGCAGCATCGCCACTTTCCAGGCGTTCGAGAACGCCATGACGCTGGACATCGCCATGGGCGGCTCCACCAACACCGTGCTGCACCTGCTGGCCATCGCGCGCGAAGCGGGTGTGGATTTCACCATGAAGGACATGGATCGCCTGTCGCGCCATGTGCCGACGCTGTGCAAAGTGGCACCGTCTTCGGAATACCACATGGAAGATGTGCACCGCGCGGGCGGCATCGCAGCGATTCTTGGCGCGCTGGATCGTGCCGGGCTGATTCATGGCGAGGTCAACACCGTGCACAGCCCGACCTTGCGTGCTGCGCTGCAACACTGGGATATTTCGCAAACCGATAGCGACGAGGTAAAGAAATTCTTCCGCGCCGCGCCCGGCGGCATTCCTACCACCATCGCGTTCTCGCAATCCATGCTCTACCCCGATCTGGATGCGGATCGGGTGGCGGGCTGCATCCGCGACAAGGCGAACGCCTATTCGCAGGACGGTGGGCTGGCGGTGCTGCACGGCAACATTGCGCTGGACGGCTGCATCGTGAAAACGGCGGGCGTGGATGACAGTATTTTGAAATTCACTGGCCGCGCCCGCGTGTTCGAAAGCCAGGATGCGGCCGTGCACGGCATTCTGGAAGACCAGATTGTTGCGGGCGACGTGGTGGTGATCCGCTACGAAGGTCCCAAGGGCGGCCCCGGCATGCAGGAGATGCTGTACCCGACCTCCTACCTGAAATCCAAGGGTCTGGGCAAAGCCTGCGCGCTGCTCACCGATGGCCGCTTCTCCGGCGGCACCTCGGGCTTGAGCATCGGCCACGCCTCGCCGGAAGCCGCCAGCGGTGGCGCGATCGGGCTGGTGGAAGAGGGCGATACCATCGCCATCGACATCCCCAATCGCACCATCGATCTGGTGATTTCGGACGAAGCGCTCGCCGCCCGCCGCTCCGCGATGGAAGCCAAAGGCAAACAAGCCTGGAAACCCGCCGCCGAACGTCCGCGCAAGGTGTCTGTCGCCCTGCGCGCCTACGCCGCGATGGTGACCAGCGCCGACAAGGGTGCCGTGCGCGACGTGTCGCAGGTGGAAGGGAAGTAAGCCGCTCTACTCCGTTCGTGGTGAGCCTGATGAAACTACTAGCCATTCGACTAAGCCCGCAAGCGGGCAAGTCGCTGGTTATGTCGAACCATGAACGGGGTGACCCCGCCAAGCTGGGCGATTTAGAACCGTTCACATTTCGACAAGCTCAATGCGAACGGGGGATAGCAGAAGATTGGAAAACTCCATGACCACCACCCTGACCCTCACCCGCCCCGACGACTGGCATCTGCACTTGCGCGACGACGCGCTGATGGCTTCCGTGCTGCCCGACACCGCGCGCCAGTTCGCCCGCGCCATCGTTATGCCCAATCTGCGCCCGCCGGTGACGACCACCGAGCAGGCCATCGCCTACCGCGAACGTATTCTGGCTGCGCTGCCTGCGGGGATGAAGTTCGAACCGTTGATGACGCTCTATCTCACCGACAACACCAGCGCCGACGAGATCCGCAAGGCCAAGGCCAGCGGCATCGTTCACGCGGTGAAGCTGTATCCCGCCGGAGCGACCACCAACTCCGACGCGGGCGTGACCGATCTGCGCAAGACCTACGCCGCGCTGGATGCCATGCAGGAGTGCGGCCTGCCGTTCCTGGTGCACGGCGAAGTCACCAGCCCGGACATCGACATCTTTGACCGTGAAGCCGTGTTCATCGAGCGCGTCATGCAGCCGCTGATGCGCGACCTGCCCGAGCTGCGCGTGGTGTTCGAGCACATCACCACCAAGGACGCCGCCGAATACGTCGCCGCCGCGCCCGCCAACGTCGCCGCCACCCTCACGCCGCAGCACCTGCTCTACAACCGCAACGCCATGCTGGTCGGCGGCATCCGCCCGCACTTCTACTGCCTGCCGATTTTGAAGCGCGAGACGCACCGCGAGGCGCTGGTCAAAGCCGCCACCAGCGGCAGCCCGAAATTCTTCCTCGGCACCGACAGCGCCCCGCACGCCCAGCACACCAAAGAGAACGCCTGCGGCTGCGCCGGCTGCTACTCCGCCCACGCCGCCATCGAGCTTTACGCCGAAGCCTTCGAAGCCGCCGGCGCGCTGGACAAACTCGAAGCCTTCGCCAGCTTCCACGGCCCCGACTTCTACCGCCTGCCGCGCAACACCGACACCATCACCCTGCGCCGCGAAGAATGGCACATGCCCCACACCGTCGAATTCGGCGGCTCCAAACTCGTGCCGTTGCGGGCAGGGGAAAAGATAGCGTGGAAATTGATATGACCTTGGGGAAGATATGAAGGCCGAATATGACCTATCCAAGCTGAAATCTCGCCGTAACCCCTATGCGGCCAAACTAAATAAGGCTCATAAGCCCAAGCGTAAAAAGTAGGGCGCAATCGTTATTGCGCCGGATGTTTCCACCACAAGGAGCCGCGACATGCCCGACTATCGCCGTGCTTGGCATCCCGGCGGCACCTACTTCTTCACCGTCAACTTGCTTCAGCGCAACGGCAACGACCTGCTGGTGCGCCACATCGAACACCTGCGCGCAGCGGTCAAAGAAGTGCAGACATTGCATCCTTTTGTCATCCACGCCTGGGTTGTCCTGCCCGACCATCTGCATTGCATCATTGAATTGCCCGAAGGCGATGCCGATTTCGCCTTGCGCTGGCGACTCATCAAAACGAAATTTTCCAAGTCGTTTCCCCGTAGCGAACGCATTTCAGAGGTGCGCCAACAGCGAGGCGAGCGTGGAATATGGCAACGCCGATATTGGGAGCACCTGATCCGCGATGAGCGTGATTTCCAAGCGCACGTGGATTATGTGCACATCAACCCATACAAACACGGCTTGGTTGCGCGGGTGGCGGAATGGCCGCATTCAACCTTTCATCGCTATGTGGCAGCGGGCGTATACCCCGCCGATTGGGCGGGATATGGCGGAAGTGATTTGTCATACCCAGATTGAAATCGGGTATTCTTCTGGGCCAATGGTAGGGCGCAATCGTTATTGCACCGAATGGGTAAGAGGGAAACATCCGGCGCAATAACGATTGCGCCCTACGCGGGTTAGTGGCCATTTATTGAGAGGGAGTGTGGTGATGAAAAGTATGGGGTATTCAGTTATCGCGTTCACTTGCTTTGTTACTGGCTGTTCATCATTTTCACCACCAGCTCCGTCTGGACACTTTGAGACAGCAAAGTCAGCAAGACACACGGCGGATAAATTGTTATCACAAGCCCAAGCTTGTTGGGCATCGGAAGTTAATCCAGTTAAGCGGGGCCTTATTGTTGATGGGCGGAAAGACCAAGGTAATGTCTATCTAATTAATGTATTTAGCCAACATTGGACGCAGGGAATTGAAAAAGAGCCTTTTCTGGAGATTCGAATTGATGGCAATAACCCTATGACGGCCGTTGATGTAATAGAGGGTGATGTTGGATGTGCAATATTTAAGGGTTGTTATAAATTGGGGTTAACCAAACAAGTGAAATCTTGGCTTGATGGTGAATCGCAATGCCAAGACTTTGATCACTCTCTGGTGCATATGTAGGCCGCGTAGGGCGCAATAATGATTGCGCCCTACAACTGAATTTCAAGAAACCCCATGTCCCATCTTTTTACATCCTACAGTCTCGCCAATCTAACTCTCTCCAGCCGCCTCGTCATTCCCCCAATGTGCCAATACTCGGCGGTGGACGGCAATGCAACGGACTGGCATGTGATCCATTACGGCAATCTTTCGCATTCGGGGGCGGGGTTGTTGATTGTGGAGGCGACGGCGGTGGAGCCGGTGGGGCGGATTTCGCCGTTCGACATCGGGCTGTGGTCGGACGAGAACGAGGCGGCGTTGCGGACGGTGGTGGCGTCGGTGCGGCGGCATTCGTCGATGCCGCTCGCCATCCAGCTTGGCCATGCCGGGCGCAAGGGTTCGTGCGCTGCACCGTGGGACGGCGGCAAGCAGGTGTTCGAGGATCAGTTGGGCTGGCAGACGGTGGCGCCGTCGGCGATTCCCTACAAGCCGGACGAGCGCGCGCCGCAGGCGCTGGATGCGGCTGGGCTGGCGCGCATCAAGGCAGCGTTTGCGTCCGCCGCGCAACGGGCGCAGCGGTTGGGGTTCGATGCCATCGAGGTGCATGCGGCACACGGTTATCTGCTGCACCAGTTCCTGTCACCCCTCACCAATCAGCGCGCGGATGAGTACGGCGGTTCACTGGAAAACCGGCTGCGTTTCCCGCTGGAGGTGTTCGAGGCGGTGCGCGTTGCTGTGCCGCAGATGGTGGTCGGCATCCGCATCTCGGCGACGGACTGGGTGGAAGGCGGCTGGGATCTGGAGCAGAGCGTGGTGCTGGCGCATGAATTAAAGAAACGACACTGCGATTTCATCCACGTTTCCAGCGGCGGGCTGACCCCGCAGCAGCGCATCCCGGTGGGGCCGGGCTATCAGGTGCCGTTCGCCGAGCGCATCAAACGCGAAACCGGCATGACTACCGTTACCGTGGGCATGATCGACGAGCCGGAGCAGGCCGAAGCCATCGTCGCCGAAGGCCGCGCCGATCTGGTCGCCATCGGTCGCCCCATGCTCTACGATCCGCGCTGGCCCTGGCGCGCGGCGGCCAAGCTCGGCGCGCAAGTCGATGCGCCGCCGCAATACTGGCGCGGCACGGCGCCGAAGGGATTGTTCAGCGCGGTGAAGCCGGGCCAGCGCTTCAAGACGTAAGCGCTGCCGACTGCTATTGAAATGAAAATCACCGAGACGGGCGGGTAGATAAGAGCATGGGGGATGGTGCTCTCAGCTATACTTTCCCCCGCTGAAACCATCCTCTCTGTTCGTTGATGTTCTTACCTATTTGATGCCTCAGGGTAAGAACAAAGGCAAGAACCCAATCATGGCAAATGAAGATAAGCAATATGCTCAGTTGATTGCATGCAAATACTGGCGGAGAGGGAGGGATTCGAACCCTCGGTACGGGGTTACCGTACGCCTGATTTCGAGTCAGGTACATTCGACCACTCTGCCACCTCTCCGGGGAGGCGCATTCTACCAGCAACTTGGGCGTATCGGGGGGCTTGTTCGCCTTGGCAAGGCAAGATGGGCAGCGCTGGCCTGTTGCGCCTTGCTTGCCAGTTGCAAACCGACTGACGAGACCGCCGACGGGGCACGGATCCTTACGGTGATCGTGCCGGACGCCCGCGTCGGAGCCTTGGCCAGCTTTGAGCATGATCTGGTTGACCTGTTTGCCAGCCGCATCCATGCCCGAGTCAAGCTGCGCGAGCTCCCGGCCAAGCAAGCCCGATCCGCCGTTCTGGCGCACAGAGCCCAGTTCGCCGCCGGTCTTGACCGCGCAGGCACTGCCGGATTGCAGCTTGGCCCCACCTATCGCACCGCCCGCCTGCAAGTCCTGTGCGGGGCCAGCACGCCCAAGGATCTGGAGCAGTTGGCCAAGCTGCCGCTGGCCGTAGTAGCGGGATCGGTAGAAGAGCTGGCGCTCAAGAAGGCGCAGGCCTCACAGCCCTCCCTGAGTTGGGAGTCCCGCACCGGGGTCTTGCAACCCAAATTGTTGGATGACGTCATCCGGGGCGACTTGGGTTGCACTCTGGCCAGCGAGCATCTCGTTTCCAAGTTGCGCAACCTCCATCCCGGCCTGGAGCCATCCTTCGATATGGATGATCCGGTCGAATTCGTCTGGGCATTCCCACCCGATGCGGACAAGACGTTGCAACAGCAAGCGGAAACGTTTTTTGCTGAAATCAAGGCGGATGGGACGCTGCGCAATCTGTTGGATCGCCATTTCCGTCCACAGGAAAAATACCTCACTCCGCAGGAAGCCGCCAACTTCATCCTGAAGATCGAAACCGAGCTGCCACGTTACCGCAAGCTGTTCGAGGATGCCGAAAGAGTCAGCGGCATCGGCTGGCAACTCGTTGCCGCCGTCGCTTTTCACGAATCGAATTGGGATCCCTCGGCCACCTCCCCGACCAATGTCAGGGGCATGATGATGCTGACCGAGGATACGGCAGAACGCATGAACGTGAATGATCGGCTGAATGCGCGGCAAAGCACGTTGGGCGGCGTACGCTACCTCAAGTTGATCAAGAGCCGACTCCCGCCGTCGATCGAAGAGCCCGACCGCACCTGGTTCGCCCTGGCGGCATACAATCAAGGCATGGCCCATCTGGAAGATGCACGCGTCCTCGCGCAACGACGGGGGCTCAACCCAAACTACTGGGCGGACGTCAAACGAGTCTTGCCACTCCTGGCCGATCCGGCCATCCATTCGTCACTGAAATTCGGTTCCGCCCGCGGCGGCGAGGCCGTGTTCATGGTGGAGAAGATCCGCCAGTACAGCGAGATTCTGATGGATCTATCCGCAGAAACCGCCGCCGAAGTTGATTGAATCCCTGGATCGCCCCAATCAGCCTGCCCGGATGATTTCCATTCCGCCCATGTAAGGACGCAGCACCTCGGGCACCTTCACGCTGCCGTCGGCCTGCTGGTAATTCTCCAGAATGGCCACCAGCGTGCGACCCACCGCCAGCCCGGAGCCGTTGAGGGTATGCACCAATTCCGGCTTGCCAGCGGCGTTGCGGAAGCGGGCCTGCATGCGGCGTGCCTGGAAAGACTCGAAGTTGGAGCAGGAAGAAATCTCGCGGTAGGTGTTCTGCGCGGGCAGCCACACCTCGATGTCGTAAGTGGTGGCGGAAGAAAAGCCCATGTCACCGCTGCACAGCTTGACCACGCGATACGGCAGACCCAGTTTTTGCAGGATAGCCTCGGCATGGCCGGTGAGCTGTTCCAGCGCTTCCCAGGATTTTTCCGGATGGACGATCTGCACCAGCTCCACCTTCTCGAACTGGTGCTGGCGTATCATGCCGCGCGTATCGCGCCCGTAAGAGCCAGCCTCGGAACGGAAGCAGGGCGTGTGGGCGACGAACTTCAGCGGCAGTTTTTCCAGCGGCAAAATCTCGTCGCGCACAATGTTGGTCACCGGCACTTCGGCGGTGGGGATCAGGTAGAAATTGGCTTCGGCACCATCGGCCAGTTGGCGAGGCACCTTGAACAGATCCTCCTCGAACTTCGGCAACTGCCCGGTGCCGCGCATGGAATCGGCGTTCACCATGTAGGGCACGTAGGTTTCGGTGTAGCCGTGCTGCTCGGTGTGCGTGTCGAGCATGAACTGCGCCAGCGCGCGGTGCAGCCGCGCCAGCGAGCCTTTCAACAGCGAAAAACGTGCGCCGGAAATCTTGGCGGCGGTCTCGAAATCCAGCCCGCCCAAGCCTTCGCCCAGGCTGACGTGATCCTGCACCTCGAAATCAAACTTGGTCGGTTCGCCGAGGCGGCGCACTTCCATGTTGTCGGCTTCGGACTTGCCGACCGGCACGTCGGCGTGCGGCGTGTTGGGAATCACCGCCAGGAAGGCGTCCAGCGCCTGCAACACCTGCGGCAGCTTGGCTTCCAGTTGCTTGAGTTCCTCGCCCAGCGCACCGACTTCGGCCATGATGGCGGAAACGTCCTCACCCTTGGCCTTGGCCTGGCCGATGCGCTTGGAGGTGGCATTGCGCTGTGCCTGCAATTCCTGAGTGCGGGTCTGGATGGATTTGCGCTCGGCTTCGAGTTGCTCGAAGCGGGCAGTGTCGAGTTCGAAGCTGCGCGCTGCCAACCGGACCGCGACACCTGCCAAATCGTTACGTAAGGTTTGAATGTCCAGCATGTTTTCCTCTCAGTTCTCGCCGCGCCGCTTGAACACCAGCGTCGGCCCAACCCAATTCACCAAATCGTATCCCTTGCCCGCCAGGAACACATACAGGGGACTGGCCATCACTTTTTCTATCGTGTGTTGATGCAGTTCCACCAGGATCAGCCCCGGACTGTAACGCTCGAAGGAGAGCGATTGCAGAATCTCCAGGTCATACCCCTCGGCATCGACGGTGAGCAAGTCGATCTTGCGCCCGGCAAAGCGCGTTCCATCCAATACGAAGTCGAGCGTCGCCACCGGAATCTGATGCACCGTACACTTCTTGCCCGTGGCGATCTGCTGCTCCGCGAATTCTCGGCTCAGCGTCGAGATGAGGGAATAGCGCCCGAAGGAGTAGCAATCCCGCATTTCCCCCTGCCCCTCACGGCTGATCGCGCAGACGAGATTCACATCCCCCGGGCGCGCCATATTGAAAGCCTCGATCTTGATCGGATCGAGGTCGATGTTCACGCCGCGCCAGCCGCGCTTATACCAGCGATACGTGTTGCTGTATTTCTTGGGATGGAAACAGCCCACATCTACGAAGAAACCGTTTTTAATCGGAGCCAGGTAAACCCACGTCGGAACGTCCTCGCCATACTGGGAGTAGTGGTGAAACCAAGTCTTGCTCAGCCAAATCTTGCGCACCAGAAACAGCTTGCGCAACAACCAGTTGTTCATCAACCAATCCATGGCAACTCCTGTCATCAAGCCTGCTTGCGCAACACGTAAATCATCACTTCGCCGTAGAACGGGATCGGCCCGCGCATTTCCGGCGGCAGTTTGCGGGTGAACAGCGGGCGCAGCAACTCGCGCACCGGGTTGCGGCCACTGAGCCGGTTCACCGCCAGATCCATGATCGTCAGTCCCGCCCGGCGCAGCGCGCCACGCATGAAAGTCATGTCCACCGGATGCAAATGCCAGGCATCCTTGCGCTCCGCCGTCTTGGGCTGGAAATACTTGGGGAAGCCGTGCACGAAAGCCGAGCGGCGCGACTGGAAACTGTCCACGTTCGGGGTGGAAACGATCACCCAGCCACCCGGCTTGACCACCCGCGCGCACTCGCGCAAAAAGAACGAGGGGTTCTCCAGATGCTCGATGCCTTCGATGGAAACCAGCGCGTCAAATTCGCCATCGGCGAACGGCAGCGGCAGGTTGGCATCGGCCAGCAGGCGTTGCGCGGGGTCGTAGTAAAACGGCTCCACCGCTTCCAGATCGACGGCGGTAACCACCGCGCCGAGCTGCGCCAGCCGCGCCGAAAACGCCCCCGCGCCGCAGGGCAGGTCGCACACTTTTTTGCCGTTCAGCTCTCCCAGATGCTGGCGCACCAGCTCCAGCACACGGTTGTGCGTATTCGGCGCAGCGGCATGTTCCGGCCACTGGTCGGTGTGGGTTTGTTCGGGGTGGGCGTTACTCACGTTCGGGTTCTTTCGTCTTGTCCGGCGCTGCGCGGGCATCCAGTTCGCGCAGATGCGCCAACTTTTCGGCGATCTTGCCTTCCAGCCCCCGCTCGGTCGGCTGGTAGAAACTCACTTCCGGCATTCCGTCGGGGAAATAATTTTCGCCTGCGGCGTAACCTTCCGCCTCGTCGTGGGCGTAGCGGTAGCCCTTGCCGTAATCGAGCTGTTTCATCAATTTGGTCGGGGCGTTGCGCAGGTGCAGCGGCACCGGGCGCGAGCCATCCTGTTTGACGAAAGCGCGGGCGGCATTATACGCGACATAGCCCGCGTTCGACTTGGCGGCGACGGCAAGGTAGAGCACCGCCTGCGCCAGCGCCAGTTCGCCTTCCGGCGAGCCCAGCCGCTCGTAGGTGGCGGCAGCGTCGTTGCACAACTGCATGGCACGTGGATCGGCCAGGCCAATGTCCTCCCAGGCCATGCGCACGATGCGCCGGGCGAGGTAGCGCGGATCGGCGCCGCCATCCAGCATCCGGGTGAACCAGTACAGCGCGGCATCGGGGTTGGAGCCGCGCACCGATTTGTGCAACGCGGAGATCTGGTCGTAAAAGGCTTCGCCGCCCTTGTCGAAGCGGCGCAGATTGGAGGCGAGCGTCGCGTCGAGAAAGGCGGTGTCGATCTTCCCGACCTTGGCCGTGCGCGCGGCGGTATCGAGCTGCTCCAGCACGTTGAGCAAACGGCGGGCGTCGCCGTCGGCGTAACCGATGATGCGCTGCCGGGCGTCGGCGTCGAAGGTGATGTCGTGCAGCACATGCTGCTGCGCGCGCGCGAACAGTTGCCCCATCTCGGCTTCCGACAGCGATTGCAGCACATAGACCTGCGCCCGCGACAGCAGCGCGCTATTGACCTCGAACGAGGGATTCTCGGTGGTCGCGCCGATGAAGGTGACCAGCCCCTGCTCGACGTAGGGCAGGAAGGCGTCCTGCTGTGATTTGTTGAAGCGGTGGACTTCGTCCACGAACAGGATGGTGTGGCGGCCGCGCTGTTGCAGGGTCAGCTCGGCTTGGGCGATGGCGTCGCGGATGTCTTTCACGCCGGAGAGCACCGCCGACAGCGGGGTGAATTCGGCGTCGAAAGCGGAAGCCATCAGCCGCGCCAGCGTGGTCTTGCCCACCCCCGGCGGCCCCCACAGGATCATCGAATGCAGCTTGCCCGACTCGAACGCCAGCCGCAGCGGCTTGCCCGACCCGAGCAGATGGGTCTGGCCGATCACCTCATCGATGTGCTTCGGCCGCAGCCGCTCGGCCAAGGGTGCTGCGGGCTGCACCGGGGCAAACAGGTCAGACATTACTCGCTCAGCACGTCCGCCCCCGGCGGCGGGGTGAAGCGAAACAGGCCGGGTGCCAGCGCCGGGTTGCGCTTGAAGTTGGAGAAGCGCAACACCGTGGCGTGGCCGAAGTTGTCGTGCAACTCCATCGCCGCCAGATCGCCTTGCGCATTGAAGCCAAGCAGCACTTCCCTGAAACCGCTCTCGACGCTTCTGGGGGCGGCTTCCACCCACTCCAACCCGGCCTGCAAACCCACGTCCTTCAGGTTGAAACTGCGCTCGATCTCGTTGCTGCCCGCCAGCAGGGCGGCCGGGCTGCTGCCCAGCGCGGCGTCCAGTTTCTTGACTGTGACCTGATTGAGATCGACGTCATGCAGCCAGAATTTCGCGCCGTCGCCAACGATGACCTGCTCGTAGGGCTTCTGGTACACCCAGCGGAACTTGCCGGGGCGGGAGAACTGCATCGTTCCGGCGGCGGACTGGAGCTTGCGCCCGTTCTTGTCCATCACCATCTGACTGAAATCGGCCTGTCCGCTACGGCTGTTTTCCATATAGGCCTTGAGGCGTTCGACGCCCCCGGCGTGCCCGCCCGTCACCCACAGCAGCGCCGCCATGCCTAGCCAGTGTTTCAGCGCCATGTGCCTCACCCTTCCCGGCTCGGCGCGATGACTTCGCGGTTGCCGTTGCTCTGCATCGGCGTCACCACCCCGGCGCGCTCCATCTGCTCCACCAGCCGCGCGGCGCGGTTGTAGCCAATGCGCAGATGGCGCTGCACCAGCGAGATCGAGGCGCGACGCGACTTGACCACGATCTCGACGGCTTGGTCGTAGAGCGGGTCGGCCTCGCCATCGCCCTCCTCGCCCGGCTCGCCCCCCTCTTCCGGCTCATCCAGCGAACTCAGGATGCCGTCGATGTAGTTCGGCTCGGACTGTGCCTTGAGATGCTCGGCGATGCGATGCACTTCCTGGTCGGAGACGAACGCGCCGTGCACCCGCGCCGGATAGCCGGTGCCAGGGGCGAGGTAGAGCATGTCGCCCTGACCGAGCAGGGCTTCCGCGCCCATCTGGTCCAGAATCGTGCGCGAGTCGATCTTGCTGGAGACCTGGAACGCCACCCGCGTCGGCACGTTGGCCTTGATCAGGCCGGTGATGACATCCACCGACGGGCGCTGGGTGGCCAGCACCAGGTGGATACCGGCGGCACGCGCCTTCTGCGCCAGGCGGGCGATCAGCTCCTCGATCTTCTTGCCGACCACCATCATCAGGTCGGCCAGCTCGTCGATGAAAATGACGATCAGCGGCATCTCCTCCAGCGCCTCGGGATCGTCCGGCGTGAGCGAGAACGGGTTAGTGAGCGGCTGCTCGGCCTTGGCCGCCTCGCGCACCTTCTGGTTGTAGCCGCTGATATTGCGCACACCCAGCGCCGACATCAGCTTGTAGCGCTTGTCCATCTCCTGCACCGCCCAGTTCAGCGCCGAGGCGGCCTGGCGCATGTCGGTCACCACCGGGGCGAGCAGGTGCGGGATGCCTTCGTAGACGGACAGCTCCAGCATCTTGGGATCGACCAGGATCAGCCGCACCTGCTGCGGCGTGGCCTTGTAGAGCAGCGACAGGATCATGGCGTTGATCGCCACCGACTTGCCGGAGCCGGTGGTGCCCGCCACCAGCACGTGCGGCATCTTGGCCAAATCGGCGACCACCGGGTTGCCGGAGATGTCCTTGCCCATCGCCATGGTCAGGTGCGACGACATGTTGGCATAGACCTGCGAACTGAGGATCTCGGACAGCTTCACCACCTGGCGGCGCGGATTGGGCAACTCCAGCGCCATGTAGGTCTTGCCGGGGATGGTTTCGACCACGCGGATGCTAACCACCGACAGCGCTCGCGCCAGGTCCTTCATCAGGTTGACGATCTGGCTGCCCTTCACCCCGACGGCGGGCTCGATCTCGTAGCGGGTGATGACCGGGCCGGGCAGCGCGGCCATCACCTTGACCTCGACGCCGAAGTCGAGCAGCTTGCGTTCGATCAGCCGCGAGGTGAATTCCAGCGTGTCGGCGGCGATGCTCTCGACCTCGGCGGGCGGCGGGTCGAGCAGGTTCAGCGGCGGCAAGTCGGAGTCGGGCAGATCGGCGAACAGCGGGGTCTGGCGCTCTTCCACCGCTCGGGTGGATTGCACCACCTCGACCACCGCTGGTTCGATGCGGATCGGCTTGTGTTCTTCCACCCGCTTCTTCTCTTCCACCACCTCGACCGAACGCTCGCTGGCGGCCTGTTCGCCGATGCGCTTGTCGCGGCGGGTCTGCCAGCGCTGGCGGAGGTGACCGTAGGCGTCCTCAATCACCCCGCCCAGACTATCCACGAAACGCAGCCAGGATAGCCCGCTGAACAGGCTGAAGCCCACCGCCATCAGCGCCAACAGGATCAATGTCGAACCGGTGTAGCCCAGCCCGGCGGCAAGCGGCTCGCCCAGCAGGACGCCCAGCATGCCGCCCGGTGCTTGCGGCAGCGCGGCCTTGAGCGTGTAGAGACGCAGGTGTTCGAGCGCGCTGCTGCATGGCAGCAGCAGCAGGAAGCCGATCACCGCCACCAGCAGGGTGCGACGATCGAAGAGGCTGTCAACGCGCAGTTGCCGGTAGCCGGACCACACCCGCTGCAACAGGAACACCACCCACCACCAGGCGGAGAAACCGAAGATCGACAGCAGGATGTCTGACAGCCAAGCCCCCACGCTTCCGCCCGGATTGTGGAGCGCGCCGCTGCTGGCGCTGTGCGACCAGGCCGGATCGGTCGGGTCGAAGCCATACAGGATCAGCGCCAGATAGATGGCGAACACGCCCAGCAACAACCAGCGCGATTCGCGCAACAGCGTCGCCAGATGCACCGGAAGGGGAGCGGCCTTGCTGGACTTGTCACTTCTGGACAGTCCCGAGATTTTCAACATCGACTTTATTGCACCTTCGCCGGAATCAGTCCCAATCGTTCGGCCACCCGCATGGCCTCGAACCGGCTGGTCACCCGCAACACCTGATAGACCGCTGCGATGTGGATCTTGACCGTACCCTCGGCCAGACCCATCTTCTCGGCGATCTCCTTGTTCGACAGACCGTGGGCCAGCAACGTCAAGGCTTCGGTCTGGCGTTGGGTCAGTCCATAGGAATTCACCACCTTGTGCCGCCGATCGGGGCTGGGCTCGATCTGTGGCATCGCGGCCTGCAACAACTGCGGCGGCAGATAGATGCCGCCATCCAGCACCAGACGCAGTGCGTTCAGCATGACCTTGCTCGGGGTGGCCTTCGAAATGAAGCCGACAGCGCCGGACTCCATCACCCGCTCGATGTCCTCACGCTGATCGACACCGGAAACCACCACCACCGGAATGTCCGGAAAACGCAGGGTGAACAGCTTGACCGACGCGGAGCCGTCGCTGCCGGGCATATTCAGGTCGAGCAGTACGAGCCGGACTTCGGGATGGCTTTCCATCTGGCGTACAGCATCGGGAAAATTGGGCGCTTCGAGCACCTCGACTTCGTCTGCCAGTTGCTGCAATACATAACGCATCCCATCCCGGAACAGCGCATGATCGTCTGCCAACAGTATCTTCATAGCCTAACCCTCCCCCGACCGCATAATCATATCTTACTATGAATAAAACACTGAACAATTCCGCTGGATACTGCATTATCCACACGCCCCCTTAGTCGTCGGCCCGCGCCACCTGGGCGATAACGGCCCGCAGCCGGGAGGGCGGCAGCGGCTTGTGCAGCAGCATCGCATGACACGATTGCAACTCCTGCAAGACACTGGTGCCGGTGTCCCCAGTCACCACTACGACCGGCAGTGTCTCGCCCCATTTTGCCCGCACTTCTTGGATGGCATCGATGGCGGTCATGCCATGGGGCAGCCGATAATCGGTAACCAGCACGTCAGGCGACATCGCCAACTGAGCTGTCTGCCCCATCAACTCGTCCAGCGAAGACGCCACGACCACCTCGCAGCCCCATTCACGCAACAGATCAGCCGTCACATCGCGGATGGTGACATCGTCTTCCAGAAACAGCACGCGCAGACCAAAAAGCGAAGGCTGGGACTGGATGCACCCTTCCGCACCCGACGCACCGGCAAGATCGCCCTGCTGTAGCTCAAAACAGAATGACGAGCCCACGCCCACCTCGGACTCCAGCTCGATCCGCAACCCCAGCAATTGCTCCACCCGACGCACGATCGCCAGCCCCAGTCCCAGCCCCTGGCGGCGATCACGCTGTGGGTTGTCCGCCTGGTAGAACTCCTCGAAAATCTTCTGCCGGTGCTTCTCCTCGATGCCGATGCCGCTATCCCGCACGCAGATCCGATAACCGCTCGGGCATGGCTCGCAATCCAGTTTCACTGCTCCCCGCTCGGTGTATCTCAGGGCATTGGACAGCAAATTGCGCAATACCTGCTCAACCAGATTGGGGTCGCTGTAAACAACTAGGCTCTCCGCAGACGACACCACTTCAAAATGTAGGCCCTTGTCTTGCGCCATCGTCTGGAATTCGACGAACAGGCGGTCGAAAACCGGCAGCAAATCAAAATCCTGCATCCGTGGCTGGATCACCCCGGCCTCCAGTCGGGAGATGTTCAGCAACTCGTTGAACATCTCCATCAGGGAGCCGACCGAATTCTCGATCTGAGTAGCGATACGCTGCAAGGCCGGGGACTGCGCCTCTCGATGGTTTCTCAGCGCATCGCTGAACAGCACCAGAGCCTGGAGCGGCTGACGCAAGTCGTGGCTGGCCGTGGCCAGAAAGCGTGATTTTTCACGGTTGGCGGTCTCGGCGCGCTCCCGCGCCATCTCGGATACGGTTTTTTCATGCGTCAGCGCTTCCAGCAAGGCGTCGTTCTCGTAACGTCGGCACAACGCTTCCCGGAACACTCGGCTCAACTTGATTCCGTCGTTCAGCACCGTACCGAAATACAGCAACAACATTCCGCCCAAGGTCAGGTGAACTCCATCGCCCTCCAGGAAATTGCGCAGTATGATCGGTGCCAGCACCAGTATTTCCCACATAAACAGCGCTGGCAGATAGACCGGATTGATGGTCGCGGCTGCGGCCCCCAGTCCGAGAATCACACAGATCAGCAGGGCCTGGTAACCCAGATCGCCTGGGACGAACATCAGAAACGCGACCGCCCCCCACAATCCGGCAATAAGGGTCACAAAGATCAGGAAATGTCTGGCGTGACGACGACACTGCTCGACCGTATGAAATTCCTGCCTATGCTTCAGATAGAACACGCCATCCATACCGAGCGCAAGGAACATTGCCGCCAACCAGCCCAACAAATGAAAGGAGCTCACCTTATCCCACATCATCCAGACCAGCCCGAGGGCAACCACGACCTGACTGAAGATCATTACCGGATAGGCCTCGATGCGGGTGCGAATCTGGTCGGAGCGCACCCGCAGGTTGTCGCTGTCGATATGGAAGCGCAGCTCCTCCCGAAGCGAGGGCGGCTTATTGATAAGGCGGGATAGTGGGTCGGACATTTGGCTCACCGATCAGGAAGGTTTTTGCAATGCCAGCAACAGCCGGAGATCCTGGACCAACTGGGCAGCGGGTTGCCCATAGGGCGCCCGTAACACCCGACGGCCCGGCGGGTCGATCAGATAGCTCCCGGCAGTGTGGTCGAGAGTATAACTGCCTCCTTGTCCCGGCTGCTTGCGCCAGCTCACCCCGAAAGCCTCCGCCGCCTGGCGCGTCGAAGCAGCGTCTCCGCGCAACCCCATGAATGACGGATGAAACGCCGGAACATACTGCCCCAGCAACTCCGCCGTATCACGCTCGGGATCGAGCGTTACGAACAGCACCTGCACCCGCGCCGCCTCCGCCCCCAGCAGGGACATCGCTTGCGCCAGATCGGCCAGGGTTGTCGGACAGACATCCGGACAGTGGGTGTAACCGAAGAACAGCACGACGACCTTGTCCTTGAAGTCCGCTAGGGTAAGCAGGCGGCCCTGGGCGTCATTGAGGCGGAAGTCGGCCTGGGCATACTGGTGGCTGACATCGCTGGCCACAAAGGGCGAGGGCAGCTTCGGCTCCTTGCAGCCGACCAGCATCAGCCCCGCTGCCAGCAGCAAGAATGTCGCCCAAGCCTTGATCCGCAAGCCACCCTGAAATGAATATCGCCGCATGATGTCTCCGTTCCCGGCCCGAATTATGCCCGGCTATACCGCTTCCAGCTTGGCATATTCCAGCGCCAGCCATTTGCTGCCCGCGCGCTTGAAGTTGACTTGCACCCGGCCGTCGTTGCCGCGCCCTTCCAGCCCGGTGATGACGCCTTCGCCGAACTTCTGGTGGAACACGCGCTGGCCCATGCGCCAGGCACCCTGGGCCGAGGCGGGCGATTGCGAGGCCGGGCGCGCCAGCGGGGGCGGTGTCAGAGTGGAGGGCGCCGCTCCGGCGTAGGGATTGCGCTGGGTGAGGCGCGGCGTCAGCCATTGCAGCAGCTCGTCCGGCAGCTCGCGCAGGAAGCTGGACATCGGGCTGTAGTTCACCTGACCGTGCAGCATCCGGCTCTGGGCGAAGGTCAGGTAGAGGCGGCGGCGGGCGCGGGTGAGGGCGACGTACATCAGGCGGCGCTCTTCGTCCACGCCGCCGTCTTCATTGACGCTGTTCTCGTGCGGGAACAGGCCCTGTTCCAGCCCGGTGATGAACACGCTGTGGAACTCCAGCCCCTTGGCGGCGTGGACGGTCATCAGGTGCAGGGCGTCGCTGCCCGCGTCGGCCTGGTGTTCGCCTGCCTCCAGCGTGGCGTGGGTGAGAAAGGCGGTCAGGCTGTCGTCCTCGTTCTCGTGCACGAACAGCGTGGCGGCGTTGAGCAATTCATTGAGGTTGCTCAACCGCTCTTCCGACTCGTGCTTTTTCGCGCCGGTTTTCTCGCTCTCGTAATGCGCCAGCAGGCCGCTGTGCGCCAGCACATGGTCAACGATCTCGGGGAGCGGTAGGTTGGCCGTGGCGCTGCGCATGGACTCGATCAGGCCGACGAAGCCCGCGACCTTGCCGCCCATCTTGGCGGCGGCGTCATAGAGCGTGGTGTTGAACTGGCGGGCGTTCTCCTGCAACTGCTCCACGCTGCGCGCGCCGATGCCGCGAGTGGGGAAGTTGATGACGCGCAGCAGGGAATTGTCGTCGTCCGGGTTTTCCAGCAGGCGCAAATAGGCCAGCGCGTGCTTGATCTCCTGCCGTTCGAAGAAGCGCTGGCCGCCGTAGACGCGATAGCTGACGCCCGCCGCCACCAGCGCGTGTTCCAGCGCCCGCGACTGGGCGTTGGAACGGTACAGCAGCGCCATCTCCGACAGCGCCACGCCCTCGCGGTGCAAGTGGCGCACCTCCTCGGCGATGAAGCGCGCCTCGTCCATGTCGGTGGGCGCTTCATACACCCGCAGCGGCTCGCCCTTGTGCGCATCCGTCCACAGATTTTTGCCCAGTCGCTCGCGATTGCGGCTAATCAGCGCGTTGGCGGCGTCGAGAATGTTGCCGTGCGAGCGGTAGTTCTGCTCCAGCTTGATCACCGACTCGACATGGAAATCGCGCAGCAATTCCTGCATGTTGCCCACGTCCGCGCCCCGGAAGGCGTAGATCGACTGGTCGTCGTCGCCCACGGCAAACACGGCAGCGGGCGCGGCAGTCGAGCCGATTCCCGCCAACACCTTCAGCCAGCGGTATTGCAACGGATTGGTGTCCTGGAACTCGTCCACCAGAATGTGGCGGAAGCGGCTCTGGTAGTGCTCGCGCAGCATCGCGTTGCGCGACAGCAGTTCGTAGCAGCGCAGCAGCAGTTCGGAAAAATCCACCACGCCCTCGCGCTGGCACTGGGCGTCGTACTCGGCGAAGAGCTCCACCTTGCGCCGGGTGTAGGGGTCGAACGCTTCCACGTCGGCGGCACGCAGGCCGCGCTCCTTGTTGCCGCTGATGAACCATTGCATCTCGCGCGGCGGGAACTTCTCGTCGTCTACGTTCATTGCCTTCATCAGCCGCTTGATGGCGGAAAGCTGGTCGGACGAATCGAGGATCTGGAAGGTCTGCGGCAGGTTGGCCTCGCGGTAGTGCGCGCGCAACAGGCGGTTGCACAGACCGTGGAAAGTGCCGATCCACATACTGCGGGTGTTGATCGGCAGCATTGCCGCCAGCCGCGTCTTCATCTCGTTGGCGGCCTTGTTGGTGAAGGTCACCGCCAGCACCGCGCCGGGTGAAACCAGGCCGTTGCTGATGAGGTAGGCGATGCGGGTGGTCAGCACACGCGTCTTGCCGCTGCCCGCCCCGGCGAGGATCAGGGCGGAGCGTTCGGGCAGTTCGACGGCAGCGCGTTGCTCGGGATTGAGGCCGGAAAGCAGATCGGAGTTCATGCCCGGATTATCCCACAGGGAGCACCGACACTGGCGTACGTCACCGCCGCATCACGTCGCGCTTGAACTCCTGATACAGGGCATACAGCCGGGCGAACATCGGGCCGGGCGTGCCCTCGCCGACGGGCTGGCCGTCGAGCCGGGTGATGGCGAGAACCTCCCGGGTGGAGGAGGTCATCAGCAACTCGTCCGCCGCCTTGACCTCGCCCTTGCCGATGCGGCGCACTTCGTGCGGAATGCCGTGGGCGGCGGCCAGCTCCAGGACGACATCGTAGGTAATGCCCGGCAGCATGAGGTTGTCTTTGGGTGGAGCCAGCAGGACGCCGTCGCGCACCACGAAGATATTGCTGGCCGCCCCCTCGGTGAGAAAGGCATCCTCCCGGAACATGACCGCCTCGGCGCAGCCCGCATCCACTGCCAGCTGGCGCAGCAGCACATTGGGCAGCAGGGAGATGGCCTTGATGTCGCAGCGCAGCCAGCGGTTATCGGTGGCACTCACCGCGCTGACGCCCGTTCCGAGCAATTCCGGCGAAGGCGTGGTGAGCGGGTTGCTCATGACAAATACGGTGGGCGACACTGGCGGATTGGGGAACGGGTGATCGCGGCGGGCGACGCCGCGCGTGACGTGCAGGTACAGGTATTGATCGTCGGGCGCGTTGCGGTCGATCAGCTCCCGAAGAATCGCCGTCCATTCGGATTCGCTGTGGGGATTGGCCAGCCGGATGCCGTCCAGGCTGTGCTGCAAGCGCCGCAGGTGCTCCGCCAGCCGGAACGCCTGCCGCGAATACACCGGAATGACCTCGTACACGCCATCGCCGAAGATGAAGCCACGATCCAGCACCGGGATGCGCGCCTCGGCCAGAGGCATGAAATCGCCGTTGAGATAGATCGTCATGGCCGCGCTCCTATTCAAAAAACAGCCGCAGGGTATCCCATCCGCGCGAGAACACGTTGGCGACCGGCACGGCCTGCTGCGCCAGCAAGGGATAGTCGAAATAGGGCTTGCCGTTCAGCGACAGTTTCAGCGTGCCGACGCGCTGGCCCAGGCCGATCGGGGCGATCAGGGGATGCTGCATCTCGATTCTAGCCTGGAGTTGTGCCTTCATGCCGCGTGGCACGGAAACGTACATCTCCTGCCGGAAACCGACCGGCAACATCTTTTCCGTGCCCTTCCACACCCGCACTTCGCTCACCGGCTGACCCCTGGCATACAGCCGGACGGCCTCAAAATCCTGGAAGCCGTGGTTCAGCAGCTTCTGGCTTTCCACGGCCCGCGCCGTGTCCGAATCCGTACCCAGCACCACCGAAATCAGCCGCCGCTCGCCGCGTCGCGCCGAAGAAACCAGGCAGAATCCGGCGCTGGAGGTATGCCCGGTCTTCAGGCCATCCACGAAGGGATCCATCCACAGCAGGCGGTTGCGGTTTGGCTGGGTGATGCCGTTGTAGGAAAACTCGCGCTGGCTGTAGATCGAGTAGAACTCGGGAAAGTCGCGGATGATGGCCGCCGCCAGCATGGCCATGTCATAGGCCGAGGAATAATGCTGCGGCGCAGGCAGCCCGGTCGCATTGACGAAATGGGTGTTGCGCAGACCGAGCCGCTGCGCCTCGCGGTTCATGCGCTCGGCAAAGGCCGCCTCGCTGCCCGAAATGGTCTCCGCCAGGACGCGTGCCGCGTCGTTGCCGGACTGGACGATCAAGCCGCGCAGCAATTCGCCCACCGTAGCAGATTTGTTCGACTCCAGAAACATTCGCGATTCCTCGCCCTGTGGCTTCACGGCATCGGCCGACGGTGTGATCTGCTGCTCTTGAATCAGCGTCTTCTGGCGCAAAGCGGAAAAGGCCAAATAAGCCGTCATCATTTTGGTTAATGACGCCGGCTCCATGCGCTCGGTGCCATTCTGGTTGACCAGGATCTGATTGCTCGTCACGTCGTAAAGCAGGTAAGCGCGCGCTTCCAGCACGGGAACCGGGGGCATGCCTGCCGCCCCGATCGGCGTCGCCCCGGCCTGGGTCAGCGGGGAGAAAAACAGGGAAAACAGCAGGAACAATACTTTCATGGCAGGAAACACTAACAACAAGGCACGCATTATAGTCGCCTGTTTCCACCCCCTCCAAATCCCCAGTTAAAAGGGAACCTTCCGGAAGCGCATAATTCGTCGCGCCCAAACCAGTTGCTCGGCGCACGTTTATCCTATAGTATCTGCCCAGCAGTTGCGTGTTGGGTTGATCCAGGAATGGGTCGTTTCGAGTTAACTGGAACATTTAAGGAGATGAATGATGAAGAAGTTTATGTTGATTGCGGCGATGATGTTTGCCTCTAGCTCTGCGATGGCGGCTGATGGCACGGCAGCGACTGGTGCCGCTCTTACTACTGGCCAAACCCTTGCGCTCGTTGGCGGTGCTGCGGCCGTTATTCTTGTAGTAAATGGCACTAGCGGCAGCCGATAATATTAGGTGCAATTGCACCGGTATAGAAAAATCCCCAGGCAAGCCTGGGGATTTTTCTATGGAGGGACGTGCATGAGGGGGATCGTACTGTTGCTGGCATGTTGCCTCCCTTGCTCGGTGTGGGCAGGGGAAGGAGCGGCGATGCAATTTCTGCGCGACCTGACGGGTTGGGGCGCCAGCGCGCCGAAGCTGAATCCGGCCTTCCAGTATTTGCGCGCAACCCTGGGGGGCAGCAAACTTTACCTGGCTCTGGGCGAGATCGACGCGCTGGACGGCAAGCGGGTCGAGGTGTGGTATAGCTCCGAACGCGCCGTCCTGCGGCTGGTGGAGGGGCGGCTGGCGGGCGTAGTCGGGATGACGGCGGAATGGCGCAATGTCTCGCAGCCGGGCGCGCCTTCCTGGGCCGAAGCGGCCCGCGCCGCCGAGCCGCTGCACTGGATCAGGGTGCGCGATGTGATGCCCGGCTATCAGTATGGTGTGCGTGACGCCCTGACCTTGCGCCGCATAGCGCCCCCCGCCGGAAGTGCGCTGCTGAACGTGGCGCCGGATACGCTGGTCTGGTTCGAGGAAACCGTGGAAGGCGGCGTCTTGCCGCCCGCACGCTATGCCGTGGAATCGACCGGCGAACGCACCGTAGTAGTGTATGGCGAACAATGTTTGTCCGCCTCATCGTGTATCCGTTGGCAGCGCTGGTCTGCCGACCAGCCCGTCCAATGACCGTATGAGCAACCCGCAGAAGTCCCGTCACTCCGGGGAACGCACGGCGATTCACCCGCCGAAAGCGATTTTTCTGGCCTTGCTGGCCGCATTGGCGTTGCCGGTGCATGCCGAGGAGGCGGCCACCCAACGTTTGAGCCACTGGCTGCTGACCCACCCTGCGACCGAGGGGGATTACCCGCTGGGGTTGAGCTGGCGCATTCCGGAGGAGATTCCGGCGCAAGAGGCGTTGCGATCGCGGTTGTTGCGCGATCTGGATGCGTTGCGCGACGATGATCGCATCGATCATTCCCTGCGGCGGGCGCTGCGCGATTGGGTGGCCGCCCAACCCGTGACCGGGCGCGTCCCGGTGGCGCTGGCGGATGCCCGCTGGCTGGAGGTCAATCCCGACCGTGATCCGGTATTGAAGGCCGGACACAGCGTGGTGATGCCGCGTCGCCCCGGCACGGTGACGGTGTGGGGCGCGGTCGCCCAGCCTTGCCAGGTGCAGCACGCGGCCTGGCGCCGGATCACCGATTACGTGAATGCCTGCACCCCCGGCCAGCCGTCGCAAGTGGATTGGGTCTGGGTGGTGCAGCCGGACGGGTGCGTACAGCGGTTCGGGGTGGCGAGCTGGAACCTGACGGCGCAGGACGAGCCCGCGCCGGGGGCGTGGATCTGGGCTCCCAGCCGCACGCAGGACTGGCCGGAGTCGGTGTCGGCGCGTCTGGCCGAATTCCTGGCGACGCAAGGGCCGGCACCGGATCTTGCGGAGACCTCCCCGGTGCAGCCGATGGCGACGACCGGGTCGGATGCGCCGCACGGCATGACGCTCACCTCCAACGACTGGGGCGGCGTCGGCCTGATGCAAACACCTTCGGCGCGAATGCGCGATGAAGGTGAGTTGACGGTCAATGTCACCCGGGATTATCCCTACACCCAGTTCAACGTGAGCTTGCAGCCGTTCGACTGGATGGAGGCCGGATTCCGCTACAGCTCAGTCAGCAACCGGCTGTATGGCGCGAGGATCGCGGGGGGGCAGGCCTACAAGGACAAGAGCCTCGATGCCAAATTCCGCCTGATGCAGGAATCTGCGCTGTCACCGCAACTGGCGCTGGGGTTCCGCGACCTAGTTGGCACCGGGCTATTCTCGGGCGAGTATCTGGTGGCCAGCAAACGCACCGGAGACTTCGACTGGAGTCTGGGTCTGGGCTGGGGCTACCTCGGCAGCCGGGGCAACCTCACCAACCCGCTCTCCTGGCTGAGTCCGGGAATGAACCATCGCCCGACCGTGGTGATCGGCGAAGGGGGGAACTTCTCGCTCAAGAACTATTTCCGGGGCCGCACCTCCTTGTTCGGCGGGGTGCAATACCAAACGCCGTGGGAGCCGCTGGTGCTGAAGCTGGAATATGACGGCAACAATTACCAGCATGAGCCGCTGGGCAATGTTTTCAAGGTGAACTCCCCCTTCAATTTTGGGGCGGTGTACCGGGTGTCCAACGAGTATGACATCAGCATCGGCTTCGAACGGGGAAACACCGCCATGCTGGGATTCTCGGTGCATGATCCATTGAGCCGGACTTTCCAGCCCAAAGTCAGCGATCCGCCGCCTGTGCCGGTGAAACCCGTCCGTCCGCAACTCGCTCCCGACTGGGAAAAAACGAGTTCCGATCTGCGCAACCAAACCGGCTGGCAGGTTGGAGAAGTCGATCAGCAGGGTCGCGAACTGCGCGTAACGATGAATGACGCAGAGGCCGGTTACTGGCGGCCACGGCTGGATCGGGCCGTGGGCGTATTGCACCGTGACGCACCGGCCGATGTCGATAATTTCACCGTGGTCTATCGCAACGAGGGCGTCGAGATGGCCGAGCATAAGGTGAACCGGGATGCCTGGGTGACCCAGCGAACCCAGCCCGCGCCGCCCTCCGCTAGGCAGGATCCTGTGATGACGCATGCACCCACAGTCACGGAGGGCGGTGGCAAGGTGTACCGGAAAGAGAAAGCGGCCTTCGAAAACGAGGTAGGCGTGGGGCTGAATGCCTCCATGGGCGGGCCGAACAGCTTCTTGCTCTACCAAGTGTACGCCAAGGACGAGGCCAAATTCCACCTGAACGACAGCACCTGGGGGCAGGGTGAGGTCCGGCTGGGTGTGCTCGACAATTACGACAAGTTCGTTTACACCGCCGCGAGTAATTTGCCACGGGTGCGCACCTGGGTGCGCGAATTCCTGACCAGCTCCAAACTGACCGTGCCCAATCTGCAGGCCACCCATGTCGGCAAGATCGGGGAGAACAGCTTCTATAGCCTGTACGGCGGTTTGCTGGAAGAAATGTATGCCGGGGCGGGCGGCGAGTGGCTATATCGTCCCTATGAAAGCCCGGTGGCCGTAGGGGTGGATGTCAACGCCGTACAGATGCGCGGTTTCAAACAGGATTTCTCGCTGCAAAACTACAAGACCACCACTGGCCATGTTTCGCTGTACTGGGACACCGGCTGGCAGCATATTCAAGCCAATCTCAGCGTCGGGCGCTACCTGGCCAAGGATGTGGGTGTTTCAGTTCAGCTTTCCCGCCATTTCGACAATGGCGTGACCATGGGGGCGGGGCTTACCAAGACCAATGTCAGTGCGACACAGTTTGGCGAGGGATCTTTCGACAAATGGATCCGCTTCACCATTCCTTTCGATGCCCTGATGACCCGTTCGAGTTCGGGAGATGCAACCTTCACCTGGAAGCCCTTGATCCGCGACGGCGGCGCCAAACTGCATCGGGCCGTCGAATTGTATGATCTGACGCGCCTCCGTGACGCACGCACCATGCAGATCAAACCTGCACCGCTGCCCAACGAAATGCTGCGGGTGGAAGACCGGCGCGAGCCCTGGACGCCCCCTGCCAAGGGAATCGAGGCCTACATCGGGGCGTCGCAGCAGGCACCCGTCAGCCAGTGGCAAAGCAGCGACCAGCCGGCCTGGCAGATGAAGGAGGCGCTGTATCGCCAGCGCTTCCGCGACATCGAAATCCATACCGATGCCGACGGACGCCTCGATCTGCGCGTCTCCAACGACTCCATCCGTCCGGTGAGCCGCGCGGTCGGTCGTGCGGTGCGCGCCGCCCTGCTCAACGCCCCGCAGGAAACCCGCACTATCCACATCACTTTCCTCGATCGCACCTCACTGATGCAGCGTAACAACGCACCCGTGGTCGAATACGAGTTCACCGATCTGGAACGTCTGCGCCAATATCTCGACGGCGACATGAGCGAATCCAGCCTGGGTAAGTCGGTGAAAGTGAATTATCTGGCGGAAGATGCCCGCCAGAATAATCCGCTGGAGTTGCTGGCCGACACGACCCCGGTGCATGGGCAGCCGTCGCTGCTTCAAAACGCCGCCGATCCCCTGTCCAAGCCGATCTATCGGGTCAGGGATGATCTGGTGAACGGCTTCCACCACGCCGGGGATGTCAACTGGCTAAGCACGGCAGCCATCGTCGGGGGAATGGTGCTGGCCAGCAGCCTGCTGGACAACTCCGCCGACCGCTACGTCCAGCGCCATGCCCAGAATCCGGGTCTGAAGGCGCTGAACCGCACCGGCAACACCCTGGTGCCGCTGGTGGTCGGCGCCGGAGCCGTGGCTGCGGCGCTGAGCGACGATCCTCTGCTGTCCCGCACCGGCTACACCGCTGTGGAGTCGGGCGGCGTGGCGCTGGCCTTGAGTCTCGGCGGCAAGTTCGTGACAGGTCGCGCCCGTCCGCTTGCAGGACAGGGATCCGCCAGCTTCCACCCTCTGGCGGGCTCCTCCAATAATCTCACCGATGGCTTCCCTTCAGGGCATTCCATGTTGGTCTGGGCCGTAACGACCCCGTTTGCCAAAGCATATGATCAGCCCTGGCTCTATGGTGTAGCCGGGCTGACCAGCCTGGCTCGCGTCGGCAGCCGCAATCACTGGGTTTCCGATACGGTGGCGGGCAGCCTGCTGGGGTACGGCATCGGCAAGATCATGTGGGAAGCCTCCCATAAACCCTCCAGCTACTATCCCAGTGTCGGAGTGAGTGGTCGGGAACTGATCCTCACCTGGGACATGCCTTGAGGCAATGAAAGGGCAAGCATTTCATCGTCGTTTCGGTCATGCCTGGCACGGCATAGGCTGTGCCCTGAGAGGAGAGCGCAGTTTTCGCATCCAACTGCTCATGGCCGTGCTTGCCCTGCTGACCACGGCCTGGCTGTCACCGCCACTACTTTGGGCAGCACTGGTCGCAGTAATGGTAACGCTGGTGCTGGCCGCCGAACTCTTCAATACGGCCCTGGAACACGCGCTGGATGGCCTGCACCCGCAGCAGGCCGAATTCGTCCGCCTGGCCAAGGATTGCGCCGCCGCAGCCGTACTGGTGCTCAGCCTCGGAGCCGTCGTGGTGTTCGGATTGATGCTGTTCGATCTGGCAGCCAACCATCCGCGTTAGCACGTTCGAGTGCGCCAGAACACCTCGGAAAACCGATGACCTGTAGCGGATTGTCCGCCCTTCCGGTATAGTCGCGCCTGCCGTTCAGTCCTGCAGGAGAGCGCGCCATCAGGGCGCCGCCGAAGGCGTAACACCCGCAATCGCTCAGGCCCAACGAACTGCTGGAACAGGCAAATCTGGAGAGCGTCAGGTTAGTTGCCAGACGTAAGTCGTAAGTTGTTAGTTGGCGTTGTCCGCTGCGCGGTTTGCCCTTTAACTGACAACTTACGTCTTACGTCTCGTGACTGAAGTTGACCACCGAAGGGGCATCCGGCCAAGTCCGTAATCTCTCAGGTACCAAGGACAGATGGGGCGCAGCACGATTTCGTGCTGCGCCTTTTTTCATTCTCGGAAAGAAAACGATGACGCTCAAGACGACTCCCCTCAATGCAGCCCACCGCGCCATGGGTGCCAAGATGGTTGATTTCGGCGGCTGGGACATGCCGGTGAACTACGGCTCCCAGATCGACGAACACCATCAAGTCCGCCGCGACAGCGGCATGTTCGATGTCTGCCACATGCGCGTGGTGGATGCCAAGGGCGCAGGCGTGCGCGCCTTCCTGCGTTATCTCTTGGCCAACAACGCCGACAAGATCACCATTCCCGGCAAGGCGCTGTATTCCGCCATGTTGCGCCCGAATGGCGGCGTGATTGACGATCTCATCATCTATTTCATGACCGAGGAATGGTTCCGCATCGTGGTCAACGCGGGCACCGCCGACAAGGACATCGCGTGGATGAAGGAACAGGCGCAGGAATTCAACAGGCATCTCCCAGCGGGAGATGCAGCGGTCGCCCTTTCCCCCGCCGGGGGAAAGTTGGATAGGGGGAATGCAAGCCCCCACCCTAACCCTCCCCCGGCGGGAGAGGGAACAATACCCATCACCATCACTTCGCGCGACGATCTGGCGATGGTCGCCATTCAGGGCCCGAACGCCCGCGCCAAGGTGTGGGAAGTGCTGCCGCAGACCAGGGCCGCGACTGAGAATCTGGTGAATTTCCAGGCCGCCGACTGCGGCGAATACTTCGTGGCGCGCACCGGCTACACCGGCGAAGATGGTTTCGAGGTGATGCTGCCCAAGGAAAACGTCGAGGCCTTCTGGTACGCGCTGAACAAGGTCGGCGTGAAGCCCATCGGCCTCGGCGCGCGCGACACCCTGCGTCTGGAAGCGGGCATGAACCTGTATGGCCAGGACATGAACGAGAACGTCGGCCCGCTGGAATCCGGACTGGCCTGGACCGTTGATCTCAAAAGCGAGCGCGATTTCATCGGCAAGGCCGCCCTGCTGGCCAATCCGCCGACGCAGAAGCTGGTCGGCCTGGTGCTGCTGGATCGCGGCGTGCTGCGCGGCCACCAGAAAGTCGTCACCCAGCACGGCGACGGCGAAATCACCAGCGGTACGTTCTCGCCCACGCTGGAGAAATCCATCGCCCTAGCCCGCGTGCCCAAAGAAGTACAGGTCGGCGACAGCGTGCAGGTCGCCATCCGCGATAAGATGCTGGCCGCACAAGTGGTGAAGTACCCGTTCGCGCGCAACGGCAAGAGTTGTCTGTAACCCATCCCGAATCGACCTGACTGGAGAACGAAATGAGCAACCCGACCAATCTGAAATACACCGCCTCCCATGAATGGGTGCGCGTCGAAGCCGACGGCACCGTGAGCGTGGGCATCACCGATCACGCGCAGTCGCTGCTGGGCGACATGGTGTTTGTGGAAGTCCCGGCCATGGGCCGCTCCGTGAACGCGGGCGAAGAGTGCGCCGTGGTGGAATCGGTCAAGGCCGCCGCTGACGTGTACGCTCCCATCGCCGGGGAAGTAATTGCCGCCAATGGCGATCTGGACGGTTCGCCCGAAGCCCTCAACAGCGACCCCTACGGAGCGTGGATCTTCCAGATGAAGCCCGCCAACGCCGCCGATCTGGACGGCCTGATGGATGCGGCCGCCTATCAGGCGCACGTCGACAGCGAAGCACACTAAACCTACTGCGCGGCTGGATTGCGGCGTTGCGTTCCATGCGCCTTGCACTCCAGCCCCTCGTTACGGTTTTTCGTCCCCCCTTTAACCTGTTTTCCCCGCACCCATGACCACCGACCAATTCGTCCATCGCCATAACGGCTCCAACGCCACTGACGTGCAAGCCATGCTGCAAGCTATCAACGCGCCCACGCTGGATGCGCTGATCGCCCAGACCGTGCCTGCCTCCATCCGCCTGGAAAAATCGCTCAACCTGCCGGAAGGCATGAGCGAACACGCTTACCAGTGCCATCTGCGCGGCGTCGCTGCAAAAAACAAGCTGTACAAGAGCTACATTGGCCTGGGGTATTACGACACCGTGCTGCCCGCCGTGATCCAGCGCAACATTCTGGAGAACCCCGGCTGGTACACCGCTTACACGCCCTATCAGGCCGAGATCGCTCAGGGCCGTCTGGAAGCGCTGCTGAACTACCAGACCCTGATCTGCGACCTGACCGGCATGGAGATCGCCAACGCCTCCCTGCTGGACGAGGCCACCGCTGCCGCCGAGGCGATGACCATGCTGCACGGCCTGCGCAGCCGCGACGCCATCGCCGCAGGCAAGAACACCTTTTTCGTGTCGCACGAGTGCTTCCCGCAGACCATAGCACTACTGAAGACCCGCGCCCAACCGCTGGGCATCGAGTTGGTGATCGGCGACTTCAAGACCGTGACGATGAACGACCAGTTCTACGGCGCGCTGCTGCAATATCCCGCCACCAACGGCGCAGTGCACGACTACAGCGATTTCGTAAAACGCGCCAAGGAACACGGTATGACCATCGCCGTCGCCGCCGACATCCTGAGTCTGGTGCTGCTCACCCCGCCGGGCGAGTGGGGTGCAGACGTGGTGTTCGGCTCCAGCCAGCGCTTCGGCGTACCCATGGGCTACGGCGGCCCGCACGCTGCCTTCTTCGCCTGCCGCGACGCCTACAAGCGCTCCATGCCAGGCCGCATCATCGGCGTCTCGGTAGATGCCGACGGCAATCCGGCGTTGCGCATGGCGCTGCAAACCCGCGAACAGCACATTCGCCGCGAGAAGGCCACTTCCAATATCTGCACCGCGCAGGCGCTGCTGGCCATCATGGCCGGGATGTACGCGGTCTATCACGGTGCGGACGGGCTGCGCGGCATCGCCCGCCGCGTGCACCAGTCCGCCGCCCTGCTGGCCGACGAGCTGAGCAAGCTGGGTTATCAAGTGGCCGACGGCGCGTTCTTCGACACCATCAAGCTGCTGCATGCCGACGCGGTGAAGCTCCACGCGCTGGCCGACGCCGCCCGCATCAACTTCCGCTACAGCGTGGCGGGCGTGGGCATTGCGCTGGACGAGACGGTGACCGCCGCCGATCTGAACGCCATCCTGGCCGTGTTCGCCCAGGCGGCTGGCCAGCCTGCGCCCACCGTCACGGCGGAGCAGGTGGCGGCCCAGCCGCTGCGCTTCACCCCGCGCCAGTCCGCCATCCTCAGCCATCCGGTGTTCAACCGTTACCACACCGAGACGGAGATGATGCGTTACATCAAGCGGTTGGAGAACAAGGACTTGTCGCTGACCCACTCGATGATCTCGCTGGGCTCCTGCACCATGAAGCTCAATGCGGCTTCCGAGATGCTGGCGCTGACTTGGCCGGAGTTCGCCGGGATGCATCCTTTCGTGCCCGCCGAGCAAGCCGAGGGCTATGCCGAAGTCATCGAAGGCTTGAACGCCGCGCTGTGCGAGATCACCGGCTTTGCCGAGATGAGTTTCCAGCCCAACAGCGGCGCACAGGGCGAATACGCCGGGCTGCTGGTGATTCAGGCCTGGCACCGTTCGCGCGGCGAAGCACAACGCAAGGTGGTGCTGATCCCGTCTTCCGCTCACGGCACCAACCCGGCCAGCGCCGCGATGTGCGGCATGGACATTGTGGTGGTGAAGTGCGACGCACGCGGCAACATCGACGTGGATGACCTGCGCGCCAAGGCCGAGCGGTATTCGGCCACGTTGTCCTGTCTGATGGTGACCTACCCCAGCACCCACGGTGTGTACGAAGAATCCATCAAGGACATCACCGCTATCATCCACGCCCACGGCGGCCAGGTGTACATGGACGGCGCGAACATGAACGCGCAGGTCGGCCTGACCAGCCCCGGCGCGATCGGCGCGGATGTGTGCCACCTCAATCTGCACAAGACCTTCGCCATCCCGCACGGCGGCGGCGGGCCGGGCATGGGCCCGATCGGCGTGGCGGCGCACCTGACGCCGTTCCTGCCGTCGCATCCGGTGGTCAAAGTCGGTGGCGAGCAAGGCATCCACGCGGTGTCCGCCGCCCCTTACGGCAGCGCGCTGATCCTGCTGATCTCCTACGGCTACATCAAGATGATGGGCGGCGCGGGGCTGACCGAGGCGACCAAGATGGCCATCCTCAACGCCAACTACATCAAGGAGCGGCTGGCCGATCACTACGCCACGCTGTACAGCGGCAGCAATGGCCGCTGCGCCCACGAGATGATCCTCGACTGCCGCGAGTGGAAGAAGGACGGCGTGGAAGTGGCCGACATCGCCAAGCGCCTGATGGACTTCGGCTTCCACGCGCCGACCACTTCCTTCCCGGTGGTGGATACGCTGATGGTGGAGCCGACCGAAAGCGAAGCTAAGGCCGAGCTGGATCGCTTCTGCGACGCGATGATCGCCATTCGTGGCGAGATCGAGGCGGTGCTGACAGGTGCCGTGGACAAGAAGGACAACGTGCTCAAGCACGCCCCGCACACCGCAAAGAAGGTCTGCGCCAACGAGTGGAACCGCCCCTACTCACGCGAGCAGGCGGCTTACCCGTTGCCGTGGGTGCGCGACGCCAAGTTCTGGCCGTCGGTCGCCCGCGTGGACAACGTCTACGGCGACAAAAACCTGGTGTGCGCCTGCCCGCCCATTGAAAGCTACATTTAACCTTTCCGGACATTGACATGAAAACTCTGATCTGCGGTTCCATGGCCTACGACACCATCATGGTGTTCCACGACCATTTCAAGAAACACATCCTGCCCGAACAGTTACACATCCTGAACGTGGCTTTCCTGGTACCCACCATGCGCCGCGAGTACGGCGGCTGCGCGGGCAACATCGCCTACAACCTGCAACTGCTGGGCGGCAACCCGCTCATCATGGCGACCGTGGGCGATGACTTTGGCCCCTACGCCAAACGCTTGGAAAAGCTGGGGCTCTCGCAGCAGCACATCCGCCACGTGCCGGACAGCTTCACCGGTCAGGCCTTCATCACCACCGACCTAGACGACAACCAGATCACCGCTTTCCATCCCGGCGCGATGGGCTTCTCGCACCAGAACAAGGTAGGCGATGCGGAAGGTGTGGGCTTGGGCATCGTGTCGCCGGATGGCCGCGACGGCATGATGGAACACGCCGAACAATTCGTCGAAGCGGGCATTCCGTTCATCTTTGATCCGGGTCAGGGGATGCCGATGTTCTCCGGCGAAGACCTGCTGCGTTTTATCGATCAGGCGACCTACGTCACCGTCAATGATTACGAGGCCAAGCTGTTGCAAGACAAGACGGGCAAGAAGCTGGACGAGATCGCCGCCTCGGTGAAGGCGCTGATCGTCACGCTGGGAGGCGATGGCTCGCTGATCTACGCCGACGGCAAGCAGATCGCCATTCCCACGCCCAAGCCTGCCGCGGTGGTCGACCCGACCGGCTGTGGCGATGCCTATCGCGCCGGTCTGCTGTACGGCATCCAGAGCGGCTGGGATTGGGAAACCACCGGTCGTCTGGCCTCGATGATGGGCTCGATCAAGATCGCCCACCGTGGCGGCCAGAACCATAGCCTGACCCGCACCGAACTGGCCGAAGCGTTCCACGCCCATTTCGGCTATCGCATCGAGCTGTAAGATGCGCCGCTTGGTCGCCGCTACGCTGCTCCTGCTGGCCGCCTGCGCCGATCCGGGCGCCGTGCGCAAGGGGGCCGATGGTCAGCCGCTGCCGCCAAAATATGGCGTGGTGGATGCTGTCAAACCGATCGACCTGCCCGTCGAACAGGGTGGCTCCGGCGGGTTCTTCGGCGGCACGATGGGCAATGTTGGCGGTGCTGTGTTGGGCGGTAGCGGTCGCGGCGCGGCGGTCGGATCGGTGTTGGGCGGAGTGGCAGGTGCCAGGGCAGGTGATTCGGCGCAGAACAGTCGGATTCGTCCTGGCCTGGAAATCTGGGTCACGCTGGACAGCGGTCGCAGCGCGGTGGTCACCCAGCCCGCCAAGACCGACGAGCCGTTCAAAGTTGGCGAGCGGGTGCGCATTGTGCACACCATGCGCGGCCAGCGGGTGGAGCACGAGCCGTCAGGCCAGTAACGCCATGACCGCGCTGCGGGCGATCCAGGGCGACATCACCCGCTTGCCGGTGGACGCCATCGTCAACGCCGCGAACAACTCGCTGTTGGGTGGCGGGGGCGTGGATGGCGCAATCCACCGCGCTGCCGGGCCGGGATTGCTGGCCGAATGCCGCACCCTCCACGGCTGCGCCACCGGCCAGGCCAAACTCACCGGCGGCTACCGTCTGCCCGCCCGCCACGTCATCCACACTGTCGGCCCTGTCTGGCGCGGTGGCCAGCACCAGGAACCGGAACGGCTCGCTTCCTGCTACCGCGAATCACTCAAACTGGCGATGGCGCACGGTCTGCGCAGCATCGCTTTCCCCTGCATCAGCACCGGCGTCTATGGCTATCCGACCGAACTGGCCGTACCCGTCGCGCTGGCCGCAGTGCGGGAGGTGGCCGCCGCGCCGCTGGAAGAAGTGGTCTTCTGCTGCCACTCCGCCCGCGATCTGGCGCTTTACCAGCAGACGCTGGCGGCGGCATGACGCCGTGGGCTGAAATTGCCCGCCAGCTTGCCCCGACCGCCCAGGTCGCTTCCGTCACGGCTGTCGGTGGCGGCTGTATCAACCAGACCAGCCGCCTGCGCCTGAACGACGGCCAATGCTATTTCGTCAAACTGAACGACGCTGGACGGCTGCCGATGCTGGCCGCCGAACGCGCCGGGCTGGAGGTGCTGGCCCAGACGGGAGCCATGCGCGTCCCGCGTCCGCTGCTTCACGGCGTGGCGGGTAGGCACGCCTTCCTGATACTGGAGTGGCTGGAAATGCGCAGCCAGGGCGACGCCCGGCAGTTGGGCGAAAATCTGGCGGCGCTGCACGCGGCGACTGCGCCGGATTTCGGCTTCGCTCAGGACAACTTCATCGGCAGCACGCCCCAGCCCAACGGCTGGCTGGACAACTGGATCGCTTTCTGGCGCATCCGGCGACTGGGTTTCCAGCTTGATCTGGCCGCCCGCCACGGCTACTGTTTCGGCTCCCTGGGTGAGCGCCTGCTTGCAGGGCTTCCAGCCTTCTTCCGTGGTTACACGCCACGGCCGGCGTTGCTGCACGGCGATCTTTGGGGCGGCAACCACGGCTATCTGGCCGACGGCGCGCCAGTGCTCTTCGACCCCGCGCCCTATTACGGCGACCGCGAAGCCGATCTGGCGATGACGGAACTGTTCGGTGGCTTCGACCCGGATTTCTACGCCGCCTACCGTGCCTGCGCCCCGCCGGATGCAGGCTACCCGGTGCGGCGCGAACTGTACAACCTGTATCACATTCTCAACCACGCCAACCTGTTCAGCGCAGGCTATGCCCGGCAGGCGGAGGGCATGATGCAGCGCTTGCTGGCCGAACTGGGTTAGCCAACTGCGGAATTTACCAGTTCTTCGGAGCAGGCGAGGTGCATGCCACCTGGAACAGCCGACGATCTTCCAGGCGAATGGCGGTGAGCGGGCCGCCCCACAGGCAGCCGGTGTCGAGCGCGATCAGGTCGGGACGCAGCAGTAGGCCGAGCGCCGACCAGTGGCCGCACACCACGGTGGCGTCGGCATTGGCGCGTTGCGGCAAATCGAACCACGGCAGCCAGCCTGGCGGAATCTTGTTTACCTCGCCCTTGAATTTGTATTCCAGCCGCCCCTCCGGGGTGCAGATACGCATCCGCGTGCAGGCGTTGGTGATGAGGCGCAGGCGATCGAAACCGGTGAGGCCGTCGTTCCAAAAGTCGGGCTGGTTGCCAAACATGTGGCTCAGGAATTCACGATAAGCGGGGCCGCGCAGCCAGCCATGCACCTCGTCGGCCAGTGTCAGCGCCTGAGCCACCGTCCACTGCGGTAGCAATCCGGCATGAACCAGCACGTGGCCTTCCTCGATATGAACCAGCTTCTGCGCGCGCAGCCAGGCGAGCAAGTCCTCGCGGTCGGGCGCGTCGAACACATCCTGCACGGTATCGCCCTTGTGGCTGTGGCCAAAACCCTCCGCCTGCGCCAGCATGGCCAGGTCATGGTTGCCCAGCACGGTGACTGCCGCATCGCCCAGCGATTTCACCAGCCGCAACACCCCTACCGAATCCGGCCCGCGATTCACCAGATCACCCACCAACCACACCTTGTCCGCTGCCGGGTCAAACCGGCAAATGTCCAACAGTCGCCGCAGCTCGTCACAGCAGCCCTGAATGTCGCCGATTGCATAAGTTGCCATGCCTGAATCCCGGTAAAATGTGCGCCGAGATTAACAGAAAACCGGGAATTTTCGATGACGCCACGCTGCAAGGAGAAGATGTGCGCTGCCTGATTCTGGGCGGAGGCGGATTCATCGGCTCGCACCTGACCGATGCCTTGCTGGCTGCGGGCTATGCGGTGCGGGTGTTCGACCGGCCCGATCTGCGTCGTTACCGCGACTTCGGCGCCCATGAGGCCATCGAATGGCTGGAAGGCGACTTGGCCAATCCTGCGCACTTGGCGGTCGCGCTGGCAGACAGCGAGGTGGTCTATCACCTCATCTCCACGACCCATCCGAAAACGGCCAACGACAACCCGCTCTACGATCTGGAAAGCAACGTGGCGGCCACTTTGCGTCTTCTGGAGCAGGCCTGTGCTGCGCGGGTACGTCGCGTGGTGTTCGTTTCCTCCGGCGGCACCGTATATGGCGTTCCGCAAGCTACGCCGATCGCCGAAACTCATCCGACCGAGCCGCTTACCGCTTACGGCATCAGCAAGTTGGCAATTGAAAAATACCTACACCTCTATCAAGTCTTGCACGGACTCGATTACCGCATCCTGCGTCTGGCGAATCCCTTTGGCGAACGCCAGCGGGTGCATTATTCGCAAGGTGCCGTGGCGGTGTTCCTGAACCACGCGCTGCATGACGAGATGATCGAGATCTGGGGCGATGGCTCGGTGGTGCGGGATTTTCTCTATATCGGCGATGCGGTCAGGGCGCTGGTGATGGCGGCCAGTCACGAAGGCCGCGAGCGCCTGTTCAACATCGGTGCCGGGCAGGGCCACTCGCTCAACCAGTTGCTCGGCGAACTGGAGCAGATGCTGGGACGGCCAGTGCGACGGCGTTATCTGCCGGGACGTGCATTCGATGTGCCGAGAAATGTGCTCGACATCTCCCGTGCGGCCCGCGATCTGAACTGGCAGCCACAAACGCCGTTCGAGACCGGCCTGCGCCGCACCTGGCAATGGATGCTGGACAACCGCCTGTAGTCGATGCTGTTCAACTCCTACGCCTTCATATTGTTGTTTTTACCGCTGGCGCTGCTGGGATTTTTCCAGTTGGCGCGGCGCAGTCACGCTTGGGCAGCGGGTTGGCTGGTGGCGGCTTCGCTGTTTTTTTACGGCTGGTGGAATCCGGCCTATGTCGGCTTGCTGCTGGCGTCGATTCTGGGCAATTACAGCTTCGGATTGTGGATCACCCGAGCGCATTCTCCGCAACGCAAGCAGCGGCTGCTGGTCACCGCCATCGCAACCAACCTGCTCCTGCTGGGCTATTACAAGTACGCCAACTTCTTTATCGGCAGCCTGAATGACCTTTCTGGCGCGAACTGGACACTGGGAACCATCATCCTGCCGCTGGGCATTTCCTTTTTCACCTTCACCCAGATCGCTTTTCTGGTCGACACCTATCAGGGCAAGGTGCGGGAGTTTGATTTCATCCACTACACCTTGTTTGTCACCTACTTTCCGCACCTAATCGCAGGGCCGGTGCTTCACCACAAGGAGATGATGCCGCAGTTTGCCCGTCCCGAGACATATCGTTTCAGCTACGAGAATCTGGCGGTGGGGCTGACCATCTTCAGCATAGGCCTGTTCAAGAAAGTCGTCCTGGCGGACAACATGGCCTATTACGTTCCCGGCGTGTTTGATGCTCCGGCGTCGGGGGTGCAACTGTCGTTTGCCGAAGCCTGGGGCGGCGCACTGTGCTTTGCGCTGCAACTGTACTTTGATTTTTCCGGCTACTCGGACATGGCCATCGGCCTGTCGCGGATGTTTGGCGTCATCCTGCCGCTCAATTTTCACTCTCCGTACAAGGCGGTGAACATCATTGAATTCTGGCGCTGCTGGCACATGACCCTGTCGCGCTTCCTGCGCGACTATCTTTACATCCCGCTGGGCGGCAACCGCCGAGGCAAACTGCGCCGCTATGCGAACTTATTCATCACCATGTTGCTGGGCGGCTTGTGGCACGGTGCAGGCTGGACCTTCGTGATCTGGGGCGGCCTGCACGGCCTCTATCTAATGATCAACCACGCCTGGCACGCCGTGCGCCGGGCACTGGGACAAGACCCCTCGCAGCCCCTGATCTGGCCGCTGCGCGCATGTTCAGTATTGCTCACCTTCCTGGCGGTAACGCTGGCCTGGGTATTCTTCCGCGCCAGCGACCTCGACACGGCCCTGACGATTGCGCAGACCATGCTGGGGCTGCACGGCGTAGCACTGCCGGATAACTGGCTGACCCGGTTTCCGGCGCTGCACGCGTGGTTGCTGACACACGGATATCTGGCGGCCAGCAACGGTCTGGCGACGGCCGGGATGGTGAACTGGATATGGGTATTACTGCTGGTAGTCTGGCTGGCGCCGAACACCCAGACCCTCATGCGATTCCATCGCCCCGCGCTCGACACCCCCGCAACCGGACCGACCCGACTGAGCTGGCAGCCAACTTTCCTGCGCGCAGCGCTGGTGTGGAGCCTGCTGTTCGTGTCGCTGATCAACCTGTCGCAGCAGTCGACTTTCCTGTATTTCCAGTTCTGACATGTACAAGCGCTACCTGCTCTGGATACTACTGCTGGCCTGTGTCACCCTGCTGCCCGCCATTGCCCTGAACTGGCTGCTACTGAAGAACGAGGGCGACATCGTTGCGGTTTCGAGTACAGCCAGCACTTGGCAGGCGCGCACTCATGGCGTCACGCTTTCGCCGACGCTGGGCAATAACGGCCTGTTCAAAACCCTGCGCCTGAATGACCGGCTGCCGGAAATCGATACCGTGGTGTTCGGTGCGTCCACGGCCTTTACGCTGGACAGCGGGATGCTGCCGCCGGACTGGACGCTGTACAACTATGCACAAAGCGGCGAGCCGTTGCGCGACAGCATCGCCCAGGCGGAATATCTGGCACAGCACGCGCCGCAGGTGCGCCACTATCTGATCATGATGGACTGGGCGATCAACAGTGTTTACGAGCAGGGCGAGCCTCCCGTGCTGGATTTGTCGCACCCGTCGCTGACTTCGGCGCAAGCGGCGCGGCAGAATTCCTGGCTGGCGCGCCTGCAAGAGGCGGCGTCCTATCCGCGCATGAGCAAGCTGGGGCTGACGCTGCGTAGCGTGGCGCAGTCCGCCCGTCCCGCCGCCACATTCCGCGAATTGTTCTTTCAGTTGGGCAGTGACGAATATCTGTGTCCGGATGGCAAGACGCCTGCAATGGATTTTGGCGTTTACAACCGGGGCGCATGCAACG
>Ga0233425_10000810_pt1 | contig 76202 bp, 56 predicted proteins | sample Watercolumn_Towu_2_FD_181712 | JGI IMG/M metagenome (GOLD analysis project Ga0233425, IMG submission 181712) | Freshwater microbial communities from Lake Towuti, South Sulawesi, Indonesia - Watercolumn_Towuti2014_140_MG | ecosystem: Environmental > Aquatic > Freshwater > Lake | place...
TCGAGATCGTGCTCTTGGTGACGGCTCCCTTGCCGGCCGTGTAGTTGGCGTTGGCTGTTAGCCAGACGGCGAGTTCTCCATGGCCCGGACTGGCCTTGTGTTGCAGGCCGGAGCACACCGTGAATCGATCTCGATACGCGGCCAGGTTTTTCAATGGCGGCGTCAGTTCGTAGTCCTTGCCAATCGTCGCGGGGTGCCACTCCCACATGTTCACGCCGTTGGGCACGAACACGAACACGGCCCGCTTCGGTGGCGTTGCGCCCGGCGCGGCGGTGGCCAGCGATTCGAGCCACGGCAGTGCAAGGCACACGCCTGAGGCACGAAGGTAGTTCCGTCGGGAAATCGGAATCGGGTTCATGTCAACTCCTTGTGCAACTTCACTTGTTTCGGAATGGCTCGGAGAGCACCATCGCAAGCAGCAGGGCACGCACCCCGCCGCCGTTCTTCGCCGCCGCAGTCCGGATGGTTTTCAGGTGGGCCTCGTCGCCGTGGTCGAGGCTGCGGCCGAGGACGTAGGTGTAGAGCCGCTGCGAGAACGCCGCCGCGAACCGGCTTTCCAGTTCGCCTTGGGCCATCAGCGTGCGGAACTCGCTGAAGTTGGCGAAGGTGGTCTTGTCCGGCAGTTGTCCCTTAGAATCAAAGGCGATGAGCTTGCCTTGGTTGTCGCGTTTCGGTTGGCCGTACATGTCGAACTCGTCCCAGACGAAGCCGAGCGGGTCGATGCGTTGGTGGCAGACGGCACAGGTGGCGATGGTGCGGTGTTTGTCGAGGTGCTGCCGGGGCGTCAGCGCCCGCAGGCTCTTGTCCTCGGCCAGTTGCACGTCGAGGGGCTTGATGTCCACGTTCCCCGGCGGGGACGGGATGTCGATGCCGAGGAACCGCTCGACGAGGTACACGCCGCGTTTGATCTCGCCGCGTTCCTGAGCGTGCGTGGCCGCAGCGACACACCCGGCCTGCGTGAGCAATCCGCCCTTTCGGTTGTCCGGTGCCGCGACCCGTTGCCAGCCCGTTCCTTTGGGCAGCGTAACGCCGTAGTACCGCGCGAGCCGATCGTTCACCACCACGTGATCCGAGGCGACGAGTGAGTTGACCGAACGGTCGTTGCGCACAAGGTCGAGCAGGAAGTGGGCCGGTTCGAGAGCCAGGTCGCGGCGGACGGCCTTGTCGTACCATGCCATGTCGTCACCGTCCTCAATGATGCGAAGGGGCCGCGTGACCGGCGGGGCGAGGTGGTCGATCACGTCCAGTTCGAGCCACTGCCGGGTGAATTCGCGGGTGAACGCGAAGGCCCGGTCCTCTTTGAGCAAACGTTCGAGTTGCTTCGTCAGTTCCGCGTCCGTGAGAAGCGAGCCGTCGGCGGCGCGAGCCAGAAGTTCGGCATCCGGCGCGGTGTTCCCCACGAGATACGACAGGCGCGAAGCCAACTCCCACGCGGTCAGCGGTCGGCGTTCCGCGCCCCGCGTCTCGATCAGGTAAAGAACCTGCGGCGACACGAGCGCGGCACACACGGCCGTCTTGTAGGCATCGACGAACCCGCGACCGGTCGCCCGTTGGTCGCGATACAGCTTCAGGAAGCCGTCCAGTTCGCGATCCTCGACCGGCCGACGAAACGCCCGCGAAAGAACCGCCTTTAAGGAGCGTTTGGCGCGGGCCTCCTCGTCTTCGCCTCGGAGTGCCGTGAGCAAAACCGACTCGCTCTTGGGCGGCCAAGTTGGGGATGCGTCGAGTTCGACGCTGAACGACTCGAGCAGCAGCCGATTCCGCTTGAGGTATGTGTCCCGCTTCTTCTGGTCGTAGTTTTCCGGCGGCGGTGTCGGGCCGAGTGGCGCCGCGGCGTTGTCGATCTGCACGAGCAACTGCTTCTCACGGCGGAACGATTTCCAGTCGCCGTCGGCCAGTAGCACCGGCACTTCGAGAACGTACTCCTTCACGTCAGTGGCCGTCACGGTCACCGCGGCCAGCGGGTACACGAGGTCGCCCGGCGAGCCGTAGGACCCGCCAATACTGACACGCAACACCGGCGTGCTGTTGTCGTGTTCCAGCACCGCGGCGGCACGAACCCGCACTCGGAGCACACCGCCATCGGGGACGAATGGCAGGGTCAGCATGACCACGTTGCGTCTGCCAATGGTGAGCGGGTTCGGCTCCAGCAGCAACCCTTTGGCAGGGTCGAGGTGTTCGATGGCCAGCGGTTGATTATGGCTGTGCTGAGCGAAGAGCTTCGCGGGCTGGCTCCCTTTTTCGTGGGCGGGGACAACCACATTGCCGATGCCCGGCCCGCGTTGGTTCTTGCGGTTCGTTTCCGGAATTGCCAGGAACGCCTGGCGCTTCTCGGCGACGATGGCGCGCAGATCCACGTCGTACCGGAACGGCTTGACCGTACCCTCTGGCGGCAACGCGACGTCGAGCAGATCTTCGACCAGGGCGAGACTCCGGCGGAGCAGCAGCGCCTGCATCACCTGCGAGTTACTGTCGTTGCTGAAGCTGTTGGAACTGGCATCGCTCGGCAGCCGGGTGCTGAGGTCGCCGATGAAGTGCGGGAACGAGAGCCCCAGTGTGTCCTGAATCGTGGCGACATATTCGCGGTTGGTGAGCCGCCGCAGGGCGCGCCGACCGACACCCCCGCGCGTAATCACAGCTGCCCGTGCCGCCGCGTCCTCGATCCAGTTCATGGCGGCGAGCAGTTCGTCGGCGGTGGGCCGCGGCATGTCCTCGGGCGGCATTTCCCCCTGCGCGAGCAGCCGCCGCGCCATCAGCCACTTCTCGGCCACCTTCGCATCAGTCAAGTCGGGAGCCGGCCCGTCGAAGCGCACCTCCCCTTTCTGTTTCTCGGCCCCGTGGCAGGCGACGCAGTGTTTCTGCAAAAACGGCTGCACCGTATGCCGGAATGCGTCCAGAAGCGGGCCGTTGTCGGCCAGCTCCTCGCACCGAGCCACCGCCGGCATGCCGGCCAGCAAAAGCCATGCCACAGTCGCAGAAAAATGTTGTTTGGTTGTCGAACGTCGCATAGTCACTAATTCCCCGTCGCCTCAAAACCTGCCGCATTCTGGGTTCGGAAATTAATGGTTCATTTTCGAAACACCTCGCCCGCCACCGGTAATCTCGCCTGATACAGCTTGTATTCACCGGCACCCGTGATGAACAGCGTGCGACCATCCGCGCCGCCGAACGCGAGGCCGGAGATGTTCGTCGGCACATCCACAATCATCGCGGCGAGTTCCTTGCCGTCGGGCGAAAACACGGCCACCGCGTTGCCCGACGTGTGACTCTCCGCCCCGCCCACGTAGATGTAGCCAAGCTGATCGACCGCCAGACCCTGCAATCGCCCCACCCAGCCGGTCAGCTCCGCGGACCCATCCTTGGCCGGTGGCAGGTCCCTTTGCAGATGCGTCGTCTGGAATTGATCGACGGCGATGAAAAACGTCCCCTCGCCCAGCGATCCGTCTTCACGAACCGGAAATCGCCATGTGCCGCGGCGGTCGGGGTTGGGGATTTTCGAGTTCACGTAGAGCCAGTCGTGTCGTGGGCTAAGCCCAATGCCATAGGTATGCACGATGCGTGGCTTCGCGATCGCCACCGTCTTCGAGCCCGGCAGCAGGTACCGCGTGCCGCCGTCGGGAAAGCCAGACCAGTAGATCGTGCCGTTGGGATGGACCGCCACGAAATGCGGCGTGCCCACGCCCGTCGGGTCCTGTTTTACGTCCATCGTGCATTGGACGAGCGTTTCCTCGCGGCCGTCGGGCGAGAAACGAGCCACGCGATACAACGTGTTCGGTTCCTTTTCGGTGACGATCAGTGCCCCGTGCGGATCGACCGCGAGTCCAACCGGATGCGTCAACGTCTTGAATTCGCCGAATTGATCGGGCGGCGTGAACGTTCGCAGCTGTTTTGGCACGCGATCGGCGATGACCAGCCGATCGTTCCACCATGCGAGACCGGACGCAGTGAGTTTCGGACTGCTTTCCACGACCTCGGCGCGGTACACGCCGCGAATTGGTTTCGGCTCCGCGCTGATGGCAGCGGCAGCCCAAAGAACGACGAACGTGAAACATGTCATGGATTGTTGTCCTCGACGCAAACAGGATCGATGTCGTAGTTTATGGAGCGAACGACGACTTCAATCCATTGACAGCCAATCTTGCCCAAAATTCGCTCGCATCTGCATGCAGGTCAATCATGATTGCGTGCCGATACCTTCGTTGAATATTGATTGTCGATCGGTTTAACAGCCAGCCGCAGGCGACGACGGCTTACTTCGCAACTTCCACTGCGTAGAGCGCGTTCCAGGTCGTAATGTACAGGAGATCGCCCTGGTCGCCGCCGAAGCAGAGGTTCGTGCCGCTGCCTTTGGGGATCTTGATCTGGCCCCAGCGCCGCCCGTAGCGGTCGAAGACCTCCACGACACCCCCGGCGGTGAAGTAGACGTTGCCCTCGCGATCCACGGCGATGCCGTCGGGCGATTGGACCGCGGCCCACGGCCGAGCCTTTCCCAGGGCCACGTCGATCGCCCCGTCGTCCCTGATCGGAAAACAGTAGACGCCGGAATGCTTTTGATTCTTGTAGTTGGAAATGCCGACGTACAGAAAACGCTCGTCCGGCGAAAGGGCGATGCCGTTGGGATTCGCCAGCGTCGGTTCATCCTCGCCATCAAATAGCACGCGAACGGTTTTCGCCCGAGGATCGACGACCGACAGGCGGCCTTTGTCCGGATCCTTGAGCGTCGTGAAGTAGATCAGCCCGCGCGAGGCAACAACCAGGTCATTCAGCGACAACTCGCGGTCGCCGGCCGCCCACTCGACGATCGTTTGCGGCTCGGTGCCGGGTTGCCATGACGCCAATACGGACATGACCGTCACCACATCCTTAGCCGCGTCCGTCGAGGGCGAAGGCAACAGCCGGATGCCATAGAACCGCTTGTCGGGGCCGACCTTGCCGCGCGTCAGATCGGAGCGAACTTCGGCCACGGCATCGGGCGGCGAGTAGAGTAACAACTTCTGTTGCTCCAGGTCCGTGAACACGACACCTCCGGGGCTCTTGCCGCCGCCGGCATTTGGCAGCCAGGCCGGCGTATCCGCCTTCTTGTATCCGTCTCGGATCAGCTTCGCCGGACCGTAGGGAAACGCCGGCAGTTTCGGCGCCTTGTCGAGCGGCGAGGCTTCGGCGGCCGACTGAATCTTGTATGTGCCCGGCGTGCGCACCGAGTCGAGGCTGGGGGTGTAACTTTCAATCCATCCCGGGCTGGAATGTGGCAAGTGGTCATCGCCCTGGAACGGACGGACGGGGATCTTTTCTTTGGGGACTCCTTCGAGCCTGGCGCCGGCATCGAGCACACGGCCGTCGGTCAATGAAACCCGCACGACGCGCGGCGGATCGTTCCGCTTGGCCCGCGGCGACACGGGCTGAAATTCGAGGACCGTGTAGTCGGGACTGATGCGGTAGAAAGCGTATTGCGGTCGCGCTGTTGCCTTGTGATTCAGGCCGTCGTACGGACGCAGCCAGTCAACCCGATTGAACACTCGCAGCACCGACTCCCATTCCTCAGGCTCCAGCAGATCGGCGACGCCCAACTCCTTGATGATGCTGCCGTCTTTGCGGTAAACGATCAGCCGCCTGGTAAACTCCTCGCGGCCGCGCCACGCGTTGCTATCTTCATGGTGCGGCAAGTCCTTCGGCCCGTGCATGTCCGACTTGCCGCTGGTCCAGAGCGTCACATGGTTCCACAGCGCGAAGGTTTCTCCATCGGGGGCGATGAATAGCTGCGCGTAGATTTGTCCGCCTTGAACGCCCTGAGCGGGAAAGGTTTCGATTGCGCCCGTGCGAGTGTCTTTCCAGGTGAACTGCCAGCGATGTGGGCCATGCACCTCCTTGCCCAAGCCGACCGGCGACGCCGTAATCACGAAGCGTCCATCGGCCGACTGACAGCCGTCGATGTGGCTAGGGCGGTCGTAGCCGGCGCGAGCAAGAGTCCCACCCCAAAAAAGCAAGGCCAAGCACAAAACGAACCTTAGACGTGTCATTCGACTATTCCTCACGGAGATGAATGGTTTGTTCGACCGGTACTGCGGTTTGCACCAGCGGATCGACGCCGCTGCCGGCTTGCCAGGCAACGACCTTAATAGTCAGCGGATACTTTGCCCGTTGCGGAAGCTCGGCGATCGTCAGTTTGCCGTCGGAGATCTTTGCCGGTCCGAAGGCCACATGGAACTCCACCGGCAAGCCCGAATCGCTTTCGGCCTTCAGTTCGACTGGTTCGCTGCCGATGGTCAGATCGCCCACGGGCGGAAAGGTGATTGTCTGGGCCTTTCCGGCTTTCAACGTGCATTCGGCAATCATGCCGACGCGTTCGGTGTAGCGGTACGTGTCGTCTCCCTCGCTGTAAGCCATGAACGTGATGCGGCCCGGTTCGGCGGCCGGCGACAATTCGTCGAATCGGATGCGGAACGTGTGGTCACCGGCATGCACGATCGGGCCGCTAACATGTTTGACTTGGATCGCAACCGGCGCGTGACCGACCGGTTCGCCCGCCTTGCCCCAGCGTGATCCCTGGCCGTTCGACTGCCTGGGATACTTGCTGGAATACTGGGGGTGAACTCGAAAGGTCCGCCCGTCGCCAATCCAATGAATGGTATCGAAATAATTGCGAGCACCGGCGTTGACGGTGTGTGGGTCGTTCCACTCGAGAAACTGGTCCTGCTTCGCGATGCCGTTGTGGTACGCGATGGTTACTTTCGCCATCTCCTCGTCGAAGTGCCAAGCCGCGAATTTTCTGTCCCCCTCGTAGCGCGAATACGGCGCGGGTGCAAAGCGACCAGGCGTCTTGACCGCGGGATCGGTTAACCAACCGTCTTGCGGCGGAAGTGCGTTCAGTGCGACGGGCTCAGACGCGTCGATGGACCAGCGTGTCGGAATCTTCCGCTGTGCCGCTTTGCGAAGGAATAGCGCCAGATACTCCGCGTTACGGTCCGACCAGGCGAAATGCCCGCCGCCCGGCTCCACGACGATGCTGGCCAGATGGCGGTCGTCTTTTCCGCGGAACGCAACGAGCTTGTCGCGGTCCTTTTCCCAATTCTCGACACCGTCGGCATTGCGGCCGATCTTACCGAACTCGTCGAACTGGCCGATCATCAACAGCGCCGGAACGCCCGGACCGACGGCGTCCGCACCGTCGTGATCCACATCGCCCGGGTCGGCGCCGCGATACTGAACGACGCCGAAACAGCGGTCACCGAACTCGCGGGCGGCGTGTCTCGCCTGCGGACCGCCTGCCGAGTGGCCAATGAACATCAGCGGCGCCACCGACAGTTCGCGATAGCCGGACGACTTGGCGAATCGGTCGAGCACTTCCTGAATATCTACGGCACTCAAGCCGCATTTGAGGAACACGATCGCCAACTGTTGGTCGGCGCAAGCCTGGCGGATGCGTGCGTCCTGGGCAAACTCGCGTTCCATCAAACTCATGCCGCCCACCACCACGCCCCGGACCTGTTTGGCCTGCGGCGGAATCCACAGGTATGCCATCCGCTCGCCCTTGGCCGTCGCGATCGGGGCTGCATATTGAAACACCACCGCCGAGGCACTCGCGACAAAGGACAACAACAGCAAAATCGCAATCGCCGAGAGGCTACTCTTCATTTTGGATCGTCCATTCTGAATTCTGAGGGATGCGGCAATATCTTCTGGCAGTCGCGGAGCGGCGCAAGCCGCCCGGTGGCCTGGGTCCGGTATCGCGCGGCCTGCCCGCCTCTACGGGGCAAAGTCAGGATGCTTGATCCAGCAATTTACGAAGCACCGCACTGCGATCGTGGGGTCATCTTGCTTCACCATCCACACCTCGGTGCCGCGCAATTCCACCTTGCTGCTCTCCAGCGACGGTGTCACCACGAACGCCGTAGGCTGTTTCACCAACTCAATCTTCGAACCTGGTTCCCCAGGCTAGACTTTAACCAAGAGAGTTTCGGGGAAGCGATTGAACCGGCAATGGCAGAAATGACGATGCAGGCAGGAAACGATGTTTCTCCAAAGGTCGGGCGAGAGGGGGCCGCGCGAACAGCCGACGTCGACTCCAGCGCTTCGAATTTGCCATAACGCTGCACCACCTCGCTCGACTCTGGCAGCGCTGCCAACTCCTGTTTGAGAAATTCAACCACCTCGGCCGCAACTTGCTGATCCCGCGCGCTTTTCAACGGAACCACGGCCCGATCTTGGCAACCACCGAGCGCGGAAAACACAACCACGGCCAACAGCCACACGGTGAGCGAGGCCGGGCATTTCACAATCGCTGCCATCCTGCTCAGTCATTCCTGTAATCCGCTTCGTTTCGCTCGGTCGCCCAGAACAGCGCCCGGGCGATCATTTGGCGGACGACTTCATGCTGCTGAAGGTCGCGTGGGTCGTGGACGAAATAGAACACGCGCGGCTTGTCGCCTTTCTTCTCACGGACCCAAACTTGCGGCTGGCCTTCGTGCGATTCGACCAGCACCTTCACATCGTCGGCAATCACGTGCTTGTAACCGCGGTCGGTCAAGCTCAGCTTCACCAGTTCGTCGAGCCCCTTCACAATCGAATGATCGGCGGTGCCTTCCTTGAAGCGGATCGGCCCGCCGTGATGGCCGGCGTACTTGCCGCCGAACATCTCGAGCGCAAAGGCATCCATCGCGGCGCCCTGCGTGCGGCCATCTTTGGCGACTCGCAGGTTGATGCTGTGATGGCAGCGCCGGCCGCCGATGATCGGTTTCGTCGCCAATAGCTTCAGATACTCCGCGGAATCGGCTTCGTTCAGGGAGACGTGAGTCAGCGCCGTGTAGATCACGTCCGCTTCGCGGGCTTTGGCCAGATCGGGAATGGCAGGCGGGTTCTGGTAGTAGGCCTTGCGTTCCGCCTCAGGCGTTTCGTTCGTCGGCTGATGGGTCGCCGGTTCGATCCACGTGATTTCCACGCGGTAATGCTCCGAGAGCCAATCGCGAAACGCTTCGATTCCCTCCTGGCGGTCCCAGGGTTCGACCGGCGCGATGATGGCAAGTTTCAACGGCGGTTTGTCGGCACTCTCGGCGACGCTGGTGATGCACAGGAGCGCGAGCAACAAAAGCAGTGTGTTCTTCATAAGTCTCTCCAAATAGGTGTGGTGGGCCAGGCGTCCTGCTTTTCTTGCGACAATCGACAGGCTGAAATCCTGCCCCACGGGCGTCAGCTCAACCCTTCGAGCAATCCCGTGCTGTCGCCGAGTCGCGCGACCGCCGCACCGGCGCGGTCGAGCATCGCCAGCCAGAGGTTGGTAACGGGCGTGCGCGAAGGATACTTGATATGACGGCCCGATTGGATTGAGCCGCCTCCGTTGCCCGCCAGCAGAATCGGCAAATCGTAATGATCGTGCCGATTGCCGTCCCCCAGAGCGCAACCGTACGCGATCAGGCAGTTGTCGAGCAGCGTTCCATTCCCTTCCGGGATCTTCTTCAATCGATCGAGGATGTAGGCCAGTTGCACGACGTGGTGATGCTCGATCTTGAGAATCTGCTGAACCATCTCCGCATTGCCGTTGTGGTGCGAAAGATGGTGATGCTCAGCCTCGATCCCCAGTTCCGGGTAGGACCGGACGCTCCCCTCGCAGTCGAAGATGAGCGTGCTGATGCGCGTGACGTCCGTTTGGAACGCGAGCACCATCAGATCCCCCAGCAACCGGACGTATTTCTCGAAGTTGTCCGGGATCCGATCCACGGGGCGGACGACGCCATTGGGCAACTTGGCCGCCGGCATGGTTTCCGCGCGGACGATGCGCTGCTCCACGTCGCGAACCGAGCTGAGATATTCGTCGATCTTATGGCGATCACCGTGGCTCACCTTGCGGCTCAGGCTGGCTGCCTCGTCGCGCACCGTGTCGAGGATGCTGCGCCGCACGTCGTTCCTCAGCTTATCGCCCGGATTTGCCGGAGCGAAAAGTCGGTCAAAGACCGCCTTGGGGGAAGCTTCCACGGGAAGCGGCTGCGTTGGCGACGCCCACGACATCGTGCCCGACACCACGCAGGGAAAACCGTCGCAGAAGAACTTACCGGTACGTTGACAACCCATCTCCAGCGAGGGCAGCCGCGTCATATGGCCGATCTTCCCGGCAGCCAACTGATCGGCCGAAATGCCGACGCGCGCATCGCGGCTCGGCTGAACACCGGTCAGGAAGCAGCCCATTGCCGGGGCATGATTGCCACCGTCGTGACCCCCTTCGAGCGCCGCCAGACCCGAGAGGACCAGCACGTCACTGCGCACCTTGGCCAATGGTGCGAGCAACTCTGGCAGCTCGTAATCGCGGCCTTCGCTGGTGGGCGTCCACTTATTCATCTGCACGCCGTTGGGAGTGTAGATGAAGGCGAGCCGCACAGGCGGCCTGCCGGAATCGCTGGCCGACAGCAGGCTGCGAGGGGCCATCGCTTCCAGCCAGGGCAGAGCGATCGCCGCGCCGAGCCCGTGCAAAATCGTCCGCCGCGACAAGGGGTTGTTATGCAAAATATTCATGGCTTTTCTCCTTCCGAGGCGCGCCGCATGCGGAACGGTTCGCTCTTGACCAGCTCGAAAATCAGGTTTTGCATTCGGTAATCGTCTTTGCGCACGGCATCGACGATTGCTTCCACGGTCGGAATATCGTGCTCTTCCGAGCTACGGCCCAGGGCGTAGGTCAACAACTTCTCCGTCAGGCAGCGGGCGAACTCGTCCTTGCGCTCGAGCAAGACCTCGCGCAGCCCGGCGACGCCCGCGACCTTCCGGCCGCCTGGGAGTTCTCCGAGGTCGTCGACGAGTTGCCCCGTCTCGTCCTTGGTTCGTTGCCGGCCGATGTTGTCGAATTTCTCCAGCGCGAATCCCAGCGGGTCGATCTTGGAATGACAACCGGCGCATCGGGCGGAGCCGCGATGTTGCTCGAGCCGCTGTCGCAGCGAGACCTTTGCTTGCGGGTTCTCGGCCACGACTTTCTCCAGCGCAGGGACATTGGGTGGTGGCGGCGGAGGAGGAGAAGCCAGCAGATTTTCCAGAATCCAGCCACCGCGTTTCACCGGCGAGGTGCGATCCGGCGGGCTGGTCATGGTCAGCACGCTGGCGTGAGTGAAGATACCGGCGCGGAGGCCATCGACTGGGAGCGGCACTCGAACAAAGGTGTGGGCGGGGATTACCAGTTCAGGATTCTTCACACCCGAGTGCTGTCCCAATTGATAATGCCTTGCCAGGCGATCATTGACAAACGTGTAGCGGCCGTCGAGAAAGTCGGTGACGGGCCGGTTTTCCCGCAGCACGGCCTCAAAGAACAGCAGCGTCTCGCGAGTCATGGCGTCGCGCATCCGCTGGTCGAAGCGGTCCCGCCCGCCTTGCGTCACGGTGTGAATGCCCGTAATGCCGAGCCATTGGGGCGTAAAGTTATCGACCAACGCCTGCGACTTATCATCCGCCAGCAGGCGACGCACTTGGGCGTCGAGATTCTTGGACAACTCACCCTTCGCCGCCAGGTCGAATAACTCCTCGTCCGGCATGCTGCTCCACAGGAAGTACGAGAGCCGGCTGGCCAGATGAAATTCGCTGATCGGATGCGGGGCCTTGGCCTGCGGACGATCGTCCAATTCCACGCGAAACAGAAAACCTGGCGAGACCAGGATCGCCTGGAGCGAGATGGCAATCGCGGCGTCGAAATCCTTCCCGGCAGCAAGCGACCGCTCGAACAGGTCGACGTAGCGGGTGACCTCCTCGGCTTCCACGGGTCGGCGAAATGCCCGCCGAGCAAACCGCTCCAGGATCTCGCGCGCTTGCTGCGGAGGCTGGGCGGTTGAGTTGCACGCCAGGATATTGCGGCGACTCTCCCGCACCTCATCCGTCGGGCCCACAATGTCGATGCGGTACAGGTCCAGGCCTGAAGAGTTCTCGTCGTTTTTGCCGTCGACGCGCGGCGGGTGTGCTCCTTTGCGGGCTTCCAATTCGGGCGCGGGGTCGAGCAGCCGCACGCTCACGCGGCGCAGACCTTTGACCAGCTTGAGCGGGATTGCGAACTTCGTGGTGTCTCCTTTCTCCGGAATGACGAAGACGAGCCGCTCGACAGGCCGGTCGTCGACGAGCAGTTCCGCTTCGATCGACTGCTTTCCCTTTCCAATCGGCTTGCCTTCGAGTCTCGCGACGTAATCTCCGTCCGCTGCCAGACGGAAACGGGCCGTCAGCGGTTCTGAAGTGAATAGCGACACTCGATACGGCATGCGGCTGCCATCAACGATGAATTGGGCAAAGCCTGTTCGCACCGTCGGAGTTTTAAGGTCGACGGACGACAATGCGCGGGTTACGACCGCGTCGGCCGCATCGAGATAGCGCTCGAGCAGCAGCGGCGAAAGCGACAGCGATTCGCTCTGGTTGTCGAAGCCGTGGCTGGCCTCGTCGGCGGGAAAGTTTTCTGCTGGCTCAAACTCAATCAGGCACAAGTCGCGAACGGTGTTGTTGTATTCCGTGCGGTTCAGCCGCCGCACGACGACGCGACCCGGATCGACCGGCCGGTTGGCGTCGGCCTGGCGAAACACCTTTTGCACCGCGGATACAAACGCATCCCGATCGGCCTGCGTCGGCTGGTCCGCATCGCGTGGCGGCATCTCTCCGTTCCGCACGTTCCTCACCACTTTCGCCCAAACACCGCGGGCCGAGAGCATCGCTGAAGTATCGGAGAACCGACTGAGGTCCAACTTTCCCTCCGGTTCGTCCGCAGAGTGGCAGGCCAGGCAATACTTGGTCACAAAGGCAAAGCCCGGGTTCTTTGGCTCAAGCTGTTGCGCAGCGGCGAATCCGCCCCACAGGAGCGCCGCGACCACGGCTGCTAACGAAATCTGGAGCCTCGCGATACTCATCCCGTGATCTCCTCGACGGGGTTCGCGCCCGGTGCGGCGGCGCGGACGGGGCGGCTGCCAGCGTAGAGTTCAAGCATCGCGTCGATTCCCAGCATCCTGAGCAGCACCTTGGCCATGAAATCGGGACCGGTGACGGGGCGGTCGACCTAGCCCAGAATCTCTTCCAGCGGGCCGTGCTGGTCGAGGTCTTTGAGGTTCGGGTCGGGCATGCCGAAGCTCGTTCGCTGCGATCCAGCCAAGTGCAACAGCGTGACATACATGTTGGCCGTAGTGCGGTGGCCCTTGTTGCCATAGCCCGGGTAATCGACGTACCGGCCCGTTTTCAGTTTGCCTCCCATGTTGCCGATCACGATCATCGGCCATTCCCAGCAGCGGCTGTGATGGGCCTCGGCGCCGTCGCTCAAGTAGAGAATGACGGTGTTGTCCATCATCGTGCCGTTGCCTTCGGGCACCGCTTCGAGCTTTCTGATCAGGCCGGCGATCAGGTCCATGTGGTAGCGGCGGATGATGTTGTACAGCTCATCCCACTTCTTGCCCTCGAAGGTGCCGCCGTGACCGATCGAATGCTTGTCCATGTTGATGCCCAAGCCTTTGAACGTGACGTCGAAGTCGCGAATACCGGCGGCTGACGAAAGCGTCAGCACGTTGGTCAGCCCGCAGATCAGGGCCGCCGCGCCGATGTCGAACTGGGCATCGAGCCGGTCGGTTTCGACTTCCGACTTGTACTTGTTGGTCGGGGCCGGGCCTTTTGCGCGGAGGGTATGCTCGATCTCGTTGAGGCGGCTCTGGCGGTTGCGGAGTGTTTCAAACGATTCGAGGTAGGCATCGAACTGCTCGCGCTCTTGCCCGATCAGTTCGCCTTGCGCCTTCTTGATGTCGCGGCGGAGGAAGTCGAGCAAGTTGTTCCGTGCGGCAAATTCCTCTTTCGCCGCGCCGTTAGCCACGCTGCCGAACAGGGTGGCATAGGCCTGATCCGGCTTGCACATGGTCGGCAGCGGGCGATCCTTTTCGAGAGCCGAGATGTTGTAAATGACGTTGTTTTCCAGCCGCTTCGACATGCCCAAGCCGATGTGGGGGAAGATGCCGGGGATCGTTTTGGCCAGCGCGCCGTCGATCGTTTCGCCCAACACGGCCATGCTTTCGCCACCATTAGCGCGCCCGGCACCGAAAGCGCCGAGGGCCATGAAGTTGTTGGAATGTCCGCCGCCACAGACGCGGCCCGACAGTCCTTGCACGATCGTCAATTTGTCTTTCCATTGCTTCAGCGGTTCGAGGGAGAACTGCAGGTCCTTGTCTGCCAACGGCAGATCAACGAACTCCGCCGGCCCGCCCGAACTCTCCTTCCGCCCGCCGCGTTTCACACCCACTGGTGAAATCTGTTCGGGGGGCACGCCGTTGCTTTCGACGACGAAGACAAACCGCTTCGGCAGAGTCGCCGTCCCAGCCGCGTGGGCTTCCAAGCGGGATAATATCTGCGAAAGAACCAGAGTTCCCGCGCCGAGGGAAATTCCTTTGAGTGCGTCGCGACGATGGATAGTCATTTTGATGGCTCCTTTAAAGTTGAATGGTATCACAAGTCAAGATTGTTTCAAACTTTCCAAACAGGTCAATTTCCGGCACGAAGGTCGTAACAGTAGATCGCATCCAGGCCGCGGACGAATAACCGACCATCGACCAAGGGATAGTTGATCGGTTGGTTGGCGTAGGCGGTCGTCCAGGTGTGCGGCGGCCGCCATTGGTATCCGGCCCCCGCCGCGACATTGCTCGCGCCGTCGGCTTGTGACGACGGGAACGCGCGAAAGTCTCGCGGATCGGCGGTCAGCATCAGGAACGACTGGCTGCCGTGGCGGCCTTCGGGCTGGATAAACAATCGCCCGTCAGCGACGAAGGCGGTTTGCGTCCGCGCGCCGCCGACGTTTTCGACGGTCGCTACGCGCTCGCCGCTGGCCAACTTGAGACAGACCGCCTCGCGCGCCGCCGAAACGTAGACGTGGTCCTTGTCGACGGTCATGCCGATCGTGTCGATGATCGGCGCAAGCGGAGGTGTCGTCCACGCGGGTTTCAGACCGGTGGGGGTGATTTGCAGGGCGTGAACCACCGCTTGGCCGTCGTTCTCGCCCGGTTTTATGTTGTCGAGCTTTAGCGAATAACCCAACAGCAAGTCACCGGCCAGCAGCGGGAAGCCGAAGTCCATCAGATACGGAACCTCCGTCTTCCAGACGATCTCGCCAGACGCGGGATTGAGCGCCACAGCGAAGTTCTGCTTCGAGTTATGGTCGCGATCCGAGGCGATGAGCAGCTTCTTCTCGGCCCCTTGCCAGGCGAGCAGCGAACTGCGATGCCACAGCGGCCGCTCCCACTTTTTCGTCCCGCTCTTCGCGTCCACGCCGTGAACGCGCCCGGATGCGGCAAAGGCAATCACACCGTCCAGGAGGACCGGGCTAGGAGCGTGACAATCGACGTCCCCTTGCTTGGCGACATACGACTCCGGATGCGCGTCTGGATACTCCCACAAGAGCTTGCCGGTCTGTGCATCGACCGCGTACAAGCGGCCGGTCGTGCCGGGTTGATAGGCGACTCCGCCGGCTACGAGGGCCACGGGGAAGTATCCGCGATGCTTGTGGGTCTGATAGTTGTTGCCACGCTGCGGGAAGGTCGTCTTCCACAACGTTTGCCCGGTGGCAGCGTCGATGCAAACGAGCACTTCGTCAGCCTGCGTGCGGAAGTGGTTCACGACCGCTTGCTGCTGGAGTTCCCGTTTAGGGAAAAGCTTCGTGGCGACCACTTGCAGATCGGCTTCGGTTTCGTACTTCCCGTAGGGCTTATCAAGACCAACCGGACCGCGCGGGACATAGTAGAACTGAAACACCCGGCCATCGACGACGACCGGCGAGGAAGAGCCACCTCCTGCGCCCGTGCGGCCCGCGCGGTCGAAGTAGCGCGAGTCGGGTGCGCTGCCGTAACCGGTCGGAACATAGGCTTCACTTTTCCAGACGGGGCGTGCCTTGGCCAGATCGTCGATCAACTTCGCTCCGCAGGACGGCCCGGCAAACTGGGAGCCGTGGCCATAGTAATGAGGCCAATTCTTGCCTATCGCGAGTTTGTCACCTGCCGCTTGTTCGGCGGTGACGATCTGACCCGTAAGTTTTCCGGTAAGTTCGACCTTCTCGCCCGCGTCGTCGACGTAGACCGCGGAAAACGTTCCGGCGATTTGCTGTCCGCCGCTGATCGAAGCATCCAGCGTGTATTCATAGTCGTGGACGTTCTTGTCGCCCCAATGCAGATTGGTGCGTCCCACGAGGCTGCCGCTGAGTTTCTGACCGCTGAGGTTGAGCGAAGCTGCATCGAGCCACACAACACGTCCGCCCGACAGCGCCGGGTGTGCGAACCACGAAGCAACCGTCTTGCCGTCACGCAAGCCAAGAAACAGCGACACGTCGAAGCGATCTTTGGTCTTACTGTCGAACGGGACGCCGCCCTGCTCCAGTTGCAGCCACAAAGTCTGGTAGTTGCCGGAAGTTGTCGAGGTAGTGACGGGCTCCGCCTCGGCGGCTGTCAGGGCGGGACCGCCGGCAAACCAAGCACATAGAGCGGCGCATGCTGTAATCGTGTATGAGTATTTCATGGACGTTTTTCTGTGGCGGGATTGGAGTTGGCGGGGACCTCTTGGTCTGGCTTCACGCGATAAAGGAATGAATCGCTCGTGATCAGTGCCGCAATCAAGGCTTTCAGGCTGCCGCCGCTGTCACGATACGCGCGATGGACTGCTTGCAGCGATGCAGCGTCGCCCAGCGTTTCGTTGCGCCCCAGCCAGTAGCGAAACGCATGGCGGATAAAAACCTGCTCGACGCGCTCGGAAGCGGCCAGCTTGTGCATGAACTCGACCGCGCCACGCACGTCGCCTTCAACGCCCGGCTCGCCGACGAACTCAATGCCGCCGCGGATATCGGCCGGGACGCTGCGCAGCACGGAACCGAGGGGCTTCCCTTTGGGATCGACGTTTTTCGCCGTCGCCTCGGGGTCGAGCACGCGCTCCGCCACGCGGAAGCGGCCGTAGTGGTCGTACATCTCAAACGGATAGCCGACGCGGTTCATCAGCCGATGGCACTGCCAGCAGTATTGCTCCTGCGTCACCGCCATCCGCTCGCGGAGGGTCTTCTCCGGCGCGATGGGAAGCTGGGCGTCGACCGTGATCGGAATGTCGGGCACGACGTTCCCCAGCAACCGCTCGCGGACCCATTTGCCGCGGTGGATCACGTCGTTGTCGTCGCTCTTCGACACGGCCACCAGCCAGGCGGGCTGAGTCAAAATTCCGGCCCGCTGATTCGCGGGCAATTCGATCGGCTGATTGGCGGTCCATTTCCAGTCCGGCGGCAGGCCATAGGCCAAATGAATTGCCTCACCGCGGGCCTTGACGCCCTGCTGTTTGCTCTTATCCCAGCGGATATTGACGAACGCTTTATTCGTGGTGAGTAGTTCGCGGAAGACTTCTTTGTCCTGCTCGACGATCCACTCGATCAACCGATCCGTATCAGCCACCAATTCCCTGGCGAAGTGATCGCGGTTGTCGTCCGGGTTCTTGAAGACCTCGGTCGCCTGGGCGTAGCCGAAATACTCCCGGAAGAATCGCAGGATGCGCGGCTTGTCGAACTTGGAATCGTCGAGCAGTTTGCGAACCGCGGCTGCGACGCCCTCCTTAGTATCGAGCTTTCCTTGCTCGGCCTCCGCCAGCAGCCACGCTTCCGGCCGACGGTCGGTCAATGCATAGGTAATGGCGAAAGCAATCTCGCGCGGGGCGAGCCGCACCAACCCGCGCTCGTCGGCCCGTCCTGTCCCACGTTCGCTACGCAGCACGGCCTCCGGCAGCAGCAGCACCGCAGCCAGGGAGAATTTGACGCCCGTTTCACGTCCGGAGTCTTTAACGTTTTGATTCAGCAGTGCTTTGAAACTCGCCAATTCATCGGCCGTTGGCTGGCGACGAAGAATTTCGTTGAACAAAAACTTGATCGCCGATTCAATTTCCGCGTCGACGGCGGGATTCTTTTCGTCGAATAATCGCACCAGCTCTTTCGGCGCGCCGCGTTCCGATTTCGCCACCCCGCCTTCCATCTTGTGCCAGGTTAACTTGTCGACGATCAGTAGGGCGTTGCCGATGAGCTGGCTGGTCGTGGGCTCATCCAGCTTCGGGGCTCCCATGTCCAGGAAGGTCGTGCCGCCTGGCGGCGAAAAGGGCTGTCCGACATCGGCCCCGCGCCCGACGTCCTTCGTTAGCGCCGCATAAATTTCCGGGCTGAGTCGCCGGACGCGCGCGGGCGTATCGAGCGATTGCGCGGGCTTTCCACCGAACAGCGGCGCGTGATCCACTACGTTGCCGTTGTGATACTCTTCGCGATTGGCAAGGTGCTTGCCGGATCGTTTCATCTCGGCCTTGATCCATTCGATCACCGCGGACTTGGCTTCGGCGCTGGGTTGCGGCTCGTCTTTCGGGGGCATTTTGCCCAGCGAGAGATTCGTCAGCACGACTACCCAGCGCGCCGAGCTGGTTGTGCCTTTCATGTCCGATGGCAACGCGAGCAGATTGAGCTCCTTCTCCGCCAGTTCGGTCCCGTGACAGCCGGCGCAGTGCTTCGCCAGCACCGGTTTCACCGTCCGGTTGAACTCAACCTGGCTTTCCTCCAGCGAGGAAAACTTGAGTTCGGCGGCTGAGGATGCACCGACCGCGCTGACAGCCAAAAGAAGCGCGAGGCATGCAACGCGGCAGGCGAGACTTGATTCTCGATGATTGCGACGGATCATGTTCATGGGGTTTTGATCGCCTCGTTGGTCCAAAGTTGGCATTACTTTCTTCGCAACACCACGCGAAAACCAATGTAATCGCGCTGCTTGCCCGCGAATTCGGAATTGCGGAAGGCGGCTTCGCAGTAGGATGGCGTGCTGCACCAGGCGCCGCCGCGGACGACACCGTCGCCGGTCGCCTCTTTGATCTTACCATCGACGAGCGGATTGACTCCGCCCACTAACTTCGGCAGATAACGGTCGGCGCACCATTCCGCTACGTTGCCGTGCATATCGTGCAATCCCCAGGCATTCGGCTGGTAGCGGCCGACGGGGGCCAAGGCCTTGCCGACGCCGTCGTCGAAGCGAGCTTCCGCAAACTGCATCGAGCCGTCGTCGGCCAGCAAACGCTTGTCGGCGAAGTTGGCGAAAAGATGAAGTTGTTTCGCGTCGTCGCCGAACGAGAACCGGGTTGTCGTGCCGGCTCGGCAGGCGTATTCCCATTCGGCTTCCGTGGGCACGGCGTATTCCCAGTCGCCGGGAAGGCGACCTGCTTTCTGCTCCGCCTTGGTCAGCATTTCGAGGAACTTCTTGGGGTTGTCGTGCGAAAGGTTATGCATTGGCGCGAGCTTGTGTTTGGTGATCGTCGGATACGGTCCCCCGCCGACGCGCTGACCCTCGATCTGCGCCGCTTCATACTTGGCCATCCAGAAGCCCTTCGTTAGTGACACTTCAATCGGCTTCGCGTCGTCGAACGCCGAGTTCGGGTCCCCCATCATGAACTTGCCGGGCGGACACCAGCAGAAAACCATGCCGTTGCCGTTGATCCACTCCTGCCCGGGGCGTTCTCCATCGCGCGGTTGCTCGGAATCGACAAACGACCGAGTTCCCAACGGGGGCCACGCCAAAGACTTGACGCCTTGTCCCGCGGCAAACCAGGGCTTCTGCTTGCCGCCGCTTTGCTGTTCGACCTCCTTGACGACCGCGTCGAGCATCTTCTCAACCGACTGGCGGCCTTGCGAAAGATGCTTCGCCAGCGCAGCGGCCAGCAATGAGGAATCGTTAACCCCGCCGGCCGACATTCCGGGCTGAGCGGGCATCAGCACCAGCACGTCCTCCGCCAATTCCGCCTGGGGAATCGCCGCCAACCCTGGCGGGTGATTCTGACGCTCCGCCAGAAATGGATTCGCGCGCGCCGCATCGATCACGATGAAATTCGCCCGGGCCGAGGAGTTGTCGGCCAGCAGTTTTACGAGCTCCGCCAAGGCCCAGGATTCGCGTTCCGGACTGCGCGGGTCGGTCGGTTTTCCCGCGCCTTGCAAATGGGTCCACTTGGCGCCATTCGAGTTGTTGGTCGGATACTGCCCGCCCAGGCCCGCGAAATACAGCACGGCCACGCCGTTGGTGACCGTGCCGCGGGCAAACTGCTCGACGGTGCTCTTGAGATCCTTCACCGGCACGTTTTCGGCCACGGTGACGCGAAACTCTTCCCGCCGCAGCGCTTCGCCAACCGCCGCCACGTCGGCTTTCACCTGTGCCAGTTGGTGCTCGCCATAGTCGAAATTGGCGATGACGAGCGCTGTCCGGTCTTGCGCAACTGCGATCGACGGGATCGCAGTCGCGAGCAGCAATGCGGTAAGCCAGAAGTTTTGTCTAAATGGAAACATGCCGAATGCAATGCCTCATGGTTGCTTTGATCTAAACCAATTCCTGAATCGGTTCGCCGTCCAAAATCACCTTTTGCACGTCGCCGGGAATGCCGCGGGCGAGCCGCAGTTCGCCGATGTCGAACAGCGTATGCATGATCGTGGTCAGCAAGTGCGAAGGGCGGTAGGGCTTGGTGGCGGCGCGGGTGGCATGGTTATCGGATTGACCGATCACCTGCCCCATCTTCAGGCCACCGCCGAATAACACCAGCGGAGTGAGTTCGCCGTAGTGCTCGCGGCCGCCGTTATTGTTGATCCGCGGCGATCGGCCCATTTCACCGGTAACCACTAGCAGAATCTTGTCTTCCAGGCCGCGCTCGCGAACGTCGTCCATAAACGCGCTCACCGCGTGGTCCACTTGCGGACCCAGCCAGGCGAAACCGCCCAGCCCTTTGGGGCTGTTGTCGTTGCTGTGATGGTCCCAGCCGCAGTCGCTCACCGTGACGAACCCACAACCGGCCTCGCACAACCGCCGGGCAAGCAGCATTTGCTTGCCGAGCAAATTCGACGCCCGCTTCATGTCGTGCCAGCGGTTGACCTCTGACTGCTTGAACAAGTGGCTGGTGTCGTAGCGGGCAATCGTCCGCGGGTCTTCCTTGGACAAATTGAAGGCGTCCGCCACACCACCGCTAATGATGTCGAACGCCTGCTGCTGATAACGGCTCGTACCTTCAAGGCCTCCGGCATCGGCCGCTCGCTTGAGCCGGTCGAGGCTCGACAGCAGCTTCCGCCGGTCGTCGAACCGCTCGCGGGGCAGCGTCAGTTGCATGTTGCTGGTCAACTGCCCGCCTCCTTGGGGATTGAACGCTTTGAAGTTGTCGCCCAGTTGGCCCGGATGGGTGAGCGTCGGCAGCGCTTCGGTTTCGAAGTTGCTCAGCAGCTTCAGTTCCGGCTGGATCGCTTCGGGCACCAGCAGCACATTGGTGGGAATGCCGCTTTGCGGATGCGTCGGGCCGACGACACGGGAGTACAACGCGCCCATGGTGGCTTTCGTGCCATTGTTGCCGCTCGCGACTTCCTGGTAGGTGTGCCCACTGTTACCCGACCCGTAGGAGCGCAGAACGGAGAACCGGTCGGCCCGCTGCGCCATTTGCGGGAAGTGAGCGCCGAAAGTCACGCCCGCGTGCCTGGTCGCAACTTCGCCGAAGATTGCGCGGATTTCCGACGGCGCGGTCATTTTCGGATCGAATGATTCGATGTGCGACGGTCCGCCGTTGAGGAACAGGAACACCACCGACTTGTCGCGCACCGCGTTGCCAAGGGGCGACGAGGCCTCCGCCCGCGCTTGCAGCAGATCGACCAGCGTCATTCCACCCAAGCCGAGAGCCCCGATGCGCAGGAAGTCGCGGCGTGAATATCCCGCGCAACAATGAGCCTGTCGGTTGTCAGTGACTGAGAACATGGATGACGCCCTTGGTTAATTGGTCGTTTCTTCCTCGAACCTGGAAATTTCAACATTCCACACCTTCACGCCGCCGTCCGCGGTGATCAATTGCCGCTGCGTCGGCAGCCAGGCCGTGCCGGACGCCGTGTGATCCGTTTCAAGCACAAGTATCGGGCGGCCATTGGCGACGGACCACAAACGAACCGTGCGGTCGCTGCAGCCGGCCATCAGCCAACGGCCGTCAGGCGTGAATCGCAGGCTGCCGACGCTGGCGCCCGTGGACGACCACAACGATTGTTGCTCGCCACTTGCGGTGTCGATCATTTGCAGCCCGTCGGCACGCGTGAACGCGGCCAGGTAGCGGCCGTCGCCGGAGATGGAGGCGGGGATCACGGTGCCCGAGAGTTGGTATTCGTGGGCGACATCGTAGGACGGATTTCCAATCCGTCCGTTTTCACTCGACAGGTCGCTTGGGGAGGCGACTTCCGCAGACGGAGCGGCGATCCGTCCCAGATCCAGACGATAAATTCGCAACGTCCCGCTGTAGAAACCGGCAACCAGACGGCTGCCGTCCTGCGAGAACGCCAGACACCAGGCTTTGCCGCTCTTGCCGTTGCGATTCGGCAGAACCATCCAGGGCTTCAATGCGCCGCCGGCCAAGTCAAGCGTGAATAACTCGATCCCTTCATCGGAAGACTCCGCGACAATTCGGCCGTTCGGCGAGAGCGCGCGGCTCCGCACGCCCCGACGGGGCAAGGAGAGCTTCCTGGCGCGACCTTCCGTGTCGCGAAATTTCCACAGGAGTACATGATCGTGGCTCAGTCGCACGACCGATTGGCCGTCCGGCGCCAAGGCCAGTCCGTAGCTCGGCCCCCCGTCGCGCGGATACTCGAATTGAACCGCAAAGTCGTCGCTGCGGCAGATCGCCAGGCCGCGGCCGCTGTCATTCACGATAACTTGGTCACCCGCCGGAGAATGAATGACATCTTGGCCCGTGACTTCTAGCCTCTTATGCACATGAGCCTTTCCCGCAGCCAGCGGGACGACTTCCACGGGCACGCCCTGAGCCGACGCGATCGCCGCGCTGCCGGCTTCGACCTGGACCGTTTCGACAACGCGATTCTCCTCTTTCCGCTCCAATCGCACCTTTCCTTCATTCAATTCAAGCCGCGTGGCGTCTTCGCTGCGGTAAAGGCGAAACCGCGTTCCCAGCACCACGTAACGTGCATGATCGGTTGCGATGATCAGTGGACGGTCGGCTGGTTGCGGAGTCGCATCCACGTCGATCGAGCCGGACAAGAGCCGCAGCCGAACGTCGCCGGCGGCGGGGAACTGAACGGCCGAATCAACATGCACTTCGACGGTCGTGCCATCGGCGTATTCGAGGACGGCTCGGGCGTCCTGCTCGTCCGTGCGCAGCCGATCGCCGGGCAAGAGAGCATCGCCGATGCGCGCCGGCGTATCGGTCGAGCGAAGGATGGTGACCGCACCTTCCAGATCGCGAACGTGCGCCAGGGCCGAGGCCAAAGGCATCTCCGGCGACTTGAACGGCTGCCAAACGGCCACTCCGATCGCAACCAGCGCGCAGACCGCGAGCAGCGACATCCAGGGCATGAAATGGAATCGCCCCGGCTTACGGGCCAGGCTCTCCGCCGCCAGCGTTTGGCGGAAATCAGCGAGATCCCCGTCACGGAGTTCTCTTTCTAATTCGGCCTCCAGTCCGACGATGTCCCCCTCGACTGCGAACCGAGCGCGCAGCTCACAATCGACATTGATGTACGTGGCATAGACGTCTCTCGCCGCGGCATCGGTGGACAGGCGCTGGTCCAGCTCCGCGAACTGGGAATCATCGGCCTGGCCATTGAGCACGGCCTCAATCAGCGCGGTCAGATCGGAGTCACCACGCAGGTGTGTTGATGGCTGGTTCATGTGATTCCCTCCGCTTGAAGTCGGTGCTGGACACATCGAACCAGCGCCGCGCGGATCCTGCCCAACTGCTTGTAAATAGCATTAGGCGTCCGCTCCACTGTTTCCGCGAACTCGGTCAGCGTCGTGCCGGCGGAGTAGCATACGGCCAACACTTGGCGGTCATCGCCTGCGAGTTGCTCGACGCAATGCTCGAGCGCCCGCCGCTGCCGCTCCAGTTGCTCGTCCCGCTGCTCCACATGTTCGGCCAAGAGGTTGATCGTCTCGTCCGAGAAGCGGTGCCGGTCGCAAGCCTTGCGGGCGACGTGCTTCATGGCCACGAACTTGGCCACCTGAAAGGCCCAATTCCGAAAACTGGTTCCCGGCTGAAACTGCTCATACCGCCGCCACATCGTCAAACTGGCCGTTTGCATCACGTCTTCGGCATCCGCCGGGTTGGGTAGCAGGGTGCGCACGAACGACCGGATGGCCACCTGATGCTCGACATACAGGGCCACAAACTGTTCGTGAGGATCGTTTTCAGAGAAATTTTCACTCATAGGCACATCCGCCCGACCTCTCGCGACATACTAATTCCCTCACCACCTGAAACCTGCCGAAGAAAAGCGAATGGAGTCCGACGCTAGAGGCGCAAGGTATTGCTTTTCAAGGATTTGCGAATCCGAGACTCCCTTCTTGGGTATGGACCGCAGCACCTGAGCGGCGTGTGGTTTTCGTCCGGCACGCCCCCCGGTTCACGAGGCGCCAAACCGCAGCACCATCGGGTATTCGGGGCTCGCGGCACTGCCGCCGCGGACGATCAGTAAGTGGTCGGCGGCCCCTCCTTCCTCGATCGCTGCTCGCAACTTGGAAATCGCCTTGCGGACCCGCTGACTGGCCTTCTTATACTCTTCTCCTGTCAGGCCCATGTCGCGGGTTGTTTCTAAACCATCCACGGCTCGTTGCACCTCGGCGAGCGTACGGGCTCGGCCGACCGGCGAGGCCAGCAGCCAGAACAGGCGGCTGATCTGGCTGTCGTCGCCGAGATAGATGCGATTTCGCCAGTTTATTGAATGTCTTTTGCGGTTTTTCCGTCAACGCAAGCGCGAACTGGGTAGGTCTTCAATAGACGAGAGTAGTTTCCGTTTCGCAATTCCTGTTCGACGGGGGAGCTCCTCGCCACCTTTTTCGAGCTTTTTGCGAACCTCATTGGTCAAGTCGGCTCGCCGTCCGGTAGGTAAACAATAGAGGGCTGTCGTCCTGCCATCCCCAATGGGTCGTGACAACTCGCCCCAAAATCGCCTCGCAATAGACGGTTTTTTGCCAGGGGTTTCGTCAGTTTGCGCTGCAACCGGGTTCTTATACGAGTAGAGGACCAGGTCGTTCGCAGAAATTTTCGTCAACTCGGTCGGCAACCGGGTAGGTCATCAAATAGTGAGCGGGTTTGTTCGTGAATTGCGCGCAGGGTCGCATCGCCACGGCATAGATAACCACGAGGAACGTAGTTGTGAGTTACGCGGCAATTTCTTCAGCCCTCCAATTATTGCGGACACGTAGGTCACGGCGAGCATAAGTAACACGTTGCGACATTTCATCGACGTCGAAATGCGGACGAAACTTCTTTTCCGCGGCATACAAATCCAGGGGAAGCCAATGCACCGAGCAGGCCGGCATGATTCAAAACGCCAAGTGCCGGGGCTGGATTCCCGTCAACCGATAAAAAGGAGGCTGCGGCGCATGGAATCGACCACCATCATTGAAGCACCACGGCAGCGCGCAGCGAACCTGGAACCCGCTGTGCTGTTGCTGGCGGCGTTGTTCGACGAACGCGATCTTGTCCTATTTCGCCCCATCGAAACTTGGACGGAGACAGGGCGGAAACGGAGTCGCGTCGACTATCGCAACGTCTGTTATCGCTCCGCAAAACCTGCCGCACTGCAACACGCCGTCGAGCGGTTGATCCATACCTCGACCAGCGAACGCACGAACCTGTTCTTCGGTGTTTGTCCACGGGCTGGTGACAAAGGGCGGTTTGACCTTGCCTGGCAAATTCGCTTGGTGCGAACACTGTGGGCTGACATCGATCTTTGCTCGGTTGATGAGGCGCTCGCGCGGTGCCAAAGGCGAAAACTGCCGCACCCATCGGTCGTCGTGAACAGCGGCAACGGCGTGCATCTGTATTGGTTGCTGGATGAGCCGTATCTGATCGATGATGCCGGCGATTCGCTGCCCGTCGAAACCGAATGGACGCAAACGGCGGACGGGCGCAAGAAGCCTCGGCGCTTCATCGTCGAGGATGGCGACCGCGTGTACCTCGACCAGCGACAGCATCTTTCGCAAATCAGCCCCCAGGCGCGTCGCATTCAGGATCTGTTGGCTGGCATAGCACAGGCTGTTGGTGGCGACCATACCACCGACCTCGCTCGGTTGCTCCGGCTACCTGGGACACTCAACCGCAAGGACGAACGCAACGGCCGCGAGCCGGTGGCGACGGCGCTGGTCGAATGCGAGCCGTCGCGGAAGTATCCGTTCGCTGCGTTCGAGCTATTTGCTACTTCTTCACCGGCGTCGGAGCACCAACGGCAGATTGCCGCGATGCCGCTGCCAGCGTCACGCAAAGTGTCGCCTTCCAAGGCTGACAAGCTGTCGGAATTGATCGCCGCTTGTGCCATTGCACCGGCAGGGAGTCGTTCGGAGACGGATTTTGCTGCCTGCTGCTTTGCGGTGCGGAATGGGATTGCCAAGGAAGAGGTCTGGCCGCAGTTGGAGCATGTCGGCAAGTTCGCCGAGCAGGGACGGCGCTATTTCGAGGTGACCTGGTCGAACGCCGAATACGATGTGCGGGCCACGACCTGTGCAAAGCTGCAGCGCCGTTCGCCCTCGCTCGTCACTACCGCATCACCTTGCGTAACGTCCGATCCAGAATCCGCCGGCCCAGAGGAGCCGACCCGTCTGACGATTCAAGTCGATTCGCGCTCCACGCCGGTCGCCATCACGATGGGGCAGATTACCGAGCAGCTGCTGACGGCGGGCCACTGCTTCAACCGCGTCGAGCAACTGGTCGTGGTACGCGACAATGCGATATCGCCCGTACTTTCGTCGGCCGAGTTGGCGGGACTGTTGAATCAGCACGCCGAGTTCTACTTCGTGGATGACGACGGAGGCGAGTTCAAGCCGCTGCCCCCGGCCTACGGCAACACCTGGTTGAATCATGCCGGCGAACGTGGGCGCCTGCCGGCGATCAAGCTGTTCACGCACAACCCGGTCTATACCGACGACTGGCGACTCGTCGCGCCCGGCTTCGATCCGCAGTCCGGCATCTATTACGCCGGCCCGATCATTGTTCCCCGCGACGGCACCAATCACCTCGATACGCTGCTGCGCGATTTCTGCTGGAAAATGCCCGCCGATCGCACCAACTACCTCGGTATTCTGCTCACCAGTTTGCTCGTGTCGCGATTCATCGGCTCGAAGCCCGCCGCGCTCTTCAACGGCAACCAGCCGGAGTTGGGCAAGTCGGTGTTGGCCCAGGTGCTGGCGATTCTTCGCGACGGGCAGCCGGTCGAGACCGCCACCTACAACTCCAACGACGAGGAATTCGAGAAGCGGCTCGGGGCCATCGTCCGGCGCGGCTTGACCACAATCATCATCGACAACGCCAAGGCCCGCGGGCGAAATCCACGCATCGATTCAGCTTGCTTGGAACGCTCGATCACCGATCCGATTCTGTCATTTCGCCTGCTCGGCTTCTCGCAGGAGATTCGCGCCGAAAACTCGCACCTGTTCTGCATCACCGCCAACACGCCGGATGTGAGCCGCGACCTGATCACTCGCTGCGTAGTCATCAACCTCTACCACGAAGGCGATCCACGCCGGCGCACGTTCGTCATAGCCGATCCCGAAGGCTATGCCCAGCAGCATCGGCTCGAACTGCTCGGCGAACTCGTGAGCATGGTCGAACGCTGGAAAGCGGCCGGTATGCCGCTGGTGAGGACCAGCACGCGGTTCAACAAGAAGGGCTGGGGCAACATCGTCGGCGGGATTCTCGAAGCCTGTGGTGAACCCGACTTCCTGGCCAATGCCGACGAAGCGGCCAGCGCGATGGATGAGACTCGCCGCGAATTCGCCGAACTGGTCGGAGTGTTGGTTGATCATCCGCAAGGCATTTGGACGGCCGCCGAACTGACCGACCTCGCCGCGCAGCATTTTCTGCTGCGCACAGAGTTGGGGGACGGCTCGCCGCGCTCGCAAACGACGAAGCTGGGTGTGCTGGCGGGGCGGTATGTGGACGAGCGTTTTGACCTCGGTGATGAGCGCGTCGCGGTGTTCCGCCGGTCGGACGATGGCCGGAAGACCCTCTATAGCGTGGGCGTCATCGAGAAAGTTGCAGACGTTTGAGCCTTTTGCAGACCCTTGCAGACCTAAAGATTTGCCAACGTCTGCGGGCCTTAAACCGAGGAGAGAAAACAAGATGCGAAATTCATCGCAGACGTTGCAGACCTTATTGCTGTCAATTCGCATGTGCGCACGCACGCGCACACGCGCACGCGGGATTTGTACGCCTGGGGAAACGTCCGCAACGTCTGCAAGGTCTGCAACCGGGCACCGAAGCGGCAGCTGGCCAGGGGTTTCATGGTTCCTTTCGGGCGAAATGCGATTTCCGAGAGCCGACGGAACCAACGCGGGGGTAGGCACAGTTTCTTCCGTTTGTCCGAATTTTTGCGAGGTCCTTGTATGAAGCATACCGAGCCGGAAAAAGCGTCATTGCCTGGCTTGATGCGTGCGAGACCCCCTGGCTCCTGTGTGACAGTCGCGGGCGGAACGGCCGCTCGCCGGAACCATCCAGATCGGAGTCGGAAAAATGAACGAACAGAAGATGTTGAAGCACGTTGTGCGGCAATGGGAAGCCGAGGGGAAATGGTCGGATCGCGGGCGGTGGAGGCGAACAAAACGGGGCGTCCTCGAATATGTCCCCACGAAGCGCGAGATCGCGGCCAAGTGCCGGTTATTTCGCACGATCGGACAGTGGCGAGGTGCCCACAAACGGGCGCCTCGCGGCGGCGAATTCGCGGTACCGGCGACGGCGGGGTTCTGATCCCCTGGTTGCCCACCACGTCGCCCACGAGGCCGCCAGTCGCGGCCTCTTTCTCCGGTCGGAGCGTTTTGTGGATCGGTGGCCGAGTCCGTTTGTGGGCCGCCCTGGGCGTTTGACCAATCGCGCGAGATTCTGCTTCCGAAAATCTCGCCCACCGGCCTTGAGTTCCGGCGAATCACCGTGCTCAGTGTCCACAGGGGTTAGCGAATCCGAGACACCCAAAACAGGAGAACTGTATGAACTTGAACGTAGGAAAGGAGGTTGCCGCGTTGGAGCGGTTGACCGTTGGGGAACTGCGCGAACGGTACGCGAAACTGTTTGCCGAAACTACGCAGGCCCGTAATCGCCTCTGGCTGCTCCGCCGCATCGTGTGGCGGATGCAATCTTTGGCCGCAGGGGGCTTATCCGAACTGGCTCGCCGGCGGGCCGAGGAGTTGGCGAATACGAGCGACTTGCGGGTGACGGCGCCGCGCGAATCAAAACTCGCTGAGAGCCCCGCGGAGCAAACCAAGACGGTCCCCTGCCGGATCGACGGCGGTTCCCGCCTGCCGCTCCCCGGCACGGTGCTTACCCGCCACTACAAAGGCCGTTTGATCCTGGTCAAGGTCGTCGCCATGGGCTTCGAGTTCGAGGGGGAACTCTACAAATCGCTCAGCGCCGTGGCGAAGAAGATCACGGGCTCACATTGGAATGGCTTCAAGTTTTTCAATCTTCAAGAAACAGGAGAGACCGCATGACACGTCGAAAACAACCGTCCGAAGCGCCCGCAGTACGGTGTGCGATTTACACCCGCAAGAGCACCGAAGAAGGGCTGGAACAGGAATTCAATTCGCTCGACGCCCAACGCGAGTCGGGTGAAGCATTTGTGGCCTCCCAAAAGCATGAGGGGTGGCAATGCCTGCCGCAGCATTACGACGACGGCGGCTTCACCGGCGGCAATTTGGATCGGCCTGCCGTCCGACGGCTGCTGGCCGATATTGAGGCGGGCAAGATTGACTGTGTGTTGGTCTACAAGGTCGATCGGCTCAGCCGGTCTCTTTTGGATTTCGCCCGGATGATGGAGGTATTTGAAAAGCATCATGTGGCGTTTGTGAGTGTCACACAGCAATTCAATACGGCCACGTCGATGGGACGGTTGGTATTGAATGTGTTGCTTTCATTCGCACAATTCGAACGTGAAATGATCAGCGAGCGCGTGCGGGATAAAGTGGCCGCTGCCCGCCGCAAAGGCAAATGGTCCGGCGGCATGCCGCTCCTCGGCTACACGGTCAAGGAGACGAAACTCGTCGTCGATTCGGTCGAAGCCGAGCGGGTGCGGCAGATTTTTGAACTGTACCTCGAGTACCAATCGCTCCTCCCCACGGTGACCGAACTCAATCGCCGCGGCTGGACCACGAAGCACTGGACGACCAAGAAGGGAGGTCAGCGGGGCGGACGGCTCTTCACCAAGAACTGCTTGTATGCGCTGCTCACCAACGTCACGTATATCGGCCAGATCAAGTACAAGGAGGAAGTGCATCGCGGCGAGCACCCGCCGATCGTACCGGATGAATTGTTTCAGCGGGTGCAGTCGCTGCTGCAGCGTAATGGCCACACCGGCGGCCGCGCGGTTCGCAACAAGTACGGGGCCTTGCTCCGGGGTCTGCTACGCTGCGGTCCTTGCGGCTGTGCGATGTCCCACACTTACACGGCCAAGGGAAATCGGCGTTATCACTACTACGTCTGCGGCACGGCCCAGCAACGTGGCTGGTCGCAATGTGCTTGCCCATCGGTCCCCGCTGGCGAGATCGAGCGGTTCGTCGTCGAGCAGATCAAATGCATCGGCCGCGATCCGACAATCCTGGCCGAGACGCTTCGCCAAGTGCGCCAACAAGCGGAAGCCGGTACGGAGCAGTTGAGCCACGAACGGACCGCCTTACAGCAGCAACTTAGGGATGACTACGCCCGCCTGCAAGCGACGGCGGCTATGACGAATCAGTTCGATCGCGTCTCCGGTTTGGCCGACCTGCAAGATCACATTCGGGCCGCCGAACGCCGTTTGACGGAGGTCGACAACGAACTGATCGCATTGCGAGACCAGAGCATTGATGAAAACGAAGTCGCTACCGCGCTCGCGGACTTCGACCAACTCTGGGAAGCCCTCGCGCCACGGGAACAAGCCCGTGTGTTGGAACTGCTGGTGGCCCGCGTCGATTACGACGGCCAACGCGGCAAGGTGTCGCTCACGTTTCAACCGACCGGCATTCAATCGCTCACCCAGGAACTCGCCCATCATCAGGAGCAGGTCGCATGAACCAACAACTCACTGTTACGCGTGAATTTCACATTACCCGCAAACACCATGGCCGCAAGCAACTTCGTGACGGAGCGGCTCCCGATGTACCAGTCGGTCGGGTTCCCAGGGTTGCTCGGCTCATGGCCTTGGCGCTTCGTTGCGAGCGACTGATCCGCGACGGCATGATGACTGATCAATCCGAACTGGCACGTTTCGGCCGGATCACCACGTCCCGCATGACACAAATTATGTCGCTGCTCAACTTGGCCCCTGACCTGCAGGAACAGATTCTGTTTCTGCCGCGTACCGAGCGGGGTCGCGACGAGGTGAAGGAAGCCGAGATCCGTCCCATCGCCAGGACGCTCGATTGGCGCAAACAGCGGCGGCAATGGGCGGCGCTCTGGCAGAAACTCGGCAAGGTTGAAACCAGTTCGCGGTAGGTTGACTTCGCCCCTCGAACGCAACCAGGTTGCTAACAAGCAAGGGGTTTCTCAATCGAGAGCGCGAGAGTTCGAAGGCCAAATCTTGGCGGGACGGAGCCAACCCTCGCCCGCAGCGCTCTTAACGGAAAAAGAGAGAGCGCTAAGCAAAAGCCGCTGTCGTCGCAAACTCTTTCGCCACTTGCGGATAAGTGGCGGCCTGTGAAAATCAGGACTCTCGCCCGCAGAGCTAACTGCCGTGTCACTCTGCGTTCGCGAAAGTAAAAGAGTACGCCCAGCAGGATTCGAACCTGCGACCTACGGATTAGAAATCCGTTGCTCTATCCAGCTGAGCTATGGGCGCTATAAGGGCTTACGTCAGGCGAGTTTTTGCTACTACACCCACTACTACACCTTTTTTGGAACGGGCACGATACGATGGTCCCATGAACAGGCTCGGCACCGCAGGCACGGTGCCGATCGCATCGAGTCTAACCCTTTCGCGAAGGAGACCCGACCAGGGGTAAGTCTACCACAAGGGCTTCGAGTCGCAAGAAACCCCGTTTTCCTCTATGGCGACATACTGGAATGGGCCAATGGTGCAAGGGCCGGCTCCGTTATTTCTCATTGACGCGAACGTGCGCGGTGCAGGGAAGGAGTTGGCTGTCGATTGCGCTGGTATCATCGCAACAGGTGAGCGACTGGCGACGGCGAGTTATTATTATTGGCACGACGACGCCGAAATGCGGAAGGCGATCACGTCGATTGCGGGCGACCGGGCCGTGCTACTCGATAACATCGGCGGTTCGTTTGGCGTGCCATGTCTCGATGCGGCCCTCGCCATCCTGCGAGGTTACGTAGCCGCTGGGCGCCCGGACATGAAACCAAAGGCTTGGGGCACTTATGAGGAAATGGAGTGCGCTGGTCCGTCATGCCGTAGTCTGGGTGGGATCGCCCGATCCTGGCGCTACTCGGCAATCACCGCAAGGGCCTGACCATGGCTGAGGTCTTCGAGCGTCAAAACGAGTGCTCGCAGGGGACGTTTCCGATGCTGCGCGCTGCACTTAATGCGTCTTGGGACACGGCCGTATGGACGCGGGTTAGAACGCGAGCCATAGCGAATCCTGGGGCTAGAGTTCGGGATATCCAGGGGGAGACGGCCACGATTGAGAAAGCCTTGGAGAGTCTCGATGTTAATGGCTTCATCGTGCTGAGCGGAGGCAAGATCGTCTCCGAAGAGTATTTCCACGGCATGGCTCCGGAGACTCCACACGCGATCTACTCCAGTCGATTGTCGCAACAGTTGTGCCTTCTCTGCTCGATGACGGTTCCCTTCGCCTCACAGATCACATCGATTCGTATGTGCCCGAGTTAAGGGGAACTGCGTACGAGGGCGCGAACATTGGCCAGATTCTGAAAATGGAGTCGGCAGTTCATGCATCTACCGCGTTAATACGCTGATACGTCTCACATTAAATGGGACTTAACCTCGGGTGAAAGTCTCGACTTGGATGAGACGGGCCCCGCCGCCTGGGCAGATTCAGCGAACTCCTGCAGGAAATTGATACCCGGCGGTTACCAGCTGACGACAGGAAAGGCCTACAGTTCGGCACTTCACGACCGGAATTGGGGTGGGAGAGTTTCGGGAACGTGGATCGGTCCACGACCCTGCCTCCGCAATGTAAAAATCTCTGTGAGCCTGGAAATGCTTGACCAGCCGTGATTTGCGGCGATAATGTGCGCGTTGTGGCAACGGGGATAGCCCAATACTTCGGTCGGCCTATGCGCAGCGGGCGGTGCCCGGGATAGGCCGTTTTGGACAATCATAATCATAAGTCTACATCTCAGAAACTTATGGACCTACAACAGACACTGGCCGACCTCGCCTCACTCTCGGTGGATGACCGATTGCGGATTGTTCAGTTGCTTTGGAACACTATTCCGCCTGAGACCAACGTCACCGTTTCGCACAACCAGCAGCGTGAATTGGATCGGCGAATCGCCGCCCACGATGCTGATCCGAGTTCAGCCATTAGTCGTCAAGAACTTGAACGACGATTGAAGGAACGAGATTGATCCGCATTGTCCGATTCCGCCCGGAAGTTGCGGATGATGTCGGCGATGCGATTGACTGGTACGACAGCAAGCGAACCGGCCTAGGGAGCGAGTTTGTCGAGGAATTCTGGTCAGCGGTCGAGCGAATCACGAGCCAGCCTCTCGCGTATGCCGTCAACCAGACGGGGCTACGCGCCTGTCGTTTGGCGCGTTTTCCCTACGTCGTTCATTACCGTTGTACAGAAGTCGAAGTGCTGATCGTCGCCGTCATGTTTGGAGGGCGCGACACGTCTGCATGGACCGATCGGGTGTGACAAGTCGCTCTATCAGAGCTGCCGATCTTGTGCGAAACAGGTGGCGATCTGACTTCGGTGGAGCGAACCGACGGGAAAGCGCCGAGAGGCAGGGCGAGTAGCTTGGCCTGGTCGCCGTAAGTGATTTCGTAGGCCGGGCTACAGGTTCAGGTCTCGAGCGATGGCTCGGGCGTGCCCCGTCTCGGCTCCGAGTTCGGCGGTTTCCTGCAAACGCTGGTATTGCTTTTCGCGCTCGCGACGATCGCAGCCAGGTTGCTGGTTCGGCGTCGCGAGTTAGGTGAGTCGATCCTGAATTGGGCGCAGATCGCCGGCCTCATGGATCGGTTATGGCCGCCGTTTGTGTTGTTGTTGCTGATGGTGTTTCTGGCTCGACAGCGGAATGCGTTTCTATCGACGGTCTTCGCAAATGTCGCGATGGTCGGTTGTGCGTACTGGCTGATGGACGCGGGGCGGCGCGAGGATCGCCGCCAGCTTTTTGCCGCGGGCGTGCTTTATTTCCTTTTTTGGGCAGTGTTGCGCTATTTCGACTGGTTCGGCAGCTTCGGCGGACTATGGCAAGCGGCGTTGATGTTCTTTCTCTGCGGAGCGGCCCTTTTGGGCGTGGCGCTTTACTGGCGTCAGCAAAAAGGAGTCCGCCCAGCCTGATGCGGCGGGGCTCGTTTACATTCAGGGTTGGCGTCCGCGGTACAAGTAGCAAGCGGAATGGCCAGCCAGCCAGCCGAAGAGCAGGGCCCAGGCGCAATGGCCGCAACGGAAGAAGGGAACGCTGCGGTCGGTGACCATGATCGGATTGGCGATTTGATCACTGAGCGTCATTTTGGGAGCATCCGAACGGCCCGACATGTCGCTTGCGGCGAGCAGCACGGGCGGCAGAGCCTGACCGTCATCCCAAACTCGAAACAACCCTCCGCCCCCGCGACCAAAGTAGTAGTTCTGAAACTCATCCGGGTGCAGTTTGGAAAGCACCAACCGCAGCAGTTGCGTGGTCAGTTCGGGGCCGTTGTGACGCGGGGAGGGGTTGATCGTGCCGATGACGGACAGCATCCGCTTGGAGTTATTTGCGCTGTCCTCGGGATAGTGGGCCAGTCCGAGGTAGCCGCAGCCAACCAGGGCCAACGCGAAGTGGAAGTGGCGCCGCTCACCACCGCAGCCGATCGCCATGACGGTCGCGGCCAGCAGCACCAGCAGCGTGAAGGACAGGAGCAGGCATTCGAACAGCGCGTCGGCTCGAACGAGCGAGGCGATGACGAAGCTGGTCACGGTGAATACGGTCAACAGTTCACGCAGGGGAAATCGCATCGAAACTCCTGTCGCGTGGCGACGTCGAGAATCGTCGGGATTGATTGGCGCTCCACGTCCGATCCATTATAAGTTCATGGGCTGAGCATCCCGCAACACTTTTTTTGTACGGAGAAATCGCCATGTCGCGCCGAACTCCCACGGACCGTGCCGCACGTACCTTGCCACCACTGTCTCGGCGACGATTCCTCAAGACTGCGACGGGGGTCGGAGCCGCGGCGATGCTCTGGTCCGCACCTGCGATTCTGCGTGGCAGAGACCTCAACAGCCGCCTGAATATCGCGATCATCGGCACCGGAGGACGCGGCGGCGGCAATATGGAATCGGTCGCGTCCGAGAACATCGTGGCATTGTGCGACGTCAACGAGAACAACCTGAATCGCGCGGCGCAGATGCACCCCAAGGCACGGGCGACGGTCGATTTCCGCAAACTGTACGAGCATGCCAAGGAATTCGACGCGGTGGTCGTAAGCACCTGCGAACATACGCACGCGTTTGCCACGCTGCCGGCGCTGCAGTTGGGGAAGCATGTTTACTGCGAGAAGCCGCTGACGCATAACGTTTTCGAGGCGCGTGTGATTCGCGAGGCGGCGGCCAAAGCCAAAGTCGCCACGCAAATGGGGATTCAAATCCATGCCGGAGACAACTACCGCCGCGTGGTGGAGTTGATTCAGACGGGCGCGATCGGGCCGGTGCGCGAGTGCCATGTCTGGACGTCGCGCGCCTGGGGATGGCAGCCGAACGAAGGCGAGGCGCAAAAGAACAAGGACATTGTCTATTCCAATCAGCGTCCGGCCGGTTCGGAACCGGTGCCGAGCGGTCTGCATTGGGATTTGTGGTTGGGGCCCGCCCCGGAACGCCCGTTTCACTCCATCTATTTCCCCGGGCCCAAATGGTACCGCTGGTGGGATTTCGGGAACGGAACGATGTCCGATCTGGGCAGCCATTTCAACGATCTGCCGTTCTGGGCGCTGAAGCTCCAGGTGCCGTTGACGATCGAAGCTTCGGGGCCGCCGCCGCATCCCGAAATCGCGCCGGCTTCGATGCAGGCCGTTTACGAGTTCGGGCCTCGCGGCGATCTGCCGGCCGTCCGCATGACCTGGTATCAGGGCGCCAACAAGCCGCTGCCTTGGCGAGAAAAAGCGATCCCGCTGTGGAACGATGGCATGCTGTTCGTCGGCGATCGAGGCATGCTGCTCTCCGACTACAACCGCCACCTGCTTTTGCCGGAGGAAAAATACCGCGACTTCCAACGTCCGACTCCGTTCCTGGAATCGTCCAAGGGGCAACATGCCGAGTGGTTGCATGCCTGTAAAACCGGGGAACCGACCAGTTGCGATTTCGCCTATTCCGGCTGGCTTACCGAGGCCAACCACCTGGGCAATGTTGCCTACCGCATCGGAAAAAAATTGCTGTGGAATGCGGCGGAGATGCGGTGTGAGAATGCGCCGGAGGCCGAGCCGCTGATACGGCGCACGTACCGCGCCGGATGGAATCTGGTTTGAATCGCGGTTGGCGCAAAAAAAGGCCCGTCCGAACTCTACGAGTGGACGGGCCGTCAAGTTGTTGCGTGTTGATCTGCTGAAAAGCCTCGCTGCAGAAGAAATTAGCCGAATGAGAACCTCTCGCCGCTAGCATGAGGCCCCGGGCTCCGCCGGTCTCCCGGAATCGCCGGTCCCCTGGGACAGTGGAACGGTGGATCTTGCATGTCTGCCCCCCCTTTCCGAGTTATGGTTCGTGTTCGCTGGCCCTTTCGTATCGCATCCTGCCCCTGTCCGAATCGACCATCCATGATCACGGGCTTCATCTAAGCGAGTTGGCGGTCGGCGATCAATGCAATTTGCAGTTTTTTTTCGCTTCGCCGCGATTTTTTTCGGTCTGGGAGTGCGGTGGTAGCTTTGGGGCAAACTTTGCCATCGCATCGATCGGCGGAATTCATTATGGTGATCTCCTGGTGACGCCGTCTGGGGCCGCTGTCGTCATGTTGCGCGGTGCCCGTGGCTCGTAAATGCAAAGGAACTTCGATATGCGATATTTCGTCACTTCCATGTTGATTTCGGCATTGTGGGTCGGGACGGCCTGGTGCCAGGAAAGTCTGCCCTCCAAAAAGGGGAATCCGGGAACGGGCAAGACCAATCCGCAAGGGAATTCACCGGGCGGTTCGGCGTCGGGAAAATCGGCGGGTGGCAGCGGCAAATCGCCGGCCAACAGCGGGGCCCCCGCGTCCGGTTCGGGGAAAACAGCGCCATCCGGGGCGTCGGACAATGGTCCGGCATCGGGCAGCGGAAAAGGCGGCGGCAAGAGTGCTGGCAACCCTGCGGGCAATTCCGGCAAGGCGGCCGCCGGTGGAAATCCGGCCGAAAGCAAAAACCGGGAAGCGCTGAATCCTCCCGCCGGTAATGCCGCTCGAACCGGCGCTGCGAACAAGGGCAAAGCGGAGACGCCCACTTTGACCGCGGGGCAAAAAGAGCAGGTGAGCTATGCCATCGGGTTGGATCTGGCGGAGCGTTTCAAGGCCGAGGGAGAAGATGTGGACTTCGAGATGATTCTGCGTGGAATGACCGACGGCTATGAGGGCAAGGATCCGGCGTTTACTCCGGAGCAGATGCAGACGGCCATGAACGCGTTTCAGCAATACATGCAGGTCAAGGCCCAGGAGCAGTTGCGGAATTTCGCCGCCGAAAACGTCGCGTTCCTCGACGCCAACAAGAAAAAAGCGGGAGTCAAGGTCACCAAGAGCGGCTTGCAGTACCAGGTGCTCAAGAGCGGCAGTGGCAAAAGTCCCAAGGCGACTGACTGGATCAAGGCCCACTATCACGGCACTCTGATCAACGGGGAAATGTTCGAGAGCACGGTGCAGCAAGGCGGCGAGCCGGTCGAGATTGCCGTCGAAGATACGATTCCCGGTTGGGCCGAGGCGCTGGCGATGATGAAGGTCGGCGACAAATGGCGATTGTTTATACCGCCGAGCCTGGCATACGGCGATCTGGGACAGGGCCCCGTACCGCCCCATGCGACGCTGGTTTTCGAACTGGAGTTGCTGGACATTGTCAAGCCTCCGAAGAACGAGGGAGAGCAGGAAGCGAAGACCAGCCAGAACCTGAAATAAGTCGCCCCAAATTCTTGACGCCGCTCCTATTCCCCGGTAGCTTCGTATTCTGCTTTTTCCGCGTGGTAACGAAGCAACTTCAATCCCGGGGAAGTGCAGGCTCATGCGTCGACTACATTGGGGTTCGTGTTCAAGTACGAGTGTGAGTGCCGCAGTTCGAGTCCCGTCGCGAGGGCGGAGAGCGCGAAGGGCCCTGTTTTTCGAAGGCCTCGAATCGCGTCAATTGCTCGCCGGTGACGCCGCCGCCGCATCGCCGCTGTTCAGCTTTCGGCTCGAAATCCAGGATGCGACCGGCGGAGTGGTTCATGCGGCCGAGGTCGGCACACCGTTATGGCTGAATCTCTATGCGCGCGATCTGGCGGCGGATGGCGTTTTCGCGGCCTACGTTGACGTCGAGTTTCCCTCGTCGCTGATCGCCACCTCGGGCGGCATCCACTACAGCGACGATTTCGCGAATTTTCGCAGCGGGAAGATCGGAGTCGGCGTCATCGACGAGTTGGGGGCGGCGGCAAGTCTGTCGCCGACCGGGTCGGCGGAGTTACAGCTGCTGCGCGTGCCGTTCACCGCCACGCATGCAGGTATCGCCCGCTTCCAGACCAGTCCGGCCGACATCCTGCCGGCCCACGATACGCTGGTGTACGGCAGCAACCACCCGATACCAGAAACGGCGATCCTCTATGATTCGATCGAACTGGTGATCGGCGACGGCGGCGGCGTCATTGTCGATCCGCCGCAACCAGTGCGGTCCGTAAGTCTCTCCACCGAGATTAAGGACGGACAAGGCATGCCGATCCGGGAAGTCCGAACCGGAGAGTCTTTCGTGGTCGAAGTGCATGCCGACGATACGCGCAGCGACGACCAGGGCGTATTCGCGTTCGACATCGATTTACCGTTCGACGCCCGGCTCGTTCATTTTGACCGCGTGGAATATTCCGATGACTTCAGCAACGGCAAGCAGGCCAATTCTGAAATGCCGGGGCACCTTTTCGTCAGCGCTTTCGGAGGACTGAAAAGCAATTCGGCCGACGATCAATTGCTGTTTCGCGCTCATTTCACCGCGGTACGACCCGGTGACACGGCGATCCTGGTCCGGCCCTTGGAGGCTCCGCCCGCCCAGCAATGGTTGCTGTACGGCCTGGACGAGCCGTTGCCGGTCGACCGTGTGCACGCCATCGGCGCGGGACTCGGCATTCGCGGACCGGGAAGTGACTCGCATTCCGTCGACGTGACGCTGCATGCCACCGATCTGTTGGGCAACGACATCACCGAGGCCGTCCACGGCAGCGAATTCGTGATCGAGGCCTGGGTGCAGGATCTTCGCCCGCAGCCGCAAGGGATCTTCGCCGCCTACGTCGACGTGGCGTTCGATGGCAACAAGGTTGCCGTCACCGGGCCAATCCAGCATGGTGATGATTTCGCATTGGTGACCAGTGGCCGTGTTGGCCAGGACGGATTGTTGGACGAGGTGGGAGGCATCGGCGGGCTTTCCAGTCCGGCGCCGGCGGCCAGTCGCCTGCTGTTCCGCGTGCCAATGCGTGCCGACGCAACGGGTTCGGTGACGTTCCAAACGAATCCGGCCGATCTCTCGCCGCGAAACGATCTGCTGATCTACGGCCAGGATACGCCCGTGGTGCTTTCCCACGTTCGTTTTGGGGCGATTTCGCTGCAGATCCTGCCCGCTGTGGAAATCCTCGCCACGACCGCCGACAGCTACGCGTTGGAGGAGGATGCGGCATTGCGCGTCGACGCAGCATCCGGAGTCCTCGCTAACGACACGCCGCTGGCCGACCGCTCGGCAATCCTGGTCGTCCCTCCTCGCCTGGGGCGGATCGACTTCAACGCCGACGGTTCGTTTGGCTATCAGCCGTTCCCCAATGTGCATGGCGTCGATTATTCCCAATATGTGATGCTGGGACACGGGCAGGCCTCGGCACGGACCGAAGTGCAATTGACCGTCGCCGCCAAGGCGGACGGCCCGTTGACAAAGCCGGAACGATATTCATTGACCGCCCCAGGATTACTGGAGGTCCCGGCGCAGCGTGGAGTCCTGGCGAATGACCTCGATCCCGACGGTGACGCGTTGCAGGCACGTCTGGAAACTCCGCCGCGATACGGTTCGATCGAGTTGCGGACGGATGGATCGTTTGCCTATCGGGCCGACTCCACCGACGTCGTCGAGGACCGGTTTACCTATCGAGCCTACGATGGTACCTATGAATCGGCCCCGACCGCGGTCCTGATCAGTCGTGCCGGAACCGGTGCCGTGATGAATTTCCAGGTGGACGTTCTGAACATGCAGGGTCAACCGCTGCATGTCGTGCCCGTGGGAAGCCAATTCCAAGTCGTCGTCAGCGCACAGGATTTGAGGCCGGACGGTTTAGGGATTCTGAGTGCGGGAGTGGTGTTGCCGGTCGATGCGGCCGCCGTGGAATTCACCGAGGTGCAACTCAACCCGCTGTTCAGCTTGTTCGGTTTCGCAGCCGTTGAGAATGGTCGTGTCGAAATGGGGGGCAGCACCGGATTCAATCCGCTTACCCATAACCAGATCGTCGAACTGGGCCGAGTGACGATGCGTGCTCTGACCGCTTGGGACGACCTGGAATTCGGCACGGCACTGCTACCGGAGAGTCAAAACTACCTGACCGGTTTTGCCGTCAATCAGGAAGTGCTCTCCCTGGTTCCCCATGAATTGGTGTCGCTGGGTGGAGCCAAGATCGATATCGTCGCCGCGAATGATCCGGGCCGGCCGTTGCCCAGCCGCTGGCAGAATCAAAACCCTTACGACGTAAACGGCGATCAAAAGGTCGAGCCGCTGGACGCGGCAAAGCTGATTTCGATGATCAACTTCCTGGCCGTGAATGCGGCGTCCGAGGGTCCGGATCGCCTGGAACGGTACGCAGTGCCCAATCTCTATTCGGACGTGAATGGCGACTACGATACGACTCCTCAGGACGGCATCCTGTTGATCAACTATCTGAATGACCGCCTGCGGCAGGCGCGGGCCGCGTCAGGGGAAATGGCCGCCACGATTTCCGATGCCGAGGGCGAATCGGGGCGTGTCGGCTTGACCTCCGCGAATGGAACTGTCCCCAGCGGACCAGAACTTCGCAACTTGCGAGAGGTTCCTCGCCTGTTCGCAGCGCGCGATAGTGCGCACTCGCCTGTGCGGAATGCATACAATTCTGGAAAGGTCCACGATCAGGCATTAGCGGAACTTGACGGGTCTGCGTTGGAGCTGGAATTCGGAGAAATCCGCCGATTCCGGTCGGAGTTGTCGGCCGCGCGGCGAGGTGGAACACGAGCGTCGTAAGCTGGCATATGACTTGCGGCTCGTGGATAATGTGGTTGATAATGGAATTGGAAATACGCGATTCGAATTTGTGGGAGATGCAATGGTGACAGGCAGTCAGGGCACCGGCGAAGACTGGGTCGAAACCCGATTTCGCGAAGACGACCATCCCGAGTGGAAAAAGACTTTCAGCGCCGTGGTGCGTCGCTCGCTGGTGGATGAGGATTTGGCCGCAGGGCACACGATCTCTGCGGTGCTGATGGCCATTGTCACGGTAGGGTTGGGATTGACGATCTTTGCGATCGTGATGATGAGGAGGTGAGCCGCGGCACGAGTCGCGGCGCCTGTTGTTCGCGATTGGTTCAGGGAACTCCTGGAGGTGCGCCATGAACTGGACACGTCCTTACCTGGTGCGCGCGGATAGGGTGCATTGGCTATTGATCGGCATGATGGCGTTCGCCTTGTTGCTGGCGCTGGTCAGCCGATTGGCCGGATCGTTCTAAGCCTTTTCCCGGCGCGTTGGGTTTTTTAGCGTGGGTATCGCAGCGGCCTGAAGCGTGCATTCTGCCGGGCGCGGCAGAGTGGTGGGTTCGCTGTCGGGCATCGTGATTCTCGTTTGTCAATCGCGCCAGGCTTCCCAGCCCGCAAAACCAGCAAAAGCGCGCCAACCCCCGTTCCCCGTTCCCCGTTCCCCCATTTTATGACCTATGCTTGTACAGGCGGCGTTCCCCGCCAGTCGGGGTTGGGACGCGGGCATCGAGCGGCAGCATGGGAACTCTTGGGGAATCTTCATGAGTTGCGAATTGTCAGGGGGCAGTGTGTTCGTTCGACGCCGTCCCGTCCGTCGGCGTATGGCGCCCCGTCGAGGTGCGGCGATCATCGAGTTGGCCGTGTGCGTGCCGCTGATTGTTTCGGTGTCACTGCTGGCGGTTGATTTCAGCAACAAGATGCACGACCAGGAGACGCTGCAGATAGCGGCGTACGAGGCGGCGCGGGTGATATCGCGGCCCGGATACAGCCGGCAGAAGGGGATCGATCGCGCGACGAAGCTGTTAAGCGACCGGGGCATTACGAATGTGAACATCGATATCCTGCCTGCCGATTTCGCCGCGCTGAAGCCCGGCGACACGTTGGAAGTGGTGATTTCATTCAAGGAGGGGGCGTCGAAGTCGCCCGCCGATTTGCTGCTGAAAGCGCCGCTGGGAGTGCGTGCCAAGTACATTCGACAGTAGCGTCTGCCGTGCCTGTTCACGGCGATCTGAACGATCCTTTGTTTTGAGGGGCACTGCCTATGCCATCGTTGAACGTTCACTATCGGGCCGGGAGCGGCAGGATGGTCCGAGGGGATGCGAAGAATCGATCCAACAGGCGCGGCGCCGTTGTGATCCTGGTGCTGCTGCTGATGGTGATCCTGTTCGCGGGAGTTGCCTTCGCGATCGACGTGGGGTACATGCAGCTGGTTCGCACGCAGTTACGGAATGCAACGGACGCCGCGGCGATCGCGGGCGCTTCGACGCTGGAAAAGACGGGTGATGCGGCCAAAGCGAGGATTGCAACAAAGGACTTTGCGGCATTGAATGTGGTCGCCGGCAAGCCGCTGACATTGTCCGACAGCGATATTGTCTTCGGCAAGATGGTGACGAGCGGCGGCGTATCGACGTTTCAGCCGGGAGTAACACCGTTTGATGCCGTGCGGGTCAACGGAGAATTGTCGGCAACGTCGGCTTCCGGCCCGGTGAACCTGTTCTTCGGTCCGTTCCTCAATCGGTCGACGTTTTCCCCTCAGATGTTCGCCACGGGTACCGTAAGCGACTTAGGGAAACGCGACCTCTGTGTGGTAGTGGACCGTTCGGGATCCATGAACGACGACAAAAAATGGGCCGGTCTGCTGACTGCCTTTGACTATCTGATTTCCGGCATGGGGAATACCGCCGATACCGAACAGTTAGGGTTGGTCAGCTATTCCACCCTTAGTGGGATCGACGCGCGGCTGACGACCAACTACGACGCGGTGCGAACCAAATTGCGCACCTGGAGTCCCGGAGGCTATACCAACATCAACGGTGGCATGAAAGACGCGATCACGGTGTTGACGGATGGCACGATGCGCCGGGATGCGAGGCCGATGATGGTGATCATGACGGACGGCATACATAACCGGGGAGGCGATCCCGTCGAGGCTGCCTACATGGCAAAAAATGCTGGGATTCTCTGTATTGCGATCACCTTCGGCAAAGGTGCCGATCAGAACAAGATGCGGCAGGTCGCGGAGATTACGGGCGGACAATTCTACCATGCTCCGACGGCCGCCGATCTGCAGAAGATATTCACGGACATTGGCCGCAATGCGATCGGCGTGTCGTTTGCGGAGTAGTCACCGGGTGAGAGTCAAGGGGCACGAGGGTAAATGCGATGCGACGGATCAAGGGAATCGTTGCTTGGGGGACGCACCACGCCAGGTCGAATTGGGCTGCGCCGATCGCCGGCGCCGAATCTCGACGTACGCGGCGGCGTGGTGTTACCGCGGTAGAATTCGCCGTGGCGGCCCCGATTGCGCTGGGGTTGGTCTTTTTCAGCTTCGAGTTCGGGCGTATGAACATGGTGCGGCACACCATCCAGGATGCCGCATACGAAGCGGCACGTCGCGGGTTGGTGGCGACCGCTACGGAGACCGAGATCAAAGCGGTCGCGACGTCGATCATGAATGCATCGGGAATCCGTAACGCGACAACGACCGTCGCTCAGACCAACGACGACGTCAGCGTGACCATCTCGTTGAACTGCAACGATCAGAGTTGGATCGGCCCGCTGGCCTTCCAGGGTAAATCGTTCAGTCGTTCGATCACACTCGCCAAGAAATAGGTTTCCGACCCGTACAGAGAGCTCCGCGTACGCAGTTGCAACCGGACGGGGATCGGAAACTGCGATTTCCGGCAAAATCGCGTTGACCCTTTGGCGACGATCCCTAGAATTCGTCCTGGGCTTTACCAGGCGATCACCCATGATTGTTTGCCGCACGGGCAACCGGATTTCGATCGAGACGCCGGCGAAGCTGAATCTCTTCCTGGAGGTGCTCGCCCGACGTCCGGATGAGTTCCATGAGATCGAGACGCTCATGGTAGCCGTCGATCGTTATGACTCGCTGACCGCCGCTCTGCTGCCGCAGAGCCAGTTTGCCGAGTCGGCGTCGGATGGGATCGAACTGTCATGCGATTGGGCGGCGGGCCTGCGGGCTGCCTCGCATCGGTCGAGCGGCTGTTGGGAGTTGCTGCCGGATGCTCGGCAGAACCTGGTTCATCGGGCGCTTGTTCAGTTTCGAGCATTGGTGCGCGTGCCGTTTGGAATCCGCGTGCTGCTGACGAAGCGGATCCCGGCGGCCGCCGGACTCGGCGGAGCGTCGAGTGACGTCGCGGCGGCATTAATTGCCGCCAATCTGCTCTGGAATACGCGGCTCTCCCCAACCGCCTTGCAGGCGTTCGCCGCAACGCTTGGCAGCGATATTCCGTTCTTTCTGCAGACCGCGCCCGTCGCCGCGGCGCGTGGCCGCGGCGAGCGGATTGAGCCGCTGCCGGCCATACCCAAGCTGCATTTCGTCGTCGCACGGCCGCCGGTCGGACTTGCGACTCCCCAGGTCTACCGAGCTTGCCGACCTGCGGAAAAAGCCCGCGATCTCCAGCCCCTTGTCCGTGCATTGCAGGATGGTTCCACGGTCAAGGTGGCTCGCCATCTGCACAATCAACTCGCCCCCGCCGCCGCCAGCGTCACTCCCTGGATCGCCAGACTGGCCGACGCATTTGAGCGGGCCGGCACGCTCGGCCACCAGATGAGCGGCAGCGGCTCAAGCTATTTCGGCGTCTGCGCCAGCGCAATCCATGCCCGGCAAGTCGCCGCGCGATTGCGGCAACGCCGCGTTGGTGTCGTTTTTTGCGCCGCGCCCGTGCCATGCTGGAGGTATCCCGACTGAGGCCGCCGGTAGGAGGTTCCCATGCGGATCACCGATGTTCGCATCAAGCTCATGGACGACGAACAGGACCGCCTGCTGGCGTTCTGCTCCGTGACCTTCGACAACGGATTCGTTGTCCGCGACCTGAAAATCATCGACGGCATCAACGGACCGTTCGTGGCAATGCCCAGCCGCAAAGTTATGACCCGCTGCCCACAATGCGGATGCAAGAACCACCTGCGAGCCCACTACTGCAACCAGTGCGGGAAACGACTTCACGAGGAACCCGCCCCGCGCGACCAGGACGGACGAGTCGTTTACTATCTTGAGATCGCTCATCCGATCAACCGCAACTGCCGCGAAATGATCCGTGATCGTGTGATCAGCGAATACGAGGCGGAACGGGAACGGGCACAGCATCCCGATTACGTTTCTCGCTATGACGATTACTTCGACTTGGACGACGCGACTCAAACTGCCCCATCTTACCTGTCCGAGGCTCCCATCGACTTGGATTCGACCGCCCGACATACGCCTCATTTCGCCGGCAACCCGCCCCACTTGGCGCCGAGCGACGGCGAACGCCAGCCCGTCAAGCCGATCCGCCAGCGAGGCAACGAGGAGTTCGGTCGGGGGGTCTTTCCGTAGACAAGCTGGAGGGGAGGCATCGCAGCGACCAGTGCTAGCTGAACCGACATTGCCGCAGGTTGTGGCGGAATGCCCCAAATGCGTCGGGAATATCCGTCCCGACGCGCATCCCGCTGGTGGCGGCCCGCGGCAACGAAAACCGAGCACCAGGCAGTTCGCTGTTTTCCAATTCCAGCCTTCCGGTTAAGATCCTGCGGACGAACAGGATGGAGCGACTGGCCGCGCGCGAATGAGCGGACGAATCGGTGGAAAACGGCCATGAAGAAGGCCGAAATCCCATCGGTCAATCGTGGACGAAGCAATCAGTCAAGGATGACGCTGCAATGGGGCCGGAAGCCTTCAGAGCGCAATTACCACTATCGACAGAGTCCGGTTTGGAGCGGGGGCAAGGCGTCCTGCGGCAGGAGGGCCGCGCGCTGCTCGAACTGGCGGATCGACTTGACACTAATTTTGATCGGGCCGTCGATCGGCTCTGCCATTGCGGGGGATCGGTTCTGGTCACCGGAATCGGAAAGGCCGGCCTGATCGGTCGGAAAATCTCCGCGACCTTCTCATCGTTGGGGATTCGCAGCCATTTCTTGCACCCGGTCGAAGCGCTGCACGGCGATCTGGGCTGCCTGGTGGCCGGAGATCTGGTCCTGGCCCTGTCGTTCAGCGGAGAGACCGAAGAGCTGGTGAGGCTGGCCGGATTGCTGCGCGAGCGGCAGGTCGAGCTGCTGGCGGTTACCGCCAGCAGCCAGAGCAGGCTGGGAGCGGCCGCGACGATCGTGCTGGAACTGGGCCGGGTTGCTGAGGCAGGCCTGCTGCAGCTCGCGCCGACGACCAGTACGACCTTGATGTTGGGATTGGGGGACGCTTTGGCGCTGGTGGCGGCGGAGCGTCGAGGGTTTGCCGCGGCCGACTTCGCCCGCAATCACCCGGGCGGCAATCTGGGACGCCGGCTGGCTCGGGTGGTCGAAATAATGCGGCCATTGTCCGCCTGCCGCATCGCCCAGGATTGGGCGACCGTTCGCGACGTGTTCACACAGCGACCTGCCGCCGGTCGACGTACCGGCGCGGTGATGCTGGTCGACGGCTCGGGGCGCTTGACCGGCATCTTCACCGACAGTGACCTGGCGCGCTTGCTGGAACGTAAACACGACGCGCAGCTCGACGGGCCGATTCGCGACGTCATGACGCGCAATCCTCAGACCATCGCCCATGACTCGTGGCTCGCCGAAGCCATACATATTCTCGCCGCGCGCAAGATCAGCGAGTTGCCCGTCGTGGATGACGACGGATTGCCGGTGGGGTTGATCGATATCACCGATGTTCTGGCCGATCTGCCGCCCGCTGGTACAAAGTCCTTGCCCACAGAATCGTTCCCAGCGAGGCGATTTCCGGTAAGGCGGTGGCCGGACCGGTCGGAATCAGACGATGCGAATGGCAGCTCGAATGCCCGCGACGGCACAATCGCCGCAACCGATGCCGAACCGCGTGCCGATGAGGAAACTCGGCACGTGATACTCCAATTTGAACCGCGCGAGGACGGGACGAAGACGCGATGATCGACTATCCATGTGAGCAGATCGAACTGATTCTCTCCGACGTCGACGGCGTGTTGACGGACGGTGGAATCCTGTTCGACAACCAGGGAATCGAGATCAAGAAATTTCATATACGCGACGGCCTGGGCATCAGGCTCTGGCAACGCGCCGGCTATCGATTTGGGATTCTCACAGCCAGGAACTCACACATCGTCAAGATTCGTGCCGCGGAATTAGGGATCGATATCGTGCGGCAGGGATTCGAGGAAAAACTGCCGGTGCTCCAGGAACTGCTGCGCGAACTGGGGTTGAGTCCTCAACAGACCTGTTATATCGGCGACGACCTGACCGACCTGGCGGTGATCCGGCATGTGGGACTAGGCGTGGCGGTTGCCGACGCAGCGGCGGATGTCCGCGCGGCGGCTCGACATGTCACGACGCTCGGCGGCGGACATGGCGCTGTTCGGGAACTGATTGAATCGTTGCTCAAAACGAAAGGCGATTGGGAAGCGCTACTGCGGCGATACGCCTGACCCGAACGCCGCCCTTGTGGGGAATCGTCATGCAGTTTCGACAGGCTGGGATCACGCTGCTGCTGCTGCTGCTGGCCTTCGGCGGCTACTCGCTGCTGGCGGTACCCTGGATCGAGCCGCCCCTGGATCCGCAGCGTGAAAAACACTCGCAAGCGGCCACCGCACCCGTCTCGTCGTTGGACCGACTAAGTTCCGAGTTGGCTCGCCTGTTCCCCGAGGATGCCTGGGAACGGGATCGACCAAAGATCATCGAGACCGAACAAGGGTTCCTGTTGTTCCGCGACTACACGCCCTCGGATGACGGGCGCATGGAACTTTCGCCCTGCTCGCTGGTCTTCTACCTCGGTTCCGTTTCCCCCGAGCGGCGAGGCGAGCGGCGAGGCGAGCGGCGAGGCGAGCGGCGCCCAATCGTGATGCTGGTTCCCGAGGGCGCGGTGCTGCAGTTCGCGGGCGATGCAGACACGACGCGAGGCGAATTCGGACGGCTGGTCGGAGGAAACCTGCGTGGTGAAGTGCGTTTGCACGCGCCCCCCACCCGCCCGGGTGCCGGCGACCAGATCGAAGCAACCACGCACGGCGTGAAGATCGACGAACAACGCATCTGGACCCCCCAGCGCGTGGACTTCCGATTCGGTCTCAGCCACGGCAGCGGTAGCGACTTGACGATCGGATTTGCCGCCCGCGTGCGCAGCAAGTCTGGCGGGCAGCTGACTCCGGCCGTCGGTGGACTCGCCTCTCTGCGCCTTGAGCATCTCGACCGGCTGCATATCGAACCAGCGTCTTCCGACGAATCGCACTCGGGCGAATCGCACGCTGACGAATCGCACTCGGGCGAATTGCGCTCGGGCGAATTGACTACCGCGAAATCGGCGATGCGCAGTCTGCTGAGTGGGTCCGGCCTGTTCCAGTCGAAATCCAGGTCACCTCTGGAAGTTGCCTGCCAGGGACCGTTTCAATTCGATTTCGAGGAGAATGCGGCGCGCTTTGAGGAATCGGTGCTGGTCGAGCGACTCGTCAGCGATGCTGTCCGCGATCAACTGCGCTGCGACGACCTGCTGATCTCGTTTCAGCGGCGCGGCGATTCGAGTGATAACGAGCAGGAAGGTGGCGTTCGTGGATCGTTGGAACCTCATCGCATTATCGCGAAAGGGCGTCCGGCGATTCTGCAGGCGCCGTCGGTGGGTGCTTCGTCCCGCGCCGAGTACCTGGAATACAACCTGCAGACGCGCGAATTCCACATTCGCGATGGAACGCGAGCGCACCTGCAGCATCTGCGAGCCCAGTTGGAAACTCGCGAACTGCGGTACCAGTTCGCCGAAGACCCGAGGCGTCTCGGGCAAGCGTTGGCCGAAGGCCCCGGGTTGCTCACCACCAGCCTGATCGAAGATCCGGGCAAGACGGTCACGATGTCTTGGCAGCGTGAAATGCGCCTGCGTCCGCATGAAGACCTGCACCTGGTTTCTTTGATCGATCAGGTCGAATTCTCCAGCGCCGCGTTTGGAACGGTTCAAGCCGGTGAACTGCATGTGTGGGTGATCGAAAACGAACTCGTTCCGACCGACAAGGATGGCCCGTCCGGTGCCGACAGTGATATTCTCTGGGATATTGACCGGTTACTGGCGTCCCGATCGGTTTCGATCAAATCGTCACGACTGACCGCCGCAACGGATCGACTCGAAGCCTGGGTCCGGCGATCGGAACCGACCGGTCGCCGTCTGGGAGGGAAGCAGCGGGAACAGGGTCCGCCGCGGCTCACCGCGCCGCGTTCGGATCGGCCGTCGGGAACTCGCGGCGACGTCGCCCCCTTTCCCGCGCCCGATGCGCGGGAGGGACATGTCGAACTGCAGGGGCAACTGCTGCGCCTGCAGCTGCTGCAATCGGGCTCCGAATGGCTTCTTGAGGACCTGGCGGCGCAGCGCGACGTTGTTTTCGCGCACCAGAATCAGACTGCGAGCGGGCCCGTGGAACGGGATCTCGAGATTCGCGGCGATGTCCTGGAGGCGCTCGACCTGGTCCACGGAAACGGTCAACTAACGGTGGTCGGCCGCCCCGCATCGGTGACGACGCGCGGTGTACGAACCTCCGCCGCCGACATCCATCTGACGCAATCCGATAATCGGCTCTGGATCGACGGCGCGGGGCAGATGGCGTTTTTTCCACCGCCACCCCCGTCGCCGAAAGGCGAGGTACTCTACCGCAACCTGGAACTCGATAACCTCCAGCGCGAACCGGACCCCGATGTCGTCGTCACATGGGACCAACGGCTCGATTTCGACGGCCAGCGCGCGCGATTCTCCGACGACGTGCAGATCCGCGGTCGGACTCCGCAGGAAAACGGGGAGGTCTACGAGTGGCTGGCGATGGGACGCGCATTGGACGTGACGATGGCCCGACGCATTCGTTTTGCCGCGACCGAAGGCCAGCCTCCGCCACAAATCGAGCAGGTCGCCTATCGAGGCATGGTGTTCGTCGAAGGAAAAATGTCGCTGGCGGGGCAGCAGCTTTCGTTGGACCAGTTGCAGGTGGACAACCTCGGTCTCAGCCAGTTCCGTGATCAGCAGCCCCAACGGATCCATGGCGATGGTCCAGGCTGGCTGAGCACCGTGCGCTACGACGATGAACAAAGTGCCGCGTCCCGCCTGGTCTATCTGCGCGTCGATTTCGAACGAGCGCTGGACGGAAATGCCGGCCTGCGCAAGATCGATTTTTCCGATCGGGTACTGGCGGTGTTCGGGCCGGTTCCGAGTTGGAGCGAGGAACTCGATCCGCGAAGCCCGGAACTGCTCGGCCCGCGCGGCGCCGTCATCCGCTGCCAGCAGCTGAGCGTCGCGGATGGTGGCGCGAACCGCCGCGAATCCCATGCCTTGGAACTGTCCGCCCTGGGGAATGTCGAAGTGGAAGCCGAACAGTATCGGGCCCACGGCCAGCGCGTGTCCTATGACCGAAATAAGGAATCGCTGGTGCTGGAAGGCGATCCACGTTCCCAAGCCGAAATCTGGAAGAAACCGCTCAAGGAATCGACCGTGCCCGACGTCATCGCGCGCAAAATCACTTACCGCTTGCGGGACGGCGATATCGCCGTCGAGGGCGCGCGGCGCTTCGATTGGGTCAATCCTCGTTCCCCACCATCCCAAGCCGTCAATCCCAACGCGCCCCGCACCAAGGACCCCCCCACACCGCGCCGTTGACCACGCGGCCCGACAGCACTAAACTCTAAATCATCCGGCCCGACAGGGCCCCGGACGGTGGGCTTAGCTCAGTTGGTTAGAGCATCAGATTGTGGATCTGAGGGTCGGGGGTTCAAGTCCCCTAGCCCACCCTCGAGGTAATGAACGACCATGGAGGACCGTCTATTTGCGGCGCGCGGTTTCCGTGGGAATGTAGTACAGCCGTGGATCGTCAATGATAAACGGTGACGACCAGGTCCGGCCATTATCGCCGTTGCAGACATTAAAGAAGAATGTCTTGAAGCGCTGGCAGCGGTACCCGTACGAGAATTGTGAACCGATATGATCCTCGGCGGTTAGATCTTCGATGCCCGGCTTGGCGAAGAAGTGCAGCATGCCGTCGCGTGTGAACGACATGCCGAATGTCCACCAGCCCGTTTGTTCGATCTGCGGCCCTTGATAATCCGCGCCGATCTGGTCCGCGCGAATCCGGATATGGGCCGTATCGTACTTCAATCCGTTGTCTTCTTTGCGGGACAATTCGATGAACATACCCGGGTAATAGACTTCACGGCCAAAGACACGGCCCTTCGATTCGGTCGTGTAGGCCATGGTGTCCACAGCCGCGCGCACGGCGAAGTGGGGACCGGAACGGCGTTCCCACTGGCTCACCGGCAGCAGGAAAACGCGCGTCACAAAACTTGGCTGCTGATGGACGGGGACCGCGCCTCCCAGTCGATTTTCGACGTCGACGATGAAGTCGTCCTGCTGCATCTGGTAGGTCGGTTGACCGGGAATGCCGGTCCAAAGTGAACGCAACAGCAGCGATCCTTTGCTCTCGGGCAGTCCGCCCGGCGGAGTTTCGACCCGTTTTACGACGCAAGGTTGGCCGCGCATTACCCCTTCGTAGAACCTGCCGTTCTTGGATGCGCCGCCCGGCAGACGTTGAGCTCCGTCGATGTTCTCGCTGCTTTTGGGGGCGCTGGGCAGGTACTCCCAGTCCTCGGCTTCAAAGTCGTCGCCGACCTGCACGACTAATTGACCGGTTCCAGGTACGAGCAGCTGGCGGGGCGCTCTGGATTCTTTGGGTTTGGGTTCTACGGCGGTCGTGACATTTGCCGAGTTCAGGGCCAGTCCGCCCAGGAGTAACAATGATCCAAGACGACGAAACCAGGTTCGCATCGACAGTCTCATGGGTATGAATTCCGTATTCGGGGACGAGTCCGGCAGGGCTGGAGAAGGGGCTTGCATCGGCCATGTGCGAGCGAGATTACTGAGTACATCGGATCATCCGTTGATCCGGCATGAATCTGTTGTGGCGGAGCTGCGGAAGAGGCGGGTTGATCCACGAGGGGCGAATTGGCAACGATTGGTTCCGGGCGGAAGGTAGGCAAGATTGACAAGATATTCGTCGTCCCTTCAGATAATGCCGCAGTCTGCTGTCCGCGGTGTGCGTCGACGCGCTATCCCGATGTCAGCGGACGGGAGAGCAACATGCACGCTGCCGGTAGTGAAACCTGTCCGCGCTCTGTGGAAGAGCTTGAAGACCATCTCAGCCGTCCGTCCGAGCAAGTGGTTCAGACGCTGGCGACGCTCGATGGCGACCTGATTCTGTTGGGAGTAGGCGGCAAGATGGGCCCTTCCATGGCGCGGATGGCGCGGCGCGCGTTTGACGAAGCAGGGTTGCGTCGGCGGGTGATCGGCGTCTCGCGATTTTCAACGGTCGGGCTCCGCGAGAAACTGTCAAGCTGGGGCGTGGAGACAATTTCCTGCGACTTGCTGGACGCCCAGGCAGTACGGGACCTTCCCGACGCGGCGCTGGCGGTTTCGATGTCGGGATTCAAATTCGGTGCGTCCACCAATCCCGAGCTGACCTGGGCGATGAATTGCTACCTGCCGATGCTCGTCGGCGAACGCTACGCGCGCAGCCGCCTGGTCGCGTTTTCATCGGGCAATGTTTATGGCATGGTGGAGTTGCCGGCCGGGATGGTCGAGTCGGCCGGGAATTTGCGTGCTGACGCTGCCACCGCAGCGGACCTGCCGCCGTTCGCCTGGCCGTCGGTGCTCGGAATCGGTTCCCGCGAGTCGGACGCATTGCGTCCCGACGGCGAGTATGCAATGACGGCGGTGGGGCGCGAACGAATGTACGGTTATGCCAGTCAGCGTTGGGGTTTTCCGCTGGCGCTGCTGCGACTGAATTACGCCACGGAACTCCGCTATGGAGTGCTCGTCGACCTGGCCCGACAGGTTTTCAACGGTGAGCCGATTGATTTGGCAATGGGATTCGTGAATGTGATCTGGTTGCGCGATGCGAATGCGATGGCGCTGCGGGCCCTCGGCTGCGCGGGGCAGCCGGCGGTGACGTTGAATCTGGCGGGCCGCGAGCTCTTGCCGGTGCGGCAGATCTGTCGGAGAATAGCGCGGCATATGAACCGGGAACCGGTGTTTCTCGGAGAAGAATCGGCGTCGGCGCTGCTGAACGACGGAGTTGCCGCATACCAGCAGCTGGGCGAACCGCAAATCGACATCGAGACGATGATTCGCTGGACTTCGAACTGGGTGATGCAAGGGGGCGAGAACGCCGGCAAGCCAACACGATTTCAAGTGCGCAACGGACGATTTTGATTCACAATCGACTCGGTATGTTCGTTGCTGCCCGACAAGCGCACGGTGACCTGCGCCGGCAAGTTGGAGGAGAACCTGGCTATGTTGCGAGAAGAATTGACCACGAAGAAGTGCCTGCCTTGCGAAGGGGGTGTGCCGGTCTGTACGCGTGACGAGATCGACCGCCATCTACGCGCCTTGAGCGACTGGCAATTGACGTCGGACGGGCAACGCATTCGACGAGCCTGGGTGGCGCGGGACTTCATGGCAGCCATCAAGTTTTTTCACAGCGTCGCGGAACTTGCCGAATCCGAGGGGCACCACCCCGATCTGCATCTGACGAATTACCGGCAAGTAACGATCGAAATCTGGACGCATGCGATTGGCGGCTTGAGCGAAAACGATTTCATCCTGGCAGCCAAGATTGACCAGATTCCGCTCGCGGCACGCGCCAAGTAGTTCCGCGGTGGCGAACGCCTACGTTGCCGTCCGCATCCTCGGCTAGGGATTGGCTTTCGTTCGCAGCCGCTCGGGCATGTCCGGCGCGTGATCAATGAACTCGTTGATGGCCCCCGGACGCTTACGCAATTCGAACGAATCGTACAACTCTCCGTTCGCCATCTTCGCTTCGTACAGCAGGCGCGTCGGGCTGACATGGATGATCTGGTAGAGTTGCGTGTCTTCGGCGACTCGTTGCGTGAAGGGATACCGCTCCACCCCGTACGCCTTGGGACCGCTCACCGAAACCACGTAGACGGTTCCACTGTCGAGGCTGCGCTTGTTCAAGCCGCGGGCGACATTGATTTCGCGGGTTGGCCTCGATCGGGCATAAGTATGGTCGTGACCGGTCAAGACCAGATCGACACGGTATTTGTCGAATACCGGTTTCCATTCCGATCGCACGCGCGGGTTGTCGCGGCTCCTGGCGGCCGAAAAGACCGGGTGATGGAAGGCGATCACGGTCCACGCGCTGGTGTTGTCGCGGAGCTGAAGTTCCAGCCACTCCGCCTGTTCCGCCAGTTTCTCGTTGGAGTTCAGGCAGATGACCCGGACTCCCTGATAATCCAGAGAGTAACAGGTCTCGTCGAGTCCCGCGACGGCGGAGGAGGGGAGTGTGAACTGCGCGCGCCAGTGAGGGCTGACACTCGCCGGCAGCGTGTCGTTCTTGGGATCCTTGGTGTATTCGTGGTTTCCGACTGCCGGCAGACTGGGGACCATCGCATTCATCCATCCGCCGGCTTGAAACCATTCGCCCCACTCCGCGTCTTTCCGCGAGCTGTTGACCAGGTCGCCGGCGTGGATCAGAAATCGAGCTCGTGGCGCGTCCGAATATGCTTCGCGAATCACGCGCGACCAATGCCGCTTGATGTCATTCTGGGCATCCCCGAAATAGATAAACGAAAACGGTTCGGGCTCGCTGCTCGCCGTGCGAAAATGGATCCACTCGGACCAGACTTCGCCGTCGCCCACGCGATAGATGTACTTGGTCGCCGGCGTCAAGCCCTGGAAGGTCGTGGAATGGTAGTGCGCCGTGCCCAGGTCGGACTCCAGCCGCTCCGTCGATGCGGGAAACCGTAACGCCTTTTTTTCAAACAGCGGCCCTCCCTCCGCAATCGTCACTTCCGCAACAGCGCGTTCCACCGAAGGATCGGTGCGCCAGGTCACCGCCTGCGAACGGGTGGGATCGCCGTTCCAGGTGAGAATGATGCGATCGGGCGTGCGTCCGGGGCGATGCAGTTCCTTGGGGTCGGGCAGCGGTACCGGATTCACCTCGGCCGGCTTCGTTGGTTCCGGCAGTCCCTGGGCCGCTAATCGGGCGCCCGCCAGTATCACCGGCAGCGCAGCAAACAGCGTGCAGCAGCAAATACGAGCAGTCATCAAGCGGATTCCAAGGGAGAACGGGGTATGAGGCGCCGGTGAAGGCAGGTTAATCTCATCCCGTCGACAACACAAGCAAACGACTTGCTACAATTGGCGGGAATTGTTGCCACGAAAGCCAAGTCATGAATACGATCGCAATCGCAATCGCTGGTCTGCTCGTTGGTCCTGCGCCGGTTTTTGAATCGGAACTGATCTTCCCTCCGCACGCGCAGCATAATCATGCGCCGGGCATCGTCGAATGTCCCAACGGCGATTTGCTGGTATCGTGGTATCGCGGTTCGGGCGAACGTTCCGCGGATGATGTGGCGGTCTATGGAGCCCGGCGCCGCAAAGGCCAGCAGCAATGGAGCGACCCATTTCTGATGGCTGATCGGCCCGGCTTCCCCGACTGCAACACGGCGATGATCGTGGATCGCCAGAACCGATTGTGGCTGTTCTGGCCGACGATTCTGGCCAACTCCTGGGAATCATGTATCACGAACTACCAGATTTCCTCGGATTACCAGACCGAAGTGGCTCCCAAATGGGACTCGCAAGGACTCCTGTTGCTGCGTCCGGAAGATTTCCAGAAAGAAGCTCTGACGTTGCTCGACGCCCACCTCGAATCGCTCCCCGCCATCGCCAAGGTCGGCCGCGAAAAGGCGATCGACGATCTTCGACAGAAGCTGGGCAACAAACTCTACCAGCGACTCGGCTGGCAGCCACGATGTAAACCGACGATTCTGCCTGGCGGCCGCATTCTGCTTCCGCTCTACAGCGATACGTTCTCGATCTCGATCATGGCGATCAGCGATGACGATGGTCGCAGCTGGTTCGCCGGAAAACCGCTGATCGGTTTCGGCAACATTCAGCCCGCTGTGCTTCGTCGCAACGACGGGACGCTCGTTGCTTATATGCGCGAAAACGGATTCACAAAACGTGTGCGCGTTGCGGAGTCGAATGACGAGGGAGTGACTTGGGGCCGTGTCGGGATCGTGGACGACTTGCCCAATCCCGGCTCCGGACTCGATGGGATTCGTCTGAACAACGGGCACTGGCTGCTGGTGCTCAACGATACGGAATCGGGCCGCCGTCGCCTGGCGGTGCTGGTCTCGACCGACGAAGGTAAGACCTGGCCGAATGTACGTTATCTCGAAGACGCGCCGCAAGGTTCGTATCACTACCCGGCCGTGGTCCAATCAACGGATGGACGGATTCATGTTGTCTACAGCTACTTTGTCGAGCAGGGAAAGAGCATGAAACACGCGGCATTCGACGAGGGATGGGTGGTGAGTAGGGAGAAGTGAGAAGGGCCGACGCGGGGTTGATAATGGACAACTTTTTTGGATTGGTGATGCGATGCGATTGCAAATGAATTTGAGGGCGATGGTGATTGGGTTGGGAATTGGGTTGCTGGGCCTGGCCGAGGGGCGTGCGACAGCGGAAGACTGGCCGCAGTGGTTGGGGCCTCGCCGGGACAGTCATTGGAAGGAAACCGGTTTGATCGAGAAGTTCGCGCCGCAGGGGGCGACGATCAAATGGCGTGCGCCGATCATGCTGGGATACGCGGGGCCGGCGGTGTCGCAGGGGCGTCTTCTTGTCATGGACTACGAGCAGCAATCGGGCGAAATCGCCAACAATCCCGGCGGACGATCCGAATTGGATGGCAAGGAACGCCTGATTTGTCTCGATGCGGCGACGGGCAAGCTGCTATGGAAACACGAGTACCCTCGAAAATACGCATTGTCCTACGCATCGGGACCGCGGTGTACGCCGACGGTGGATGGCGACCGCGTTTACGCACTGGGCGCGGAAGGCAACTTCTGGTGCCTGAGCGTCAAGGACGGCAAGGTGCTCTGGAGCAAGGATTTTGGCCGGGAGTACAAGCAGGAAACGCCGCTGTGGGGCTACTGCGCGCATCCGCTGGTCGACGACAGGCATGTGTATTGTGTTGTGGGAGGTGAAGGCAGCGTGGCCGTGGCATTTGACAAGCTGACGGGGAAAGAGGTCTGGCGTGCTCTGTCGGCGCCGGAGCCGGGCTATTGTCCCCCCACCTTCATTGAGCATGGTGGCAAACGGCAATTGTTGATCTGGCATCCCGAGTCGCTGAACAGTCTCGATCCCAAAAGCGGTGCGGCTTTCTGGTCGGTCCCGATCCAGCCGGCGTACCGGATGTCGATTACGGCGCCGCGCAAGTCGGGCGAGTTTCTGTACGTCAGCGGAATCGGGTCGGTCGCGCAGCTATTGAAACTCGATGGGACCCGGCCCGGCGCGGAAATTGAATGGAAGTCGGATGGTCAGAACGGCGTGTACTGCGCCAATGCTACTCCGGTGATCGATGATGGCGTGATTTACGGCGCCGATTGCCAGGTGGGCTGCCTGATGGCGGTACAACTCAGTGACGGCAAACGGCTCTGGCAGTCGTTCGCGCCGACCAGCGGCAGCGACCGGCGCGCGTCGCACGGAACGGCACACCTGGTGAAGAACGGGGATCGCTATTTTGTCTTCAGCGAGACCGGGGACCTGATCATCGCTCGCTTGACTCCGAAAGGCTACGATGAACTTTCCAGGGCGCATATTGTCGATCCGACCGCCGAGTGTTTCGGGCGCAACGTGGTCTGGGCCCATCCGGCTTTCGCGCAGCGCTGCGCTTTTGTCCGCAACGACAAGGAAATCGTCTGCGTCGATCTGGCTCGTTGAATCGTCGTCGACATTCGCCGCCGCTACTCGTCGTGAATTTCGATCCCGGGGTCCGGTAGCACGAACGACGCCACGATCGCGACCAGATACACCGAGGTGGCGATCCCGGCGGCGACGTAGGCGATTTTCGCCGGCCCGGCATCGAGCGGAATCCAGGGCTGTTTGGCCAGCGTCGTGGTCAACCAGGCCATGGACGTGCCGATCATGCGCCCGCCGATGTTGTGCGCGAAACTCTCGCCGGTCCCTCGCAGATGCACTGGATAAACTGTCGGCAGGTAGTTTCCCCAAAAGCTGTACTGGCCCACGGTCACCATTCCTGCCAGAAAGATCCCGACGTACAGCAGTGTCAGACTGTTGACGGCGGCGTACGCAAAGACGGCGGGCATGATGAACAGGCCGGGAAGCAGGAACAGTCGCACCAGCGAGCGACGGCTGAGAATGAAAATGGTCAGAACCGCGAATAATCCTCGGCCGGCCAGTCCGCCGATCTCCTGCACCGACGTAACATTCGCCGCGGCGCGCTGTTGAATCGGTCCGCCAATCTTACGTTCCTCGGCCGACAACCTCTCGCTGATCGCCTTTTCCGGTTTGCCCTGCATCTCCTGGCGAATTTCTTCGCGGCGGGATTCGGGCAGTTTCTCCGCGATCGCCGCTTTAACCTGGGCCTTCACCTCGGGTAACCCCGGAACGATCTGGGGTACCTGTTGGATCGCTCCGAATGCCGCGCCGAAACTGCAAGCCACCATGATCGTGGTGACGACGGTTGTGCGAAGCAATTCCGGAGCGAACAACTCGGTGAATCGCGGCCGCCGCAGTTGGCCGGCGGCTTTCTTCTGGGCCCAGATCGGTGATTCCGGAAGAAACGGGCGGATCACGATCAGCGGTATCGCCGGCAGCAGACCCGACATCAGCGTGTAACGCCAGGCCTCATGCACTCCTTTAATTTCGCCCAAGCCGATCCATCCTGGAAGCTCAATCGCCGGCAGTGATTCACCGTATTTTACGGCGAGCCCGTTGGCGATTGCCACCAGCAGCCCGCCGATCGAGGAGAAGAACTGGGTGATTCCGAGCACTTTCTCACGCTGTTTATGGTCGGGAAACAGCTCCGCCAGCCAGGCCACCGCGGCGACAAACTCCACACAGACGCCGATGAACACCAGGCACCGCATGACCAGCAGCATCCAGATCGACGTGCTGAACCCAGCGACAAATGCCGAAACGGCGTAAAGCAAAATGGAAAACGTGAGTACTCGTCGACGCCCCAGCAAATCGGTAAGGTAGCCGCCCAGCATCCCGAAAATACCGCCGGCGAATGCAGGCACAAAAAACAGCCAGCGAATCCATTCCAGAGATTCCGGGGACCCGGGGCGGTGGCCCTCCAATTCCTGGATCGCCGTGGGAAATACCAGCGGTCCCATCAGCAGTTCGTAGATATCGAACGCAAATCCGATGGCTGCGATGATGCAGATCAACCACTGCGTGCCGGTCAGACCCGGGACGATCGGGTCGTCCAAGGGCGACGAGGGGCGCTGCGGGCGATTTCCGTCGTAAGGCGATGATCCGGACATAGGTTGACTCACCGAGGAGGGACGATTTCCAGTAATTCGACGGCGGGCAGGCCGTTGCAGTAAATCAAAGCGGTGCGACCAAAGCAAGTCACGTCGGCCGTCGTCGCGAACAGTCGCCGCAGTTCCGGACCGGGTGCAATGCGCCAAAGTGATAACAAGCGCACCGTTCGCAGGATGTTGTGTTGGATCAGGATCCGCCCGAGAGGGGCGGATTGGCTCTCAATCTCGCGACGGGCGTCGTCACCCAGGAAACTGACGTTCAATCGCACCAGTCCGAACTGCACAATCCGCTGATCGGAACTTCGGGTGAGTACGATCTTGCGGGCGTAGTGCGTCGGGGTCACATGGGTGGCTAGCACCTGCACGTCGACGGGAACGCCGTGGAACGCTTCCATGGCAACCGTCATGTGCTCGCCGTGGGCCAGCAACTGCCGTTCGGCCAATGGCAGCGCCGGCGCATCGACTTCGACGAATTCACCGAGCTCCGCGGGCGCCGCGTAAAACAAATCAATCAGCACTCGCAGATCGGGACTCATGATGCCGCTTGGGGCGTACCAAGCATGACCAGGGCGCCGGGATGGTGCGGAACTGCCGCAGACTCCTGCTCCGCCAGATGCGGGCGTTCCAGGACCGTGTCGACCAGATACATCAACAATCGACGCAGAGCATCGGGCTGCAATTTGCCCGCGATATCCTCCGCCCGTTCCTGATGCTTGTCGATTAACCGCAGCGCCTTGTCGAACACGCCCGCTTCTTCGTACAGCGCACGGACTCCGGCGATGCGCTGCGGCGCCGGTTGGTCATCTGACGACACGAGTCGGAGCAGCTGCGACTGTTTCTCGGGGCCGAGCGCTTCCAGAGCTAGCGCCCAGAGAATCGTGGGTCGGCCGCCGAGGATATCGCCGCCCATCGCCAGCTTGTTATTGTTGTCACCCTGCCAATCTTTCAGGTCGTTCAAGATCTGGAAAGCGACACCCAGGTTCCGCGCGAATTGACGGAGTGGATCGCGCAGTTCGCCGACAGGACCTGCCAATCGACTACCGGAGATCAAGGCCGCCTCAAACGCCGGCGCCGTCTTCAAAGCGTAGATCTTCAGTGCGTCCAGCGGGGTCAAACGCTTGTCGCCCGAATCGCGCCACAACAGTTCCGCGCCTTGACCCTCGGACAGCCGCAAGTGAGCGTCGGCCAGTCCATCCAGAATATCGGCGACGGCCTCCGCCGAAAGCGTCTGGATGTCGCGGCTGACGAGCCGATAACCCATGCCGATCAGATAATCACCGACGTTGATCGCTGTCGAAAGTCCATATCGACGGTGCAGAGTCTCTTCTCCATAGCGGAACCGGTCATCGTCTTCAATGTCGTCGTGGACCAGCGAGGCCTTGTGAAATGCCTCGATCGACATCGCCGTGCGGCGGATGGCGTCGGGGTACCCCGCGACATATTCGGCGCCTCGGAAAGTTGTGCCTTGTCCTCCCGAGAGCGCATCGTAGGTGGCCAGCGTTATGAAGGGGCGAGCATACTTGCCGCCTTTGCTCAGGAAGTCGTAAGCGATCGATTCGGTTCCGGCGACCGGATCGAGTTTTTCCCCGGCGGCGATCGTATCCTGAAGGCGGCGCTGGCCGCGAACCCGGGGCGCGATGCGTTCAATCTCATCCGGCTTGAACAACGAATTCGCGGCGCGCAGCAGATGAACGTAGGTCCTTGTGGAGGCAACGGGGGCTTGCGGCTCCGCGCGAATCATTTCGCTCACCCAGTCCTCGTCGACCGATGTATTGCGACAATCGCTGGACAGCAGCGGGATCGCCATGCACGGAATTCCCGCCAGTAGGATCTTGTCGATTGCCTTCTCCAGGACATTCAGGCAGGCCACACCGACGATGGCGTCAACATAGCCGCTGACGATGATCTTCAGGACGATCGGCGACCCCTCGGCGACCAGCACTTTGTAGCCCAAGTTTTCGGCCATCGCGCGGAAGTCGGCGATGCTGCAGGCGCCGCATTTCTTGCAGTCGAGGCCGTAGTCGTCGTAGTCGGCCGGGCAGCCTTCGGCATGCTTCAGGCAATGAGGCAGCAGAAACAGGCGACGGGACGGCGACGTCGCGGCGACCTGATCCCGCCAGAACTCCGAAGCCAGCACGACCATGGCCCAACCGAGGTAGCCCTCGGGCTCCCCGGCGTCCTCGAGAATCCGGCGCGTGACCGCCTCCATCTCGTCCTTGGACAGGCTGTGGGACTTGTCGAGCTTTGCAGCGACCGCCGCACAACGGGCCCGTAATTGCTCGCGAAGCTCCTTGGTGGGCGGGACGAGTTTCAGGTGGGAAGTCTGCCGTTTGCGTGATTTTCGCCCCCCTTCGGGGGCTTGAATCGACGGGTCATCGGAAAGATGCTGCGTCGCCGGTGCCGTGATCAAGGGTAAGGTCCTTATCTCATGCGGGCCTGTTCCCGAATTCGTTTCCAACCTCGGCCCAGCGCCGAAACTGTAAACTCCAAAGGATATAGGCGTTCGTAGTACCAGAGCTTTGCAAAGTAAAAACCGATCGGGGCCGGTACGATGTGACGTCTAGTTTCGACCGAGCGAATTAGCCAGTCAAGTCCCTGCCGCAATGGGGCGTCGACTTCCGGCCGGAATGGTATCGCCGCCAGGGCCTCGACCGCCAGTGCCGTCTCTTCAACACTGCTCACCATCGAGGGTTGCGATTCCCGGCAATCGACCGCTGCCGCATTGCCCCAACCCCCGTCAGGATTCTGAACGCCGAGCAGCCAGCCGACGCCGCGTCGCGCGGCGTCGGCGTCGGCCCGGCGCAGATCGGCATAGGCGAGCAGGACCCTGGCCGTGCCATAAATCGGGTTCTCTTCCTGCCGGTCAAACTGATTGCCGAACCAGAGCGGTATCCAACTGCCGTTGTCGGACTGTTGGCGATCCAGGAAGGCAAGTCCCCTGGTACTGGCGGCGTCAAGACGCCGCGCCGTCAGTTGCTGGGGGATCGGGTCGCCACGATGCGCGCATTTTCGTGCCGCGTCGACAAAAGGGCGACTCGCCAGCAACGCGCGCAGCACGTGCGCCGTGATGTCGGCGCCGCTGCGGTCGAACGGCAATCTACCCCAGCCTCGACAGAACGTCGGCCAGCCGCCATTACGATTCTGCAGCCGCAGCAACCAGTGCACTCCCGCGCAGATCGCCGCGGTGATCCGCGATTGAACGGCTGCGTCAGAACTGGCCCGCCGACCCCAGGCAGCTAATGCCAGAATTGCCCCCGGAGTATCGTCGGCGTCGGGCACCGCACCGCTCAAGTCGCTCCAGCCCCATCCGCCGGGCGCCGCGCCCGTGAACGGATGCCGACTGCGGAATTGGCAGTCCAGAAGCCAGTTCAGCACGTCCGGTCCTAGTTGTGTGATGTCGAAGCCCCCGACATCCAGGGCATTCAGGGAAAGAGTCGTGTTCCAGGTCGCCAGGTTGGTGTCGATCGGCCAGCTGCCGTCGTCGCGCACCGAATGCAGCAGAAACTGCAACGCCTGCCGTGCGACCGGATGCGTCGCGCGGCCGGTCGCCGCCAGGCTCATCAGAACAAAACTGGTCAGCGGTACCGCTTCCAGGTATCCGCCGCTTGCAGGTTGCATCGACTGAAGAACCCGCATGCTGCGATCGATTGCCAATCGACGTACGCACCGTGTAATCGGATTGCGCGGCGGATCGAGGCTGTACTTGGCCTGGCCGATAGCGACCAATGCCGGAATGGCGTAACTGACAACCGGAAGTCGCGCCAGGTGATACCACGACTGCGGCAGACATGCCAACTCGAATGGCAACGCCGGTACGACACTCCAGGAAACCAGTCCGGCCAGGGCGGCGTTCGTGAGAATCGGAACCGCAAATGTTTTGTCCCGGCCGTAACGCGCGCGCAACCCGTCGACGCGCCCTTGCCGATCAACGTAGGCGTTGGCCCGTTCGATAATCGGCTGAAACTCGCCGGCACGACCGGCCGTGTGCAGGGCAGCGATCACCAGCCAGGTTGTTGCAATGTTGGAATGGCTCTTGTCCGTGTCACCGAATCCGCCGTCAGGATTCGCCTGACTCGTCAGCCAGCGAACGCCATGATCGATTCGCGATTGAACGGCGCCCCGTTCCGCATCGGTGAATGCGCCGTTGCCCAGCATCAGGCTCATGGCACTGATCGCCGTCGCCGTGGACAATGCCGAAGTTGAAAGTTCGCCGATCCAATGACCCGCGGACGACCGTTCATTCAACAGATCGGTGCGGGCCAATTCCAGTGCCGTCGAAATGGATGATTCGAGTTGTTCGCTGCGGGACGGCTCAGTGCTGAATCTCATGGAATCACATCAGCCCCTTCGTTTTCGTTGACGCAGGGGGTTATACTATGGCCGAGCAGGAATTGTCACCCGTGGAATTGCACCGCCATGTATCTGAAAATGGCCAAACGGCTGTTGCTGGAAACCGACAAACGGTTGTTGTGGAAGCTGGCCTGGAACATGGGTTTCAAAGGCATGCGGGCGATTCAGCGTCACAAACGACGCTTGCGTGCAGGCGAGTTTTTCCCGCCGTTTCTCTATATTTCCGTGATCAATAGCTGCAACCTGCGCTGCCAGGGCTGCTGGGTCGATGTGGCCGCCAAGCAGGAACGGATCGAGCCCGAAGCCATGGACCGGCTGATCCAGGAATCAAAACAGATGGGCAATTCGTTTTTTGGCATCTTGGGCGGCGAACCGTTCATGCATGCCGAGTTGCTCGAAATTTTCGGGCGACATCCCGATTGCTACTTCCAGGTGTTCACGAACGGCCACTTCATCTCCGACGATGTCGCGCGGCAGCTGCGCGATTTTGGCAACGTGACGCCGCTGATCAGCGTCGAAGGGAACGAGATCATCAGCGACGAACGGCGAGGCAAGGCAAATGTTTTCAGCCAGACGCTGGACGGATTGAACAACTGCCTCCGCCACAAAGTCATGACCGGTGTCTGCACCAGCCTCTGTCAATCGAATTTCGACCTGCTGAGCGAACGGTGGGTCGACCGGCTGATTGAAATGGGAGTGCTCTACTGCTGGTTCCATATCTATCGAGCGGTCGGGCCGATCGCGACGCCCCGTCTTTGCCTCACGCCCGAGCAGCAGCTCGAGGCGCGGCGGTTTGTCGTCGAAATGCGCGCCAAAAAGCCGATCGTAATCATCGATGCCTACTACGACGGCGAAGGACAGGCACTTTGCCCCGCCGCCACCGGCTTCACCCATCATGTCGGCCCGTGGGGGGATATCGAACCTTGTCCGATCATTCAGTTCGCCAAAGAGTCGATCTACGATCGCCTGCCCGACGGCAATTACCGACCGCTCAAAGATGTTTTCAACGAATCGACGTTTCTGCGGGACTTCCGCGAACTGTCCGCGCAAAACACGCGCGGCTGCGTGGTGCTGGAACGGCCCGATGTTCTGAGGCAGATCATCGAAACCCATGACGCGCGAGATACCACGGCCCGGCGGACGGCCCTGGTGGAACTGGAGGCGATGCAGACCCGGCCGTCGCAATTCAATCCGGGACACGAGATTCCGGAAAAGAATATCGCTTACCGCCTGGTGAAGCGGTTCTTCTTCAACGACTACGGTGCCTACACGCGGCACTTTCGCCCTCAGAACTGGAAAGAGACACGCACGATGGTTGCCAGCAAGTCGTAACTCGAAACTTGTTTCGAGTCGCCGCGCCGTCTGACGAACACGGTCGATCCAACAGAATCAAGCAGTTCCGCTCTGGATCGACTGCTGCACCCGTCACTCTTCCCCCGTCAAAATTGTTCCACTGGCCATTCATTCCGGACACCACCAAAGAGCAGTTGGCATAGCCGGTTGCGTTCGTCTTGCGGAACAGCATCAGAAATTGGTGTCAAGAAATTGGTGTCAGACTCGCTTCGATGACTATTGGACAGGTGTCAGACTCAACTTGTATTTTGGCCGGCAAGGCCATGCGTGCTTGAGGGGATTCGCGATTTTTCCGCAATTCCACATCGCATGCTCTTGCCCGGAAACGACACCGCGCTAAAGTTGAAACAGCAACCGCTCGCCTCCTGCAAGCAGAAATTCGCCGACAGCTTTCTGTCTGATTCTATGCACTTGAGGTGGGAGTCTAACGATGCCAGTCGCAAACCGATCGGTTGCAATCGATGATGATGCAGTCGGCGTTTATCACATCAACAATCGTTGTGTCCGCCAGTCGTTCCTCTGTTGTGATGATCGGCTAACTTCCGCGGGAGGGGATCCAACATTCGATCAACGCAAGGAATGGATGGTCGAGCGGCTTGTGCACCTGGTTATCTCATTTGCCGTCGACGTGCTCGACTTTGCCATCATGGACAACCATTTCCATTTTCTATTGCGGAATCGCCCCGATATTCGCAATCAGTGGACCGACCGGGAAGTCGCAGAGCGATGGAGTCATGTCTGCCCGTCGGAGTGGCAGCGACTAAAACCGAAGAAGCGATCTCGCAAGAAGAAGGATGATTCGCCAGTTGAGCCGGAAGTGGATCCGAGAGAGCAGTATATTCAGCAGTTATTGCGCCAGCCGGCGAAACTTGCCAAATTGCGGCGCCGACTTGGCAGTATTTCCTGGTTCATCAAGTTGTTCGCGGAATATGTTGCGCGTCGAGCCAACCAGGAGGATGAGCAGAAGGGGCACTTCTGGGGCCAACGATTCCATAGCGATCGAATACTGGATTTGGCTCACCTGCTGGCGTGCAGCATGTATATCAACTTGAACCCGATTCGAGCCAAAATGGCCTATCGGCCGGAGGACTCGTTGTATACGTCGCTTCGACTTCGGCTAGACGCCTTGGCTGCTGCCGGGCAAGCCCAGAACGGAGTGATCCAAGGTGCGATTGACCACGACACTCAAAAAAGCGTCGAGCCGGCTCATGGCAGCATTGCGTCGGCGAGAATGGAGCCGTTCTCCGCCCCATATCAGCATCGTTGGAGCCCCGCCGATGGCTGGCTGAGCCCTTTGTCGTTGCAGCGCGACATCGAACCGAACGATCATGGTTCGCTCGACGCCTGCATGTCCAACCCATTTCCGGCGTCGCGGGCATCCAATAAAGGTTTTCTCGAAATGACGTTTGTCGAGTACATAAAGTTAATCGACTGGACGGGCCGTCAACCGGTGCAGGGGAAAGCAGGCGCGATTCCCGAGGAGCTAAAGCCGATTGCCGAGCGACTACGGATCGACTTGGCGACCTGGGGCATGCTGGTATCGAGTTTCGACAAGAAGGGGCGCGCTGCATACGGTTCTCCGGAACTTCTGCGGGCAGAGGCTGTTCGCCGCAAACAGCGGTGGCTCCGCGGCATGAAAATGACGCAAGCGAACAGTTCGGTCTGAAATCACTTTGGGCGAATGGAGCAGTGATCTCTGCAGCGCCCGCTCTGCACAGGGCTTCGCTTGCCAGAAAGATCATTTCGGAGGGCTGCGTCCATAAGACAGGGCGACGGCTGTTGATTGTCGAACACCGATACGCCACGGAGAAAGCTCGCCCGTGCGCGATCGTCAGTAACTCGGACACCGATTGTTAGTTCGGCGGTGCAGCACCGACTGAATTCTCAGCACATCCGCTGCGGCTGGCCCTCCTGGCCGGCTTGCCTAGCCAAAGCAAAAGTCTGACGGCTCGTATCTTGCGTGAATCCCGTTCTAGGCCGCGAAACTTGCGTCCATCGGCACAAGCACGCTGGTGGCACCGGTGCCAACCGGTGCCAAATATGGTGTCAGACTCGTTGGAATCAATGGTGTCAGACTCGTTGGGTTATGGTGTCAGACTCGTTGGGGTCAGACTCGTTGGGGTCGACTGCTGCACCCGTCACTCTTCCCCCTCAAAATTGTTCCACCGGCCATTCATTCCGGACACCGCCAGAGAGCAGTTGGCCCAGCCGGTTGCGTTCGTTTTGCGGATCAGTATCCAGTGGAAAAGTGACAATTATGGAAGCGCGGCCCTCAGCTTGGCACGGCTTTCTTCGGATTGGCCGCAAACCTAGGAGCGTCGACGGCGCGGGGAAACTTGCGATGGATGTAGAACCGATCTATGATGAAACCCGTACAGGAATATTGCCCCGGTCGTCCCAAGTGAATTCCGCATGCTCGCCACGAACTTCCGACCAACGATTCGATGCATCCTCTGTGGGGGGGTGATCCTGCTGTTGTTGGTCTCGGATCGGCGGTTGGATGCCGCATGCGGTTACTATGGGAGCCCGTCGCAGAATCGGCTGTACCTGGGTACGGAGACGCCGTTGTGGCAGCTTCCGTCGGGTGCGGCGGTCTTGCCCGCTTCGCCGGGACCGGGAATTCCGGTGGGTGGATGCACGGGTTGGCGATGTTCATCGACGCCGGTACCCGCGATGCAGCCCCGGCTGGCGTTTGATTCGCCGGATTGGTCGCTGCTTGCCAGTGAATGTCCTGGGATCCAATCGGCTTTGGCGGGGCATTGGCATGGGTTTCCCAAGGAATCGCTCGATCCTTTCTTCGTACCCAGCCGCCTATTTCGTCCTCCGCGGGCGATGAGCTGAGTGTTGCGCTGGCTCGGTCCATGATTCTCGGCAACCTTTGGCAGGTCGATTCGGGGGGTTGGACGGGGCGATCACACCGGACAGCAAGTGAATTGGGCTTCAGATCGCGGAAGCCAAAATTATCGATCGGTGGGTGGCGCGCGATCGTCCGTTTGGCGCGCGGCCCGTTGGGCAAAGGCTCGCCGTCTGCATTTTTCAATCGAGTTTTATTCCATTCCGGCCGTCCGGCCGCGAAGATGCATCGAGGAAATTGGCATCATGAAACGACATCGACTTGGCTTTACACTCGTGGAATTGCTGGTGGTGATAGCGATCATCGGGATTCTCGTGGCACTTTTGTTACCCGCGGTCCAGGCGGCTCGCGAGGCGGCCCGCAGGACGCAATGTGTGAACAACCTGAAGCAGATCGCCCTGGGAATGCAAAACTATCACGACACGCATTCCACGTTCCCGTTCGGCAAGGGGCCGAGTTATCCAGGGGTTGCCGCTTACGCGCGCTGGTCGGCGCATGCCTTGCTGCTGCCGTTCCTGGAACTCAAGCCGCTGGCCGATTCGCTGGACTACAATTTCGCACCTGCCACGCCGGGCATGGGCGGGGTGGTGAATTTCATGCCTCCCTTTGCGAACGTCAACGGCAAGAACACCGTTCCGGCCAAAACCCGCATCAGCACCTTCCTCTGTCCGTCGGACGGGAATTCGCCGCCCGAATCATGGCCTGGTCAGAACAACTATGCGGGGAATCAGGGTGGCTGGCTCTGCGATCGGGGCGATTTGCCGGCCGGTCCGAGCGACATCAATCCGGACGAACTGCAAACCGGCATTGTCTACTATCTGAGCGGCGTGAAGATGGCCGACATTCTGGACGGAACCAGCAACACCATGGTGTTCAGCGAACATCTGCGGGGGCTCGGCACGCCCCATCCTCGTCGCGACCTGTTCATCATTCCGAACCAGACATCCCTGGCCGCGACGTTCGCCACCTGCATGTCGATTAATCCCGCGACGGCGACTCCGTTGACGAGCAAATGGGGGTACAGTTGGGTCATGGGGGAGAACTGCTGCACGCTCTATAACCATGTCGGTCCGCCGAACACGCCGAGTTGTGCCGGGATACCGTTTCCTGGCACGATGACCAACATGGCCATGCAGGTCTCGCCGTCGAGTTACCATCCGGTCGGTGTGAACGGGGCCTTGGTGGATGGATCGGTGCGATTTGTGACGAACGGTATTGATCTGGCGGTCTGGCGGGCGTTGGGGACCCGCGCGGGCGGGGAGGGCAATAACGGTGACTAGAATTTCGGTACTCTTATTCGTGTCGACGATGCTGATTACGGGATGCGGTTCCAAGTCGGTTTCGGATTATGTGCCTGATCCGTCGGCAGCGCACGAGGCCTTGATCAAGGTGCTTGAGGCCTGGAAGCGCGGTGAACCTGTCGGGCCGATCGATGGGAAACCGGCGGTTCAGGTGGGTGATTCACAGCGTCAGCCGGGGCAGGTGTTGGAATCCTACGAGATTCTGGGCGAGACCGGAGCGGATGGCGGACGCCGGTTCGCGGTACAGGTCAAGTTTGCAAATCCGCCCGCGGAAGAGAAGGTTGACTATATCGTTCTGGGAATTGACCCGCTCTGGGTGATGCGTCGCGAAGATTACAACGTCATTGGGCATTGGGAACACAAGATGACCGACGAGTGACGGCGCGAGCGGCGCGTAGCGCGTTGTGAGCGGCGAGCGGCGAGCGGCCCGCCTTGCCAATCGGGGTGGCTTACCCGTCGTTGAACGGTGGATAAGGAAATGCGATCTGACACCGAAGGGCGTTCGCTATGCATGGACTCCGCAGTTCGACTCGCCAGTTGCAATCGACGCGTCTGGTTCGCCGAGCGCAATTCCTGGCGCGCATTCTGCAGATCCGGCTGCGCCTGTTGCTGGCCGTGCTGGCGGTGTTTGCGCTCGGGGCGGGTTGGCGCACGATGGGAGAGCGCTGGGACGAATTGATGGGTTGGTTGGCTCATCGGGGACATGCTGCGCCTTCGGTGGGGGTGCAGGTCGAGTTCTTCTGTCCGATGTGTCCGGGGGTATTATCGACCTGGCCGGAGAAATGTCCGGTTTGCAAGATGCCGCTGGTACGTCGTTCGAAAATGGACGCGGCGGCATTGCCCGACGGCGTCATCGCTCGGATGCAATTGACTCCGTATCGCGTTCAGCTTGCGGGGATACGGACCAGCGAGGTCGCGTATCGGCCCTTACTGCACGTGGAGCGCGTTACAGCGAGAGTGGTTCGTTGCGGTCGATCTGACGACGAACTAGCCGGTCGTGGAACAAGACTCATTCAGGCGGATTCTGCTGCCTTGGAGCCGGGTAATTTGCCGGCCGCAGTCGTCGAGGTCGCGACGGGGAATCGGCAGGGACGGACTGCGGCGGCGGAGATCGACGGTGCGCCGGCTGGCCGGCGGCTGCGCGTGCTGATGGCGTCCCGGGATCGGGCATCGGCGATGGCCAGCCAGCGGGTCATTTTGCGGCGAATCGGGCCGGCGGGTGAGGATATCGCGGCTGTGCTGACGGAGTTGGCGGCGGCGGATCAATCGACCGACACGTTGATCGCGGACATTGTCGCACAGTCCGATCTTGAGCCGTTGCCGGCGGGGCGTTATCTGGATCTGCGTCTGGAGCGGCCGATGGCGGAAATCGAGCCGTTCCGGTCGCAACCGCGTAATGCGCCGCCGCGCGCGGCCGGTGATCCAGTCCGCGTCTATTTTTCCGAACGGGCTCCTGATCGGTTTTTCATGCGACCCGGCAAGTCTCCGTTTCAGGACGGGGAGTTACAGGACAGGAAACTGCTGGTTAACGAGCGGGTTTTGTGGTGGTCGCCGGCGGCTCCCGGCCGTGCCCCAGGCGGTCGCGACGATTACCTGCCCGAAATTCCTTCGACGATGGTCTTTCCGACGATTGTTGCCTTTGCCCCGGAGGGGCAGGTGCTGGCGGTGCCGGAGGCTGCGGTTATCGAGAACGTGGATGGGCAGATCGTGTTTGTCGAGGCGATGCCGGGGATGTATGACGCGGTCCGAGTGGAACTTGGACCGGCCAGCGGCGGATATCGAGGGGTAATCCGTGGACTGCAGCCGGGTCAGCGTGTGGTTTCGGCGGGCGCGTTTCTGCTCGACGCGGAAACGCGATTGAATCCGGCGTTGGCTGCCGGGTATTTCGGTGCGGGGTCGGTGGCCGCGGAGGCGCGCGGCTCGGCGGTGGCGACGTCAAGCACCGAGACGGCTGCCGATCTGACGGCTCTGCGCGAATTGACTACTCAGGAGCGTCGCCTGGCGGAATGGCAGCGCATCTGCCCGGTGACTCGGGCTCCCCTCGGTTCGATGGGCGAGTTGGTGCGCGTGGAATTCCAGGACACGCTGTTGCTGCTCTGCTGTGCCGGCTGCTCGGACCGGATTCCCGGGGGTCGGTTAGTCGAGCCCGAGAGGGCCGATGATTCCGATCGATCCGATGCTGCCGCAGTGCCGCAGTTACCGCCATGATCGGCCGCGTGATCGCATGGTCGATTCGGAATCGGGCAGCGGTGATGTTGGCCGCGCTGCTGTTCCTGATCGGTGGCGTCTGGGCGGCCTGGACCACGCCGATCGACGCGATTCCGGAACTGTCTGAGACCCAACTGCTGGTCTACTCGCCTTGGCCCGGGCATGTTCCTGAGGATGTCGATGCGTACGTAACCCATCCGGTTTCGGTCGTGCTGCAGGGGCTGGAAGGTGTCAGGACGATTCGCGCCAGCAGCGAGTTTGGATACTCGTTGATCCACCTGATCTTCGACGATGCGACCGATCTTCGTTCGGCGCGCGAGGTGGTTTCAAATCGGCTAGGGACGAGCAGCATGGAATTGCCGGCCGGGGTGAATCCGACCCTGGCACCCGACGGGCCGGCCACGGGGCAGATTTTCTGGTATGTGTTGGAGGGGAAGGGACGCGATCTGGGCGAGCTGCGATCGATTCATGATGCCCGCGTCAAGAACCAGCTGGCGACGGTGCCGGGTGTCGCGGAAGTGGCTGCGGTGGGCGGTTTCCCGGTTGAGATCCGCGTCGAGATCGACCCGCTTCTCCTGGTCGAATTCGATCTGGGCATCGACGACCTGCGTGGGCAAGTCGAAGAGGCATTGCGGCCGTTGGGAGCGGAAGCGGTCCAGGGAGGGAATGCGGAGTTCTGGTTACGCGCGGTTGGTCCGGTGCGCGCATCGACGTCGGCGCTGGACGCGCCCGAGGCGATTTCGCTGCTGCAGTCGCTGGTAATCGGCCGCCGCGACGGGCTTCCGATTCGATTAGAGGACGTTGCGCGAGTCTTTCAGGCCCCGGGGCCGCGGCGGGGCGTGCTGGAAATGGATGGGAACGAAGTCGTGGGCGGCGTGGTGATGATGGCCAACGGCCACAATCCGCTCGATGTCACGCAGAGAATCAAACAGAAGATGATTGCCTTGCGACCCAGCCTTCCGGACGGTGTGCGGCTGGTGACCGCCTACGATCGCACGCCGCTGATTCATGGTGCGATCGCGACAGTTACCCAATCGTTGCTGGAAGCGATCGTGACCGCGACGCTCTGCGTCGTGCTGGTGCTGCGTCATTGGCGGTCGTCTTTGGTGATCGCGCTGACCCTGCCTTTGTCGGTGGTTGGATCGTTCGGCTGCATGTGGCTGCTGCGGCAGCTGGATTGGATCGACGTGCAGACGAACATCATGTCTTTGGCCGGGATTGTGATTTCGATCGGCGTTCTGGTCGACTCGTCGATCGTGATGATCGAGAACGTGATGCATCACTTGCGCGAGAGGTTTGGAGACCAGCCGGTCGGCGGAGACGTTCGTCCGATCGTGGAGCGGGCTTGCCAGCAGGTTGGCCGACCGTTGTTTTTCTCCGTCGTGATCATGCTGATCTCGTTTCTACCGGTGTTCGCGTTGGGAGGGCTGGAAGGCAAGATGTTTCGACCGCTGGCGATGGCCAAGAGTCTGGCATTGTTGACGGCGGCCGTGTTGGCGATCAGTCTGGTGCCGGCACTTTGCTCCTGTTTGATTCGCGGGCGGATTTGTCCGGAGCGCGACAGCTGGGTGGTTCGCGGGGTGATGGACGTTTACCGGCCGATGCTGGCTTTCTTCATGCGTCGTCCCGCGGGTCTGCTCTGGTTCACGTCGCTGGTGCTGATTTTCGGAATAGGTCCATTGCGCCGGGCTTGGGTCAGCGCCGGGGTACTGGCGTTGGGGTTGATTGCCGTCGCGTGCACGGCTCGACGATGGTGGTCGGGCGTTGTCTTCTGCAGCTTGTTGCTGGTCTCGGCATTCTATGCGGCGCGACAACTGCCGCCTTTGCAGAGCGAGTTTGTGGCGCCGCTGGACGAGGGAACGGTGATGGACATGCCGATTACCGTACCTCGGGCGTCGGTGGCTCAAGCGGCGGACGACTTGAAGGCCCGCGACATGCTGCTCTGCCGCTTCCCGGAAGTTGGCATGGTGATGGGGAAGGCGGGCAGGGCGGAAACGGCGGCGGATCCCGCGCCGATCGACATGATTGAGACCATGGTCAGTTTCCTGCCGGTGAGCGAGTGGCCACGGCGGCATGTTGAAGCGTCGCTGGTGCGGAAGCTGGCCGATGGCATGCTGGAGGAACTGCAGCGGGATGGGCTGCTGGAGTTCGACGGCACGATCGACCGTGCCGGCATGGTGTGGGAAGTGGCCGAGGCCGCGCACCGCGACCTGGACTTGTCGTTGCGTGAGTACGCGTATCAAAGAAGGCGGGATCTGTTGAGCGACCTGGCGCAGGAGTTACCGCTGGCGGCGGCTCGCCGGCTAACCGAGGACGCGATTCCGGCCGCCGGAGACCAGGGCACGCTGCGTGAAGCGTTTGCGATCCAGATCGCGGCGAAAGTGTCGGACGATCTGCGGCATTCGCTGGCTCAGTTGACCGACGAAGTTGCGGTGGCCGAGCTGCAACAATCCCTGAACATTGCGTTGGAGGCTGCGCTGCGCGATGCGTCTGGCAAGGGCGGCCCGCTCGAACTGTCTGGCGCTGAGTCGCAAGGCGCCAGGCTGCGGTCGGAATTGCGATCAACGCGCGGCCGACTGTCGACGGCCCATCGCCGGGAAGTGGACCGGGAACTTGTGGAGCGGGCCAGGCTCGCGCTGCCGCGCCTGCTGCTCGAACGATTATTGCAGCGTGCCGTGACAATCCACGATCGGTCGCTGGCGGCTGAATTCGCACGTTGGCGCAATTTTCGCAACACGCCGCCTCAGGGACGAAGCGTGGGGAAGAGTCATCACGGCGCGGCGAATTATGAGCCGCCGCGCTTTGATCCGACCCCGAAGATCGACGCGATTTGCGAGCGGTTCAGCGCGGGATGGCTGGGCCGACTTCCCTTGCGGGTCAAGACCCGGGCCGAGTTGGTCGGATTCGACGGTGAGTTGGATCGAGCGGTGCAGATGCCAGGATGGACGAATGTCTGGACCATGCCGATCCAGAATCGCGTCGACATGCTGGCGACGGGCGTGAATACGACGGTCGGCGTGCGCGTGCTGGGAAATAACCTGGATGATGTGGTTTCCGCCAGCCAGTCGATCGCCGATGTGTTACGCGACGTGTCCGGCGCAGTGAATGTTATCGCCGACCCGGTGCGCGGCAAGGCGTATATCGATGTCGACGTCTGGCGGAAGCGGGATATGGACCGCGGTATCCCCGTCGCCGAATTGCAACAGCTGGTGGAACTGGTGATGGGTGGTCGAGTCGTGGCGACGCTGCAAGCGGGGCGCGAACGACTGCCGGTGCGACTGGCGATGGCGACGGGGCCGCGCAGCGATCTCGAATCGCTGCGGCGCATTCCGGTTCGCTCGGCGGCGTCGGCTGCAGGCCGGGCGGATTCGATCGATCCGACCCAGTCTTCCGATCTGCCGGGGAGCGCCGATCCCGGGGCCTCGGCACTCGAGACTCAGCTGTTGACGCTGGGGGACCTGGTTCGCATCGAGTATCGCGAGGGGCCGGCAACGATCAAGAGCGAAAACGGGCTGTTGCGGAATTATGTGCGGTTGAACGTGCAAGGTCGGGATGTGCTCGATTTTGTCGCCGAAGCACGTCGGCGCGTCGCGTCGGCGGTGCGCCTGCCGGACGGGGTGTTTGTCGAGTGGACGGGGCAATTCGAGCACCAGGTTCGAGCGAAAAGGACATTGTGGATTGTCGGTCCACTGGTGTTGCTGTTGATCCTGGTGATTCTGTTCGCCACATTCAAAGACGTCGCCGATACCTTGTTGATCGTTCCGGCGGTGATCGGCGCGCTGGCGGGCGGCCTGGTCGCCCAGTCATGGATGGGACATCGGCTTTCGGTAACGGTTGCGATCGGGTACCTCGCCTGCTTCGGCATGGCTGCGTCGACAGGGATCATCATGCTGGTCTACTTGCGGGACGCGGTGGAACGAGGGGGAGGAATTGGTGGGATGACGCTGGGCCAACTGCGGCGCGCCATTTTGAATGGTGCCACGCATCGGTTGCGTCCGAAATTGCTGACGGAGGCGACCACCATCCTCGGCCTGGCACCGATGCTCTGGGCATCCGGGATTGGATCCGAGGTCATTCAGACGATGGCCGTACCGGTATTTGGCGGAATTCT